>Ga0207719_100458_pt1 | contig 23614 bp, 22 predicted proteins | sample A23P1SouthBayCA_2_FD_187279 | JGI IMG/M metagenome (GOLD analysis project Ga0207719, IMG submission 187279) | Aerobic enrichment media microbial communities from Eden Landing Ponds, California, USA - A23 P3 (3) (SPAdes) | ecosystem: Environmental > Aquatic > Marine > Unclassified | place... | reverse complement strand
ACAAGTTGACGCAGTATCTCAGAGCGTTCCAACTCCGTCGAGAAGTGTATCGAAAATCAGGACGAAACGCTCTCAAACACGCCATTCGAGCAACGCTGTGAAATCAACAACGTGCTACGCAAGAGCGTACATCGTTAGAACGGGCGAGCGAGCGGCCCCTTTCAGTCCCGCCCGTATAGACTGTCAAACCAGCCGAGACGGGTGGGACTGAAAGGGGCGACGCGTTCGGTCCGTCCCGGCTGACGCAAGCACCGCAGCGAAGCGAGGAGCGCAGCAAAGCCCGGACGGTCGAACGCGTCGGGGCTTTCACGCTGTTTGCGGTGGTTTACGCCGATCATTACGCGATCACCCACGACCAACGGCGAGGACTTCGGACTCAGGAGCGCGGTTCCCACTCCAGTCCCTTTCCGACGGCGGAGACGCCGCCGTCGACCCGGAGGTTCGACCCGGTGATGAAAGAGGCCTCCTCGGAGGCGAGAAAGAGGATGGCGTCGGCACACTCCGCGGGTTCGGCCGCGCGCTTGAGGATGCCCGGGCCGTCGGGGTGGGGCGCGGTCTTTTCCTCGTAGAACTCGCGGGCCTCCTCGGGGTCGTCGGGGAGGTGGTACTCGGTGATGACCCAGCCAGGCGAGACGGCGTTGACGCGGACGCTGTCGGGCGCGTGGTCGCAGGCCATGTCCTGAGTCATCGAGACGATGGCGCCTTTCGTCGAGTCGTACTGGGCCCAGTCGGGGCGGGCGACTTCGGCGCCGTTCGAGGCGACGTTGACGACCGACCCCCCGTCGCCCATCAGCGGGATCAGGTGCTTGGCGCAGACGGCCATCCCCTTGAGGTTCACGTCGAGGATCCGGTCCCAGCTCTCCTCGTCGGCTTCGGTCACCGGCCGGGGGTCGACGCGGATCCCCGCGTTGTTCACGAGCACGTCGACGCGCCCGAACCGGGATTCGACGCGGTCGGCCAGGTCAGCCACCGCGTCCTCGTCGCTGACGTCCGTCTCGACGGCCAGCGCATCGGATCCGAACTCGTCTTCGAGGTCGGCCGCGACGCTCTTGGCCGCCTCAGAGAGGACGTCCGCGACGACGACGTCGGCGCCTTCCTCGGCGAACCGCCGGCAAGTCGCCGCGCCGATCCCCCGTCCGCCGCCGGTCACGACTGCGACCGCGTCCGCGAGTCTCTCGCTCATGGCCCCGAGTTCGGCCAGTCAGCGCTTGTATCTGTCGTCGGCGGCCTGAGTAGTGTTCAAATACGGATTTGGCAGCAAGGGAAACAGCGTGAAAGCCCCCGTCGGCTCCTTTCATTCCCGCCCGATTCAGCCGGTGAGACGGTCTGAGCGGGTGGGAATGAAAGGGGCCGGACCGTCCGGGAAGACGGGCGACGCAAGCACCGCAACGCAGTGAGGAGCGCAGCGAGCTCCTCGACCGGAGGGTCCGGGGGCTTTCACGCTGGTCACAGTGGCGGTTCCACGTCACGTTTCTGAACAGCACCCCGACATTGGGCCCCCGGCCGTCCCGCGAACGGGTGGTTTATTCGGAACCGACCCGAACGACCGGCCGATGACGACCTCTTCGGGGGACGACGCCGCCGAGTCGGCCGTCGATGACGGGGCCGCCGAATCGGCCGCCGAATCGGCCGCCGAATCGGCCGCTGGCGAGGGACGCTCGTACAAGGGCATCTTCGGTGCCTTCCCCTACGCCTTCCGCGCGAGCGACTCGTGGCTGTTCCGGAGTTACGCCCTCGTCGGCGGCCTCGCGGCGGGGGGCGTCGTGGTCCTGTTCGCGCTCGCGCTCGTCGTCGCCATCGACGCGACCACCGGCGGGGGCGACGGCACGTTCACCTTCTCGCGGGCGTTTTTCGTCTTCCTGATGTTGCTGGTGGTCGCGCCGCTGGTCGCGCCCATCCTCGCCGTCGCGCGCCGGCACCGCCGCGGTTCGGCGGCGACCCGGGACGAGTCGACCGGCCACGACCGCGCGCTCGCGGCGTCGGGCTACCTGTTTCTCCTCTCGCTGTACCTCGGACTGGCCATCTCGGTCCCCCCGGCGCTCCAGGAGGACTCGCCCGGCGCCGTCGGTGCGTTCCTCTACTCGCTCCCCCGACTCGCCGGCGTGGGTCCGCCGCTCGCCGGTGCCGCGCTCGTCTATCTGGTCTACCGGTATTATCGGTAGGGGCCCGGTCACGACTCGCGGGCGAAACGGGCAAGGGGCGCTGTCGGTTACGGTCGGGCATGAAAGAAGGCACCTTCGTCGTCGCGGAAGCCGATGCGGAGTCGGCGGTCCTGCGCGACGTGGACGACCGCCAGATCCACACGCTCGCGGACAACCCCGACCTCGCGGCCGGCGAGGTACTCGAGGCGACCGTCGAGGCCGAACCGCCAATGGACGTCGTCTGGTCCGTCGTCGAAATCGACCGCCAGTATGCGGTGTCGGTCGACGAGAGCGGGGAGCCGCCGACCCAGCGCGCTCGCGAGACGGCGGCCGACCAGCCCGTCGGCGAACTCACCCGTCACGAGCGCGCGGGCACCGGCGAGGTCCACGTCCTCACGGTCGAAGAGGGCGAAACCGAGGCGGCCGTCGCGGACGTGCTGGCCGACGAGGCGACCGTCGAGCGGGCCGCCCGACTCGGCGTCGAGCGCGTCGAAGTCCGCTCGGAACCCGGCGTCGTCAGCGTGCGGTATCTGCCGTAGCGGCCGCCGTCACTCCTCCAGTTCGCTGACGCGTTCTTCGAGTTCCTCGATCCGGCGTGCGTTCCGTTCCCGCCTGTCCGACAGGCGGCGCACGAGCGTGAGGACTCCGACGACGATAACGGCGAAGATGGCGACGTTGAGTGCGATGATGATCAATTCCGGCATACCTGGCGTCTGCAGCGGAACAAGTGTCATACCGTGAGAACACAGTCCTGATTGATATAGCTGTGCCAGTTTCGCGTCGTCTGCCGGGGCGCGAGTACGACGCCGGCCCCCGGGAGAGCGCCCCGCCGGTACGACGAGAACTGTGTCGTCCGGGTCGGTCGCGGCGATTCAGACCAGATCCTCGAACTCACCGAGGAACTCGTCGTAGGTGTCGATGGCCGACTCGATGGGGTCCGCGGACGCCATGTCGACGCCGGCGGTCTCCAGCAGTTCGAGCGGGTACTCCCGGGAGCCACTGGCGAGGAAGTTCCGATAGCGCTCGGCCGCGGGTTCGCCTTCCTCGAGGATTCCCTCGGCGAGCGCGACGGCCGCGGAGATGCCGGTCGCGTACTGGTAGACGTAGAACGCCCGGTAGAAGTGGGGGATCCGCATCCACTCGCGGGCGATGCGGTCGTCCACGTCGGCGTCCGCGTAGTAGGTGCCCTTGAGGTCGCTGTAGAGGTCGTCGAGGCGGTCGGCCGTGAGCGCCTCGCCCTCCTCCTCGAGTTCGTGGGTGCGGTGTTCGAACTCCGCGAACATCGTCTGGCGAAAGAGCGTCGACCGGAACCGCTCGAGGTACTGATTGAGGACGTGGCGGCGGAGCCGTTCGTCCTCGACCACGTCGAGCAGGTGGTGGGTCAACAGCGTCTCGTTGACGGTGCTCGCGACCTCGGCGACGAAGATCTCGTAACTGCTGTAGACGTAGGGCTGGTGTTCGCTCGTGTACTCGGAGTGCAGCGAGTGGCCGAGTTCGTGTGCCAGCGTGTACATCGACGAGACGTCGTCCTGATAGTTCATCAGGATGAACGGCTGTGAGTCGTAGGTGCCACCCGAGTACGCGCCCGACTGCTTGTTCGCGGTTTCGTAGACGTCGACCCACCGGGAGTCGAGGCCCTCGGCGAGGGACTCCTGGTACGCCTCGCCCAGCGGCGCGACGGCCTCGGTGACCCACTCGCGGGCCTGGTCGTACTCCACGTCCGGGCTCTCGCCGTCGACCATCGGGACGTAGAGGTCCCACATCCGCAACTGGTCGCCGCCGACGTGCCGGCGTTTCAGGTCGGCGTGCCGTCCCAGCACGTCGAGGTTGTCGTTGACGGTGTCGACGAGCGTGTCGTACACTTCGACGGGGACGTTCGGGCCGTCGAGTGCGGCCTCGCGGGCGGTGTCGTAGTTGCGAGCGCGGGCGAGTTTCACGTCGGTCTTGACGCTGTTGCGGTAGGCCGCGCCGATGGCGTTGCGGTACTCCTCCCACTCGTCGTAGAAGACTTCGTAGACCTCCCGCCGAAACTCCCGGTCGGGGTGCTCCTGCAGCGTAGTGAAGTTGTTGAGGGTGATTCGCCGGCGCTCCCCGTCGGGTTCTTCTCCCGGCTCGTCGCCGCTCGAAGGGTCCGAGGCGCTTCGCGCCTCGCTATCCTCGACGGTCGGGAACTCCACGTCGGCGTTGGTGAGCATGTCGTACACCTCGCCGGTCGACCCGAGCACCTCTCCCAGGTTCGCGAGCAGGTTCTCGACTTCCGTCGAGCGGGTGTGGGGTTTCGCCCGCAGGACGTCGTCGAAGTAGTGCTCGTACACGTCCAGGTCGGGGTTCGCGGCGACGTACTCGTCGACGGTTCCCTCGTCGAGTGACTGGATCTCGGGTTCGAGGAAGCTCGCCGCGCTTCGGACCTCGGCGAACAGCGACTGGGCGCGGGAGGCCAGCGCCTGATAGTGGCTGTCGGAGGTGTCCTCGTCGCGGCGCATCCGCGCGTACGCCGAGACGTTCGACGCCTCGCGCATGATCGCCTCGTAGGTTTCGAGGGTCTCCTGGAGCGTCTCGGGGTCCTCGGTCGCCCGCCCCTCGAAGGCCTGCAGGTCGTCGACCCGTTCCTGGACGGCGTCGAAGGCGGCCTCCCACGCCTCGTCGTCCGCGTACAGCGACTCGAGGTCCCACTTGTACGCCTCGTCCACTTCGCCGCGCTCCGGCACTGAACTCATGGCACGGCCTTCGGAGCGGACCGCCGTAAGCCCATCTGTTCGTTGGCCGGGATTCCGTGCCCGCTTCGCTCACTGACCGTTCCGTGCGGGGCGACTCCGCCACTCCGACTTCGCGCTACCCCATGTTCGCACCGCCCGAACTTCGCACTCCCGACCTCGCACCGCCCGGACCTCGCACTCCCAACCTCGCACCGCCCGGACTTCGCACTCCCGACCTCGCACCGCCCGGACCTCGCATCCCCGACCTCGTGTCGCCCGGACTTCGCATTCCCGACCTCGTGTCGCCCGGACTTCGCATTCCCGACCTCGTGTCGCCCACGTCCCGTTCGCATCGAGACCTCCCTTCGGTCCGATTTCGCTTCGGAGTCAGCCACAGAGGATCGCTGTGGAGGTCACAGCCGACACCAAGTCAGGACCCGACGCTCGGGAAGAAGTCCCCAGTTTCGCGTCTGACACCGCCCAGGAGGATCGCGGCGGCGACGAGCGGCATGGCCGCACAGCAGAGATAGACGGGCCAGAAGCCGACGGACTCGACGACCGGGAGTGTGACGATCGGGCCGAACCCGCCGCCGATATCCCCGAACACGTTGTTCGTCCCCACGGCACGTCCCATCTCGCCCTCGGCGACAAGGTCACCGAGCAGCGCCATCAGTGGCCCGCTGGTACCGCCTTGCCCGAGTCCGATACACAGGCAGGCGACCGCCAGCGTCGGGACCGAATCCGCGAGCGCGAGCAGGACGAACCCGACCGACGTGACGCCCAGAAACACGAGCAAAACCGGGACACGTGACTGGTTCCGGTCGCTGACGTACCCGCCGACGTACATCGACAGCCCCGCAGCCACGACCGTGAGCCCCATGAACAGCCCGGAGGACCCCTGAGCGTCGAACCCGAAGACGGTGAGTTGGTTCTGGTCGAGAAGCAGGACCAGCGTTGCGAACAGCGCGCCGATGTAGACGAACAACACGGCGAAGTTCACCAGACCGACCGTGACCGCGGGGAGACTCGTATTGACGTCCCACGGTTTGACCGACTGATTCGCCCCGCCTTCGACGTGTGTCTCGGGCACCGTCAGGTACGCGACGACACTCGCAAAGAACGCGAAGCCAGTCGCGACGGTGAACGCGACGACGTTTCCGGCGAGTTCGCTGACCAGCCCACCGAGGACCACTCCCGTCGGGAAGCCGAACAGGACGCCGCCTCTGACGAGCCCCATGTTCGACCCCCGCGATCCACCGTCGCTGATATCGTCGGCGATCGTGTACGCAGTCGCAAAGACGAGCGCGCTCCCGACCCCCCAGAGGAGTCGCGCAGCCATGAACCACGCTTCGGGAAGCGGTGCGAGCATGGCGATAACGTAGCCGGACGTGGAGAGTCCCTGAACGAACATCCCGATGACGAACGGTTTTCTCGTCCCGAACCGGTCCACGAGGCTCCCCGCCGGCGCGTTTGCGAACAACCGTGAAAACCGGTTCGCGCTCAGGATGAGTCCGACGAGAAACGGTGATATTCCGAGCACAGCGCCCAGGTTCGGCAGGATGGGGAAGATCACGCCGCCGCCGAAGCCGATAAAAAACGTACTGATGATGACCGCTCCGAGAACGAACCGTCCCTCGTCTTTCGCCCCACGGAGCCGAGTTCTCACTAGTCAGAACGACCGCTCCTGAGTCCCATGAGCGTTTCCATACCGGGTTCTCCCTTTCCTGACCGGTCGACCACCGTCACCCGCTCAGAACGTAGTCCACGAGCGCGGGCCGAACTCGGCGCCGCGGACCCGAAACTCCGGGCCGTCGTCGCCCTCGCGGACTTCGACCAGCGCGTCGAAGATCTGTTTGAGCACGTCGTCGGCCTCGCCGCGCGGACTCACGTCCATCGTGAAGACGCCGACGCCGCCGACGGTCTCGATCCGCGTCGTGACGACGTGGAGGAACTGGTAGATCCGCTTGATGTCGGCGTACATCAACAGCGTCGACAGCGAGTGCAGCCCCACCCGCGGGTCCGTCACCGAATCGCGGTGCCAGCCCCGCAGGATACCGGTGAGTTCGATCCCGATCCCGGTCAGGTCTCCGGGATTCGACACCGTCCGCAGGTCCGCCAGGTCCGTCCCACGATTTCGGCTGATCCGGGTCCGCCTACCCGAGCAGTCCACGAACGAGAGGCGCCACGCCTCCTCGTCCGGGCGGGTCGTCCGGAACCATGCGGCCATTTTGTCGGCGGGCTTTTTCGTCGTGACGAACGCCGCCGTCTCCGAGGCCGACCCGCCGACGAGGTCGAACAGGAGCCGTCGCTTGCCGGTCATCGGCGGCCCGACGACGAGCACGCTCGTTCCGGGCGCTATCTCGTCGGCACGGACCGGATCGATTTCGATCGTCTCGGGGTCGACGTCGGCCGCCTCCGGAGTGACTTCCGACTCCGGCGCTGTGCCCGCCTCCCCGCTGGCGTCGCGGTTCGGGAACAGCCAGTTGCTCACGTGTCACTGTACCCGGTTCGGGTACATCAACGTACGGGGAATGTCGTGTAATTCGGAATATTAGAGCGAGATTGTCTTTCCGAGCATCCCTCGCTCGCGGGCTGTCACTCGTACGGAAACAGCACTGCGATCGCTCGCGGCAGTCACTCGCGGTTACTCCACGTAGTCGTACTTGCGCTCGCCCATTCGTCCCCAGCCGTCGAAGACGAACTCCGACTCAGGCGTGGTGAACTGGTCGACCTCGGCCGCACCGGCGTCCTCGTCGTGGTTGTGCACGTCGTGGACCTCCTCGTACTCCGCGAAGGAGAGGTCGTAACGCGCCTCAAGTTGCTCGTCGACGTCGAGCGCGTCGATCTCCTCGGCCCAGCCCGCCTGGACGGTCTCGGCGTGGACCTCGGCCTGGGCACCCGACCCGTACGACCCGACGAGCAACCGCTCGCCGGTGAGGTTGCGCCCCTCCTCCAGGGCCGTTTTCATCCCCGCGGCCCGGGCGATGTGGACCGACCCGGTGTACCAGTTACCGACCTCGCGGGAGATGGCGAGCGTCGGATCGATGGTCTCGGCGTACCACGTCTTGTACCGGTCGGTCTCGGTGAGTTTGTCCGTGTATTCGCCGGCGGCCTCGCGGAACGCCTCCTCGCTGTCGAAGGCCTCGGGTCGGGGCTGGCGACCGATCTCGTCGGCCAGCGACGCCTCGATCTCGGTGTCGCGGCTGAAGTGGCGATACGCCAGCGCCGCGGCCTCCCTGACCATCCCCGGGAACGGGGTGTGGAAGGGGCCGAGCACGTAGTCGTCGGGGTGGATCGCGCCGACGACGCTCTCGTAGTCCTCGATGGCCTCGCGCATCCGGGCGAGGTACACCTGCATCGAGCGCTTGCCGTCCACGCTCGGGAACTGCTGTTGGGGCTTCAGGAAGTCCGTCTCGTCGGCGCTCCCGTACCCCTGCTCGGCCGAGAGTTCCACCAGATCGGGGTCCTCGTCGACGAGCAACGCGACCGCGCCCGCGCCCTGCGTGGCCTCGCCGGGGTCGTCGCGTGCGTACAGCGCGGTGTCGGTCGCGATGACCAGCGCCGCGCGGCCGCGATTTCGCCCCGCACGGATCCAGTTGTAGGCGTCATCCAGGCTCTGGGTGCCCGAGATGCAGGCGAACTTCCGCTCGCCCTTGTTGGCGTGGTGGAAGTCGCCGTCGTAGACCTGTTCCAGACAGCCCGCGATGTACGTCGACACCGGCTTGGAGTTGTCGAACGCGGACTCGGTGGCCACGTCGATCCGACCGATATCTTCGGGGTCCAGCCCCTTGCGTTCCATCAGCCGGTGGGCCGCGTTGGCCCCCATGGTGACGATGTCCTCGTATACGTCCGGGAATGAGGAGGCGTACAGTCCGAGCCCCTTCTCGTATTTCCCGGGGTCCTCGCCCTGCGCCGGCGCGAACGTGCCCGGCAGGTCGAGTCTGAGCTTCCCCGTGCGTATCTCGATTCCGTCGATCCCGACCGACATACCCCCGAATTACGTCAGCCCCTACAAGTGTCTGTCGACTAGGGATTCGACGGGCGTCGAACATCTGTGGTGCCACCGACCCCCCGCCCGGTCAGGGTACCGTGACGACGTCCTCGGCGAGGATCGTTCCCGAGGGTTCGTGGACGACCATCACTTCGAGGTCGCCCGCGGTCGCGTAGCCGTGGTCGATCCGGATCCGTTCGCTGGGTTCGAACCGGTCGTCGCCGCCGCCAACGGTCGTGTCGGGTGTCGTCGTCTCCGAGTTCGATCCCCGGGCGATCCGAACGCGCAGCGCCGACAGGTCGACCGAGTCGCCGCCGTTGTGCGTGAGGACGACGTCCTCGCCGGTGGCGTCGATGCGGACATCCGTGGTCGGTCCGGCGTCGCCGCCGCCGCTCCCCGCGATGATGAACCCGCCGACGATCAGCGCGACGACGGCGAAAACCCCCGTGAGCAGAGCGACGCCGGTGACTTCTGACTGGGCGCGGTCGCCGTCCGGGCCGCGACAAACAGAACAAGATGGCCGAACCCAATCGGGCAGCGCGAACATCAGTGGACCCAGTTGTATCGTTCTCTTTCAGGTCCCGAATCGATCCCGACTGTCATGTTTCAAAATTATGAGGGTACGTACAATTGTCTGTCGACCGTTGTACCATCGATATCGCTCCGTTGGATGGCCGTATTATAGCGATCGGACCGAGGCAAGCGAACACGAAAATCTGGTTTCGGTTCCGAGAGCTGCTGAAACATCTTATTTGATCCGGCTACCCCAGTCGTAGTTTCCGTCCTCGTCGTAGCCAGTGACGATCACGGTGTAAGACTCCGAACCTTCCACGTCGACATCCGACTGGATCGTGACCTCTCCCGGCTGGATCTCCTGGCCAGTTCCCGTTTCGGTCCGAGTAGCGACGACGTTTCCGCTGCTGTCGAAGACCACATATTCCAAGCGGTCCATATTCCGGGTAGCACCATTATCACTTCCCTGTGCCTGTACCGAGAACGTGTCCTGCCCAGGATTTCTTTTGAAGTTATTAACCTGCGCCTGGATCTCATCCCGGTTGTTGCCGGCCGTGGTTCCGTCCGCGGTATCGATTAGCTCGTACGTGTCGACGACTGCGCCGTTCGCGTCACGGACGACGATCACAGGACGGTACTCAGTGTCGATCCCCCCACCGCCCGGCGCGATGAACTGGTCGTCGTTCCGGGATAGACCCGTGCGAACTTCCGTCTCACCATTGTCGTTGACGTTCAACAACCCGATAGCGACTTCACTGAAGCTCCCACCTCCGACCTCGTAGTCGAAGCGGTAGCGCGGCCCTCCGGAGGTCGTCGAGCGATCTTCGATGTTCGCAGCAGTGAACTGCGCGCTCTCACTCCCGGCGAGGTCGGCGTTACCGCTCGGATTGCTCCCGTCAGGGATATCGCTGACCGTCTCTGAGACGACCACGCGCTCGTCACCGTTTATCGTGTATACGACGTCGAACGTGATCTGGTAGGAATTCTCCGTTCCGTAGCCGTTCGTGAACTCGACGCCTGCTTTGGTGGCACTCTGAGTGAACGGCCCGCTCTGCCACTGCGCATCGATCGAGATATCGACTCGCTCGAAGGAGCTGTTGGTGTTCGAGATGTTATACGAGCTGATGAGTCGGACCCGATCCTCTGTATCGTCGCTCAGGTCATCGATACGGGTCGAGATCGTCGGGAGGGGACTCGACACTTGGACGGTCTTTGTTTGCCCGCTTGCGCCGTCGTTGCCCGCAAGGTCGACGACGCTGGCCAGGGAGACGTCGTACTCGCCCGGTTGGCTGACACGGTAGGTCACGTCGACGCTCTTGGTGTTCCCGCTCGTGCTGTTGTTGCTGTCGATCAGTTCTTCGACCTGACCGGGGCCGTCGATAGAGATGCTCACGTCGACGGCATCGACGTCCGTCTCCTCTTCGGTCACGTTGAACGTGACAGTTATTTCGTCGCTGCCGGAGCCGGTGACGTTGTAGTCGCTGACCGTCGGCGCGACCGTGTCCTTGGTCACGTTGTCACCCTCGGCGACCCCGCCGGTGTTGCCCACGTCGTCCTCGGCGACCGCCGTCACGGCCACGGGACCGTCATCCAGCGACGACGCGTCGACCGTGAAGTTCGTTCGCCCGCCCGCCCCTGAGGCGATCTCCTGGCGGGCGGTCACCGTGTTCCCGTTCTGGTCGGTCAGGGTGATCTCCATCGTTTCGTCACCGTCCAGGGGGTCGGGGTTGACCGTCGTTACGTCCACGGCGTTCTGGTTGCTCGCGTTGATGTAGTCCGGGACGACCGCGACGCCGTTGACGCCGTCCGGCGACTGCGTGTCGATGACGAACGACAGCGCCGTCTCCTCGGTCATCTGGTTGCCCGCCGCGTCCCGCGCGTCCGCGGCCCGCACCTCGACGGTTTCGTCGACGTTGTCGTCGTCGAACTGCAGGTCGACCTCGTAGGTTGTCGAGTCGACCCACCCGCCGGTTCCGTCGACCTGGCTCACCGAGTCCGACCCGACATTGGTGAAAGAGAAGGTCGGGGCGACGCTCTGGTCCATCGCCTCGTCGAAGGTCACCGTCAGCGTTCGCTCGACGTTGGCGTTGGCCTCGCTGTCGTTGATCGGCGTGCCCGGCAGCGACGCCGTGGAGACGCCCGGCGGGTCGCTGTCGACGGTGAAGGTGTCGTCGCTGGTGTCCGAGTCGATGTTGCCCGCCGCGTCCGTGGCGGTCACCCGGATCACTGCGATGGTCGTGTTGTCCGTCGGCACCGTCCAGTCGTAGGTCCGCTCGCTGGCACCGACCGTCGTGACCGACTCCCAGGTGGTCCCGTCGTCGGGCGAGTAGTCGATCTCGAACGAGTCCAGGTCGTCGTCCGGATCGCTGGCCGTCCACTCGACGGTGTAGGTCGACCCGCCCGCGAGTTGCTCCCCGCCGTTCGGCGCCTGGACGGCCACCGACGGCGGTGAACTGGTGTCCTCGACCGTCACCTGCGTCGTGTCGGTGTCGGTCTGCTCGGCATCGTCGGTGACGGTCAGTTCGACGGTGACGAACTGATCCCCGTCGACGTCCGCGGGCGCGCTGTAGTCCGGCGTCGCGGTGGCGGCGTCCGAGAGCGTCCCGGGCCCGCTCGTGATCTGCCACGAGTAGCTGTCTATCGAGCCGTCGTCGGTGCTTCCGGTCCCGTCGAGTTCGATCGTGTTGCCCTCGTCGACGGCCCGGTTGGGGCCGGCGTCGGCCGTCGGCGGCTGGTCGCCGCCGCCCCCGCCCGCGGTCGCGGTCGGCCCGTAGGTCCGCAGGATGGCGTCGTCAACGTACCACACGTCGTCGGTCGCGTTCGCACCGACCTGCCGGAACCTGAGCTTGAACGAGAGATGGGCGGCGTCGTCAGCCGCGATCCGTGCGCGGCGCTCGAAGGTCGTCCCGCCCGTGGCGTCGTTCTCGAGTCGGTCGATCTCCACCCAGTCGCCGTCGACGTTCGGGTCACCGCCCTGCGGGATGTATTCGAGGACCAGGTCTTCGTCCGCGCCCGGGCCGTCCGCCCGCGCCCAGTACTCGACGGTCACGAGTTCCGCCTCGCTGGTGTCGTAGATCGGCTGTGTCACGATGCCACCCGGGTCGCCGCCGCGTATCGCGACCGACTGCTGGCCGCGGTTCGACGCCGTACTCGTCGGCGAGGGCTCCGCACCGAGGAAGGTACCCGAGGGGCGCCACACGCCCATCCCGCCCTCGAAGGTCGACTCGAAGACCGTATCGAGGACGACCTCGTCCGCGCCCGTCGTGTTCGACGCCGAGAGGACCGCGTCGGTCTCCCCGCGTACCGTTATCGCGGTCGTGTGCTGGCCGCTGATGTTCGTCGCGCCGTAGGTCGGCGACAGTGCCGCCGCGGACGTGTTGTTCGAGTAGTAGGTGACGACCTTGCCGGGGTCAGGCGGGTTCGCGATGGCAACCGCCTCGAAACTCTTCCGGCAAGGGATCTCGCAGTCCGTCACCCCCGGCCCCGGAACCACGCTGAAGTCCCGCCAGTCGACGACGTACCCGGGACCCGACGACCCGTTCCCGCCGCCGCTCTGGCCCGCGTACACGGTCAGCGTCGCGTTCTCAGCGGTCGTGGCGTTGAAGTTGGCGCCCGCGACAGCCGGATTGGCACCGAAACTCAGGTTCACCGACACCGGCGTTGGTGTCGACGTGCTTCCCCGGACCGTGAACGTCGCCCGCCCGTCCGACCCGGTCGTCCGGTCCGCGTCGGTCAGCGTCCCCGCCGAATCGTTCGTGCTCGCCTGCACCGGGACGCCGCCGACGGGATTGTTGAACCGGTCCCGGACCTCGACGACCACGTCGGCCCGCCCGTCCGCGGGCACCGTCGCGCCCGCACCGCTCACGTCGGTCAGGTACGCCCGCTCCTCCCCGCTCGTGTCGCTCCCGACGCCCGCTTTCGCCATCCGAAGGTCGTAGTCCGTGTTCGGCTCCATCTCGATGGCCATCAGCTGAAGCCCCGAACTGTCCAGGGTCGCGACCGGGTACACGTCGGCGACGTGTCCGGCGGCGCCCATCTCGTCGGCCAGCAGGTCCTCTTCCCAGGTCGACTCGCTCAGCCGCGTGGGCACCCGCACCGTCAGCGGCTCGGTCTGACTCCGGTTTCGGACCGTCACCGTCGTCGTCGACGCGCTCATCGGCTCCACGTCGACCGACGTCGACCCCGAACTCGTCCGGGACAGCGACCCGTTCAGCGCCACCAGCGAGATCGTATTGCCCTCGACGAGCGTCTGGTCGGTCAACGCCACCTCGCCGTCGTCGAATTCGTTGAACAGAACGGAGTTCTCGTAGTAGGTCGTCGGCGCCCCGCCGTAGACGTTGTAGTTGGGCCGATAGGCTATCGCTCCCGTCGAGTAATTGCGGGGCGTGCCGTTCCACACGTCCCCGACGTCCGCGTTTTCGGACGGCGTCGCCCGCGCGTTCGTCACCGAGACGTTGACCGCCGGATCCGTCGTCCCCGCGGTCCGGAGCGACCCCGACGGCGGCCCGGGGTTCAGCGCCACCAGCCGCCCGGGGTAGTTCGTCCCGAGCGTCACCGAGACGGACTGAGTCGTCGAGTCGCCCGGCACCGAGACGAGGGCGTTTCGCAGGTCCGCGAGCTGGTTCTGGACCGCCTGGTTGTGCGTGAACTCGACTTCCTCGTTCTGTTGGGGGACGACGAACGCCTGATAGGTCGATAGCGCGATGATGAGCGCCGCAAACAGGAGGACGGCACCCACCTGTATCGATTGCGCGCGCTCGTCGCCCCGAAGCATATGCGAACCGTACCGCGCCACCGGGCAAAAACCCACGTCCCCGATTTTCCCCCCTGATAACGCTGTCTCGACACGTGGAGACGGACCACGACCCCACGCTCAGAACACGATCAGTTCGCTCGTCCCGTCGCCGTAGACGGAGACGAGGTAGACCGACCCGAACAGGATGGAGTTGTAGAGGCCGTGGACCAGCGCCGGAACGGTGAAGTTGTCAGTGTACTCGTAGACCGCGCCGAAGACGAGACTCGGGACGGTCAGAAGCGAGATGGTCACCGCCGCGGCCTGGAGCGAGCCCACGAGCGAGACGATGTGTGCCGGCGCGAACATCAGACTCGCCAGCACGATGGCCGCCGGCGCCCCGTACTCCTCGCGGAATCGTCCCTGGATGACCCCGCGGAAGAGCAGTTCCTCCCCTGGGCCGTTGAGCAGGAAGACAAAGGGCAACAGGAACGGAACGATCTCGGGGTTCTCCTGGACCGTCTGTCCGCCGGAGTTGGCCGCCGGTTCGGTCCCGAGCAGCGAGATCAGGACGTTCGCCGTGATCGCGACCAGGATCAACGCGCCGATGGCGCTCCCGATCACCAGTCCGACCTCCTTCAGCGTCGGCCACCGCGTCGGGATGAACCGCTGGAACTCCCGGTCGGTGTAGCGGAGATAGCCGTAGGCAGTCAGCGGAAAGCCGATCCCCTGGATCCCCACCAGCGAGACGAACAGGCTGTCGGTCTCCGTGACCTCCACACCCGCGACGATGAGCCCGACCGAGATGACGACGATCGCCAGCAACCCCATGACGAATGCCACCACGACCAGCCCGAGCATCGAGGCTATCGTCCGGGCGTGACCCCAGAGGTCGCTCTGACCGCCGGCACCGCTGGCTCCCAACCCGGATTCGTCGTCCCAGTCGCTCCCGGATTCGTCGTCCCAGTCGCTCCCGGATTCGTCGTCCCAGTCGCTCCCGGGCTCGTCCGCCCAGCCCACGTCCTCACTCCCGTTCGGGTCCGCGTCGGGGTCGCCGTCCGGCCGGTCGGAGTCGTCCATACCCGTGTGTCGGCCAGGCGGCAAAAAATACGTTCGGTCCGTCGGTCCACGGACAGGGCGCTGTCGTCAAGTTCCGACTGCCGTCGCCCCCGAAGGTGGCGACGCCCGGTGATACGCGACAGCGGTCCGCCTCAGGCGTCGTCTTCCTCGACGATTTCGGGGTCTTTCATCGCGGTCTGGAGGCTGTCCAGCCCGTTGACCCACTGGACCACCAGCCCCGGATCCAGGTCCTCGGCGACCGCGGGGTCGAACTCCGCGCCCGCGAGGACCTGCGTCCCCGCCTGCACGCAGTAGGACAGCGCGGCGTCGAGGTCGTCCTCGGCCTCGGCGTCGGCCGCCGCGTTGACATACTCGAGAACGTCACCCTCCTCGACCGGTCCGCCGACGACGTACTCCTCGGCGGCGTAGAAGACACAGACCAGCGAGGTCTGGACGCTGTCGACGAGCATCAGTTTCTCCTCGTCCTCGAAGGCCGGTTCGGCCAGGACGACCTCGCGCATCTCCTCGATCTCCGAGAGCGCGGTCTCCTCGTCGAGGTCTCCCTCGTCGTAGTCCGCCACGACCTTCACCACCGCGATGGCCGTGTCGTCCTGCATGTTCCAGAGGAGTTGGGCCGTGTCGTCGTCCTCCGGCTCGACCTCTTCTTCGTCGATTCTGTCCAGCCAGTTCTGCCAGCGATCGGGCGTGTAGTACTCCCCCGGCTGATTGCTCATATCACCCCGTACGTGGCTCCGGGGATATGACTTTCGGGACCACCTTTTTCTGCGTCCGGTGTCCTCGGGCGCTCTTCGAGCGCCCTGCGGGCACCATCCTTGAAAAAGCTGGACCAAAAAAGGCCGCGAGCGCCGTAGACGCTCGCGGTGAACCGCGCTCCTTCCAGTCGCGCGGATGCTCGTGGCAGGCCAGCCTTTCCCCGAGTCGCGCGACCGGCGCATCCGCGCCGGCACGCGCTCCCGGCCACCGCACCGCCACCACTACCACACCACCACCGCACCGCCACCACTACCACACCACCACCGCACCACGGCCGCCACCGCCACCACATCACGGCCGCCACCGCTACCGCACCACGGCCGCCACCGCCCCACCGATCACTCCTCGAAATCCGCGTAGTGGCGGACCAGCCCACACTCGGGGCAGGCGACCGTCGTGAGGTCGTGCCACTCCTCGGCGCCGAGTTTCCCGAGAATCCCAGATTTCGACTCGCCGGTCGAAACCTCGGGTCCCTCGTAGGCAGCGACCCGAAAATCGACGTCCTCCATCGTCACCCCGCAGTCCGGACAGCGATGCTGTTGCATGGGCCCGGATTCGCGGACGCTGGCAAAAGAACTGATGGGTGACTACTCCAGCGTCGTCTCGGTATCGATCCCGTAGACGCTCGCCGGCGTCTCCACGTGCGCGCGCCGGATCGCTTCCTCGTGACCCTCCTCGCGGAGCCAGCGCACGCGACTCGGCACGGTCTTCGGCCCCAGCACCGCGCCCGGCCGGTCCGGGTCGTCGATGAAATCGGTCTCCATCATGAACGGCTCGCCGGTCTCGACCGCGACTTCGAGTTCTTCCTTGTGCGAGATGACGCTCTTGGTCGGGCCCTGCAGGCGCCCGCCGGAGTAGTGTTTCACGACGCGCTCGGCCGGGAGCCCGCGGTCCTCGGCCCACTCGGCGACCTCCCGGAAGTCCTCGCCGCCCTCGGTGTGGAGCTGGATGGCCGCGCCCGTCTCGGCCGCGAGGTCGAACCCGTGTTTCAGCACGTCGTTCGAGGCCGACCAGACGGCGTCGTCGACCTCGTAGTGGGGCCGCCCGGATTTGAGCGCGAGCGCCGGCCCGTCGGCGACGAACTCGGCGGCCGCGTCCAGCCCCGCCTGCATCAGGTCCCGAGCGTCCGCGGGGTCGTACCCTTCCTCGACCAACTGCGAGATCAGCGCCGGGTGGACGCCCAGCACGGGCCACGCGCGTCCGTCGAGAACCTCGCTGGCCTCGCTGACGACGTCGATGGTAATCTCGAAGCCCTCCCGGAAGTCGTCGCGGTCGCTCGGGAGCGCGTCCAACAGCGACCACGACGGCTTGTTGACGACGAGCAGGTGCGTCCCGCCGGCATCGGCGAACTCCGCGGCGGCCGCGACGCCGCGCCCATTCACCGGGTCGAGGTGCATGTGGTCGTCGAGCACCGGCGTCTCGAGCGTTCCATCCATGGGCGAGCGTGTGGCGGCCGGTCGCAAAAGCGGATCGCTCCCTGCTCGCGGCGTCTCCCGGCGAGCGGACTCCGCCGACGGCGGGCCGGTGTGAGCGCCGCCTCGCGCGTGGTCACTCCAGCGTGATGGAGTCCTGTGCGGCGTTGCGGAGCGCGTCCGAGCGGCCGTGTTCCCCGGGTGCGATGGCGACGGTACCGAGGCCGCGCTCGGCGGCAGCCTCCAGCACCGGCTTGAAATCCGAGTCCCGGGAGGCGACCGCCAGCACGTCGATGTCGTCCTCGACGGCCGCGGCGGTGGCGTCGACGGCGAGTTTCACGTCCACGTCGCCGCTGGTGGTGACGACGGCGAACCCCCGAGATTCGGCCGCCTTGACGAGGTCGGTCGGGGCGTGCTCGTTCAGGTAGAGTCGCACGTACGCGGGGCGACCGTACTCTTCGGCGGCCGCGCGCACGTCGTCCAGGTCCACGTCGAACTCGCTCCGGAGGACGTTCGGTCCGTCGACGAACACGCCGACCCGTGACTCGCCCGGGACTCGCGGCCCGCGTCGGTCGTCACCGGCACGCGGACTCCCGGTGTCGGCACCGTCGCCCCCGCCGAATAGCCGCGCGAACCAGGACATACACCGGGATTTCCCGGCGGCGAGTATAGGCGTGACGTTTCGGCCGGTCGAAAGCGACGAGCGGCCCAGAGACGGCAGACCCTGATCGTCCATCGGAACCGCCAGTGCTCGATTTTATATCGTAGCATGTGATTTATAACTGCAGCCGTCCGATCAGTCCGGGAACCGCCGTACGGCCGTGAGCGACGGCAACAGTTACGTTCCTGGCAGACCCCGATCGGAGTATGACGCTCAAACAGCCGCCGCTCGCGGCCGCTCACGCCGAGCGGGGCGCGAAGCTCACGGACTTCGGCGGGTGGGAGATGCCCGTCGAGTTCGACTCCATCCGAGTCGAACACGAGGCAGTCCGGGAGTCGGTCGGCCGCTTCGACGTCTCGCACATGGGGCAGGTCACTGTCGCGGGGCCGGACGCCGGGCGATTGACCGACCGGCTGGTCACCAACGACGTGGCCGAACTCGACCCGAGCGAGTCGTGTTACGCCGCGATCACCGACGACGACGGCGTGATGCTCGACGACACCATCGTCTATCGACTCCCCGATGGCTGGCCCAACGAGGCAGAGTACCTCTTCGTGCCCAACGCCGGCCACGACGCCGAGATGACCGACCGCTGGACGCGCTATCGCGACGAGTGGGGCCTCGACGCGACCGTCACAAACCGCACCGAGTCGTTCGCGATGGTCGCGCTCCAGGGGCCGGACACCTCGGACGTGCTCGCGCCGGAAACCGACGCCGACCTCGCTGAACTGGCCCGTTACGAGACCGTGATGGCCGACGTGGCGGGCGTCGAAACCCTGATCGCCCGGACGGGCTACACCGGCGCGGGCGGGTTCGAACTGCTCTGTCCGTGGGACGACGCCGAGACGGTGTGGTCGGCCGTCGACTGTCAGCCCTGTGGGCTCGGCGCGCGGGACACGCTCCGCCTGGAGATGGGGTTTCTCCTCTCGGGTCAGGAGTTCGACCCCAACGACGAACCCCGGACGCCCCACGAGGCCGGCATCGGCTTCGCCGTCGCGCTCGACACCGAGTTCGTCGGCCGCGACGCCCTCGAACGCGTCGACGCCGAGGGCCCCGACGAGAAACTCCGCGGTATCGAACTGATAGACCGTGGCGTCCCCCGCCACGGCTACTCCGTCACGACGCCGGACGGCACCCCGCTCGGGACGGTCACTAGCGGGACGATGAGTCCGACGCTCGGTTACGGCATCGCACTCGCGTATCTTCCGGTCGACCGCGTCGGTCCGGACGACCTCGTTCGCGTGCGCGTCCGCGACGAACCGAAGAAGGCACGTGTCACCACCACCCCATTCCTCGATAGATGAGTTTCACCGTTCCCGACGACCTGCGCTATCTCGAGTCCCACGAGTGGGTGCGGGTCAGCGACGACAGCGCGCGCATCGGCATCTCGGCGTTCGCACAGGACGAACTCGGCGACGTGGTCTTCGTCGAACTCCCCGCCGAGGGTGACGCCGTCGCGGCCGGCGACTCCTTCGGCGTCGTCGAGTCGATCAAGGCCGTCTCGGACGTGTACGCCCCCGTCTCGGGCACCGTCACCGCCGTCAACGAGTCGGTCACCGACCGGCCCGAGCTGCTAAACGACGACCCCTACGGCGACGGCTGGCTGATCGAGGTCGAACTCGACAACGCGTCCGGACTCGACGACCTGCTCTCCCCCGAGGAGTACGAGGACCAGATCGCCTGACGCGCCAGCCCGGTTTTCCGCCGCACGACCGTTTTCGGAAGCTATTCGCTCTGAGAGCCGTCGGTGCCGCTAATACCGACTCTCTGCCCAGTTTCTGCCGGATTTCGTCCCAGGGATAGTCCCGCGTTATCGACGGCATAAATCGATTAGCGCTATACAAAATATGGGTCCGGAAGCAACACAAGTTCCGAATGTAGAAATCTACAAACCACCAACTGGCCAACAGTATCTGAGTCCTCACTGGCTTAGAGGGGCTCAATAGCTTCGCCAAGGACTCTTTGGTCAGAATGTTGTAGATTATTGAAGACCACCGACACGAATCGGAGATAAAATCGCGTAACTGAGGTACGATGAAGGGTGTATTGACAAGTCTATACACGTCATAACATCTAACCCCTTGCGCGGTGAATGCTTCTCTATGAGCGGTTCAAGCTACGATAAGACGATTCAGTTCCGTGCCGGTGCCGAAAAAGAGGCTGCGGAGCTCCTGGATGAGATTCATATCGGCGGCGTCAATGTGAGCGAGCTTGCCCGTACCGGGTTAGTTGAGATGCTCCGCCGGTCTCTGGACGAACAAGACGAGATCGCAGTCTACGAACGATACAGCCGTGGTGAGATCGGTGAAGACGTGGCTCGGGTTCTCCTCGGTGAGAAAATCGACCAGATGGAAGCGGAGAAAGACGCGTTCGAGTCGGCCGTGGAGCGGGACACCTCAACATTCCTCGCTGAGAGCGATGGCGAGTGACACTCGCCACCCGCTCCTGGCCGATACGAGTTCTCTGATTGCCGTTGCGAACACCGACCAGTGGGACGTACTGGTGGGGTCGCTTGCGCTCACGACCACGAACGTCTGCAAGCACGAACTGCAGAACCACGTCAACTCGAACGCGCACGCACCGGAGGGGAGCCGCGACCAGTACCTGAAACGGGGCAGCCAGCGCGTGCTCAATCACTTAGACGACGATTCCTCATCGTGGTCGTGTGTGACTGTCGTTCCGCGCCCACACGGGTCGGACGCGGGTGAGGAATCGCTGAAGCAGGAACTGTCCGAACACGGTGACTCGTATCAAGTCGTCTCGCTTCTCGATGGAGCCGCACGTCGGTCGATCAGGCGACTGGTTGACGACCACGGATACGACATTGACGTTGTCGGGCCACCGTATCTGCTCTACGTTCTCTTCGATAACGACCTCATTTCGAAGGCCGAGTTCTGTGAGGCGTCAGGCGAGATGATTCGGACGGAAGGCTGGACGGGATACGAGGTCGTCAAGAACGCGTGGGCCAGTATTCCTGTTGACTGTTCCGAGTTCCTTGACGAGGATGTTCTCCCACCCTGAGAGCTTACAAGTACTGGAACGCTCAATACAGGGGAGAGAGTTACCGACTACGTCAGAGGCTCAACAGCACGACCAGCCCGGTTCCCTGTTCCGAACCGAGCCGAAGATTCTACTTCGCGGACGATACCGGCAGTCGAACTGATTGAAACGACTGCGCCCGTTCCCCCACCGTGGGACCCCCCTGTGGCTATTCGACCTTCGTGACTGTTAGCCCCGGGATAATCCCATCGGCGACGCCATACGAGAGGATATACGTCCTGTTCTCGTATCGCACGTATTGGCCACCTCCTTCAAGCGGTTCAGGGAGTGAGTCCCACTCCCCTGGTTGCGTTGTGTGCGTCCCGTTTGTGATGGCGATTCGGATTTCGTCTTGGAGGGTCTCGGGAAGGGAGTCGAAGGCCGTGACCGACGCGTTATCGGGCGGGTTGCTGGCTGATGCCTCGATGTCGTATATGGCGAATCCAGAAACGATGGGGAGTTGAGCCCGATACAGGCTTCCATTGTATCGGACGTACTCGTGGTTCCGGAACGGTGTCTGAATCTCGGGGTCGTAACTCCGAGTGACGTTCAAGTATGGAGAAGATGGCGCGAAAACGGCCGTCCTATTGTCGTCAAGGGAATACAGAAACGCCGACTGTTGCTGTGTACTCAAGGTTTGAAAATCGACGACTTGAGACTGATTGACCGTCGTAGTGTTCGGAGCTGCCGTCGTGGGCGCTGGACTTGTCGTCTTGTCGGTCGTCGTCGCTTCTGGTTGTGAGTCGGCTGTCCCAATAGCCCCACTACAACCGGCAAGAAGAACAACAACCGCGACGACCAGAGCACTGTTTGTTACTCGCATACTCGTCAATTTTGTTGTCAAACTTGAATATTTTGTGGCTCTGTAGTTTCGGTACGCAGAGCTACTGAGCAGGAAATTCACCGCTATCTACCCTGAAACCTACTTCTTGCGAAGTGTTTAAAACACTTCATCCATCGGGAAGTTGGCTGCTAGCCGTATCTCCGTGTCAACTCATGCTGAAACTCATCATTCAGTTTCGTCATTTTCTGCGAGAGTGTCCTCTCGAACTCCTCAAGATGGTCTCCGAATTCGTCTTCTAATTTCCAGATTTGCTTCTGAATACGAGCGAGGTCCGTCAGCTGCAACTCATCCGCGATGACTTGGCCTTTTGCGGTCAGCGGATGGCACTTCTGACCCTGATCGTTATATACGGGGTCGTCAGACACTAATCCGAGTTCCCTAGCGTCTTTGAGCCGGTTCCGAATCGTTGCTGAACTGATTTTCAGGTCGTCCCGTAGCACCACGAATCGCTTCGGTTCGGCTTGCAACTCGGCTAACAGCATTACTCCACCTGTCTTCGAGAGGAACTCCACAATCCGGTCTATCTCGCTTTCATCGAACTCATCGGGAGAAGGCGCACCCGCCTCTCTCCCTGATTCATTGCGATCAGCCACTATTTACCCTGTTTGTGCCAGTACTACCATCAATCATACGGTTCAACCTAAACTGGTAATTTAGACCGAATCCATAGAGCGCCCTGAATCAGAGATTCGGAAAACATCCAGAGTTTCGTTTTCGCCATTCTATACCCTTCAAAACCGTCGAGTTCGTAGTGTATGGTGAAACAATTCGGAAGCAACACCCCATTGAATATGGTTCGAACTGAACTACTTCGACCTGTCTCATATCAGCCCATGTCTCGGACAGTTCAGAGCACGCCACAGACCGCTGACAAGGTGACTCACCAGGGGTAATCGCTCGTGGTACGTGACGATCCCGCAGTCGCTGAGTCCATCGTTGTGCACGCAGAGTCGCTCTGCCAGCACGAGGACCACCTGTGGGACGTTATCAACCAGCTTTCAATACCCGTTGACTCCCTGACTGACGAGCGTGACCAGACCAAGACAGATTTCAAAACCGAAGAGATGGTCAAATCCCATCTCTTCATACGGATTCGGGGCTTTTCTCAAAGCGAGTTCGCTGAGCAACTCAGCACCCGCTCGAACCTGATAAAGAGTGTCGAATTCGATGTGAATAGCCTGGATGCGGCCCCATCACAGCAGGACCTCTCGTATGCTTGGTGCAATTTCAGTGACGACACACAGAAGATCATCGAGGCCGCTGCAGAGGGTATCGGGCAAGCCGCTGTGGAACACGACGTTATCTCCGAGGCGCTTGTCCCGGTTCTTCCCGATGAGGAGTCGGACGAAAATGACGGTCAAACCGACAAGGAATACCAGAAGCAGAAGGCGACCAAGCTGATCAACCTCGCTCGCAAGCATGTGCTCCCGGAGTTCGAGACTGGTCGAGCAGCCCACCGGACGTATTCAGATGAAGCGATTCTGGATATGTTCGCACGTATCTGCGCGAACAAGGGCAGCGCCCACTCCGAAGGCGAGTACGGCTGGCTCACCGACGATGACCTGACCTGCGATGATGAAACGTTCCTCCGCGCGATCAAGCTGATTGCCACGCCTGAAGACGGCGACGCACAGACCACACTTTCGGACTACGCTCTTGCGAAGTAGATTGTTGACGGCGAGAGCAGCGGCTCAAAGTCGAAGAGGGCAAGGGCACCGCGCCAGCGGTGCCCGATATGTTCCCTGTGAGCCG
>Ga0207719_100455_pt1 | contig 23691 bp, 36 predicted proteins | sample A23P1SouthBayCA_2_FD_187279 | JGI IMG/M metagenome (GOLD analysis project Ga0207719, IMG submission 187279) | Aerobic enrichment media microbial communities from Eden Landing Ponds, California, USA - A23 P3 (3) (SPAdes) | ecosystem: Environmental > Aquatic > Marine > Unclassified | place... | reverse complement strand
CCAGCCACGACAGCCACTTCACCATCGGTGACGGCAGCGCAGCCAGCGACGAACGGGACGCTCGGCGTTCACTTCATCAACGTCGGCCAGTCGGTATCGACGCTGATCGTCGGGCCGACCGGGGAGACGATGCTCATCGACACGGGCCACTTCCAGGACGACGGCGAGTACGTCCTGGAGTACCTGCAGCGTCACGGTATCGATCGGCTCGATCATCTCGTCGTCTCCCACAATGACGCCGACCACATCGGCGGGAACGCCGCCGTGATCGAGTACTACGAAACTCGGGCAGATGGGATCGGCGCGATCTACGATCCGGGGATCGCCGCCGGCACCCGGACCTACGAGGCGTACCTCGACGCCGTCGAACAGTACAACGTGACGCTCTTCGAGACCCGTGCCGGCGATCGGATCCCCTTCGCGGGCGTCGAGGTCGACGTGCTCGGGCCGCCCGACCCGTACATCGAAAACGAGGCGCGCAACGAGAACAGCCTCGTGACGAAACTCACCTACGGGCAGACGAGCTTCCTGTTCACCGGCGACGCCGAGGACGACCAGGAGGCCCAGCTCGTCGAGCGATACGGCGCCGCGCTGAACGCGACGGTCCTGAAGGCCGGCCACCACGGCAGTAGCTCCTCGACCGGCGGCGCGCTCCTCAACGCCGTCGACCCCCGGGCGGTGGTCGTCTCCAGTGCCTACGACTCCCAGTACGGCCACCCCAGCGAGGAGACCCTGGACCGGCTCGGCGACACGACGACCTTCTGGACGGCCACGCACGGCCACACCGTCCTCGTCAGTGACGGCCGACGCGTGAGCGTGCGAACCCAGCGGGACGCCCCGACCGATCCCCGGGGACTCCGGGACGCCGACCCCGTCCCGCTTGGGACGACGGACCCCGTCGAGACGCGGTTGACCATCGGCGGTGGGGGGCCAGTGCCGACCATCCCCGACCCGACCACGACGGCCCCCGGCGGGGGCCTCACGATCGCGACGATCCACGCCGACGCGGCGGGCGTCGAATCGGAGAACCTCGACGACGAGTACATCACGTTTTCGAACACCGGAGAGGCGGCGATCGACCTCTCGGGGTACACGATCTCCGACGCGGCCGGGAACACCTACACTGTCCCCGACGGCGTGACGGTCGACGCCGGGGCGACGATCACGCTCCGTACCGGATCCGGCACCGACAACGCGACCGACCTGTACTGGGGCTCCGGGTCCCCCATCTGGAACAACGGTGGCGACACGATCACGGTGGCCGCCCCCAACGGCACGGTCGTCCTGGAGGGGACCTACGGATGATCCCCGACGGGCACTACTCGGCCATCGTCGATCGGATCGAGGACGGACTCGTCGCCCTCGAGGTCGACGTGGGCGGTGACCTCCGCGAACTGGTCGTCGACGCCGACGCCGTGCCCGAACCGGCGCGAGAGGCCGACACCGCCCTGGAGATCGAGATCCGCGACGGCGAACTCGATGGTGTGGCGGTCGACGCCGAACGGACGGAGAAACGCATGGAGGAGGCCCAGTCGCGGTTCGACCGGCTCTCCCGACGCCCGCCCGACCCCGGCGACGACGATCGCAAGGAGTACTGACTTCTTGGGGCTGTACTGATCACGCGCCCCGGCGTTTCCGGGGGGGAGATCGATCGTATTCCCGGGCGGCCCTCGTCCCGTCGCGCTCTCCCGTCAGTCCGACCCCGACCGCCACGACGCGACGGGGCCGTGCACGCCGTCGAGGTCCCCGACGGTCGGCGCGTTCACGATCGTCACCGTCGACCCCGTGACGCGGACGGCGAAGGCGTCGGCGAACCCGCTTTCGCCCTCCGGGATCCGCCAGACGCCGTTCCGACGCTCGCCGCCCCAGTAGGTCAGCAGGCGGGCGTACGCGGTCGCGAACTCGCGGGCGTCGGCCTTCGTGTCCCAGGCGAGCCGCCAGACGTACCCCGTCTCCGACCCCGAGGCGTAGATGACCATCTCGTCACCGTCCCAGCCGTCGGCCGGCGGGATGTCGTAATCGTAGGGGTCCGTCCGGTCGACGGAGCCGTTTCTGACGTTGAGCACCCGCCGTCTCGGGACCACCGAGCGGTTGGATCGGCTGTTCTCGAAGGCGGGGTAGGCGAGCATCGCGGTGATGCCCGGCTGGCCGACCGTCTCCGTGCGGTTGCGCGGGATCCGCCGCCACGCGCCGTCGCTCCTGTCGGGGACGCGTATCTCCCTCGGCCCGCTCTCGCCGTACGTCCCCGGATCGATCACCTGCTCGGTGCTCGCCGGCGGGCGCTCATAGAGGTCCGCGACCGCGCCCCACCCCCCCACGTCGAGCCGTCGCTCGATCAGTCCCGGGCCGTCGCTGTAGGGGAAATACTGCAGGAGATACAGCCCGAAGTGGAACCCCCCGCCACCGCCGCCATCCCCGTCACCGCCGTTCGGTGGCGGGGAGACACACGCCCACTCGGCGCCACAGCGCTCGCCGTACCGGCGGTCGACGTAGCGGGCGTCGCCCTCGAACACCGCCCGGTTGGTGTTCCGTGCCTCGATCGTCCGGCCGGTGAACTGGCTCATGTCGTAGGTGCCCCACTGGAGCGCGTGGACCAGTTCGTGCCCGAGAGTCCCCTCCGAGATGGTCGGCGTCTCGCTCTCGGAGACGATGGTGATCCGGTCCTTCCCGGGCGCGTAGAACCCGAGCACGCCCGTCGCCGTGTTGTTCTGCTGGCTCCTCGTCGCGCTCCGGTTCTCGCCCACTAGGAATAGCGCCTCGGATCGGGCGTTCTCGAACCGCCGCCGGGCGGTCGACGGGGTGGTGTTGCCGTCCGTCACCCGCTCGCGGAACGTCGACCGGGAGATGATCGTGACGGGGACGACGCGGTCGAACTCGACGCGCCGGAGGTACTCCACGCGGGCCATCGACCGGTTGACGACCGCGCCGAGTTCGGTCTCGTTGAGCCCGTCGGTGGCGTTGATCGGGAGGGGATCGTCGTGCCAGTGGCCGTTCTCCCAGCCGAGCACGTCACCCTCGGGATCGGGCGCCGGCGTCTCGCTCATCCCGGGCTCGTTGCCCGGGCGATCCGGGAGCGCCCACGGGGATGTCGGCGCGACACACCCCGAGAGCACGAGGAGCACGGCGACCGCGACGGCACCGATCCAGCGCATGCGAACTCCTGGGCGCGCGGCCCGCAAAACGTCGTCGGTCGTGGGTCACTCGGAGTCGGGCGCCTTCCGGGACCCGGAATCCCCCTCGACCGGCTCGTGGACCGCACGGTACCCACCCTCGATAGCTTCGACCGACTCGACGGCGTACAGCTGCAGGCGTTTCTCCTGTCTCGTCGTGACCGGGACGTCGTAGTTCTCGGCCTCGTAGTCGACCCCGCCGCCCGCCTCGCGCTTCTCCGCGACGAACGCGCGGTGGTCGGACAGCCGTCGCCGGACCACGTCACGGGCGATATCGGGCGCCGCCCGCACGCGTTCCTCGAACACGTCCATGAACGCCCCGTCGAGTTCGTACCCGACGGAGTTCCGCCCGGCGACGAGCGCGGCGAGCGAGGTGGTCCCCGTCCCCCAGAACGGGTCGAGGACGGTGTCGCCGTAGACGCTGTACATGTTGACGAGCCGGTAGGGGATCTCGAAGGGGTAGGCCGCCGAGCGCTCGCGCGCCTCGCTACGGTCGAGCGCCTGGAGTTCGCCCCCCACGTCCGTCCACACGTCCGAGAACCACCGGTTGCGCTCCTCCCAGAAGTAGGCCGCCTCGTACCGTCGGTCGGCTCCCGGCTCGAAGCTCCGTGACTCCTCGCCGTTCCGGAAGACGAGGACGTACTCGTGTTCTAACGTGACGTACGCGTTCGGCGGGAGCATCCCCGAGCCCATGAATTTCGCGGCCGAGTTGGCCGGCTTCCGCCAGAGGATCTCCGGGAGGGGTTCGAACCCCAGGTCCTCGAAGGCGTCGACGATCCGGGAGTGGTTCCCGTAGACGCGGAAACTGTCCCCGACCGTCCGTGTCGCGTCGCCGACGTTGACACACGCGATTCCGCCCTCGACGAGGACGCGCTCGACCTCCGACCAGACCTCGTCCAGTATCCCGTGCATCGACTCGAAGGCCTCCCGGCCCTCGCCGGCGTCCAGAGCGTCACCGATCGCGGGATCGAGATCGGCGAAAACCCCGTCCCACATCCCGATCATCGGGTACGGCGGCGAGGTCACGACGAGTTCGACGGAGTCGTCGTCGACCTCGTCCATACGCCGTGCGTCTCCGACAACGATGCGGTGGCTGGTCTCCACTACGGTCCAGTCTCGGAGCCGGTTTATTAGGCGCTTCGCATGGTTATCGGTGGTCCTGTCCCGTGGCCCGGTATCGGCACGAAACTGCGCATCTATGTGATCAGGCCCATAGATTTAATCCTATGGAGTGAATAACATAGGCTAACGGATGGCGTCCTACACGACGGTCACAGATCGGCAGGATGTCGAGGGTGGCTACGTCGTTGACGTCATCATCAGTGGGACGAGGATGACCAGTACCCGAGTGGCTGGGACTACAGCCTCCACCTCGGAGAGGTCGGCGGCGATACGGTCCTCCGATACGACAATGCCCACGAAGAGACAAAAGGTCACGAGCGCCACACGGGAACCGATGTCGAGACCATCGGGTTTCCGGGAATGCCCACACTCTACGACCGGTTCAAACGAGAGGTCGAAGAACTGACGCCCGTCTCGTGGAACTGGCCGGAGTAGGACGCCACCAGGAGAGATCACTATGCCCACGCTCAAAGTCACCGTCGGTGAACGCGACCGGATCGACCAGCGCACGCGACGCCGCATCGAGGCTGCTCAGAGGGGAGAAGAACTTGACGACAGTCAGCCAGTGCTGAACTTCGGGTCGTACGCGGAACTCAGCCGTCTCCTGAGCCAGAAGAATCTGGAACTCCTGGAGGCGATCTTCGAGTCGGAACCGGGGAGTATCCGAGAAGCAGCCGAACTGGTGGATCGGGACTACAAGCAGGTCCACCGGAACCTCTCCGAGCTCGAAGACATCGGCGTCATCGAGTTCGAAGGCGGTGGTTCCGGGCGGGCGAAGAAGCCTGTTCTAGCCTACGACGGACTCGAAATCGACATCCCTTTCGCTGGTTCGGAGGACACTGCAGGCACGGCGATGCCGTGAGGAAACAACGCGTCAGGAGTGGGGAGGCGTCGATTTTGTGCGTGTAGGTCGCACCAGCGTCCGCGAGCGTAGCGAGCGGTTCTCCGGCGGCGAGCGGTCGAAGACCGCGAGCCGGCGGTCGTTTTTGGTGCAGATTTTTCGAGGAGCGGTTCGCCGAAGGCGAACCCGACGAAGAAAAAGGTGCTACCCGAACATCTGGCGCATCATGGGATGCATGTCCATGAGTTGCTCCTCGGCGATCTCCTCGTAGATCTTGTAGGTGATCGAGACGGTGAGCAGGAGGCCAGTTCCGGAGACCTGCCCGATCGTGCCGAGCATGTTCGCGCCGACCGCGAGCAGCCCGACGAGGGCGCCGCCGATCACGGTGACGGGCGGGATATACCGCTCCATCACCTTCTCGATGACGCCGACGTTCCGGCGGAACCCGGGGATCTGCATCCCGGAGTTCTGGATCTGCCTCGCCGTCGCTTCGGGGCCCATGTCGGTCGTCTCGACCCAGAAGATCGCGAAGATCGCGCCCCCGATCACCATGAACGTGAGGTCGATGGCGATCCGGAGCATGATCTCCCAGGGTTCGCCGGCGGGCGCGTAGACGAACCACATCCACTCCTGGGGACTCTGGATGGGCGCGAGGAAGTACATCAGGCCGCCGGTCGGCTGGCTGTTGCTGTACGTTCCCAACCACGGCATCGCCTGACCGAACAGGTGGATCGCCTGTGACCCCTGTACCCTCGTCTGGGTGTAGAGGATCCGGCCGAGGAACTGGATGTTGGCCTGCAGCGCCCGCACGAGGATCATCGGCAGGACGCTCGCGTAGATGAGCTTCACCGGGAACCGTCCCCGGGCGCCCTTCACGCGGGCGTGGCTGAGCGGGATCTCGACGCGGACGGACTCGGCGTACACGACGATAGCGAAGATCAAGAGGGTCGTGAGCAGGGCGAGCAGGTTGCCCTGGCCGAAGATGAGCGTTCTGAGGCCGTTCGTGCTGAGCGCCTGCACTTCGGTGGCGCCGGTGAGGACCCCGAACCAGTAGGGGAAAAATCCGGTGACCTGGTTACCTCCGAGGTTCGGGACCGCGATGAACCCCCCGACGAGGCGCTGGCTGACGCCGGCAATAATAAAGAGGCCGACGCCGGAGCCGACGCCCCACTTCGAGACGATCTCGTCGAGAAACAGGATCAGGATCCCGCCGACGAAGATCTGCGCGAAGATCATCCACTGGAGTGCGGACGCCCCGAGCGTCGTGCCGGCGACCGTGAGCGACCCCGCGGCCGGCAGGAACCCGCCCGTCGGCCCCCCGGAGAACACCATCGGCGCGCCCGTGAGGACGACCATCACGACCACCAGCAGCTTCTGGAGCCCCTGGTACAGCACCTGGTCCCGGGGTTCGTTCGTGTCGAGGCCGAGCAGGTCGGCGCCGCCCAGGAGTTGCAGCACGATGCTCGCGGTGACGATCGGCCCGATGCCGAGCTGGAGGATCGACCCCTGCGAGCCCGCGAGGATCGACCGGAACTGCCCGAAGATGTCGCTGCTGCCGCCCGTTTGCAGGCCGAGCAACTGGATGTTCGTCAGGAAGAAGTACGTCACTAACACGGCCGCCGTCCAGCCCAGCTTGCGCTTGAAGGGAACGTGGCCCTCCGGGCGCGCCACGGAGGGCATCCGCGTGAGCACCGGTTCCGCCGTCCGCTTCCAGCCCATCGGTTCAGTCCTCGCTGTCGCCGTCTTCGTCCTCCGCGTCTGTATACTCTGTGCTCCCGCCGGCGCCCTCGATCAGCTCGACCGCCGAGTCGGAGAAGTCGTCGGCGACGACCGACAGCTCGTGGCGGACCTGCCCGCCGCCGAGCACCTTGACGACGTCGACCTCGTGCCCGTCCTCGACGACGTCGCGGGCGTCGATCCGGTAGCCGCCATCCGTCTCCTCGGCGGCGCCGTCCGCCGCGAGCAGGGGGGCGTCCTCGTCAAGCCGGCCGACGTCGATCGATGCCACCTCGTCCTGTACTTCCGGCGGGCGGGTAAAGCCCGAGCGCCCCAGGGGCTCCGTGCCGTGGAACTCGTGTTTCTCCCGGCCGGCATTCCCGCGCCCGCCGCGGTTGCCGGCGCCGCGGCGGTTCTTCTGGCTCCCGCCGCCGTGGGTCCGCGAGCCGCGCTGTCGGTCTTTCTTGTCCGTCATGGTTATCGCATGGCCGTGAGGAGATCGTCTATCTCCTCGGTACTGTGGTTGCCGATCTGTCCGCCCGTCGCGACGGGCTGTTTGACGCCGTCGTGGCCACCCCGCGGGGGGTGCAGCCGGAGCACCGGGGCGAGCCCCGCCTCGCCGAGCGTCGTCTCCTCGTCGACCAGCGCCGCCGCGAGCGCGTCGATGTCGTCGTAGTCGGTGTGCTCGGCGACCCAGTCGTCGTCGACGTCGCCCTCGCCGTCGGCGGGCTCGCCCCGCTTGCGGAGCAGCGTCGCGACGGTGTCGGCGCTCGGCTCGCCGTGGGCGACGTAGTCGTGGACCTTCGTGATCATGCCCCGGTAGGCGTCCGTCTCGGGCACCAGCGCGCAGTGGTTCACCCGCCCGAGGTTGAGCATCGAGAGGGTGTCCCTGATATCGGCGCTGATGTTCACCTCGCCACGTAGCTGGACGACCGCCTGCATCAGCCGCTCACCTCCTCGAACTCCTCCTCGGTGGCTTCCCGGACCCGGCGATTCCCCCGGGCCTGCGAGGAGTTGCGGAGCGCGTTGTACGTCGCCTTCGCGAGGTTCATGGTCGTCCGGGTGTTGCCGTGGCTCTTCGTCCAGGCGTCCTCGACGCCCGCGAGTTCGAGGATCGCCTCGACGGTGTCGGCCGCCGCCAGGCCCAGCCCGCTGGGCGCGGGGACGAGTTCGACCTCGACCGAGCCAGCCTTGCCCGTCGTGCGCCGGGACAGCGAGTGGGGCTCCTCCGAACGGTCCTCCCAGGAGCCCGACCCGCGGTCGACCGAGATCATGTTCGTCTTCGCCACCTCGATGGCCTTCTGGATCGCGGCGCCGACCTGGTCCTCCCGGCCCTCGGCGTAGCCGACGTAGCCGTTACGATCGCCGACGGCCACACAGCACCGGAACTTCACCCGGCGCCCGGAGTCGGTCATCCGCTGGACCATGTTGATGTCGAGCACCTCGTCGTCGACGTCCGGCAGCAGCCGGTCGACGATCTCGGGCTCCTTCAGCGGGAGCCCGGAGTTCAACGCCGCCTCCATCGTGGTGATCTCCTCGTCCAGTACCTTCCGTCCGAGCCGCGTCTTGGGTTCCCAGGCGTTTCCGTCGCTCATGTCAGGTCTCCTCCCCGATGGCCTCCCGCACCGCGTCGAACTGTTCGGGAAGCTCCGTCGCGTCGAACTCGCCGCTGTACAGCGGTTCGTCGCGCTGCCGGGCGTAGTCGGCGATGTGCTCGCCCCGGGTGCGCTCCCAGTCGGCGAACACGCTCTCGTTGTGCGGGCTCTCGACGCCGGCGTCGATCGCGCCCTCCTGGACCGCGAACACCTTCGCGCCGGGGGTCGCTGTGTTGAGCCCGATGTCGAGCACCGCCCGTTCGACGCCGGCCTCGACGCCGCGCGTCCCGGCGAGATAGCCCGTGAGATACGCCGCCGGCAGGTTGCCGGTCGGCGCCTCCCAGCCGAACTCCGCCAGGTCGTTCGAGTGTGCGCTCGCTTCCGTCTCGTCCCCCTGTGGGCCGAGCGTCACCAGCTGCGCCCTGACGTGCCTGTTGCTCGTCCGCGCGACCAGCCGTGCCTCGCCGGATTTCAGCAGGCGCAACCGCTGATGGTAGTTCGTCCGTCCTTCCCGACGCCGTCGCATCGGGACGTTGTATCGTGGTCCTGTCGCCATTATCCGTCCACCTCGTACTCGATCGGTCCGTGGTTTGCCTCGACGTAGTTCAGCAGGTACCGGACGCTGCGGAACTCGCCGCCGCTCGCTTTCGCGTACAGCGAGCGGTACTCGCTTCGCGTGATCTCGCCCCCATCGCGCAGGTCCCGGAGGATCCGCCGCTGGGCGCGGATATCGCCGATCCAGCGGTCCTTCTCGTCCTCGCGGCCGCCGGCCTTCCCCTTCCGGGAGCCGGCGCCCTTCTTGTGGCCGTACGCGCGCTTCGCGTCGCGCTCGCGGGCCCGGCCCCGGGAGTTGCCCTTCGCGTCTTTCGCCTCGATGGCGCCGCGATCCACGAGGTCACGGATGTCCTCGCGGGTGATCGCGTCGGCGATCTCGCCCTGCTCGTCGGGGTCGAACCACACGCGGTTCTCCCCGACGCCCAGCACGTCCGCCGCGAGCCGTTTCTGTGCGCTGAGATCAGTCATCGACTTCCACCTCCTCGTAGGTCGGGTTGAGCACGCGGATGCCCGCGTCCTCGGCCGCGTCCTCGATGCGGGCGCGCTTGCGCCCCCCGACCGAGGAGGCGATCCTGACCGCCTCGCGGTCGGGATCGACACCCTCCAGGTCGTCGGGGCGGTGGACGCGCACCTCCTCGAAGCCGCTGGGGTGTTTCCCCCGGACGGCCGCCGGGCTCCGGAAGCCCGCCTGGACGGTGTCGCCCTTGCCCTTGATCCCCTGGCGCTGCTTGGAGTGGGTGCCTTTCGGCCGGCGCCAGGAGGTCGGCAGGCGCTTTTTCTTGTGGTGGTCCTGCCGGTTGAACTCCCGGGCCGTCTCCGCCCGCTTCGCGATGAGCCGCGCCTCCTCGTCGGTGAGGTCGGGTGTCTTCCCGGCGTGCCCACGCGGGCGAAGTTCGGTTTCGGCCTCCGCCTCGGGTTCGGGCGCGGCCTCGTCGGTAACCTCGGCGTCGGTCTCCTCGACCTCGACATCGCCGACGTCGGCCTTGATGCGCGCCGCGAGGGCGTTGCCGATGCCCTCGACTCCCGAGAGGTCGTCCTGGGACGCTTCCCGGACGTCGGCGACGGACGTGTAGCCCGCCTCCCGCAGGGCGTCGGCTTTCGCGCCCCCGACGCCCGCGATGTCCTCGATCGTCTCGGGGATATCCTCGGGCGTGGCTTCGGCCTCCCCGCCCGCGTCGTCGTCCTCGGGGGTCTCGTCACCGGCGTCCGTCGCCTCCTCCTCGATCTCCGCGTCGGTCTCCTCGACCTCGACGTCGCCGACGTCGGCCTTGATGCGCGCGGCGAGGGCGTTGCCGACCCCCTTGACCTCCGCGAGGTCCTCCTGGGACGCCTCGCGGACGGCCTCCACGGACGTGTAGCCCGCCTCCCGCAGGGCGTCGGCCTTCGCCGCCCCGACGCCCGCGATGTCCTCTAGCTCCTCGATCTCGGCCATCAGGCGGCACCTCCCTTGGAGGGTTTCGCGGTGATGTACACGCCGTCCTGGAAGACGCGCGTGTCCTTGTCGGTCACTCTCGTCAGCTGTTCGATCGCCGCGGCCGTCTGCCCCACGTCCTCCTTGTCGGGGCCGCGCAGCGTGATCTCCTCGCCGTCGATCTCGACCTCGGTGTCCCCGCGGATCTCCGTCCGTCGCGGGGCCTGCTCGCCGAGGAAGTTCTCGATGACGACCTCGCCGCCCTCGACCGTGACCTGCATCGGGAAGTGGGCGTAGAACACCTCCATCTCGTAGGTCCAGCCGTCGGTCACGCCGTGGACGGCGTTGCGGACGTGGCTCTCGAAGGTGCCCATCGTGGCGGTCGTCTCCTTGTCGTCGGCGTCGGAGGCGATGACGACGCTGCCGTCCTCGACCCGCACGTCGATGTCGGGGTACCACAGCCGCCGCTGCACGCCACCCTCGGGGCCCTCGACGGTGAGATCGAGGCGGTCCGTCCGGGCAGTCACGTTCTCCGGTAGTTCGATTTCGGTTCGTGGCATTGTCAGTATACGTAGGCGATGAGCTGGCCGCCGACGCCCGCCTCGCGGGCCTCGGCGTGGCTCATCACGCCCCGGCTCGTCGTCACGACGAGCGCGCCGTAGTCCTGGGCCGGGAGGTACCGCTTCTCCCAGTCCTCGAACCCGTCCGCGCCCACCGCGTACCGGGGCTTGATCGCGCCACACGCGTTGATGGCGCCCGTCAGTTCGACCTCGAACTCGCCGGCCTTGCCGTCCTCGACGTACTCGAACCCGTCTATGTAGCCGCGTTCGTAGAACACTTCGAGGACGCTGCCGATGAGATCCGAGGCGGGCTGTACCGTGTACTCGAGGTGGCCGACGCCTTCGGCGTTGTCCAGCCCCGACAGCGCGTTCGCCAGTGGATCAGTCGCAGTCATGAATACTTCTTGAACCCCATGTCGCGGGCGATCTCCCGGAAGCACTGCCGGCACAGCCAGATGTCGTACTTGCCGACGAGACCCTGCTCGCGGTCACACCGCCTGCAGGCGTTCTCCTGGCCGGTGCGCTTCGCGGCGTGCTCGCCCGTCGTCGCTTCGCTCTCCGCGTCGGAGCCGCTCATTCGTTCACCTCCACGTCGAACTCCGCCTCGAGGAAGGCGACGGCGTCTTCCGCGTTCAGGCGGTGATTGGCAGGGATCGACCGGGTGCGCTGGTCGCGCTTCGAGACCCGGTAGCCCGGCCGCACGAGCGAGGCCGTCACGTCCAGGCCGTAGATCCCGACGTCGGGATTGTACTCCTGGCCCGGGAACGACGTGTGTTCCTCGATCCCGAAGCTCACGTTGCCCGTCTCGTCGAACTGGCTCTTCGAGACCTCCGCGAGCGGGAGGGCGGTCGCGAGGAACTCGCGGGCCGCCTCGTCGCGCAGGGTGACCTTCGCGCCGATCGGGTCGCCCTCGCGGATCCCGAACTCCCCGACCGTCTGCTTGGCCTGGGTCCGGACGCTCTCCTGGCCGGTGATCTCCTCCAGGATGCGTTCGGCGTCCTGGAGGTCCTCGCCGCCGTACCCGACGCCCATGTGTGCGACGACCTTCTCGACTCTGGGCTCGCGCATCTCGTGGAACCCGGCGTCGTCCGCTTCGCTCATTCGTCGTCACCTCCGTCGTCGTCGACATCCGCGTCGTCTTCGCCGTCCTCCGCGTCCGACTCTTCGGTCGCGTCCCCGGACTCCGCCCCGCCGTCGGTGAAGTTCTCGTCGATCACGACGACGTACTCCTCGATGGTCTCGAAGGTCCCGTCGTCGGTCTCGACGGTGACCGTGTTCGAGCCGCTTCCGGGGGTCACGTCGATCGAGGTCACCGTCCCGATCTCGCCGGCGTGCTGTCCGTCGACGGCCGTCACCAGCGCCCCCTCCTCGTAGGGGAAGTGGACGACGACCGAGCCGTCGGCGTTGTCGATGACCAGCGAGTCGCTGGGCGTGTAGTCGACACCGCCCTCGACGATCAGCGTCTCGCCGTCGTGCATCGTGAGTTGCGTGTCGCCGCCGGGGACCTGGTGCTTGCCGACGATCTTCCCGAGCTTCGACCCCGCGGCCTCGGCGTCGATCGGCGTCAGCGCCAGCCGACCCCCCTCGTCGGGGAACACCCGGTAGTGCTCCTCGCGTTCCTCGAACTCCACGATGTCGAACATCCCGATCGGCCGGGTGACGTCCGACACCGCGGTCCCGTTGACCAGCACGGTGTCCTGGTCCAGGGCGTACTGGGCCTCCTTGCGGGAGTCGACGTATCCGAGGACGTCCCGGAGCAGGATCAGGAGGGGGACGCCGTCCTCGCCGTGGGGGCCGGCGTCGGCCTTCACGGTGAACGTCTCTGTCTTGCGCTCGACCGGCCAGGAGGTGGGCGCCGAGAGGCGCTTCTGGTGGTTGCTCATGCGGCATCACCCTCCGATTCGAGCCGCTCTTTCCGGCGGTCGTCCGACAGGTCGAGGCCCGTCACGCGGAGGTTCGACGCGTCGAGCGCCCGGGGAACCTCCTCCCCGTCCGCGGCCTCGACGGTCACGTCCTCGACGTGGACCGACGTCTCCTTCAGATCGACACGCTGGACGTCGCCTTCCTCGCCGGCGAAGTCCCCGCGCATCACCTCGACCGTGTCGCCCGCGTTCACGCGGACGTTTCGCTGTCCGTACTTCTCGCGCAGGTCCGGATCGAGCGTCGCGCGGACCTGATCGTGCCGATCGTGGAGGTCCGCCCGGCGCGCCCGGACGCGCTGTTTCGATGGGTTCCGTGTCATAGTATCATAGTCGCAGTTGAGGCGATGCTGCCGAACCGTTCGGCCACCTCGCGAGCGATTGGGCCCTTGATCTCGGTCCCCCGTGGCTCGCCGACGTCGTCGATGACGACGCCGGCGTTGTCCTCGAACTTCACCCGGGTGCCGTCGGGCCGGCGGATCGGCTTGCGCTGGCGGACGATCACCGCCTCCAGCACCTGCCGGCGCATCTCCGGGGTGCCCTTGGTGACCGAGACGGTCACCTTGTCACCCAGGCCCGCCTTCGGGTGGCGGTTGAGCCGCCCCCCGTAGTTCCCGACGCTGATGATCTTCAGTTCGCGGGCGCCGGTGTTGTCCGCACACCTGATCAGCGAGCCCTTCTCCAGGCCCCGCGTGACGTCGGCGGCCAGCGCCTCCATCAGGCATCACCCCGGTCCGTGACCTCGACGACCGCGTGTGACTTGGTCTTCGAGAGCGGCCGCGTCTCCGCGATGCGGACCGTGTCACCGACCGCGAGGTCCATGCAGGGCGGCGCGTGGGCCGGCACGCGCGACCGTCGTTTCATGTAGCGGTCGTACTTCGGGACGAACACGTCGTACTCCCGTTCGACCACCACCGTCTTGTCCATGTCCGTCGAGGCGACCTCGCCGACGAGGGTCCCGCCACGCACCGACAGTTCGCCGTGGAACGGGCAGTTCTCGTCGTCGCAGGCCGTCTCGGGTTCCGTGACTCCTAAGCCGAGTGCCATGTGTTCTCACCTGTCTCCGTGCGTCGCGCGGGTCGCGCGACCAGCCGGTCGCCCTCGACGACGACCGTCTCCCCGTCGAGGTCGAAGGCGAACCTCGCCCCCGCCTTGGGGACCGTCTTCGTCCGTTCCGCCTCCTGTCCGTGCGTCTCGATGACCAGCGTGTTCGTCGTCTCGTCGACTACTTCGCCCGCGATGCCGGCCCGGTCGTCCGCGTCGTCGACGACGCGGACCGACAGGCCGACCAGTTCGTGGCGCGCGATCGTCCCGGGGGCGATCATACGTCGCCCTCCTCCCGCTGGATCGTCTTGATCCGCGCGATCGCCCGCCGTAGCTCCTTCGTCCGCCCGGGGTTCTCCGGCGCGCCGCCGGAGGCCTGGACGGCCTTCGCGTTGAGGAGCTCCGTCTCCAGCTGTTCGAGCTCCTCCTCGCGTTCCTCGGCGGTCATCTCCCGTACTTCCGCGGGGTGGATGATCGTCATGCGTCGTCCTCCTCGAGTTCGTCCATGACGTCGTCGACTGCCTCCTCCTCGACGTCGGGCTCCTCGAACTCCGCTGCGGCCTCGTCGAGTTCCTCGACGTCGACGTCGGCGGGCGTGTCGTCCTCGCCCGGCGTCTCGACGTCCTCCTCGATGACCGCTTCGACTGCTTCCTCGCCGGTCGCCGGGGGCTCCTCATCGGCCTCACCGGAGAGCGCCTCCAGATCGCCCTCCTCGGGCTCCTCGATGAGTTCCTCGACGCCGCCCTCGCCGGGGGCGGGACCGAGGCCCTCGGTGTCCGCGTCCTCCCTGATCCGGAAGTCGTCGGGGAGGTCCGAGCCGGGCGGGATGATCTTCACGTTCACGCCGATCGTGCCCAGCTGCATCACCGCGACGCCCTTGCCGCGGTCGACGATCTCCTCTGCCGGCTCGCCGTTGTGCTTGATGTAGCCGTCCGAGAACTTCTCGACGCGCCCGCGGGCGCCCGTCACCTTCCCCGAGAGGACGATCTCGGCGCCGAGCGCGCCGGCCTCCATGATGCGTTCGAGCGTGGTGTGGCCCGCCTTCCGGAAGTACCACCCGCGTTCGAGCGCGTTCGCCAGCCGGTCGGCGACGATCTGGGCGTTGAGGTCGGGCTCTTCTACCTCCTGGACGTCGACCTGCGGGTCCTCGAGGTCGAACTCGTCCTCGAGGGTCTGGGTGATCTCGCGGATGTTCTGGCCGCCCTTGCCGATCACCATCCCCGGCTTCTCGGCCTTGAGGACGATCTGGGTGCCCATCGGCGTCTGGGCGAGGTCCATCCCGCCGTAGCCGGCGCGGGCGAGCTCTTCCCCGAAGAACTCGTCGATCCGGGACCGCCGGAGGCCGTTCTCGATGAACTGCTGTTCGTCCGCCATCAGGCGTCACCCTCCTCTTCGAGGATCAACTCGACGTCGACCTCCGGGGTGTTCCAGGGGTTGGCCCGGCCGAACGCCCGGGGCTTGCGTCCCCGGCGCTCGCCGACCTTGTGGGCGGCGACGTGGGCGATCTCCATCGACTCGGGCGAAAAACCCTGGGCGTCGGCGTTGTTCATGCCGTTTTCGAGCAGGTCGAGGAACGCCTCGCTGACCTTCTCGGGGTAGCGCCCGGCGTCCCAGCCCTCGATGTCCGACCGGTGACCGACGCCGCCGTTGTGGGTCTTGAACGGAACCGAGCGCTCGCCCTCGATCACGGCTTCGAGGTAGGAGACGGCGTCGCCCGCCTCCATCCCCTTGATCTCGCGCGCGATCTCCGTGGCGTGCTTGTGGCTCATGGGACGCTCCCGGAGCATCGCTTTCGCCGTCCGATCCGGATCGACGTCGACTGAGTAGCTGATTCCCATGGTTACTTGAGTGGTACGAACTTCGAGGAGCGGGTCGCCCCGATCCCGGCCTGGCCGTGCTCGACGGAGGTCCGCGTGAGCTGGAACTCCCCGAGGTAGTGGCCGATCATCTCCTCCTCGATCTCGACGCGCTCGAAGGACTGGCCGGTGTGGACCGAGAACGTGAGCCCGACGAACTCCGGCAGGATCGGCATGTCCCGCAGGTGGGTCCGGATCGGGTCGTTCGCGGTCTCCTCCGGCTCCGCCTCGCTGGCCTCCTCGCGGAGCTTCTCGTGCTCCGCCGAGAGGCCGCGTCGCATGGTTCGCCGCATCCGCGCGGGCAGCAGTTCCGCGAGTTCGTCGTCGTCCATCGCCTGCAATTCCTCAAGCGTGTGGCCTCGGTAGGTGAACGCGCCCTCCTGGCCGGTTCTGTAGTCCGTGCTCATTTGTTCCCTCCGCGTCCCGTGCGCCGCGAGGAGATGTCCCCGACCTTGCGGCCCGGGGGCGTGTTCTTCGAGACGCTTTTCGGTTTGCCGGGGTGCTGGCGGCCGCCGCCCCCGAAGGGGTGGTCGACGGCGTTCATCGCGACCCCGCGAACCCGGGGCCACTTCGTGCCCCGCGTTTTCATCTTGTGGTACTTCTTGCCCGCCTTCACGAACGGCTTTTCCGTCCGCCCGCCGCCGGCGACCACGCCGATCGTCGCCCGACAGCGGGGGTCAAGCCGCTTCACGTCGCCGCTTGGCAACTGGACGACCGCTGCGTTGCGATCGTGCGTGACCAGCGTCGCGTTGACGCCGGAGGCGCGGGCGAAGGTCCCGCCGTCGCCGGGACGTGCCTCGACGTTGCAGACGGGGATCCCCTCGGGGATCTCCGCCAGCGGCAACGTGTTGCCCTGCTTGATCTCCGCGGAGACGCCGACCTGGATGCGCTCGCCGATACCCACGCCCTCGGGCGCGAGGACGTACCGCCGCCCCTCGTCGTCGAACTCGACGACCGCGACCGGTGCCGACCGGGCCGGGTCGTGCTCGATGTCGACGACCTCGCCCGCGATCGTGTCGTCGTCCTCGACGGTCCGGTGCTGCAGATCCGCCTTGTAGCGATGGGAGGGCGCCCGGAACGTCGAGGTCCCGCGCCCGCGTCGCTGTCCCTGGATGCGTCGTCCCATTTCAGAACACCCCGATCCGTGACATGATGTCCTCGGCCGCGTCGTCCTCGGCGAACCGCACCGTCGCCTTCTTCTCGCCGTCCGTCGTGATCTGCGTGTTCACGCTCGCGACCTCCTCGCCGTACCCCTCCTCGATCGCCTCCCTGATGTCGGCTTTCTCCGCCGACATCGAGACGACGAACTGGAGGGTGTTGTCGAACTCCATCAGGTCCATCGCCTTCTCCGTGACGTGGGGGTGCTCGATGACGTCGTGGTCGGCGCTCATCGTTCGGCCACCTCCTCGAGTGCCGACTCGGTCCAGACCGTCAGCCGGCCGGGGTGGGCGCCGGGCGCGAGGTCCTCCGCGTTGACCTCCCGGCCCGTCGCCACGTCCGCGCCCGCGAGGTTGCGGGCGGCCGTCGAGATCTCCCCGCCCGTCACGAACAGGATCGACTTCGGGCGGCGGTAGGCGCGACCCCGGGTCGTCCCCTGGCCCGCCTTGACGGTCCGTTCGTCGGCGCGTTCGACGTCCGCGTGGACGCCGAGCGCCTCCAGGACGTCGACGACCTCCTGGGTCTTGACCAGGTCCTCGAACTCGTCGGTGAGGACGATCGGGAGGTCGACATCCTCCGAAAAGGCGTGGCCGCGCTCGGAAACGCGCGCCGCGTCGCCGGTGGCCGCGATCGCGCTCCGGACGGCCTGCTTTCGCTCCTTGTCGTTGATCGACAGGGAGTGGTCCTTCTCGGCTTTCGGCGGGTGTGCGCGCCGGCCCTTCACCGTGTTCGGCGAGCGCCGGCCCATGTTGTTCTGCCGTGGCACGTGTGCCATCCCACGGCCGCTGCCGGGCGACTCCGCCGGCGTGCGCAGCCCCGCGAAGGGGTCCGCGCCGTAGTCCTGCTTGCGGTTCGCCTGTGCCGCCAGCACCGCCCGCCGGATCAGGTCCGGGCGGTACGGCGCCTCGAAGGCCGGGGGCAGGCCGACCGTCCCCGCGTCCTCCCCGTCTACGTCGTGTAGTGTCGTGTCCATCCGTGGTCACCCCTGGTTCGATGTCGTGGAGACGTACCGCACTTCGGGATCGAGGCGGGGCTGTTCCGTCGGCCGGACCGCCGGCCGGAGCCGGATCAGCCGTTTTTCCGGTCCCGGCACCGACCCCTTCAGGATCGCGTACTCGCCCGACACTTCGCCGTAGTTGACGAAGCCGCCGTCGGGGGTGACCTCGTCGTCGCCGAGGTCGATCACGCGCTTGTTGAGTTCGGTGCGCTGGTGGTAGCCGGTCTGGCCCTGCTGGGGCACCGTCGAGCGAACCCGCGAGGGGTTCCACGGGCCCAGGTTGCCGATCCGGCGTCGCCACCCCTGGCGTGCGTGCTTTCCCTTGCGTTTCTGGACGCCCCAGCGCTTGACGGGGCCCTGCGTGCCCTTGCCCTTCGTGATCCCGCTCACGTCGGCGTACTCGCCGGCGCGGAACACCGAATCGATCGAGTGGGTGCCCCCGTCAGCGAGGACGTCGAGCCCGTACTCGAAGCGCTCGGCGATCGAGCCGCCGCCGACGCGTGTCTCCATCACGTCGGGGCGCTTCTTGGGGACGCTCGCGATCTCGCCCGGAACGGTGTGGGTGATCAGGCGGATCTCGGCGACGTCGCCCGCCTCGATGGCCGACCGGATGTCGGCCTCGGCGGCGTCGGCGTCGTGGTTCTCGGGGACGTCGAGCGCCCGCGAGACGTCCGCGTGGAGATCGTCGGTCCACACCTCCGTGAGGGGGCGTTTCCCGTAGGGGGTGTCCTCGTACGCTCGCAGCGCGACTGCGCGCATGGGCGGGGTCTCGATGATCGTGACGGGCACGGTCTCCTCCATGCCCTGCCGGGGGGAGTCGCCGCCGTCGTTGATCATCACGACGTGGCTCATGCCCGCCTTGTATCCCGCGAAACCCTGGAGCGTCGGCTGTCCGTCGGTCTCGGGCCAGGAGTTGAATCGCGGAACGGAGTCCCGCGATCGCTTCCTGGGCCCGAAGGCCAGCGACCCTTTGCGTGGTCTGGATGATTGTGGCATCGTATCACTCCGTGAGTGACAGGGCCGCGAGGGTGGCGAACACCGCCTCCTCGGTGCGCACGACCTCGCTTCCCTGGTTCGGAACCGTGTTCAGCCACAGGTCGAATCCCGCCCCGGGATCGCCGGCCTCGACGCCGAGGATCGCGGGCAGGCCGCGTTCGGGCGCGCCGAAGGCGACGGTCAGCCCGTCGTCGGTGGCGCGCTCGACCAGTCCCGGCAGGCGCCCCGTCGTGAGGGGGTCGCCGTGCCGGGAGGCCGCGATGCGTAGACCCGCGTCCTCGCTGTCGAGGGCGGCGGAGAGGTCCGACCGCCCGACGGAGAAGCCCGGTGGGGGCTCCTCGATCAGTCGGGCGCGGACCGGATCTCGCGAAGCAACGCTGACGGTCACGCGCTCCCCCTCTTCGACCGTCATCCCGTCGGGGACGACGAGGGAGATCGGGTGTTGCAGGCCGCAATTGACCCGGACGCGCCCGTCAGATCCGACCTCGGTCACGATTCCCTGTCTTGACGACCCCGAACTGGTGGATCCGGAGCCGGTCTGTGGCGGCAGCCGAAGCGGGGGCAGTATGCCCGCGTACTCGAGTTCGGCGCGGCGATCCCAGGCCTCCTTTCGGAGGTCGGGAGGCGTTGCCGCGTACGCGAGCACCGTTTCGACGAACGACTCGCCCCACCGGCCCTCGCCCGCCGGGTCCGGAAAGACGAGCAGGCGGTCGATCCGGAACACGGCCGCGGCGCGAGCCACGTAACCGAGCTTCCGGGTCGCCTCCCGCTTGTCCTCGGCTTCCCGAACGATCGAGGAGGGGACGAGTATCGTTCGCGTCATCACCCTCGCTCCTGCGTTCGCCTGGCAGACTGTAGGGGTCATACCGCGTTGGGTGGTAAAAGGGTGGCGCTTCGCGGGCGGGCGTGCGAGGCGCTCACACGCACGAGATCGCGGGATTCGCTGGCACGGTACGCTGGCGGGAACGGGGTCGGATGGCGTCGGCCCTTTCGCAATCCTTTTATCCGGGACAGGGCGATACAGTAGTGCCTGCGTCGGTGGTGTAGTGGTATCACAGGACCCTGCCACGGTCCTAACCCGGGTTCAAATCCCGGCCGACGCACTTCTGCGACGAACGGACGTGAGGAGCGAAGTCGTCAGAGGGTTTGAACCCTACAAGACGCAGCCCGCGCAACGAAGTGAGCAGGAACGTCTTGTTTCGGTTCAAATCCCGGCCGACGCATCCTCACGAGCACAGACACCGCGAGCACCGCGTAGCGTGTGCGAGCGACCGTGTGAGTGGGATGCGTTCCCGGTGATTTGAATCAGGGAGCGAGAGGTGAGCGAGCGCCAGCGAGCGAACGGGAGCGACCGTGGTTCAAATCCCGGCCGACGCATACCTCCCGAGCGCCAAACTACGAGAGCGACCGCTGTGCGTGTCGTCCGATCCCGGTGAGAGAGCGTCTTCGGAGGGGGCTGTCGGAGAGGAGAACGCCGCCCTCCTCAGAGCTTCGGCGTAGCCATGAATCCAGCGTCGTTCTGACGGGAGATTTATCGGGTTGTAGGTACAATGTATGTACACCGGCTGGTGAACTCCGTGAGCAAGAAAGTCAACTTCCGGCTCCCCGACGAACTCGTCGAGAAGGCTGACGTCGCCGCAAAGGTCTCACACACGAACCGGACCCGGATCATCACCGAAGCGCTCCAGGAATACCTCCAAGCAGTCGAAGACGAAGACGAGTTCCGCGAAGCCGTGATCGAACTCTACCTCGACGACGAGATCGAGTTCGACACCCTCAAACAGTTCATCGGTCGGCAAGACGCCGAATCAGTCCGCGCTTCGAAACACATCCTCGACCGGGGCGACGAACTCGCGGACGAACTCGCAGAGCTCTAGACGACCGGGGAAACAAGAATGATCGTGGCCGACACGAGCAGCCTCGTCTCACTCACCACCGCAGACGCGCTCCGGATCTTCCTCTCCGAATTCGACGTCCACACCACCGAAACAGTACTCGAAGAACTAACGGAAACCAGCCAGTATCAGGATCCGCACGGCGACGCAGCCAGAGCCGTTCTCCAGCACCAGGATCGGATCGCCGTCCACGAGGTCAACGAGCAAGCGTTCCAGTCCTCACGGCTCGACAGGGGTGAAGCCAGTTGTGTGCTCCTCGCCCGGGAACTCGACGCTGACTTCCTCATCACGGACGACCTGAGAGCACTCCCCGAACTACAACCACTCGTCAACGCCCGTGTCGCCATCTCACCGATCGTCCTGAAGGCACTCGTCCAGCGCGGCGTCCTCGAACGAGATGAAGCACTTGCCCGGCTGGATGAACTCGCGGAGACGCGGGACTGGCTCGGCGCACCCATCTATCGACGAGCAAGGCAACTGTTCGATTCGGGGTGACTCATCAGGGATGTTCCACGAGAGGTTCTGCCACGAGATATTAATCGACGCGCGAGCCTATGGGGGATCATGACGAACGCCCGGACCGCGGCCGAGATCGTCGTCTCCTTTCCCGCGGTCGACGACGACACCGCCGGGGCGCTCGATAACCCCTCCTACCGATCGTACCTCCGGCGGGCACACGAGGGCCCCGTCACCACCGGCGAGGAGTGGGCGGAGTTCGTCAACTGCGGCTGTGGGACCACCCACGACGTCGTCCTCCGGGTCGAGTCCGTGGCCGGCGGCGACGCGATCAGCGAGACGACGGCACTCGTCTTCGAGCCCCGCGAGGGGTGACCGACCGGCGGGGGAGCGTTCCGGTAGACCGAAGTCCGAGGCGACGAACGGTCGCCCATGCAGTGCTGGCTCGTCGAACGCACCTTCGACGACAAGGGGCTGGTCCGGCTCGTGTACGCGACCCCCGACGGCTCGCGGGCGGTGATCCGGGAACGCTCCGCCGCCCACCTCGACGGCGTGACCGCGGCGGCCGAGATCGGCGTTGAGAACCTCGAACCTGTCGCGGACGCCGACCGCCGGGAGCGCTACGCGAGCGAGGCCGAACGGATGGCCGACCGCCACGACCCCGGCGACGCGGTCTGATCGCGCCCGGACGGCGTTCCGGGGCCCGAAACGGGGGAACCGACGATCGTCGACGGCCTCCGGGAGGCTCAAACGCCTTTTTGACCGATGAACAGGGACTTACGTGTGGCGTCGCTTCTCCCGGCGAAGCATGCCGGCCATACGGACCGAGGGGTTGACGAAGGAGTTCGGTGGGGACGTCGTCGCCGTCGAGGACCTGGACCTCACCATCGAGGAGGGCGAGGTCTTCGGGTTCCTGGGCCCGAACGGCGCCGGGAAGTCGACGACGATCAACCTGCTGCTCGATTTCATCCGTCCGACGGCAGGGTCGGCGGAGGTGTTTGGCATGGACGCCCAGACGGAGGCTGCGGCGATCCGCGAGCGGACCGGCGTCCTCCCCGAGGGATACGGCTTCGACGACTACCTCACCGGCCGGGAGTACATGGAGTGGGCCATCGAGACGAAAGGCGCCGGAGACGACCCCGAGGACCTGCTCGACACCGTCGGCATCCTGGATGAGGCCGACCGGAAGGCGACGGGCTACTCGAAGGGGATGCAACAGCGACTGGCGTTCGGGATGGCGCTCGCGGACGATCCGGATCTGCTCGTTCTCGACGAGCCCTCGACGGGGATGGATCCGAACGGCATCCAGCACATGCGCTCGGTCGTCCGGGAGCGCGCCGAGGCGGGCACGACCGTCTTCTTCTCCTCGCACATCCTCTCGGAGGTCGAGGCAGTCTGCGATCGCGTCGGCGTGATGAACGAGGGTCGGCTCGTGGCGATGGACACCATCGCGGGTCTGCGCGAGAGCGCGGGCGGACGGGCGACGATCACGCTCGAGTGCAGGGAGCCCCCCGCCGCCGACGCCGTCGGCGACGTGGACGGCGTCGCGACCGTCACCGTCGAGGGACGGACGTTGACGGCCCAGTGTACGGACCCGGCGGCGAAGGTCGACGTGGTCCGCCGGGTGGACGAACGCGCCGAGATCGTGGACATCCTCGCCGACAACACCTCCCTGGAGGAACTGTTCAACGAGTACACCGGCGGCGGGCGGGACGCGGACCGCGACCCGCTCGATGTGGATTCCGAGGGGGTGTCGGCGTGAGCGCGATCTCGGTCGCGAAGAAAGACTTCCGGGGGGCGAAGCGGTCGCGGCTCCTCTGGGCGGCCGCGGTCGTCCTCGGGCTCATCGCCGCCTTCGCCGCCTACGTGTCGGGGACCGCGACCGGCGCCAGCACGCGGACGGTCCAGGAACTGTTCGTCCTGCTGGCGCAGGTGCTGGCGGTGCTGTTGCCGATCGTCGCCCTGGTCGCGACGTACCTCGCCATCGCCGGCGAGCGCGAGGGCGGAGGGATCAAGTTCCTGCTCCCCTGCCGAACACCCGCCGAGACGTCTTCCTCGGCAAACTGTTGAGCCGCCTGACCATCGTCGCCGGCGGCATCGTCTTCATGTATGTCGCGGCGGTCAGCGTCGCGCTGACGCGCCACGGCGCCTTCCCGGCGGGGGTCATCTTCGGCACGCTGCTGGTGACGCTCGTCTACGGGGCGACCTTCGTCAGCATCGCCCTTTCCCTGTCCGCGGCCGCCGCCTCGCGGAGCCGTGCCATCGCAGGCGCCTTCGGGTCGTACTTCGTGCTGGTGATCCTCTACGGGCATTGTTTAGTTTAGCTGATTTTGGGAGAAGGCGAGGGCTTGGAGCCATGATTCGACGGTGTCGGGGTGGGCGTGGCGGAAATGATTGGCG
>Ga0207719_100453_pt1 | contig 23760 bp, 18 predicted proteins | sample A23P1SouthBayCA_2_FD_187279 | JGI IMG/M metagenome (GOLD analysis project Ga0207719, IMG submission 187279) | Aerobic enrichment media microbial communities from Eden Landing Ponds, California, USA - A23 P3 (3) (SPAdes) | ecosystem: Environmental > Aquatic > Marine > Unclassified | place... | reverse complement strand
GCCGAAGACGGCCGGATCACCGACGAGCGCGCCGAAGCGACCCTCGATCGGGTGACGCCGCTGGTCGACCTCGCCGAGGCCGTCAGCGACGTCGACGTCGTGATCGAGGCCGTCCCCGAGCGGATGGACCTCAAGACCGACGTGTACGCCGACCTCGAAGCCCACGCGCCCGAGCGGGCCATCTTCGCGACCAACACGTCGAGCCTGTCGATCACGTCGCTGGCCGAGGTGACCGAGCGGCCGGCGCAGTTCTGCGGGATGCACTTTTTCAACCCGCCGGTGCGGATGGACCTCGTCGAGGTCGTCGCCGGCGCGGAGACCGACGACGACACGGTGGAGCTGATCGCCGACCTCGCCGAGGCGATGGAGAAGACGCCGATCCGGGTTGCCGGCGACAGCCCGGGGTTCGTCGTCAATCGCGTCCTCGTGCCGACGCTCAACGAGGGCGCCTGGATGGTCCAGGAGGGGGAGGCGACGGTCACCGAGGTCGACGCGACGGCCACCTACGGGATGGGGCTGCCGATGGGGCTGTTCGAACTGGCCGACCGGGTGGGGCTCGACGTCGCCGCCGACGTGCTCGCGCACATGCACGAGGAACTCGGTCCGGCCTTCGAGCCGTGTCCGCTGCTGGAGGAGCACGTCGCCGCCGGCGACCTCGGGCGGAAGACCGACGCCGGCTTCTACGAGTACGGCGACGGGGAGGGCCCCGAGATTCCGACCGACGCAGGCGAGGAGTGGATCGGCCGCCGGCTGCTCGCCGTCATGGCCAACGCCGTCGCCGGCCTGGTCGGGGACGACGTCGCCGACCCGGAGACGATCGACCGGGCGCTGAAGCTCGCGGCGGGATTTCCGGACGGCCCCGCACGGTCGGCCGACGAGGCCGGCCTGGCGGAGCTCGTCGCAGTCCTCGACGAGCGCCACGAGGCGACCGGCGCGGCCCGGTACGAGGTGGACCCCACGCTCCGCGATCTCGCCTCCTCGGGGACGGGGTTCCACGGCTCGGAGGCGGCTGACGAGGCAGGCGACGGCGACGGGGCCGAGGGCCCGGCCTACGAGACGCTCGACGTGACACACGAGGACGGCGTGACGACGGTGCAACTCGACCGGCCCCACCGACTCAACGCGATCACGCTGGAGACCCTCGAGGAGTTCGAGGCGGTCGTCGACCGGCTGGTCGAGGACGACCGGACGCGGGCGCTGCTCGTGACCGGCGCCGGCGACCGCGCGTTCTCGGTCGGCGCCGACGCCCAGTCGACCGCCGGCGCCATCGGCGGCACCGTCGAGATGGCCGACCTCTCACGGCGCGGCCAGGAGGCCCTCGGCCGACTGGAGGAGTGTCCGTTCCCCGTCGTCGCGGCCGTCGACGGCTTCTGCTTCGGCGGTGGGATGGAGCTTGCGGCCTGTGCTGACCTCCGCGTGGCCTCGCGGCGCTCGGAGTTCGGGCAGACCGAGTTCGACCTCGGGCTCATGCCGGGCTGGGGGGGGACACAGCGCCTCCAGCGGATCGTCGGCACGGGCCGGGCAAAGGAAATCATCCTCACGGCCGACCGCTACGACGCCGAGACGATGGCCGACTACGGCTTCGTCAACCGGGTCGCGGACGACGGCGAGGCGATGGAGGTAGCCCGGGAGCTCGCCGCGGACCTCGCCGCCGGGCCGCCCATCCCGACGAAGCTCACGAAGCGTGCGATGCTCCGCGGACAGGACGACGTCGACGCCGGCCTCGAAATCGAGAGCCAGGCCTTCGGCCACCTGGCCGACACCGACGACCTCATGGAGGGCCTCTCGGCGTTCATGGCCGACCGCGAGCCCGAGTTCGAGGGACAGTGACGTGCACGGTCGCGACTCCGGGGGGCCCGAACGGCGTCACGTAACGAAATCGTTAAACGACTCCCCCAGTCAGATCAAATCGCAGGCTCGGTTGGTGTAGTCCGGCCAATCATCTTGGCCTTTCGAGCCGAGGACCAGGGTTCAAATCCCTGACCGAGCATGCGTCTCTCTCGTTACCCACATAGCAGCCGCGCCCGGGTCACCCTGATCGTTGGAGACCAGGAGACGGCCCGCAACAGAGCCAGTACACTGAAGGGTCGCCTGCCCCCTCTGCCGGTATGGATCGGACGCGGGCCGCCCTCGGCGGTGCGACGGTCGTCGCGGCGGTCGCGACCGCCGGCAGCCTCTCCTTCAGTCTCGGCCTCGGTCTCGTCCCGTGTGACCTGTGCTGGTACCAGCGGATCCTGATGTACCCGCTCGTGGTTGTACTGGGGGTCGCGACGATCGAGCGGCGACCCGCCGTCTCCCGGACCACCCTCCCGCTGTCTGTGCTCGGCGTCGCCGTCGCTGCCTACCACAGCTACCTCCAGGTCGCGCCCGGCGGCGGGACCTGTTCGCTCGGGGGCGGCTGTACCGCGATCCAGTGGTCGGCGCTTGGGGGGGTGCTGACCATCCCACGGCTCTCGCTGCTCGCGTTCGTCCTGGTCAGCCTCGGCACGGTCGCGGCCGCCCGGCTGTCGGCGGCGGCGCCGCGGTAGGCCGTCGGGGTCGAACCGGTCCAGGGTGGACTCAGTCCCGGAGCCGGTGGAACAGCGAACTCCGTTGGTCGATCACCTGGTAGGCCGCAGACAGCGTGACGACGGCCAGAAACAGACCACCCAGCAGGCTTGCGTCCATCGTCGCCAGGACGGGCACGCCGATCCGTTCGGCGAGCAGCGTCATCAGCCCGAGCAGTCCCACCCCGAAGTAGTACTCGCCCCAGGAGAGAGCGTACTTGGGGACGATCTCCATGTACACCGCCACCTCGTCTGCGTGCTGGGCCAGGGTCACCTCCTTCGCGCTGGAGTCGTAGGTCACGATCCCGAGTTCGTCCAACTTCGGGAGGTGCGTCTGGTGGAGGGACACGTACACGCTCTGGCGGACGTTCCGGGGCGGGGGCGTCTCGTCGGCCTCGACGCCGGCGATGAACTCGGCGAGGTCGCGGACGGTCTCGGTCGCCTCGGAAGCCCGCAACCGTTCGAGCACGAGCCGTCGCCTGTCGTTGCGGAGAACGTCGTGGATGTCGGCCGGGTCGAGCGCCCGTCCGTCGGACCTCGTCTCAAGGTCGCCGATACTCATTGCTCCGACAATACATCTCGGTAACCATGAAGTTAACCAATAGTTAAGCGTCGCGTAATTCCGTCGTTGGCGTCGGCGCCAAGCGTTAAACGCCTCTTTTAGGACCCCGATCGGGCTGCGGGCGGTGCTCGGGAGACGGCGGAAGGCGGCGAGAGAAAGCGGGGCGACGGGGATGTCGCTCAGGCGAGCCAGTCGTCGGGTTTCGTGTCGTAGTCGACATCGGTGGCGGCGATGCGGGATTCCAGTTCCGGGTCGAGGTCGTGAGTTTCGAACCCCTCGCCGTCGTAGCGGATGCGCTTGCCCACTTCCTCGGGCGACGGCTCGCGGTTGCGTCGGCGCGCGACTTCGAGGTCGTGGTCGTCGTACTCCTTGACGATCGTCATCAGATTCACCGGGCGACCCCACAGCCGATAGAGGCGTTCGAGCACCTGTTTTGCCTGCGGGACGTCGAGTTCGATGCCGTTGTACTCGTGGCCGAGCAGCAGTTCGTTCCGGTTGTCGAAGTTGCCGTCGTAGACGGCGACCGTCGGCTTGCCGAAGTTGGTGAACTGCAGGAGCAGTTTCTTCTTGACGTCCCGGTAGTCGGACGACGTGACCCGGTAGTCCTCCGAGGACTGCATGAACTCGTAGGTGAAGTAGTTGTTGTCGGAGACGAACTCCTGGCTGAGGAAGGCATCGAGGAAGGTCACGTCGTTGTGACTCTCACGGATCTCGCGCATCCGGTCCCAGCCGGCCGCGCGGTCGACGTCCGCGATGGCCGCTTCGACGGTCGCGTACCGCTCGTCGTCGAACATGTACCGGGAGAGCCCTTCGAGCTCCGACCTGTCGATCCGGGCGAGGAAGCCGCGGTTCTGGGGTTTGGCGAGTGAGAAGTGTCGCTCGGCGAGCCCCTCGTAGGTGAGTACCTTCCAGGGGTAGCGCTCGACGTCGACGACCGGATCACCGTCCTCGTCGGTCTCGCCCGACGTCGCGGCGTCGAGCGCCGCCCAGTCGACACGGGGATCGTCCTCGTCGAGGGTGGCGAGATCGTCGAGCGAGTCCGGCGTGATCCCCGCGATCGCCGGGTGGGGGTCGAGGCGCTCGCCGACGGCCTCGAAGTCGACGGCGTCGTGGAAGTTGCGCCAGGTGATCCCCTCGACCCGGAGGAGGTGATCGGCGACCTCGCGGCGGTTCGTGGTGTTCTCGACGTACTCCCAGAGCTCCTTGCCCAGTTTGTAGGGGTTCATCCCCGAGGAGCCGAGCACCCGGGACTGGTGGTCGGCGTAGGTGAGGAACTCGTCGGTGCCCGCAAAGCGCTCCTCGCCCATCATCAGCGACTCCCAGTAGGCCGCCCACCCCTCGTTCATCACCTTCGTCATCTTCTGGGGGGCGAAGTAGTACGCCTCGGTCCGGAGCATGTCGAGGACGTCCTTCTGCCAGGGTTCCATCTCGACGGCGCGGTCGCGCTCCTCGTCGTAGGCGCGCCCGTGCTCCAGCAGGAACCCCAGCACGTCCTTGCGGGGTTCGTCGAGGTCTGCGGCCTCCTGTTCGGCCGATTCGACCCGGTCGAGCCACGCCTCGTCGAACACCTGCTGGCGGACCTCCGCCGAGACGTCCATCTCCGCCAGCCGGTCCCGCAGGTCGTCGAGTTCCGACGACTCGCGGGGGTCGGCCCGCGGGGGGCGGTGCTGGTCGATGGTGTCTTCCAGCGTGAGGACGGCGTCGATGAACCGCTCGACGCGCTCGCGGCCGATCTCGGGGTCGTCCATGTAGCCCGCGATGGCGTCGGCGTGGTGTTCGAGCATCGCGGCCGCGTCGGGACCGTCGTCGCGGGCGAACAGCCCGAACCACTCGTTGTTGGCGAAGAAGTCGGCGTGGGCCTCGACGTGGGTGATGACGGCCTTCTGGTCGGCCAGCGAGTTCGACTCCTGGAGGAAGGCGTGCGAAGGGTTGTCGTTGTTGACGATCTCGAAGGCCTTCCCCATGCCGAACTGGTCCTGTTTCTGCTGGCGGTCGTAGGTCATCCCCCAGCGCCAGTGGGGGTACCGGGTCTGGAAGCCGCCGTAGGCGATCAGTTCGTTCATCTCGTCGTGGTCGACGATCCAGTAGTTGACCGGATACGGCTCCAGACCGAGCTTTTCGGCGAGGTTCGCGGCCTCCGAGACGGGCTCCGAGAGCTTGCTCGCCTCCTTGCGTGCGTCGAGTCCGTGCGGTTTCATGAGTCGTCCTCCGTGCTCAGGATGTCGTAGATCGCGTCGATCACGTCCTCCGGCGAGGAGACGTACGCGACGACGACGTTGCCGGCGTCCTCGAACTCGCGTTCGACCTCCTCGGCGTGGGTGGCGTTGATCGCGGTGCCGCCGGGCTGGGTCTCGACGTACGCGTGCAGGTTCGCCGGGATCTCCCGCATCAGCGGGAGCACGTTCTCGGTGGTGTCGTTCGAGGAGTTCTCCGAGTCGCCGGCGGCGAACACGTAGCGGTTCCACTCCGCCCAGGGGTACTGCTCTTCCAGGACCTGCTTTGCGAGCTCGTAGGCCGTCGAGATCTTCGTCCCGCCGCCAGACCGGATGCCGAAGAACTCCTCGCGCTCGACCTCCCAGGCGTCGGCGTCGTGGGCGATGTAGACGAACTCGGCGTTGTCGTACTTCCCCGTCAGGTACCAGTCCAGCGGCGTGAACGTCCGCTCGACCAGTTCGCGCTTCTTCTCGCGCATCGACCCCGAGACGTCGCGGATGTTGACCACGACGACGTTCTTCTCCTTGCGCTCGATCACCTCGGGGTGGCGGTAGCGCTCGTCCTCCCGGCGAAACGGGACGTTCCGGAGCCCCTGCCGACGGATGCGCTGGAGCGTCGTCTCGCGGTCGACGTTCGCCTCGACCTCGTCGAAGCTCTCCCAGCGGCCGCGCTCGTCGTCGGGGATCGTCCCCCACTGGTCCTCGATCCAGGAGAGCGAGACGAGGATGTTCCGCTCGCGACACCAGCGGTAGACCGCCTGCGGATCGGCGCCGTCGACCCGCATCGCCTCGCGGACGAACTCCTCGTCGAAGTCCATCGCCAGCTTGCGCTTCAGCCCGGCCTTGAACAGCCGCTCGAAGTCGAGGGTGGAGTTCGGCCCCGCGCGGGCGAACTCGGTGAAGTCGCCCTCGGTCTCCTCGATCACTTCTTTCCCTTTGGGTTCGAGGTCGAGGCCGAGTTCCTCGTCGAGTTCGCGGGCGAACTCCTCGGGGTCCATCTCGTAGTACTCGTGCTCGGCGCTTTCCTCGCCCGGGTCGCCGTCCTCGTCGCCGTCGCCGTCCTCGGGTTCGCCGACCTGCTGGCCCTCCTCGGGGGTGCCGTCCTGGCCCTGGCCGACGCCGCCCTCGTCGCGGGGGTCGTAGGCGAACTCCGGCAGGTCGACCACCTTGATCGGGACCTTGATCGAGTTCGGCCCGGAGCCGCCGAGGTTCCCGTAGGAGATGAACTCCTGGAGGTCCTCCCGGCGCTGTTCGCCCACGTCCCGGAACCGTTCGAGGTCGTCTCTCAGTCCCATCGGTAGCCCACCTCGCGCATGACCTCGCGGCTGGCCAGTTCGGCCGAGGCCTCGCTGTAGCCCCGGTCGCACAGTTCCTCGATGGTCCGTCGCTTGCACCGGGCGGTCTCGGTGTTCGCGGGCGGGTCCTCCCACTGGTCGGGGTCGAAGTCCGGGAACAGCCGCCGGACATCGTCCCAGTCGTGAGTGTCGAGCACCGCGCGGATCACCGGTACCGTCGAGAGGTCGACCTCGCTGATGGCGAAGTCCTCGTCGCGGTTCTCCCAGGCGTAGCGGTTGAGCGCGGTGATGATCCGGTCGCGCCGGAACGACTCGACGGCGGCGTCGGGCTGGTTGCCGTCGTAGCGCTCCTCGGAGAACCGGCCGAGGTGTTCGGTCTCGAACAGCTTCATCACGAGCGGGTCCGGATCGACCGGGCCGCGCTCGGTTTCGACCTCGCCGTCGGTGTCCCAGGCGTAGACGTGTTCGACGTACTCCTCGACCGTGCGCTCGTCGACCGCCTTGTCCGCCAGCAGCGCGTCCAGCACGTCCGACTCCTGTCGCTCGACGACCCAGTCTTTGACCGCCGCGACGCGGGAGTCGTACTCGGAGCGCTCGGCCCGCGAGAAGACCGGGGCGTCGGCCAGCCCGTCGGCCATCCAATCCAGCACGTCCGTCGGGAGGATGACGTCCTCGACGGGCAGGTCGGGGTGGCGCCGGTCGGGCTCCTCGTACAGCAGGTCCGCGATGACGTCGCGGGTGTAGGTCACGGGGATGCCGTGGTTGCCGTCGCCGGCGTCGTCGTCGAAGTCGAAGTCGTCGGCCTCGCGGCGCACGTCGCCGTCCCGGAGGTACCCCTTGTCGAACAGTTCGGCCTTCTCGATCAGCGAGAGATCGCCCGGGAGATCCTCGGCGTCGAGGCGGGTGACGACCGCGTACGTCGCCGCCGCCTCGACGGCGTGGGGGGCGAGTTCGCGCTCGCGCAGGCCGCGGTCGCCGTCGCGGACCGACACGCGAATGGGCTGGCGCATCCGCTCGGCCAGCGCCTCGTAGCTCTCGGCGGTCCAGACGTCCGTCTCGTTCGTCAGTTCGCGCCGGATCAACTCCGTCTCCAGGGACCGGTTCGTCAGGTACCGGAACTCGTGTTTGTCGAGCCGGCGCTTGAGCGCCTTCAGCGGGTCCCGATCGTTGCGATCGGAGTACTTGTCGAGTTCGACGTCGAGGTCGGGGTTCGAGATGATCAGAAGTTGGGTGTCGACGTCCATCCCGATCCCCTTGTCGAGTTTGACGTGGCCCTCGTCGGGGACGTTCAGCAGTTTCTGGAGCAGATCGGAGTGCTGGGTGGCGTCCTCGACGACCGTCAGCAAGCCGTTGCCCTGCGAGAGCACGCCGTCGTAGCTAAAGGCCTGGGGGTTCTTGCGGCCTCGTGAGTCGAGTTCGCGCAGCATACCCGGCATCCAGGAGCCGACCAGCCGCTCTTTGGGCGTGCCGTCGTCCTCGGAGTGCAGCACGCCGATGCCGCGCCCGACGTCGACGACGTAGTTCGTCACCCGGAGGTGTCGCGGGTCGGTCACCGCCGAGAACAGGTCGGCGGTGCCCTGCCTGCGGTAGCGCTTCTCCAGGTGGTCGTAGGCCTCCCGACAGAACGGATCCAGATCGCTCTCGATCCGGGTCGGGACGTGGTCGGCGGCGGCCGCGTTTAGGTCGTCGAGTAGGTCCTCGCGGACCGACGGCGGGAACACCGACAGCGGGTGGGACTGGACCGGCGACTCGTACCAGTCGTCCTCGCGGTCGTAGTCGCCGCCGTAGGAGAGCCCGCGGGGCTCCTCGCCGCCGCCCGCGACGTTCCACTCGACGGTGTAGCGGCGGCCGTCGGGGGTCTTGGAGTACTCGCGGAGGCCGTTGATCAAACAGCGCTTGAGTTCGGACTTCCCCGTCGCGGTGGGGCCGTCGAACCAGATGAGCTTCTCGCCTTTGCCCCTGTTTGCGGCCACGGTCCGGAGGTCGTCGACGAAGGAGTTGAGCACCTTCGTGTTGCCCAGCACGGCGTGCTGGCCGTCGTTGGCGGGGTCGTCGAAAAACCGGTAGCGCTCGCGCTCCTCGCCCTCCTCGATCACCGTCCGGGTGCCGAAGAACTCGATGGCCTCCAGCAGGTACTTCGAGGCGTGGGAGGCGATCGACGGCCGCTCGAAGGCCGCGTCGACGTACTCCGCGAGGCTCATCGGCTCCTCGTAGGTGCCCCGCAGCCGGTCGTCTGCGGCCCGCACGTAGTCGCTACGCATCACCTTCGAGTTCGCTCTTTGCCACCTCGGCGCCGGCGAACTCGAGCACCTCCTTGGCTCCCTCCCGGGAGTAGCCCTGGTCGACCAGCGCGTCGATCCAGGCGTTGCGCTCGTCGTCGTCGAGTTCGTTCGCCGACACCAGCGCCGAGAAGTTGATGTTGTGCTTCTTGTCGGCCCAGAGCTTCCGCTCCAAGGCCCGGCGCAGGCGGTCGTTGTCCTGGGGGTTGAACGACGTCCCCTCGCGGGCCCGCCGGCTCACCCAGTTCGACACCTCCTGGCGGAAGTCGTCCTTCCGGTCTGCGGGGATTTCGAGTTGCTCCTCGACCGAGCGCAGGAACTTCTCGTCGGGTTCCTGCTCGCGGCCGGTGAGTTCGTCCTCGATGGTCTTGTCGTCGATGTAGGCCATGACGTGATCCATGTACTTCTCACCCTGGCGCTGGATCTCGTCCAGATCGTAGGCCAGCGCGTGGCGCACGTCCTCGATGGCGCGCGCTTTGTACTCCTCGCGCACCATCTCGAGGTAGCGGTGGTACCGCTCGACGTTCTCCTCCTGGATCGACCCGTGGGCTTCGAGGTTCTCCTCGAAGTGGGAGAACACCGTCAGCGGCGAGAGATACTCCCGGCCGCGGTGGGTCGAGTCCATGATCGCCTCGGCGATCTCGTCGCCGATGAAGCGCGCCGAGACGCCGTCCATCCCTTCGGCGACGTCGGCTTTCGCCTCGCCTTCCTCGCGGAGCTTCTTCGCGTCGATGTCGTCGCTGTCGTCGATCTCGCCGTTGTAGGCCTTGGCCTTCTGGACCAGCGAGATGGCGTCGCCGTCGGGTTCGGTGATGCGCGTGAGCACGCCGAAGAGCCCGGCCATCTCCATGGCGTGGGGCTCGATGTGCATGTTGGGCACGTCGGCGTTGCGCAGCATCTTGCGGTAGATCTCGGCTTCCTCCTCGTACTCGAGGACGTACGGGAAGTCGATTCGCTTCGTCCTGTCGTTGAACGCCTCCATCTTCTCGTCGCCCTTCTTGTCCCGGTACTCGGGCATGTTGGTGCGGCCGACGATCACCTGGTCGATGTCGATCCGGGGGTTGTTCTTGGGCTTGATCGTCTGCTCCTGTGAGGCGTGCAGGAAGTCATAGAGGAACTCCCGCTGGAGTTTGAGCAGTTCCTCCCCGGAGAACAGCCCCCGGTTCGCGTTGCAGAACGCGCCGGAGTAGTCGAAGGCCCGGGGGTCGCTCTCGCCGTAGACGGCGAGCTTCGAGTAGTTGACATCGCCTGTCAGTTCGGTTTCGTCCTGGTTTTTCTTGTCCTTTGGTTCAAACGTCTCGACGCACTGGCGCTTGTTCTCGGAGGCGACCAGCCGGACGATCTCGACGTGATTTTCGAGGACGGTCTGGAGGTCGTCGTCGTACTGGGCCAGCAGGCGGTCCATGTAGAACTCGCTCGCCGGGTCCAGGGACTGCTCGTTGTCGATCGTGTAGGGGGCGTCCAGCGCGTCGTTGAGCTGGTCGATCACCCGGTCGCGCTGCTCCTGGGGGAGGAGCACGAGCGGATCCTGGTGCATCGGGGACCGGACGGTGTCGTCGGCCGGGTCCTGGTCCCGGATGACGTCACAGAGGTTCACCCACCGGAACGTGTACATCCGGCCCGCCTCGCGCATGGTGAAGTCCTCGAAGTACCGGCGGACCATCCAGTCGAAGTGGGACTTGCCGGACCCCACCGGACCGAGCAGCAGCTTGATCCGTTTCTCGGGGCCCAGGCCGCGAGCCCCGCTTTTTACCTTGTTGACGAACTCGTGGATCGACTCGTGGACCTCCCGGCCGTAGAAGACGTTCTCCCCGTCGTGGAGGGGATCCTCGCTGGCCATCAGGTACTCGACCACGCCGGCGTCTTCGTCGTAGGTCGTGCCGTAGTGATCGAACATGTCCGCGACGCGCTGGTGTGCGTTGCGGGCGATCCGTGGATCGTCGTACACCTCCTGTAGATACCACTGGAAGCTCTTTGCCTCGCGGAGGTCCGCGGGCACCGAGTCCTTGTAGCTTCTACTGAGGTCTTCGAGTGTCTCTCTCTCGCTGCTCATTGTATCACGCGACGCATTGTCTGGACGTCCCGGCCGCGGTGGCTCCGGCGGACCCGCCGGGCGTACACGACGCCGCGCCCGACCTCGGAGACGCTCGCCTGGTCAGACGACGGGAGCGACTGCCGAATCTCCGGGGGGCTACGTCGGGCATCGGTGTACACACCGACCTGCCCGCGCGACGTGACTTCACGACGGGCCAACAGAACGTCGAGTGCGACGGACGGTGCGGGGGGGTCGGTCGCTCGACCGGAGGCCGAGACTATACCGCCCTTGAGTATCCGTCACACATAAGCCTTCCCGTGATGTTACCAATTGACACATTCGGGAACCGACCGGTCAGAGAAGCCGAACGAACGGGGCCCGGTCACCGTCCGCCGATCTCCCGCCGGATTGGACGAGCCTACCGGCCGGAAGGGTGACGGCGACCGCGGGGAGCTGTCAGCCACCGTGTAGATCGAAGGGGACGACCGAAGCGCGACCGCTTAGTGTGCGGGCGGCCAGGGGAGAGGTATGAGCCTCGAACCCCTGCCGGACGGATGGGAGATCTGGAACCGGGAGCGCGAGGGTCGGGTCGTCCTCGCCTTCCGTCCGGACGTCTTCGACTCCCGGGCCTTCCCGGCCGCCTGCCTGCCGACCATCTACGTGACGAACCGGTCACAGCGGCGGCGCCCGGAGTCCTCCCACGTCGTGACCGACACCTGGACCGTGCGGCTGTTTCTGGAACCGGACGTCGACGCGGCAGTCGAGCGCCACGAGGATCGCGAGGCGGCCCTCGCGGCCGCGCGCTCGCTTGCGGAGGGGTTCGCCGCGGGCAAGGTCGACTACCGCGGGGCGTACCAGTCCCCGCGGGAGGAGTACCTGGCGAAACTCGACGACATGATCGGCCGCGACGACTGACGGCTGGGCAGGTCTCGACGACCGACGGCGTGGGAAACGCCACGACCCCGAGCCTCCCGACGGCGACCGGGGCCGACCGACGAGGACGCCCCGCGATCCTTATACCGGAGCATCTCGAACTACGCGTATGCCCCAGGTGACGCTCATCGGATCCCGCCTCGCGGACCCCGGACGGGAGTTCGTCTACGAGGGGGCCGCATCCGCCTGCGAGGGCTGTCCCTACCGCGAGCAGTGTCTCAACCTCTCGCAGGGGACGCGCTACCGGGTGACCGACGTCCGGGAAGGGGGCCAGACGCTTGAGTGTGGGGTCCACGACGACGGCGTCAGGGCCGTCGAGGTCGAACCCGCGGCGGTGCCCGCCAACGTCGCCTCCCGGAAGGCCTATGCTGGGAGCAAGGTCTCCCTGGAGGGGCCCTGCCCCCACACCGAGTGTCCGAGCCACGCCTACTGTGTCCCCGACGGCGCCGACCTCGACGAGGAGCGCCGGATCGACCGCGTCGTCGGCGACCCGCCACACGACCACTGCGCGCTCGACCGGGACCTGACGCTCGTCGAGTTCGCGCCCGCAGAGGAGTGACCGGCGGTTTGCAGAGGTAATCGGCCGGCATCGGGTCGTCCCCTCGTCCGCAGGGAAGTTCCGGGTCCGACGTGGCCTGTTTTAAGTAGCTCGCTCAAGCAGTTGCTCCTACTTGCATGGTCACGGTTCTCGCCGCAGTGGGCGTTCTCGTCGCAGTGTTCGTCGGATTCAACATCGGCGGCTCCTCGACGGGCGTCGCCTTCGGACCGTCCGTGGGGAGTCGCCTCGTCAGGAAGGCGACCGCCGCGGGGCTGTTCACGGCGTTCGCACTCGTGGGTGCCTGGACTGTCGGGCGCAACGTCATCGACACGATGAGCAGCAGCATCGTCCCGGCCGCGCAGTTCTCCCCGGTCGCCAGCGTCGGCGTCCTCTTTTTCACCGGCACGTCGCTGCTCGTCTCGAACCTCTACGGCGTCCCCGCGTCGACGTCGATGACGGCCGTCGGCGCCATCGTGGGCCTCGGGCTCGCCACCGGCACGCTCAACGAGGCGCTGATGTTCACCATCCTCTCGGCGTGGATCGTCGCCCCGCTCGTCGGGTTCGGCTGCGGGGCGGTCATCGGCCGGTATCTCTACCCGTATCTCGACCGCCGGGTCGCCTTTACCCGGTTCGAAACCCAGTTGGTGCAACTGGACCGGTCGGGCCCCATCCCGAGACCGCGGTTCAACGACAACGCGTCGCTCCGCGACATCGTCGGCTCGGCCACGGTCGTGATCATCGCCTGTTACATGGGGTTCTCGGCGGGAGCGTCGAACGCCGCGAACGCCGTCGCCCCGCTCGTGGGGGCCGGCGGACCCCTGACGGTCGACCAGGGGGTGTTGCTGGCGGTCTTTGCGTTCGGGCTGGGCGGGTTCACGATCGCCAGGCGAACCCTGGACACCGTCGGCGACGACATCACCGACCTCCCGATCCTCGCGGCGCTCATCGTCTCGGCCGTCGGCGGGACCATCATCACGGTACTGTCCGCACTGGGCATCCCCGCGAGTCTGGCCGTGAGCACCACCTGCTGTATCATCGGCCTCGGCTGGGGGCGGGCGAGCCGCGCCGCGACGGTCGTCGAGCTCGCGACGCCGGAACCGCAAGCCGATGGAGACATCGAGGTCTCGACGGGGGCGCTCGTCACGTCGCGGGCCGAGGACGTCCCGGCGAGTCCGACGGTCGGCGACCTGGCCCGCGGCGAATCCGCGCCGGAGAAGGCCGGCGACGAACTACCCGACGTCCCGGATATCGGCGAGCGGGAGTCGGCCGAGCTGGACCGGAAGAGCCTCTTCGACCCGGCCGCGGTCAAGCGGATCGCGACGATGTGGGTGCTCACGCCGACGCTGGCCGTGGCGGGGTCGTACCCCCTGTTCGTTCTCGTGCTGTAGTGCTTCGACGGAAGCGACCGGTCGCTCACGAACGGGGCCACACCGACGGAGGCGACCGGCGACGGCGCTACGACGCCCGCCCCCGCCCGAGCATCCGATCGGCGACCGATCCCAGCGACTTGATCGCGACGTTGACGTAGAGGCCGACGAGGAAGGCGGCCGTCGCGAACAGGTGTGGCTCGGCGGCCGGGTCGTTGCCGGCCTGGACCAACACGAGGTAGAACCCGGCGCCGAGAACCCACGCGGCCGGGATGCGCATCCCCATCTCGACTACGTCCCTGACCTCCCGGGGTTCGTCGTACGCGTCGAGCCCCTTCATGAACTTCGTGAAGACGTACCCGAGCGCCCCCAGCGTCGCGTGGACGTAGACGAACAGCGGCACGGTGAGCCGGACCGGGTCGGCGTCCAGGGGGTCGGTGGGTGCGAGCATGATCCCCGTCCCGAGCACCCCTGTCGAGATGATCACCCCCGCGAGCGTCAGGCCGCCGAACAGGCCGTAGATCACCCAGTTGTCGAGCGCGACCCGCGCGTCCCCGGCTGTTTCCCCATCGACGGTCGAATCGCTCATGGGCCGTATCGACGCCCACCGCGCATAAAGTTCAGCCGACCCGACAGGTCGAACCGCGCGGTCGCTCCGGCGATCGTGTGAGTCGAACGGGACTGTCAGCGGAGCGGGACCGCCAGCGGAGCGGGACCGTCAGCAGAACTGGACCTCAGCGGAGCGGGACCGTCAGCGGACCGAGGGAATCAGTCGAGCGTCCCGACGTGTTCGCCCGCGTAGCCGAAGATCGACTCGTAGCCGTTGGCCGACAGGAGGATCGGGTAGAAGTCCGCCTCGGCGTGGAGCGCCTCGCCGTCGACGGTGGCAAACCGGGTCCCGGAAGCGACGTGGGTGAAGTTGTCCACGAACACCTCGTAGCGCTCGCCAGGGGGTTTCGGAATCGGATCACCGAACCGGAAGACGGGGACCTCCCGACCGTCGTCGGCCGGCACGGCTCGGTCGGTGGCTACAGCGGCAGGAGTGTCGGCCGCGTCGGCGGCCTCGTCCCCTCCGGCCGCCTCGTTCCCGTCGACGGCCGCAGTGCCGACCGGTTCGCCGCCGTCCGACGCGGCGTCGGCGGGGGGAGCCGCGTCGGCGGCGAAGTCGCCCTCGCGCGCCGCCGGGAGGTCGTCGGGCGTCCAGAGGACGTCCGTCGCGGCGAGAAAATGCCGCAGGACGTCCCAGGCGTTGCGGGCCGCGGCCGCCGACCCCTGGAGGCCGCACTCGACCTCGATCGACCTGGCGTGGGCGATGAGGCGGCCGTCGGTCCGGTCGCCGGTCTCGACGACCACCTCGATCGGGAGGCGCTTGCAGACGGACCGCGAGATGGGGTCGACGGTGTCGATGATCGCGAAGGGGTCGGCGTACGACTGCGTCGAGTGAAAGGCAAGCGTCGTACAGTCCCGGAGTTCACGCTTCAGCGCGTGGGCCAGCCGTCGCTCGTGGCTGTCGGCGTTCGGGTCGCCCGGGAACGCCCGGTTGAGGTCCTCGTCGACGTAGCGCTCCCCGCGTGCTGCGGCCTCCTCGTTGGCGACGACGAGTTTGACGGGTCGCTCGACGGCGGGCGCCGCGTCGACCAGGCGGTCGATGGCGCGGGCGCCACAGGGCTCGTCGCCGTGGATCGCCCCGACGACGGCGACCTCCGGCGTGCCGTCCCCCAGCTCGTGGATTCGCATCGCCGGATCTCCGGGAGGGACGTTCATATGCGTTCGGAATTCCGTGACTGTTCACGGAACTGACCGGCATGCCGCGGGTGCTCACTCCAGCGACGCCGCGTACGCGTAGTCGCCGTCGTACGCCGGGGGCCGCTGGCCGTCGATTGCGATCCGCCAGTCGTCGAGGGCGGTCGGCTCCTCGCGTGCGGCCCGAAGCCGTTCCCGGACCTCCCCGACGTCGACGCCGTAGAAGTCGGGAGCGACGTCGTGGAGGTACTGGAGGGCGGTCCGGAACAGCGAGCGCATCCCGTCGTCGTCCTCGAAGTCGTAGTGTTTGTACGCCCCGGCGGCGACCTGGACCATCCCGTGGAGAAAGGCGCTCTCCGTCGAGCCGCTGCCGTAGTTGTACCACTCGTCCTCGAAGCAGTCGTGTGATTGGTGGTAGGCGCCGCCGTTGAACAGCCGGACCCCGTGTTCGGTCGCACGGCGCAGCGTGGCGTGCTCCCACTGCCGCCGGTCGGCGTCCCAGCCCGTGGGGTCCCCGAGCGGCGGGGCGACACTCGGATCGCGGGTGTGGTCGTCCATACGCGGGATGGCCGCCCGGGACTGTTGAGTCCATCGCCGAGCCGGAACTGACACCGGTCGGCAGGGCAAGGGTGGTCGGTCGAACGACCATCGGCGGATCGGTCGAACAGCCTCCGGCGGGGGCAAAAATCGGAACAGGTTTATGCGAGACGGCGGAAATCGCGGTCTGCGCGGGGGTGGCCGAGTCTGGAAAAGGCGGCGGACTCAAGATCCGCTCCCGTAGGGGTCCGTGGGTTCAAATCCCTCCCCCCGCACTTTTCGAAGCCAACGTCGCGCCCGAGCGTCGAGCGGCCGGTTCCCGATCCAGGTGGGCAGCCGATCGAAGGGGCCTACGGCGCACCCGAGACCGCAAACGTGAAACGACGGGCCGTCCGGGGATGAGGTATGTCCGGCGTGACCGAACGGGTCGGCGGTGACCCCGAGCGACTGTGGCTCGGGGCGGTGGGCGGGCTGGTGGTCGCGCTCGTCCTCGGATCGATCGCCTTCCCGCGGACGGTCTACGACGGATTCGTCTGGCAGTACTTCTGGGGACCGGTCCAGGCGGACGCCAACTCGGCGGCCTGTGCCGTTCGTGAGGGCGGCGGCGTCGCCTACCTCGGAAGTTCGGGGGCCTGTGCGAACGCCGCGCCGCCGGTCGCCTACCCGGGGTACACGCTGGTCTCCGAGGTCGGCTACATGGTGACGCTTCTGGTGATGCTGACCGGCGTCGTGTTGTTGCTCCGCCGCCTGGATCTGGGCACCGACCGCCGGTTCTTCTACGCGCTCGTCCCGTTCTCGCTGTTCGGCGGCGCCCTCCGCGTCGTTGAGGACGCGACCGACACTCCGGGAACCGGGTCGCTCCTCGAATACCCGCTCAACACGCTGGTCATCAGCCCGATCATCTACTTCACGGTGTTTGTCGTCACCCTCGCGGCAGTCGTCGGCGCCGTGGCGGCGACCCGGCGCGGGGCGTTCGAGGATCTCTATCGGACGCTGTTCGGCGCCGGCCTCCTCGTGCTCGGGACGACGCTCGCGATCCTGGTCTGGTTCGCGGCGACGGGGACGGGCGGGGCCACCGTCCACCCGCAGGTGCTCGTGGTGATCCTCGTCGGATCCGTGGTCGCGGCGGGGATCACCTGGTGGCTGATCGAGCGGTTCGCCCCGGATATCAACCGCGGGACGGGCTACGTCGGGCTGGTCGTCGTCTGGGGCCACGCCGTCGACGGCGTCGCGAACGTGATCGGCCTCGACTGGATGACCGCGCTGGGCGCGGGGCCGAACCTCATCCCCAAACACCCGGTCAACCAGTTCGTCGTCGACATCACGGCGTCGACGCTGCCGGCGTCGGTTCTCGCGGTCACCGGCGACGCCTGGCCGTTCCTGCTGGTGAAACTGGTCGCCGCCACGTTCGTCGTCTGGGTGTTCGAGGAGGAGGTGTTCGAGGACTCCCCACGGTACTCGATTCTGCTGCTCGTCGCCGTGCTCGCGGTCGGCCTGGGCCCCGGCACCCGCGACATGCTGCGGGCGACGTTCGGGGTCTGATCGGGGACGACATCCGTGGCGTCGGCGGGCCGACGGCGTCACCGACTGCCGCGGTCAATCAGGCAGTCCCACCGATTCGAGGGCGTCGACGAGTTCGACGGGGACCGACAGGAACGGGGAGTGGCTGGCCTCGACGCTCGCGGTGGCGTCGACGCCCCTGTCCTCGATCATGCGGCGCTGGGCCGCGGGCGGGATCGCCCGGTCGCGCTCGCAGACGACGTAGGTCCGCCTGACGCTCCCGAACCGCTCCGGGGAGACGTCCACCGGCGTCGTCACCCCGGCAAGGGGTTCCTCCCGTGGCCGGAGCGACAGCGCGAGTTCCCGGTCGGCCCGCGAGCAGTCGGCGTAGGTCCGCGCCACCAGCGCCTCGGGGTCGTTCCCCTGGACCAGCACCCCCCGTTCCTCGTCGAATTCCGTTCCGGGACCGCCGTCGTCGCCGGCGTCGCTGTCGTCGCCGGCGTCGCTTCCGTCTCCGTGGTCACCGTCGCTGCCGGTTCCGCCGTCGGTGGGAACGTCGACGAGCGCCTGCCCGTCGGCCGGCAGAAACGCCGTCAGGTAGACGAGCGTGTCGATGGCCTCGGGGCGACGCTCGGCGGTCTGGGTGACCACGACGCCGCCGAAGCTGTGGCCGACCAGGACCGTCGGGTCGTCGCTCCCGGCGTCGAGCGCCTCGGCGACCCGGTCGACGTACGACGCGAGCGTCACCTCGCTCCACGGCGTCCGGTCGATGCCGTGGGCCGGAAGGTCGAGCGTGATCGCCTCGTGGCCCCGGTCCTCCAGGAGCGGGACGACCTTGTGCCACACCCAGGCGCCGCCCCACGCCCCGTGGACGAGCACGAACGTCGCCATCAGTCGCCCACCTCGGTCGCCGACCGCGTTGCTGGTGCCATGGCCGGAACGCGTCAGGGAACGGACGTAAAGCTATCGCGGGGCGGGCCACGACGCGGTCGAGCGAGGCGTCCGGTGGGACGCATGGGAAACTGTCATGCCGGCCGAACGCGAACCGCCGACCGTGACAACCTGGGTCGAGAACCCACAGGAGGGGCGCCCACGCGGGCCGGCCGGGCTGCTCCGCTCGTGGGCCGAGATACTGGTACGCCCGCGGCGGTTTTTCGCCGCTGGCGTCGCCCCGGGCGATCAGGCGCCGGGACTGGCCTTCGGCGTCGCCGTCGCGCTCGCGTTCGTCGGCGGCCTCTTCGTCGGCCAGCCGTCGACGATCCCCGAGACCGGCGCCGGGACCGTCGCCTCCGGGATCCTCTGGTTGCTCGCGGTGGGGCTGTTCGTCGCGCCCGCGACATTGCACCTGACAGCGGCGCTGTTGACCCTGGGGCTGCGGGTGACCGTCCGGGACCGCGCCGGCGTGAGCGAGACGGTACAGGTCGTGGCGTACGCGGCCGCCCCCTGTGCGCTCGCCGGCCCGCCGGTCCCGTGGCTCCGGGCGCTCTGTTGCATCTACGGCGCGGCCTTGTTGGTCGGCGGCGTCCGCGAGGTCCACGACACGACGACCACCCGCGCCGCCGTCGCCGCTGCCATCCCCGCCGCGCTCGTCTTCGGGTACGGCTTCCGGGCGTTCGGCGCTATCGAGGCGGTCGCGCGGGCGTGGACGATCATCTGACTCTCGGCCCACCAGTCGTTCGAGCCCCCACCCACCGGTCGGGCAACCGCGGCCGTGGCCTTTAGGCCGCCGTCGGCCGAACGGGGCCCATGCTCACGCTCGACCTGTCCGATTTCATGCTCGAACTGAAGGAGGGTGCGATCATGCACGTGGGGGCGAAAACCACCGCCGCGACGGTCAAACTGTACCACGTGACCGAGGCGAGCGCACGGGCGTTCGGCGACGACCAGGTGAAGTTCGCGTTCGCGGACGACGAGGGCAACGAGGTCGAGGTCGCACTCGACGCCGAAGCCGCCGAGTCGCTGCTGGCCGAGGGCGAGCGCCTCCGCGAGGAGAGCGAGGTCTTCGAGTAGTCGCCGAACCGCGGGGGCCATCGGGGGAGTCACACGCAACCGCGCCAGGCGGCCATCTCGCGGCCGTGTTCCGCCGCGTTTCGACGGTGTTGGGGACAGGGTTTCCGACGCCGCGCTTTCGACAATCGTTTTAGGGAGGGGGGACTTCGATTCATCAACGATCGGCCGTTTCGACGGCCCTCGCATCTACAATGTTCCCGACGACCCGAACCGCGACTCGACCGACGCACCGACACGGACGACTCTGACGATGGACTGGATCACGCACGACGAGGACCTCTGGTTCGACTTCAGGGGCAACGACCCACACCAGCTACAGCCCGGCCGATTCTACCGCGGAACCGTCGACGGCTTCGCCGAGTTCGGCGTGTTCATCGACCTCACCAGCGGGGTGACCGGCCTGCTCCACCGCAGCGAACTCGACCAGCGCCTGGAGAGCCTCGACTGGGAGTCCGGCGACACCGTCTTCGTCCAGGTGAAGAACGTCCGCGACAACGGCAACGTCGACCTGGCGTGGTCGAAGCGCCAGAGCGAGAGCGAATTCCGCGGCGCCCGCGTCCACGACCCGAACGGCGACGCCGACGGGGACCGACTCGAAACGAGCGAGACGGGCGGCGACGTCGTCCGGCACACCCCCCAGGAGGGCACCAGCCGAACAGTCGGCGACTCCGAGGGCTCGAGCGAGAACGGCGCTACCGACGACGCGGAGGCCGACGAGGGAAACGGGAGTCCGGGGCCGACTGAGGAGGCGTCCGACGAAGAGTGGGCCGCCGCCGACGCGACGACCGACCCCGAAACCGGAGCCGACGCCGAGGCCGCCGCCACGACGAACGACGCACCCGAACCGACCGGCGACGCAGCCGGAGCGGCCGACGACTCCGGGTCCGGCACCGAAGCCGAAAGCGAAAGCGCTCCAGCGCAGCGGGCGGCCGAAGCCGCCGACAGCCAGGGCGCGGCCGGCGCCGCTTCCGCGGCGACCGCGGCGTCCGAAAGCGCCGATGAACCGGCCGACGACGAAGCGACCGATGACGAAGCGGCCGACGACGGAGAGGCCGACGGCGGAGCAGCCGACGACGGAGAGGCCGACGACGAAGCGACCGACGGCGACGAGGCCGAACTCGCGCGGGTGTCGGTCGACTCGCTCGGCGACCGCGTCGGCGACGAGGTGCGCATCGAGGGCACGATCGTCGGCGTCCGCCAGACCGGCGGGCCGACCGTCTTCGAGGTCCGCGACGAGACGGGGGTCGTCGACTGTGCGGCGTTCGTCGAGGCCGGCGTCCGCGCCTACCCCGAGGTCGAGGTCGACGACGCCGTCAGGCTCGACGGCGAGGTCGAACTTCGGCGGAACGAACTCCAGATCGAGACCGAGGAGCTGACCGTCCTCGACGGCGAGGCGGGCCAGGCAGTCACGGACCGACTCGAAGCAGCGGTCACCGACCGCGCACGGCCGTCGTCGGTCGAGCCGCTCGCCCCGCACGCGCCGGTCGAGGCGGTGACGGATCGACTCGTCGACGCCGCCGAGGCCGTCCGGCGTGCGGTGCTCGAATCGCGACCGGTAGTCGTCCGCCACGCGGCGACCGCCGACGGCTACGTCGCCGGGGCCGCCCTCGAACGGGCGGTGCTCCCGCTGGTCCGCGAGGAGTACGCGACCTCCGACGCCGAGTACCACTACTTCACCCGGCGACCCCTCGACGACCCCGTCTACGACATGGACGCCGCGACCAACGACGTCACGCGGATGCTCCAGGACCGGGACCGCCACGACGAGAAGCTCCCGCTGGTGGTGCTGGTCGGCACCGGCTCGACGGTCGAGTCCAGCGACGGGCTGGGCCTGCTGTCGGTGTACGACGTCGAGCGGGTCGTCGTCGACGCCGCCGCGGCCGACCCGGACGTCGAGGAGCAGGCCGAGGTCGTGGTCAACCCCGAACTCGCCGGCGCCGACGCCGACGACCTCTCGACCGGCGCGCTCGGCGCGGTGCTGGCGGCGACAGTCAACGCCGACGTGCGCGAGGACCTCGCACACCTGCCCGCGGTGAGCTACTGGGAGGACGCTCCCGAGGGGTACCTCGACCTCGCCCGCGAGGCCGGCTTCGACGAGGAGCGGACCCGCGACCTTCGCGAGGCAGTCGCCCTGGAAGCGTACTACCAGTCCTACGAGGACAAGCGGGAACTGATCACGGACATCCTCTTCGGGGGGCAGGCCGACCCCGACGCGGACGTCCGCAGCCTCGCGGCCCACGTCGCCGAGCAGTTCCGGATCAAACTGGACGACGAACTCGAAACCGCGAGCGCGAACCTCGAACGCCGGACCGAAGACGGGGTCGAGGTCGCAGTCCTCGACGCGGACGCCTACACCCACCGCTACGACTTCCCGCCGACGCCGCTGCTGGTCGACGAACTCCACCGTCGCCACCGCGAGGGCGACCGCTTCGTCACGGTCGTCGCGAGCATGGACGAACTGTTCGTCCGCGCGACCGACGAGGTCGACGTCCGCGCCATCGCGGAGACGGCCCGCGAGGCAGTGCCGGAGGCCGGCGTCACGGCCGTCGGCGTCCGCGAGAACCGGATCGAGTTCCTGTCGGGCGCCCGCGACGCAGTCGTCGACGCCGTCGTCGACGCGGCCGTCGCGTCGCTCGACGAGTAATCGTCGCGGTCGGAGTTCTTATTCCTCGGTTCCGTTCGGTTCGGTCTCGTAGACGACCTGGACCCTGGTGACCACGGTGACAGGCCCCGCGTCGACGTCAGTGTCAGCGCCGTCCGAGGCGGTGGGCGTCGCCGTCGCCATCGCTGCTTCCTCGACTGGACGGGGCGACGAGTCCCGGCCCGTCTCGATCGACTTCACGCCGGTGATCGTGAGGTTCGCCGAGTCGGCGAGTTGCTCGGCCGTCGCTCGCGCGTCGGCCATCGCCGCGCCGCGGGCGCTCTGCTGGAGGTCCCGGCGCCGGCTCGTCGAGAGCGTAAACTGGATGTCCTGGACGTCGTTGACCCCGTTCTCGACCGCGGTGTCGATGACGGTTCCGACGCGGTCGATCTCTTCGAGACTGATCTCGAAGCCGTGGTAGCCCCGGTAGCGAACCTCCGGTTCGGCCCCGTCGCGTTCGGGCGGCCGAGGGCGCCGGTAGTCGCGGTCGAGGTCGTACCGCGTGGTCGTGACCTGATCGTCGTCGAGACCGAGGTCGGCGAGCGCGGACCGCAGTCGGGAGGTGTTCTCGGCCAGCCGTTCTCGCGCGCTAACCGCGTCGGGCGCCGTCGTCGTCACCGCGACGCGGACGACGGCCCTGTTGGGTTCGGCGTCCGCGCTTCCCGACCCGCTGACCGCGATGGTTCCGCTTCGGTTCGTCGCGTCGGCCGACGTTCCGGCCGGCGCGTCGGTCGTCTGGGACGTGGGCTGTCCGGCACAGCCTGACAGCACCAGGAGTGCCGCGATCCCCACCGTGAGGAGTGCTCTACGGGACATAGCACTCCAGAAACCGACGCCTGATGGCAAGTGCTTGGGGGAGACTCAACCGATCGTTTGTGCCTTTTCGGCGCCCACCATCGGCGGAGCGGTGGGGCTGTCCCCGCGAGGGCGGAACCGACCGGAGCGACACGCTTATTCGCCCGAACCGACGATTTCGTTTCGATGACCGGGACCGCGGAAACCGCGACGAGCGCCCGCCGGGAGGGAGGGACGTGAGCGCCGACGTCCCCCCCGAGGAGACGGAGGCGTTCGAACGGACCTGCGAGGCCGTCGTCGAGCGCATCCTGGCGGGCGAGGTCGACGCCGACGACCTCGAACGCACCAAACTCGATGCCTGTTCCGAACACGCCTCGCCGAAGGTACCGAAGAACGCGGACCTGCTCGGGTACGCCCCCGACGACCGCCGGGACGAGGTCGAACGGGTCGTCCGCCGCAAGCCGGTGCGGACCGCCTCGGGCGTCTCGCCGGTGGCGATCATGACCTCGCCGCACATGTGCCCGCACGGGAAGTGCCTGTACTGCCCCGGCGGGCCCGCCTCGGAGTTCTCCTCGGCCCAGTCGTACACGGGCCACGAGCCCGCGGCCGCCCGCGGCGAGCAGAACGACTACGACCCCTACGGCCAGGTGACGCTCCGGCTCGAACAGCTCCGGAACATCGGCCACCCCGTCGACAAGGTCGAACTCATCCTGATGGGCGGGACGATGACCGCCCGGAGCCACGACTACCAGGAGGGGTTCGTCAA
>Ga0207719_100452_pt1 | contig 23765 bp, 21 predicted proteins | sample A23P1SouthBayCA_2_FD_187279 | JGI IMG/M metagenome (GOLD analysis project Ga0207719, IMG submission 187279) | Aerobic enrichment media microbial communities from Eden Landing Ponds, California, USA - A23 P3 (3) (SPAdes) | ecosystem: Environmental > Aquatic > Marine > Unclassified | place... | reverse complement strand
CGACGGTGGCGCGGGCCCGGACGGCGTGGAGTTTCCCGCCGGCAGGGCCCAGGTCGGGCGCCTCCTCGACGGTTGCGATTTCGGCGCCGGCGGGCACGACCGACGAGAGGGTGAGGAGGTTGTAGTTGTGGACGCCGGCGTCGGCGAGCGCGGCGTCGTAGGCCGAGACGGCAGTCGGTCCCGTGGCGGTTCCGGCTGCGACCCGGATGGATGGTCCCATCAGTAGAAGGCGGGCGTCCCGTCGGTGGCGACGGGGGTGCTCGTGCCCTCTTCGAGTTCGAGTTTGTCGATGGCGCGGTGGAAGTCCCTCGTCTGGACGGTGGTGCGGTCGTCGCGGATGGCCATCATGCCGGCCTCGGTGCAGATGGCCTGGATGTCGGCGCCCGAGGCGTTGGTGGTCCGCCGTGCCAGCGCGCGGAAGTCGACATCGTCTGCGAGGTTCATGCCGCGGGTGTGGATGCGGAAGATGCGTTCCCGCGCCGTCTCGTCGGGTTTGGGCACCTCGATGAGGCGGTCGAATCTGCCGGGGCGCAGGATCGCCTCGTCGAGCATGTCGAACCTGTTGGTGGCGGCGATGATCCTGATGTTGCCCCGCTCCTCGAACCCGTCCATATTGGAAAGGAGTTGCATCATCGTGCGCTGGACCTCCGCATCGCCACTCGTCTTTGATTCGGTGCGCTTGCTGGCGATGGCGTCGATCTCGTCGATGAAGATGATCGCCGGCTCGCGGTCCTCCGCAAGCTGGAACAGATCCCGCACCAGGCGGGCGCCCTCGCCGATGAACTTGTGGACCAACTCGGAGCCGGCCATCTTGATGAACGTGGCGTCGGTCTTGTTGGCGACCGCTTTGGCGAGCATCGTCTTGCCGGTTCCGGGGGGGCCATGGAGCAGAACGCCCGCCGGCGGAGTGATCCCGACGTCGTCGAACATATCGGGATTTTCGAGAGGTATCTCGACGGCTTCGCGGACGTCGCGGATCTGGTCGGCCAGCCCGCCGATATCCTCGTAAGTGACGGTGGGGGACTCCTCGACTTCCATCGCCTGGGCGCGGGCGTCCGTCTCGTCGCCGAGCACGGTCTGGATGGCGAAGGAGTCGTCGACGGCGACGCGGGACTCGGGTTCGAGCGCCTGGCGGGTGTTGCCGGTCGCCTCCGTGAGCACCTCCTGATTGTTGCCGTGCTGTTTGATCACGACGCCGTCCTCGGAGATCTCCTCGACGGTGGCGACGTACAAAGAGGAGGTCTTCAGCGTCTCGTTCTCGCGCTGGAGCCGGTCGACCTCGCCACGGAGGTCGGCACGGCGGTCGCGGGCAGTGGTGAGGCGCTCGGACAGCTGTTCGTTGACGTTCAACAGGCGTTCGTAGTGTTCGCGGAGGGCTTCCAGTTGCTCCGCGTCCGACATGCTCGGATCGAGATCGAGAGTGGGACGATCCGGGAGGGACGGGCTGTGCGACATTTAACGAGGTAACGTAAGAGCCCACCCGTAGAAGTGTCTTTTGGCCCGGCGTCCCCGACACGACGCTGACGGGAGGGTGCGATCAGGTCAGCGACGCCATCTCGTCGAGGTAGTCGTCGTACACGTCGATCGCACGCTCGATCGGCTCCGGGGAGGCCATGTCGATCCCCGCGGTGTCGAGGACGTCGATCGGGTAGGCACTCCCGCCGAGTTCGAGCGCGTCGAGGTAGTCCCGGGCCGCCGGCTCGCCCTCCTCGCGGATCCGCTCGACGATGGCCACGGCGGCGCTGATTCCCGTCGCGTACTGGTAGACGTAAAAATCGAAGTAGAAGTGCGGGATGCGCATCCACTCCCGGGCGATCCGGTCGTCGAGTTCGGCGGGCGCGTAGAACTCGCCCTTGAGATCGCGGTAGATCGAGTCCAGCCGGTCGGGCGTGAGCGGCTCGCCCGCCTCGCTCGCCTCGTGGATGCGGGCCTCGAAGTCCGCAAAGAGGGTCTGGCGGAACAGCGTCGATCGAAACCGTTCGAGGTACTCGTTGAGGACGTGCCGGCGGAACCGCTCGTCCTCGACGGTGTCGAGCAGGTGGTGGGTGAGAAGCGTCTCGTTGACGGTCGAGGCGACCTCGGCGACGAAGATGTCGTAGTTCGAGTACACGTACGGCTGGGCCTCGCTCGTCAGCTGGGAGTGCAGCGAGTGGCCGAGTTCGTGCGCCAGCGTGAACATGTCTCTCATCTCGCCCTGCCAGTTCATCAGGATGAACGGCTGGGTGTCGTAGGCACCCCCCGAGTAGGCGCCCGACCGTTTGCCGCGGTTCTCGTAGACGTCGACCCACCGCGAGTCGATCCCCTCCGCGACCCGGGACTGGTAGTCCTCCCCCAGCGGCGCGAGCGCCTCGACCACGTGTTCGGTCGCCTCCTCGTAGCTGATCTCGGGGCTCTCGGTCTCGGTCATCGGCACGTACAGGTCCCACATCCGCAGGTCGGGCACGTCGAGAATCTCCCGCTTGAGGTCGGCGTGGCGATGCAGGACGTCGAGTTCCTCTCCCACCGTGGCGACCAGGTTGTCGTACACCTCGACGGGGACGTTCGGGCCGTCGAGGGCGGCCTCGCGGGCGCTCCCGTATTCCCGGGCGTCGGCGAGCTTGACGTGGGACTTCACCGCCTTCGAGAGCGTCGTGCCGACGGTGTTCCTGTACTCCCCGAGTTCGTCGTAAAACGCCTCGTGGACCTCCCGGCGGAACTCCCGGTCGGGGTTCTTCAGCAGCGAGGTCAGGTTCGACTGGGTGATCTCGACCGCCTCGCCGTCCGGACGTTCGACGGTCGGGAAGGTGAGGTCGGCGTCCATCAGCATGCTGAACGTCTCGCCCGGCGCGGAGAGCACCTCCCCGAGTTCCGAGAGGAGGGACTCGACCTCGGCCGACCGGGTGTGGTCCTTCAGGCGGAGGGTGTCGTCCAGGTAGTGCTCGTAGGCCGCCAGACCTTCCGTCGATTCGATCATCGACTCGATCTCGGTACGGGAACAGGCCTGGATCTCGGGGTCGATGAAGCTGGCCGCGCTGTCGGCGGCGGCCGACAGCGACTGCGCCCGGGTTCGCATGCCCTGGTACTCCTGGTCGCGCGTGTCCTCGTCGGCGCGCATCCGGGCGTAGGCGGTCACCTGCTCGACGGTGCGCATGATCTCGTCCCGGAGTTCGAGCGCCGCGAGCAGCGTCTCGCCGTCCTCGGTCGCCCGGCCCTCGTAGGCCCGGAGCTCGTCGAGACGGTCCTCGACCGCGTCGTAAGCCGCCTCCCAGTCCTCGTCGGTCGCGTAGATGCTCTCCAGGTCCCACTTGTAGGCGTCCTCGATCTCCGGGCGCTCGGGCACTGAGCTCATGAGGCGGCCGTACGCGTCGCACTGTTCTAAATCCTGTCATTGGAACCGTGAAAGGAGGTCGCGAGAGCCACGAACGGAGGGGCTGACGGGGACGGCCCGGCGGTCACCCGGGAGCGCGGATCGCGTCCGCGATGGCGCCGGCGACGCGGGAGCGGACGGCGTGTTCGATCCGGCGGGCGACGAACCGGTCCCCGGCGTCGGCCGCCGCGTCGGGCGCGACCGAGAAGTCGACGTCGTAGCACACGTCCGAGAGGTAGAGGGGGTACGCCGGCGCGGGCGGAACGCCCTCGGGGCCGTCGATCGGGTCGGGAGCGAGCACGCGGTCGACCTTCGAGAGCGGGGCCGCGTCCGACGCGACCGCGCGCAGAAGCGAGACGAGCCGCCGGACGAGCCCCCGGGGGAACCCGCCCGCCCGGACGGTCACGAGGAGGAACTCGTCGTCGCGTTCGAGGCCGATGTCGACGTCCCGGACCGTCCCCGCCTCGTCCGACGTCAGGTTGTGGAAGTCGTGTTCGCCCGAGAGGCGGGTCGCGGCCTCGCGAGCGCGGGCATCGTCGGTCCTTCCGGATTCTCCGTGTTCCCCCGGCGGCGCGTGGAGGACGTACACGTACTCCCGTTCGCGGGCGTCGTGGGTGGCGTGGAAGTCCGTCACGTCCGCCGTGGCCCACGCCCGGACCGCGCCGGGGAGTTCGGCGTTGAGCGCGGCGGGATCACACCACTCCGGGCAATCGAACGTGACCGTCTGGGCGACGGCGGAGACGCCGGCGTCCGTTCGCCCGGCGGCGGAGTAGTCCGCGGGGTCGGCCTCACAGATCCCGAGTTCCCGCAGGGCGGAAAAGAGCGCGTCCTCGACGGTCGGCACGTCGGGCTGGCGCTGGAAGCCGTGGAACGGTGTCCCGTCGTAGGCGATCCGGAAGGCGCGCACGGGCGGCGTTTCGTGGCCGGTACCCTTCCCGGTGTCGGACGGCAGCCACGACGGGCGCCGTCGATCGCCTGCTGATAGGGATCATCGTAGCCAGCCGGAGGTCCGGTGAACCCCGGCTGGACCCGGTCGTCGATTCTCACGAGCGAGAATCTATGGACATCTACGATGATCCCTATGAGAAGAGGGTCTCATCCCAGGAACGCTGACAGGTGGAAAAAGAAACCGGCTACTTGATCTCCTACAAAATGTATTTAACCTAGCCCCATGCACACAACCGATATGCGAACCGACAGTGACGGATTCGACGTGTACAAGAACGCAAACAGACGACGATTCCTGAAGGCCATTGGCGCGTTGAGCATGACCGGGCTCGCGGGCTGTGGTGGCGATGACGACGATGGGAACACACCAACCGAGACGACGGAGCCGGCGGACACCACGGAAGCCCCGGCGACGACGGCGCCCCCGGAGACGACGGCACCCCCGGCGACGACGGCGCCCTCGGAGACGACGGCACCCCCGGCGACGACGGAACCTCCGGAGACGACGGAACCAGGGACGGAGACACCCAACCAATCGTTCGGCGACGACCCCGAGGCTCTCCTCGAAATCGAGGGTGGATACCTCGAGTCCGGCGAGAGCAAGACCCTCTCGGGTGAACTCGCCAACCCCTACCTGTTCCCCATCCAGTCCGTCGAAGTCACGTTAGAGCCTCCAAGCGACGGCTGGGAGGTGTCCTCGACCGGCGACACCAGCTTCGACACGATTGACACACAGCAATCCGAGGAGGTCGGTTGGGAGGTGACCGCCCCCGAGGACGCCAACGGCGAGATCGCCATCGAGGGGACGGTTTCCTACGAGAGCACGACCGACTCCGCCGACGTCCCTCTCAGCATCCCCATCCAGGTCTTCACGCCCGGAAACGCGCCACAGGATGGCCTCGAGGCGTACTTCTCGCTGGACGGCGACACGCCGGTCAACGAGGTGACCGGCAACGAGGCCGACGTCGTCGGCGAGCCCACCTCCGGCGCCGACGGCGTGGTCGACAGCGCCTGGGAGTTCACCGCCGACGGGACTACCGAAACCGTCGCAAACGTCGTCATCTCCGAGCAGTTACCCATCAACGGCGAGGAGGCGACGATCGCGGCCTGGATCAACGCCTCGGAACTCACCGAGCCATACAGCCGGGTGTACCAGGTCGACGACGGGGGTAACCCCGGCCTGGGCGAGTCCACCAACGGGTACAACGTCGAGTTCTTCGACACGAACGCCACCCTTCACGGCCAGCTCTGGGACGGCGGCGACACCGGTCGAGACAGCACCGCAAGCGTCTCGGTCGGGACACAGTCGTGGTACTTCGTGGTCACCGTCGCCCAGGGCGACGAGATCACGTGGTACGCGTACAGCCAGACCGGCGAGCAAAGTGGTCCGGGGTCCGCGCCCGGTACCCGCGGGCAATCCGACACGGCCGCGCTCATGCTGATGTGTGGTGACGGGCGGGACACCCCGGGGCGGATGGACGAGGTGCGAGCCTACTCGCGGGCGCTCTCGGAGGACGAGATCCTGGAGCTGTTTCTGGCCTCGGGCGGCCGGCCCGCGTGACTCCCGTGGCCACGCCCGCCACTCCCCTCAGGTAAAATCCGCGAGGGTGGGACGGTCGTGCCCGCCCGGGAACTCCTCGACGGGCACCTGCACCTGATCGCCCGACTCCATGTCCTTCAGGGTGATCTCGTCGTTTTCGAGGTCGCGCTCGCCGACGATCACCGTCGTCTCGGCGTTGATCGCGTCGGCGTACTCCAGTTGCGAGCCGAATCCGCGATCCGAGAGGTCGGTCTCGACGACGTGGCCCCGTTCCCTGAGGTCGCGGGCGATCCGGGCAGCGACCGACCGCGTCTCGCCGACCTGGAGGACGTAGTAGTCCGTGGCGAGTTCCTCCTCGGGCCAGACGCCGGCGCGCTGGAGCAGGAGCGGCAGCGTCGAGTTCATCACGCCCGGCGCGAAGCCGACGGCGGGGACGTCGGGCCCGCCGAGGTCGGCGATGAGGTCGTCGTAGCGCCCGCCGCCGAAGACCGCCCGGGACACCTCGCCCGTCGAGTCGAAACACTCGAAGACGACGCCCGTGTAGTAATCCAGTCCCCGGGCGGTCGTGAGCGAGAGGTCACAGTACTCCCGGACGCCGTAGTCCTCCGTCGCCGAGAGAACGTCCCTGAGGTTCGCGACGGCGGCCTCGACGCGCTCGCTCCCGGCGAACTCGACGAGTTCGTCGAGGTCGTCGGAGGCGGAGACGAGAAGGTCGTCGAACGCCTCGGCGTCGTCGTATGACAGGCCGGCCTCGACGAGCAAGTCGAGATAGGCCGCCCGGTCGACCTTCGCGCGCTTGTCGACGGCGCGGATCGCCCCGGGGGTATCGACGTCGGCGTCGAAGGCCTCCAGGACGCCCCCCAGGATGTCGCGGTGGGAGACGCGGAACTCGAAGTCGTCGGCGGTGAGGCCGAGATCGGCCAGCGTGTCGGCGCCGACGGCGATCACCTCGGCGTCGACCTCGGGCTCGGCGGAGCCGAAGACGTCGATGTTGGTCTGGTAGAACTCCCGGAAGCGGCCCTGCTGGACCTGCTCGTAGCGCCAGAACGGCCGCGTTGAGAACCACTTGATCGGCTTGGGGAGCGCCTTCCCCCGGTGGGCGACCATCCGGGCGACGGTCGGCGTGAGTTCGGGCGCCAGCGCCACGTCGCGGCCGCCCTTGTCCTCGAAGTGGTACAGGTCCTCGGTGATCTCGGGGCCGGACTTCTCGACGTAGAGCTCCGTGGGTTCGAGCATGGGAGTCGCGATCTCCCGGAAACCATAGCGGCGGGCCGTCCCCTCCACGGCGTCGATGACCTGCCGGTGGGCGGCCATCTCCCCGGGGTAGAGATCGCGAAACCCCTTCAGCGGTTCGTCCATACCGGACGGTCCGGGGCGTCGCGCTTGAAACCTTCCTTCCGGGGGCGCCCCAACGGGTCGAACGACCCGATCCCACGGACAACGGGGCCGCTCGCCGCCGCGATCACTTCGACTCGGGTTCGGACTCGGCCGTCGCGTCCAGGTCCTCGTCCATCTCCTGGATCACCTCGTCGGCGCTCTTTATGTTCTCCGCGCCACTGGAGACGGCGTCGGCCTCCTGTTCTAGCTCCTCGATCTCCTCCATTTCCAGATCGGCCGCCTCGTCGATCTGGCCGAGGATCTTCTCGATGTCGTCCAGCCCGAGGAGTTCGCGCGTCTCGGCGTCGAACTCCAGGCTGTCCAGGGATTCGCCGTCCTCCTGGACGTCCGAGCCGGTGAGGTGTTTGCCGTACCGGCCCACCAGCGAGGACAGTTCCTGCGGTAGGACGAAGGTGGTCGACTCGCCCTGGCCGATCGACTCCAGGGTCTCCATGCCCTTGTCGATCACCGCGCGCTCGCCCATCGACTCCGCCGACTTCGCCCGCAACACCGTCGAGATGGCGTCACCCTGGGCTTCGAGGATCTGGGACTGCTTTTCGCCCTGCGCCCGGATGATGTTCGACTGCTTGTCCCCTTCCGCCGTCTCGATGGCGCTACGGCGTTCGCCCTGTGCCTCGAGGATCATCGCCCGGCGCTTGCGCTCGGCGCTCGTCTGCTGCTCCATGGCCTGCTGGACGTCCTTGGAGGGGTTGACCTCCCGGACCTCCACGCTCTCGACGCGAACGCCCCACTCGTCGGTCGGCTCGTCCAGTTCCTTGCGGATGCGGGCGTTGATCTCCTGGCGCTTGTTCAGCGTGTCGTCGAGTTCCATGTCGCCCAGCACGGCGCGCAACGTCGTCTGGGCGAGGTTCGAGACGGCCTTCTTGTAGTCGTCGACCTCGAGGAACGCCTTCTTCGCGTCCATCACCTTGATGTACACGACGGCGTCAGCGGTGACGGGCGAGTTGTCCCGGGTGATCGCCTCCTGGCGGGGCACGTCGATCGTCTGGGTCCGCATGTCGAACGGGTAGGTCCGGGAGACGAAGGGGGGGATGAAGTTGATCCCCGGTTCGAGCAGCCCCCGGTACTCCCCGAACACGGTGAGCGCTTCCTTGTCGTAGGCGTCGACGATCTCGACTGCCGACAGGACCGCCACGGCGACCAGCGCCAGCACGAGCAGGCCGACGAAGGCGGTGATCGCACCGTCGATCTGGAGTGGCACGAGGTACATACGCCCTACTCGAAACCCCGGGGGAATAAACGTTGGCGATGCAGGGACCCAACGGCCCCACCGGTCGTCTCCGTACTCCGCGATTGGACGACTCCGGTCCCCCGGGAGAGTCAGACGCCTTCGGTCTCGGGCTCGCCCTCGCTCGCCCGCGATCCGGATTCCGCGCTTCCCGACGGTGACTCCCGTTCCCGTCCGCGAGCCAGCTCGCGGTCGATGTCGTCCTCGACGACGTCGAGCGCCTCGACGGTGAGGACGTTCCCGCCGCCGGGATCCACGACCATCACCTCCGTGCCCTCCGGGATATCTCCGTCGATCGTCCGCGCGCTGTAGTAGGGGTTGAAGCCGCCGTCGTCGAGCTTGATCTCGCCGCCGGTCTCGGTGACGCGCTCGGTGACCCGGCCGCTACGGCCCTGGAGGCTGTCGGAATCCGTCGTCGCGCCGGTCCCGGACCCCTGATAGAAGTCGAACTCCCGGTAGATATAAAACGAGACGGCGCCGGCCGCCAGCACGAGGGCGGCGAGCGCGAGCGGGCCGTCGAGCACCGGAACGAGGAGGCCGACCAGTCCCGCCACGATCAGCGCCACGCCCAGCACGACGAAGTGCGCGCCGGGCGCCAGCGCCTCGGAGATGGAGAGCCCGACCCCCAGGATGACGAGCAGGAGCGGCAGGGACAGACCGAAGAGGGTCGCCATACCGGACCCTGGGACCGGGGACAGTTAAACGGTTCTACGCCACCCCAGTTAGTCGCTCCCGCGGACGCCGGGCGGTCACCCGGCCAGCGACACGAGGTGGACGATGAGCCCGACGGTGCTCGCGACGCCGAGCAGGACGAAGGCGGCGTTCTCGATCGAGGGCGTCCCGGGCTCGACCGGTGCGGCCGGGACGGCCTCCCCGAAGACGCCGGAGTGGTCGTCGTCGCGGTCGTCGTCGCGGTCGTCCGAATCCTCGGACTCCCCCGGGTCGTCCTGACGGTCGCCGTGTTCGTCGGAACTCGCCGGATGGCCGTCGTCGGGAACCGCCGGCCTGCCGCCCCCGCCCGTGGCGTCGCTCGCGTCGCGTGGATCGGACACGCCCACAACCAGGAGGTCGAAGCCTAAACCGTTGTCGTCGGGCGAGCGCGACTGCGCGCGCTTGCGCTCCGCGGGCCGATCACTGCTTGGGGCGGTCTCCGCCACGGTGGCGGATGTCGCCGGCGTAGACGACGCCGCGATCGCCGTCGAGCGTCACCGTCGTCCCGGTTTCGACCGCGTCGTCGATCGCGATCCCGCTCGCCATCGGAACCCCGACCTCCCGCGCGACGATGGCGGGATAGCCCGTCATCCCGGTGCGCCCGTGGACGATCCCCCCGAGCTTCGCGGGGTCGCCCCCGAACTCGCCGTCGAAGTCGGCCTCGAGAACGAGGATCGCCCCCTCCGGAATTCCGGAGAGATCCCCGGTGGGTGCCCGGGCGATCGGCCCGACGGCGCGCCCGGAGACGACGCCCCGGCCCGCGGCGAGCGTCTCCGCGGCGACGTGGACCTTGAGCGTGTTCGTCGTGCTCCGGTCGGTCCCGGTCATCATGCCCGAGAGGACGACGACCGTGTCGCCGCTGTCGACGAGCTTCGAGTCGAGGGCGGCACTGACGGCGTTCTCGATGACGCCGGCCGGGCCCTCCGTCCCCAGGTCCGCGTACTGCGCGTTGACGCCCCAGGACACCGCGAGCTGGCGTCGGACTCTGTCCGTGGGGGTCGCGGCGACGACGGGCACCCCCGGCCGGAACTTCGCCGTCTTCAGGGCGGTGTATCCCGACTCGGAGGCGACGACGATCGCGTCGGCGTCGACGTCGCGGGCGAGGTACCGCGCCGACCGCGCGATCGCGTCCGTGCTGGCCCCCTCGGAGGGTGGGACGCGCTGCTCGGCGAGCTCCTCGTACTCGGCGCTTCCCTCGATCTCGCGGACGATCCGGTCCATCGTCTCGACGACCCGGACCGGATGGTTCCCGACCGCGGTCTCCCCCGAGAGCATGACCGCGTCGGTTCCGTCGAGCACCGCGTTCGCGACGTCGGAGGCTTCCGCCCGGGTGGGGCGGCGCTGGTTGATCATGGAGTCGAGCATCTCCGTCGCGGTGATGACGGGCACGCCGGCGTTCTGGCACCGCCGGACGATGCGCTTCTGGATCAGTGGGACGTCCTCCAGGGGACACTCCACACCCAGGTCCCCCCGCGCGACCATCACGCCGTAGGCCGTGTCGACGATCCCGCCCAAGTTCCGAACCGCGTCGGCGCGCTCGATCTTCGCGACGATCGGGATGTCGGCGCCGTGGTCCTCGATGACTTCGCCCACGCGCAACACGTCCTCGCCGTGGCGGACGAAGCTCGCGGCGACGAAGTCGACATCGCCCTCGACGGCGAGCGCGAGGTCACGCCGGTCCTTCTCGGTCACGACCTCGAGTCCGAGGTCGACACCGGGGACGTTGACGCCCTTGCGCGCGCCGAGTTCGCCGCCCGCGTCGACGTGTGCGATCACCGTGTCCTCGACCACGCGCTCGACGGACGTCTCGATGCGGCCGTCATCGAGCAGGACCCGGTCGCCGGGTTCGACGGCCGTGAGCCCGACCGACAGCCCGATCTCCTCGGGCGTCGCCGTGTCGCCCTCGACGAACCGGACCTGGCTTCCCGTCTCGACGTGGATCGGCCCGTCGATGGGCGCGGTGCGCACCTCCGGGCCCTGGAGGTCAAGCATCGTCGCGACGGGTTTCTCGACGTCGCGATCGACCCGCCGGATCCGCTCGATCAGATCCCGCCGGTCGTCACGCTCGCCGTGGCTGGCGTTGATCCGGGCGACGGTCATCCCCGCGTCGGCGAGGGCGCGTATCGTCTCCCGATCGTCCGAGGCAGGCCCGAGCGTGCAGACGATCTTCGCGTTTCGCATGGCGTTTTGGGTCATACCCCGCCTACGCGACCCCCCCGGAAAAAGGAGGGGGACGGCGCGCGGAGTCGAGGGGGACGGAAGCCGGCCGGGAGGGGAGAACGCCGGGACCGCCGATCAGGCGTCCTCGACGACCGGATTCTTGAGCGTCCCGATCCCCTCGATCTCCACCTCGACGGCGTCGCCGGGTTCGAGCAGGTCCGGCGGGTCACGGAAGATGCCGACGCCGCCGGGCGTCCCCGTCGTGATGACGTCCCCCGGGCGGAGCGTCATGGCCCCGGAGATGTACTCGATCAGTTCGTCGACGCCGAAGATGAACTGGTCGGTGTTCGAGTCCTGCTTGGTCTCGCCGTTCACGCGACACGCGACGTCGGCGGCGCCGGGGTCGAACGCGTCGCCGGCGACCAGCGCCGGCCCCATCGGAGCGAACGTGTCGTAGCTCTTGCCCCGGAAGAACTGCCCGTCGTCGAACTGGGCGTCCCGGGCGCTCACGTCGTTCAGAACGGTGTAGCCCGCGACGTGCCCGCGGGCGTCGGCGGCGTCGACGTGTCGCGCCGTTCGACCGATCACGACCGCGAGTTCGACCTCGTAGTCCACCTCCTCGATCCCGTCGGGGTGGACGATCGGCGATCCGGGGTTCGTGACCGTCGTCGGCGCCTTCGAGAACAGGAGCGGTCGGTCGGGGATCTCCTCGTCCTGTTCCTCGGCGTGGTCGCGGTAGTTCAGCCCGACGGCGACGATCTTGCCCGGCTCCGGGACGGGCGCGAGCAGGTCGATATCGGACGAGTCGACCGCGGGGAGCCCCCCGTCGTCGACCGCGTCCCCGACGGAGGCGAGGTACGCGTCGTTCGCGAGGTCGGCGACGGTCGGCTCCCCCGCGGGCAGCGCTGACAGCCGGTAGACGGTCCCGTTCTCCTCGACGCCCCACTCCGGCGGCCCGTGGTGTGTGTAGCGGACGAATCGCATCGGTGTTCGCGACTCGGCGTCGGGGCATAACGATGACGATGTGCTCGCGAGGGGGCGAAAACGGGTGCCGCCCTACCGGTACCGCGAGTCGGACTGCCAGGGGTCGGGGTTGGCCCCGAGGGCCGCCTTCAGGTCAGCCGTCACCGCGTCGAGGCGCTCGACGGTCGCCGGATCGAGGTCGACCGCCGTGGCGCCGGCGTTCGCGCGGACGTGCTCGGGAGTCGTCGACCCCGCGATGGTCGTGGCGACCCCCTCGCGATCGAGCAACCACGAGAGCGCGACCGCCGGCATCGAGTACGGCGTGTCGGCACAGATCTCCCGGATCCGGTCGATCGTCTCGAAGGTGAGCGCCTCCTCGCCGTCCTCGCCGTGGCGGGCGTGAGGACGGTCGCCGGCGAAGTGTCGGGTGCGGGCGACGCCGTCGGGCACCTCCTCCGGGCTCCCGTAAGCCCCCGTCAGCAACCCCTGTGCGAGCGGGCTGTAGGCCGCGATCGAGACGTCGGCCTCGATGCAGGCCTCCCTGATTCCGAACTCGATTGCGCGCCACAGCAGGCTGTAGGGGAGCTGGTTGACGACGATGGGGACCGGGCTGGCCGCGCGGGCCTCCCGGAGCTGTTCGACGCCGAAGTTCGAGACGCCGACCTCGCGGATCAGGCCCTCCTCGCGTAGCTCCGCCAGGGCGCCGAACGTCTCCGCGAAGGGCACCTCCTCGTTGGGGTAATGCAGGTAGTACAGGTCGACGTACTCGACGCCGAGGCGGTCGAGGCTGGCGCGGCAGGCCGCCTTCAGGTCCGCCGCGCGGTGGTTGTCGGTCCAGGCCTTCGTCGCGACCTGGAGGTCCTCGCGGTCGTGGCCCTCGATGGCCGTGCCGAGCATCCGTTCGGACGCGCCGTCGCCGTAGGCCTCGGCCGTGTCGAAGCTCGTGATCCCCGCGTCGATCGCCGCCTCGATCGCCCCGACGGCCTCCTCGCGGGCCGACTCGCCCCAGGTGACTCCCCCTGCGACGTTCCACAGCCCCATCGTCACCGCGCTGACCCCCAGGTCGCTCCCGCCGAGCGTCGCGTGCTCCATGGACGGGTGGACGCCGAGGGAGGTGAAGTGTCTTGCCACGGCGGCGGCGGTGGCGTCGCTACGATCCCCCCGGATCGTCCCCGGCCTCCCGGATCGCGAACCCGCTAACGAGCGAGTCGCCCTCGATGGATTCGGTGGTGATCGAGAGCGCCCCGTCGGTGACCTCGACGCCCTCGACGGTTCGGGTCCGGGCCACGTTGTGGAACTCGGTCTCGTCGGGCACGGGGTTGTACTCGCTCTCCTCGGCGATGTCGAACGCCTCCAGACGGACCGTCCCCTGGACGCTCAGGTCGAAGACGCGATCGCCCGGATGGACGTCCTCGTCGATCTCCGCGAAGTGCAGCCGCACGTCGTACGTGCCGTTCTCGATCGCCACGTCGTAGCCGAGGTCCACCCCGGCCTGCGTGGTCTGATACAGGAGATCGTGCTCGGTCGTGACGATTCCCGCGTCGGAGCACTCGGCGTGTACCTCGCCGTCGGTCGAACTCGCGCCACCGGACACCGAGACGTACGGGGTTCCCTCGTTGCCCTCGGTACCGTTGTCGAACCACAGATCGTCGATCCGGACCCACCGGTCGGTCTTGCACCAGCCGCCGGCGTTCCATCCGAGGGGGGCAGACGTCGTCTGAGAGACGGTGATCGGCTGGTCGATCGTCGCGGTGCCGTCCGCACAGGCGCGCGGGAACTCCCACTCGACGGTCGCGCTCACCGTCTCGGGGGTCTCGGTGGATGATGGAGCGGTGATCTCCCACATGACGACACGGTACGGACGGGTTTCGGACTCCGGTTCGAAGTTTCGTGTCTCGATCCGCTCGGTCGGCCAGGGGCTGTCGAAGGAGAGGTCCAGAATATCCACCGGCCACCTGGCCATGACGAACAGCGACAGCGTCGTCGTGGTGTCGGGAGGGAACGCGATCGGCCGGAGCGACCCGCCGACCGTGCCGCGCTGGAACGCCAACTGCGGGTTGACCCTCGGTGCGATACACCGCTGTGTTTCCGTCTCATCCGGAGCGGCCGTAGCCATCGGGGGATCCGATGCTGTCGTCGTGTCCGTTTTCCGTTCGCCGTCAGTCGTCGTGTCCGTCGTGATATCCGTTCCCCGTTCACCGGTAGTCGTCGACGGATTGGGCGTCGGATCGCTCCCCCTGCTCCCACACCCCGCGAGGACGGCCATGGCCCCGGCCACCGTTTTCAGGACCCGCCTCCGGTCGGTCATGTCCATAGGCGACGCGTCGGCCGGAAAAAACGTTGGGCAGGCTGAAACGGGCGCTTCAGCCAGGGCCCGTCACGCGTCCTCGACGACGAGTTCCGCGAGCACCGGGAAGTGATCGGAGGGGTACCGGTCGTCCCACCGATCCGCCAGGGTCGCGTGCTGGCGGACGGCGAAGCCGTCGACGAGGACGTAGTCGATCCGTCTCTCGGGGTCGCCCGCGAAGCCGTGGAACGTCTCTGTCGGGCCGTGGTGGGGGTGGATCGATCGCTCCCGGGCGTCGTCGAACCGCCGGGTGAAGCGTTCGTACGGCGGCGACCCGGGCGCGCAGTTGAAGTCGCCGGTCACGACGACTGGCACGTCCGGAGCAATCGAGGCGAGGCGCTCCGCGATCAGGGCGGCGCCGCGTTCCCGGGCGCGCTCGCCGCGGTGATCGAGGTGGGTGTTCAGGTGAACGAATTCGGCGCCAGTCGCGCCGTCGCGCAGGCGCGCCCACGTGGCGATCCGGGGGTGTTCGCCGTCCCAGCCGACGCTGCCCGGCTCCGCGGGCGCCTCCGAGAGCCAGAACGTGTCCTGCTCGAGGAGCCCGAACCGGTCGGTCCGGTAGCCGATGGGGACGTGCTCGCCCTCGTGTTCGCCCACGCCCCGCCCCTCGCCGACCCAGTCGTAGGCCGGCAACGCCTCCCGGAGCTCCGCGAGCTGGCCGGCGAGGGGTTCCTGGCAGCCCACCAGGTCGGGCTCGTGGAGCCGGATCACGCTCGCCGCCTCGTCCTTCCGGTGGGGCCAGGCGTCACCGCCGTCGCTCGCCACGTCGACGCGCACGTTGAACGACATGGCGTGCAGCCGGCGGGCACGAGCGGGCGGATCCGGGTCCTCGGCCGGCATCAGTCCCCGGCGGCGTCAGTCCCGGCGGCGTCTTGCTCCGTTGCCGTATCGTCCTCGCCGCCGTCGGCCTCGATCACCGTCTCGAAGGCCTCCAGGATCACCCGCTTCGCCGTCGCGCCCTGGCTGTTCCAGTGGGCGGCGTAGTCGAGCATGTCGTCGTAGATGTCGGGCTTGCAGCCCGCGGCCTTCGGGTGACCGCCGCCGTTGACGCGCCGGGCGACGAGGTGACAGCGCTCGAACGCCTCGGTGCCCCGGAGGCTCGCGCTCCCGCTTGGCTTGACGACGACGCCGGCGTCGGCGCCGACCTCCCGCATCGCCTCCGCGACCTCGTTCTGGGAGCACCGGCCGTACGTGAGGCCGATCGTGTACGCGCCGACCTCGCGGTACTCGGCGCGCCGGACGGCGCGCTCGATCCGGTCCTCCTTGGTCTCGCGCTGGTCCGCGAGGTACGACATAACGTCCTCGGGGAGGTCCGCGCCGTGCTCGCGGACCGTCGTCACATACTGCTCGGGGTTCGACCAGTAGGCGTAGTCCGCGAGGTCGTCGCTCCGGGGATCCTCGCGGATCCAGAGGTCGTGATCCCGGGTCGCGGCCGCCAGGTCCAGCAGGTGCTCGGGGGCGTCGGCGTCGATCGAGCGCGCCGCGACGTCGACCGTACACTCCGCCTCGGAGTCGCCGACGACGAGGTCGACGCCGAGGTCCCGGACCAGCGCCGCGACGGCGTCGTCCCACTGGTGGTGGTCGTACCACCGGACCGTCCCCGCGTGCTCGACGAGTTCGGCGAGGGGGTCTTCGAGCCACTCGACCGAGTCGGGACAAAGGTCACAGACGAAGACGTCGACGCCCTCGGGGGCGTGGTCGGTCACGTACGCCAGTCCCGTCGTGATCTCGTGGGGGCCGGCGTCGACCAGGGCGGCGTCGGGATCGACCAGCTCCCTGATCAGCGCGACACAGCCGAGCCCGTCGGCGTCGGGGTCGGCGACGACCGCCGTCTCGATGCCCGCGAGCGCCTCGACCGCGGCCTCGCGATCACGGCGCTCCCTGATGCCGTCGGGCACGAAAAACCCCTCTCCCGGGAGCAGGGAGGCTCGCTCCGGCGACACCCCGGGTTCCTCGACGAGGTCGTCGTCCATACGATCCCAAGCGACGGCGCTCACTAAGGTGCGTCGGTCCGTCCCGCCCCCGTCTGGTACGGACCGTCACGCGCCCGGTCCGGACGCCTCGGTCGCCCCGTCGAGCTGGCGGACCGTCAGCACGGGCACGGGACAGGTCCGGACCACGCGCTCGGCGACGCTCCCGATGAGAAAGCGGTTCTCGCCGTGGCGCCCGCGGGTCCCCATCGCGACCACGTCGGCGTCGACCTCGCGGGCGTACTCCTTGATCTCCGTCGCCGGACGACCCTCCCTGACCGCCGTGACGACGTCCCCGTCCGTCCAGGCCTGGATCTCCCCGGTCGCGTCCTCGGCGTCCTCGGCGAGGGCGTCCCGGAGGTCCGCCCGGACCGCCTCGGGGGACGCCCCGACTTCGTCGGTGTCGACGACCGAGAGGGCGTGGACGGCGGCGTCGAAGCGCTCGGCGAGGTCGATCGCGACGGCGACCGCGCGCCGGACGCTCTCGGAGCCGTCGGTCGCGATGACCACGGTGTCGAACATGCCGGGAGGATCGAAGCCGGCCCCCTTAGGTTCCCCGGTCGGGTCGTCCGCCCGAACACGCCTCGCCCTCTCCGGCCGATCCGCTACTCACCGAGGATTCCACGCTCGGTCATCTTCGCCGGGTCGAGCACCTCGTCGGCCTCTTCCTCGGTGAGATACCCCTCCTCGACGGCGACCTCCCGGACCGTCTTGCCCTCCGCGAGCGCCTGCTTTGCCACCTTCGAGGCCGCGTCGTAGCCGATCTGAGGGTTGAGTGCCGTCGCCAGCGCCATCGAGCGTTCGACCTGCGTCCGACAGGTCTCCCGGTCGGCCTCCAGTTTCGCGACGAACTTCCGCGCGAACGCCTCGGCGCCGTTCCCCACGAGTTCCGCCGAGTCGAGGAAGTCGTGTGCCAGCACGGGCTTGTACAGGTTCAGGTCGACCTGGCCCTCCGCGGCGCCGTACGTGATCGTGGCGTCGTTGCCGACCACGCGCTTGTGGATCTGGTTGACCGCCTCGGCGACGACGGGGTTTACCTTGCCCGGCATGATCGAGGAGCCGGGCTGGTTCTCGGGCTGGTCGACCTCGCCGAAGCCGTTCCTGGGCCCGGAGGCGAGCAGGCGCAGGTCGTTCGCGGCCTTGTTCATCGACCCCGCGACCACTTTCAGTGCGCCGTGGGCCTCGGCCATGGCGTCGTGGGCGGCCTGGGCCTCGAAGTGGTTGTCGGCTTCCCGGAAGGGCAGGCCCGTCTCCGCCGCGATGTACTCGGCGGCGCGCTCGGGGAACTCGGGGTGGGTGTTCAGGCCCGTCCCCACGGCCGTCCCGCCCAGCGCGAGTTCCGCGAGGCTGTCCGTCGTGGCCTCGACGCGCTCGATCCCCTTCTCGATCGCCGCGCGGTAGCCCGAGAACTCCTGTCCGAGGGTGATCGGCGTGGCGTCCTGGAGGTGGGTGCGCCCGGTCTTCACGACGTCGTCGAACTCCGACTCCTTCGCGTCGAGTTCCTCGCGCAGCGTCTCCAGGGCGGGGAGCACGTCGTTCGCGACCGCTTCGAGGGCGGCGACGTGGATCGCGGTCGGGATCACGTCGTTGGAGGACTGCCCGAAGTTCACGTCGTCGTTGGGGTGGACGGCCTTCGAGCCGATGCCCTCGCCGATGATCTCCGAGGCCCGGTTCGCGATCACCTCGTTCGCGTTCATGTTCGTCGAGGTTCCCGACCCGGTCTGGAACACGTCGACGACGAACTGGTCGTCGTGCTCGCCCGCGATCACCTCGTCGGCCGCCTCGACGATGGCGTCAGCCGTCTCCGCCTCGATCAGGCCGAGGTCGGCGTTCGCCCGCGCCGCCGACTTCTTGACGATCCCGAGCGCCCGGACGAACCGCCGGCCGAAGCGGTCGTCGCTCATCGGGAAGTTCTCGACCGCGCGCTGGGTCTGGGCCCCCCAGTAGGCGTCCGCGGGTACCTCCATCTCGCCGAGACTGTCCGATTCGGTGCGGTAGTCCGTCATGCCCCGCGGTTCGACGGCCGGCGCGTAAAAGTCACCGGTCGACCGTCGCCTCACCGACCCGTCGGGCGAGATCAGTCGCCCGACGCCGTGTCGTTCCGTGGCTCCTCGACGAACGCGGGCGTGTACATGTTCTCCGCGATGAACGCCCAGTCGTCCTGTGAGTACCTGGTGCCGTTGTGCCGGACGCCGGTGCTGCTGTACCGCACGGCGTACCGTGGGGCGTTGTAGTTCATGACGCTCCTGTACTGGACGTACAGGATCCGTTCGGAGTCGACACCCCGGAACGTCTCGGCCGTGATCCCGACGGAGTGGCCGAGTTCGTGCATGATCACGTTCGCCGTCCGGCGGGTCGCGTTCGTCTCGCCTTCGGGGACGGTCCGGAACATGAACTGGCCGTCGTCGACGCCCGGGGCGGCCGCGCCACGCACTTCCGTGCCGTTCACGCGCGCGTCGACCACCGCGAGGGCGTAGCGGTACCCCCTGCCCTCGTTGTCGAAGTGCCCGTCCATGAACTGGTCCATCTCGGCCCAGGCCGTCCGGTCCTCGGCGGGGATCGACTCGTCGACGGCGACGTGGAGCGCGATGCCGGTCGACCCATCGGGGTTCTCGACCGGGGCGTTCGCGTACGCCTCCCGGACCAGCGCGATGGCGTCCGGCGAGGGGCGGGCCCCCTCCATGTAGTCGAGTTCGACGAAGGCGTCCATCCGGCGCGGATCGGCGCCGTCGAGGGCCGTGACCTCGACGCCGTCTTCTAGCCCGTCGCCGTCCGTGTCGGGGTTCGTCGCGTTCGTGGCGTACGTACCGATCTCCGCGCCGTCCGCCAACCCGTCCCCGTCCGTATCTGCCGTCGTCGGATCGGTGCCGTACGTCTCGATCTCCGCGCCGTCTTCTAGCCCGTCGCCGTCGGTGTCGGCGTCGAAGGGGTCGGTGCCGTGCTCGGTCCGCTCGACGCCGTTCGACAGCCCGTCGCCGTCGGCGTCAGCGACCGTCGTGTCGGTGCCGTTCTCCCCCGCCGGAGCGTCGGTTCCGTTCGCCCCGGTCGTCGACGCCGGCGTCGAGGCGTCGGTCACCGTGGGACTCGATCCCCCGCGGTCCGGCGTCGCGATGCCCGAACACCCCGCTGTGATCAGGAGCGCGACCACGGCACCGGCCAGAAACACCCGCCGCGAGGGGGACACGGTTCACAGGTAGTCCGTCGGCTATTTGACTATTTCGGGGCTCGTCCCGCCCGTCCCCGTGTGGGACGCCGGCTGGCCCCGGGATCATACGGTCGGTTGTAGTCTCTTCCCGGTGGTCGCCGCCAACGGGAGTGGCGACCACCAGTAAACAGTCACAACCGACCTTATCAATCCACGTCCACGTTCTCCAGGCCCTCAACCTGACTCCGGAGTTCCTCGCTTGGGTTCTGGGCCACGGCACCTCCGAGAGCGCCGATCCCGCCGACGTTCCCGCCGATCCAGCTCACGTTCCCGGTGGACTCCAGGAACCCGAACCGCCCGTTCTCGTCGTCGATCACGAGCACGCCGGCGAAAAACCCGCCCCCGCCCTCGGCGATCGTCACCTCGTATCCCTGGGCCTCGAGCTGATCGCGGTAGCGTTCCATGCGTTCTTCGAGCTGTGCGCGGTCGTCGGACGTGAGCCGGTCGAAGTACGTGCCGAGTGGTGCGTCGTCGTCAGTCATGGATTCGGGGAGTGATCGTGTCGGGTGGTGGTGGGTGGCTACTCGCCGGATTCATCCTCGGTCTCCGTTGTCTCGTCGGTCCGTTCCCCCTCGATCGCCGCGAGCTTCGATCCGGCACGGTCGAGCCACCCGGCGGCGCGGTCCGCCGACACCGTCGCCTCGCCGGTGCTGGCGCGCTCGGCGACTGCCTCCGGCGACAGGTCGATCAGGTCGGCCAGCCCCTCGATCCCGGCCTCCCGGAGCCGGGTTCCGAAGGTCGGCCCGATGCCGTCGACCATCTCCACCGGGAGGTCGGCCTCCCGTTCTGCGAGGATCGACGACAGTCCCCGGGCCTCCGAGAGCCACTCGGCGGCGCGTTCCGGCGAGACGTCGGCGTCCTCCTCGGCGAGCGTCTCCGCGAGTTCCTCGGGCGACCGATCGACGAGCGCCGAGAGGTCCTCGACGCCCGCCTCCCGGAGGCGCGCTTCGTGGCGCCGGTCGATGTCGTCGATCACGCCCACCGGCGGGGGCGAGGATCCCACCGTCGTGCGCTCGTCCCGGGGTTTCCTCCCTCTCCCGGTTTCATCCTCGTCGTCCCCGGCGTCGCGTTCCTCTCTTTCCTCGTGCTTCTCTTCTTCCTCTCTCCGTTCCTCCCGCTCCTCTCGCTTTTCTTCTTCCCGCTCCGCGCGCTTCTCTTCTTCCTCTCTCCGTTCCTCCCGCTCCGCGCGCTTCTCCTCCGTGCGCTCCTCGTCGTCCGTCCTTTCCTCGTCGCCGCGTTGCGTGTCCTCGTCGACGTCCCGCGTTTGCTCGTCTTCCGTCCCTCCCTCGACGCCGTCCGATGGCGTGATCCCGGTCGGCCAGTCGTCGCCGGATCCCGGGAGGAGCGGCTCGTAGTCGATGTCCTCGAGGTCCCCCTTCTCGAGGAGTTCGAACAGTTCGACCGTGAAATCGAGCTGTGAGGCCTCCTCGCTCCCCGCCTCGGTGACGTACACCTCCATCCCGCGCTCGGTTTCCTCGGCGACGAGACCCACGTCCAGGTTCACCTGCACGTCGCTGGCGTGGTACACGGGGACCGTCACGTCCTCCGGGACGTCACCCGACTCGAGGAGTTCCGCGAGGCGGGCCTGGCCGTGTTTCAGGGCCTGCATCTCCGCCTCCGAGAAGGCGTCGTATATCGACGCCAGAAACGCCGTGAGCCTGGTCATGGTTCATCGCCCGTTCGTTCATCGCCCGTGGTGGTCGGTCCGTGGCTCGTCATGATCCGTGTCCGGTGGACCCTCACTCCTCCTCGCGGTCGCGCTCGTGGGCGCGTTCGGGGGTGATCGTCGGCCCCTCCCGGCCCTCCGCCAGGCGCTCCGTGCGCTCCTCGTCGACGCGCTCGACGGTGGAGTTGTTCGCCGCCCGCTCGATGATCTCCATCCCCGTCGACTGGTTGTCGAGCTCCGCGACCATCCGGATGTCGAGGTTGTACGTCGATTTCGTCTTCCGCTCGAAGGTGGTCTTCTGGCTCGCGGGCCGCACGCGCAGGCGGAACGGCGAGGCGACCCGGCCAGTCGAGCCGGACCGCTCCGCGTCCTCGACCTCCGTGATCTCCGCCGAGAACTCCTCTGTGATCTGGCTCACCTGGAGGTTCGGCAGGGAGAGAAAGAGCAGCAGGGGTACCTCGATCTCCTTCGTGACGCGGCGCTCGCGACCCGTCTCGGGGTCGATCTCGCTGGTCGTGTAGTTGAACGCCACCGTCACCGGGTCGCCGTTCTCGTCGAACCCGGTTTCCAAGAGGAGCTGGACCTTCTCCGACTGGGACTGCACGCTCGCGTCGATCGCCGCGATCAGCGGCCCCGAGAACAGGTGCGACAGCGGCAGGTTCTCCAGGTCGTCTATTGCCGACACGTGGACTCACCTACGAGTTGTTCCCGTTGTTGCCGTTCGACCCGTTCTGTCCTTCGGTGATGGTCTCCTCCAGGACATCGAACACCCGCGTGACGCCCGAGGGCGGCTCCACGCTCTGGGCCTCGACGTGGACCGTCTGGTCGTACGTGCGCTCGACGGTCTGGGAGCGGCTCTTCTTTTTCTGGTAGCTCGCGCTCACCTTCCACTTCACGTTACCCGTGAACCAGCCCTGTTTGCCCTTGACAGTACTGTCGACGTCGAACTGGCTCGACGTCGAGTACGACTGCACGGAGTTCAGCTTGACGTTGAAGTCGATCGTGACGTTGCTGACCTCGAAGTACGGGATGTTGACCAGGAGGAGCAACGGCACCCGCATCTCGAACTCCTTCGTGTCGGTCGACCCCGTAGTGTCGTCGATCACCTCCTTCTTGTAGGAGAAGGTGACGTACACCGGCTTCTTCTCGGCGTTCCAGTCGTTGTCGGCTTCCTGGAACCCGACGTCCTGGATGAACTTCGCCGCCGTCATCGAGGCGTCCGCGTTCGCGTTGACGGCCGCGTTCAGCGGCCCGCCGATGATCGTTTCGTACGGGATGCTCCCGAGTTCCCCCGGAAAGTTTGGGTTTGGCATGTGTTCCCGGGGCACCCGTTCTCCCGGGGAGATGTTAAGTGTTACCGTCGGTAATGGAGGTATTCCATTACCTCTGGGTGCGCCGGTTCGTCGTGCCGGTCGGATCGGTCACCGTCCCCGGAGGCTGGCCTGGAGGCGCCCCCTGAGTCGGTCCTGGAGTGCCCGGGTGTCGTCGTCGGCCTGGTCGTACGCGACCGGGTGGGCGCGGTTCAACACGCCGCCGCTCGCGGTGTCGGCGACGAGGTGAGCGAGTCCCCGCCGGCGCTGAAACACGGTCCGTGACCGCGTGATCGTCTGGAGCCGGCGGTAGGGGACCACCTGCGTCCGGCGCCGGAAGAACCCGGAGCGAACGAGGAGGTGGTTCTCCCCGAGCGCGTAGCCGCGGTTGCGCCACTTCAGGTGTGCGAGGGCCGGGATCGCCGGCGCGAGAACGGCGGGCGTCCACCACAGCGAGAACCCCGCGAGGAACCGCGAGGCCACGAACGACGCGCCGAGGACGGCCGCGAGCGCGAGCGCGTACCTGACCGCGTACCGCTCGCGGGCGCGCTTCGGCGGGCGCGTGAACGTCGCGTCCAGGTCCGCCCCCTCCAGTTCGGCGACGAGCGCGGCGACCCGACCGCGCGTCGCGAGCGGGACCGCCGACCGGGTGCCCGCTTCCCGGCTGTTCCCCCCGGCGTAGCCAGCGGTGTCGATGGAGAGCCCCGCGTACCCGAGCGCGCGCTGGAGGACGTTCTCGGTGACGGTGAGCGTCTGGACCTTCCCCAGGGGAATCGTCCCGCTGAACTCCGAGAGGAGCCCGCGATCGTACACCAGTTCCTCGCCGCGCCGACCCAGGCGGAAGCCGTAGTACTGGTTCACGCCGAAGGCGACCCCGATCAGCCACGCGCCCACGACGCCGGCGGGAACCCCAACGGCCGCCAGCGCCAGCACCGAGTCCGGAGAGAGCGCGCCCGGCGCGAGGCGCTCGGGG
>Ga0207719_100451_pt1 | contig 23797 bp, 26 predicted proteins | sample A23P1SouthBayCA_2_FD_187279 | JGI IMG/M metagenome (GOLD analysis project Ga0207719, IMG submission 187279) | Aerobic enrichment media microbial communities from Eden Landing Ponds, California, USA - A23 P3 (3) (SPAdes) | ecosystem: Environmental > Aquatic > Marine > Unclassified | place... | reverse complement strand
GGCCGCGAGACGCTTTCGGCGGACCCGGCGCTCACGAACGCCCCGCGGTCCGGGACCGACGTGGGGTCCGGATCCCGGACCGGGACCGGAGCCGACGACGATACCGGGGCAGGCTCCCGGGAGGTGTCATCATGAACCTCCGGAAGCGCGCCCCGCGAATCCACCCGAGCGACGCGGTCGCCGCGCTGTTGCTCGTCGCGACGTTCGCCGTCGCGGTCGTCACCTACGGCACAGTGCCGGACGCGATGCAGATCCACTACACGCCCCCGGGCGGCGTCTACTACGGGCCTGAGACCGTTCCGAAGGCTCTGGGACTGTTCGCCGTCCCGGTCGCGGCGACCGCGGCGTTTCTCGTCGCCCGGTCGCTGCCGGCGATCTGGGTCCCCGAGGAAGCGTCACCGGCCGACCTGGCGTGGTACCGGGTCGCGATCGTCCTGTTCGTCGCCGCGATGGCCGGCGTCCAGGCGCTGCTCGTCCTGCTGAACGTGCTCTGAGCCGCGGCGTCGGAGACCCCCCGGACCGCGCGGCTCCGACGCCGTCGATCCGGCGTCGTCGATTCGGCGCCGTCGACCTCGCCTCAGGTCGCGTCGCCGCCGCGGAACGCCGACTCGTAGTCGTCACACACCTCGCGCATGAACGCCCCGTGCACCGTGTCGGCGTGTTTGCTCGCCGTGCTCAGGTCGCGTCGGGTGCGGTAGATCCGCGCCACCTCCTCGGCGTGGCGGGCGAGCGTCCGGCAGTCGACGGGGTAGGTGTTGGCGACGTGATCGAGGACGCCCGCGAACTCCGTCTGCAGCGTGGCGGTCGCCTCATCACGTTCGTCGGCGAGGGCGACGTCGACGGCGGCCGCTTCCAGCGCCTCCACGTCGGCCTCGAACTCCCGGGAGTAGTTCACGGGCGCTGTGGACGGCGTCTCCGGGCGTCAGTCGTCGAGGTTGACGCAGACGTTCTTCGACTGGAAGTACGATTCCAGGCCCTGCATGCCGAGTTCGCGGCCGATGCCGCTCTTTTTGTACCCACCGAAGGGCACCGCGGCCGACCCGCCGAACCACTGGTTGACGTAGATGCTCCCGGCCTCGATCTCGCGGGCGGTCTGGAGGGCGTCCGTGACGTTCTCCGAGAACACGCCGCCGGTGAGGCCGAGTTCAATGTCGTTTGCGATCTCGACGGCCTCCTCGCGGTCAGAGAAGGGGATCACACAGAGGACGGGGCCGAAGATCTCCTCCTGGGCGATCTGCATGTCGTTCTCGACGTCGGAGAAGACCGTCGGTTCGACGAAGTAGCCGTCGCGGTCGAGGGCTTCGCCGCCCGTCTCCAGGGTCGCGCCCTCCTCGATGCCGAGTTCGATGTACTCCAGCACCGACTCGAAGTGCTCCTCGTAGTTGAGCGGGCCCATGTCGGGGTCCTCGGCCCCGGGACCGAGGTCGTAGGATTCGGCGCCCTCGACGATGCGCTCGACGAACTCGTCGTACACCGACTCGTGGACGATCGCGCGGTCGGGGGCCGCACAGACCTGGCCGGCGTTCGTGAAGATCCCCATCTGGACGTTCGAGACGGCCTGTTCGAGGTCGGCGTCAGGCAGCACGATCGCGGGGTTCTTGCCGCCGAGTTCCAGGGTCACCGGCGTGATGTTCTTGGCGGCCGACTCCATCACGGCGGAACCGGTCGGGACGCTCCCGGTAAAGGAGATGGTGTCGACGTCCTCGTGGCCCGAGAGGGCAGCGCCGGGTTCGGTCGCGCCGGTGACGACGTTGACCACGCCGTCGGGGACGCCGGCCTCGCGGCAGATCTCGGCGAAGTTCAGCGCGAGCAGCGGCGCCGTCGGCGCGGGCTTGATGACGGCGGCGTTACCGGCCGCCAGCGACGGCGCGACGCCCTGGCCGATGATCGCCAGCGGCGCGTTCCACGGGATGATGTGGCCGCTCACGCCGTAGGGCTCGCGGACGGTGAAATCGAGGGTGTCCTCGTCGACGGGGATCGTCTCGCCTTCGATCTTGTCCGCGGCGCCGGCGTAGAAGTCGAAGAAGCTCGCGGTGCCGTGGACCGTCCCGATCGAGGACGACATCGGCTTCCCCTGGTCGCGCGTTCCGACCTCGCCGAGCGACTCGGCGTTCTCCCGGAGCGTGTCCGCGATCTCCCGGAGCACCCCTGCCCGCTCTACCGGCGTCTTCTTCGCCCACTCCTCCTGTGCCTCGCTGGCGGCCGCGACCGCCCGGTCGACGTCCTCGCTCGTCCCCGCGGGGACCGTCGCGAATGGCTCCTCGGTCGCCGGATTGATCACGTCGATCACCTCGTTGTCGGAGGACTCGACTTCCTCGCCCCCGATGTACAGCTGGTACCGCTCTTTCATCAGGCTTGACATGTATCTCGGAGCTTCGTGGCAGAGCCAAAAAGGCCTGTCGACTCCGGTCGCCCGCGGGCAGTTCGTCGGTTCGAACCGGTCTGCTCGTGGAGCGTGCCGGCCTACTTTCACCCCGGAGATCTGGCCCCGGGCGACGGCGTACCCGCTCGTCTCAGTCGTCGGCGGGCTGGATGCCGAAATCGCCGTAAATGTCGCCGGTATGGGGGCCGTCGTTCGGTTCCACGTCCCCGCGCTCGACGATGTTGGGAACGACCGACTGGTCGATGTCGTCCACGTCGGGGTAGTTGATCTCGATCACGTTCCCCGAGGGATCGCGGATGTACCACTGCACGGTGCCGGTGGGGAGATAGTACACCGGGTGGTGGCCGTCGATCATTTCGCCACCGGTCCGGTCGCCGAACATCCTGACGGTCGCACTGTCGTGGTTGCGGACGCCCTCGTAGACGGGTTCGAACTCGTCGACGTGCAGCCCGAAGTGGCTGACCGCCGCCGGCGCCGAGTCGTCGTCGAGGAGGTGCAACTGGGCATCGCCGATGCCGAACCACCTGACGGGGGTGTCCCAGTCGGGCGTCGGTAACTCCTCGACGTCGAAGACCTCCTGATAGAACTCGGCGGTCTCGTCGAGGTCGTCGACCACGATCGTGACGTGCGTGTATTCTACTCCAACCATCACCCTACAGTTTGACCGAAGGGTGTTATAGGTGTTCGCTTCGAGTTAACATACAACTCCTTTCGCGGGTCCCACGCGTCTCGATCGTCCCGGCGGGTCCCGTCCGACTCCCGACTCGTCGAGCGGCCGCCACGCGGCGCGGCGACGCTCGGTCCGTGCGGCCGGGTACCGAACGATTTATCGTGGCACTCTGCGGGTGTGGTGTGTATGAAACTCGGCCGATTCGTCGTCGAGACGCACTGTCACGCACAGCGCCACGCCGCCCGCATCCAGGAGCAGGGCGACGATCCGGACTACGGGCTGCTCGCAGAGAAGATGGAGACCGCCGTGCCGGCCGACGAGGCCGACGACGACGACCTGGTGATCGTCTACGACAACTCCGACCGGCTGAAGTACGACATGGAGGCCTACGGCGTCGACATGTGCGTGTTGCTGCCGGCCTTCGGGATGACCAACGAGATCAACCACCAGATCATCCAGGAGGACCCCGAGAAGTTCGTCGCTGCGGCCTACCCCGTCCAGACGAAAAAGAAGGCCATCCGCGGCGAGGAGGAGTGGACCTGGGACGCGGCCTGTGCGGAACTCGACGAGTGGCTCGAAAAGGACGGCTTCCGGATGATCGGCGAAGGGGTCCCTTACGACCCGACCGACGAGGAACCCCTCGAGTGGTCCGAGCGCAAGGACCAGCTCCGCCGGGTCTTCGACGTCGCGGCCGACCACGAGGTCCCAGTCCGCTGGCACACCGGCTACGTCTCCGGCTACGGCGGCGGCATGTCCCTGTTCGACCTCTACCCCGACTGGGCCGACCCGAGCTACGCGAACCAGCTGAAAGCCGAGTACCCCGAGGTACCCATCGTCTTCGATCACGGGGGGATGCAGGCCACCTGGCGCGAGAAGCACGTCGACGCCGCCTGCAAGGTCGCGGCCACCCACGACGACGTCTACCTCGAACTCGGGCTGTACTGGGCCGACCTGATGAAGAAGCCGGTCAACGACCCCAACATCGGTATCGACCAGTTGCTGTGGGGCGGCGACTGGGGCGCCTCGATGGTCGAACACAGCAACCAGGGCGGCGACCCGCCGATGTGGTGGGACCAGATCCAGAGCCGCGGCCTGCCCGCCCACCAGGTCGACTACTGGGGGTCGAACCAGCGCCAGCTCCTGAAGTTCGCCCTCGACACCGACCTCCCGCAGGACGAACTCAACATGATTCTCGGCGGCAACGCCGTCCGCCTGTTCGACCTGGAGGTCCCGGAGAGCCGCCTGTTCCAGAACTACCTCACGCTCTGAGCCGTCGTCGGCTTCCCCGACGCTCGGCGCTTCGATCCGTGGTACCGTGGCTCGTGGCGTCACGAGTCAAAAAACACTTATTCCGCCGTAATTATATCTCATTACACGATGTCATCGTTCCCCGACTACCTCGACGTCGACTACAGCGACGGCGAGGGCGAGACGCCCGAGGACTACCCGACGCTCAACGACAAGATCGAGAAGGCGATCCAGGTCACCAAGGAGGGCCTGGAGGCCTACGAGAACCCGGTCGTGATGTGGACCGGCGGCAAGGACTCCACCCTGACGCTGTACTTCGTGAAGGAGGTCGCCGACCGATACGACCTCGAAGTCCCCCCGGTCGTGTTCATCGACCACTTCCAGCACTTCGACGAACTCATCGACTTCGTCCACCACTGGGCCGACGAGTGGGACCTCGACGTCATCTGGGCCCGCAACGAGGACGTCGGCGACTACGTCGACGAGAACGGTCTCGAACCCGGCGACGACGTCCCGGTCGAGGACCTCTCCGAGCACAACCAGCACCACATCCGGAACATCCTCGAATACGAGGAGGACACCTTCCCGTTCCTGCTGGACACGTACGTCGGCAACCACCTGCTGAAGACGGTGGCGCTGAACAACGCCCTGGAGGAGCACGACGTCGACGGCGTCATCTCCGGCGTCCGCTGGGACGAGCAGGAGGCCCGCGCCGACGAGACGTTCTTCTCGCCGCGCCACGATCCGGACATCTACCCGCCCCACGACCGCATCCAGCCCATCCTGCAGTTCCACGAGCGCTCGGTCTGGGACGCCTTCTGGAACTTCGTCGTCCCGGACACCGTCGAGGGCTACCCCGAGGGCCACGTCCCCCAGAGCGACACGGATCTGCCCGAGGGCATCACGATGGACGACATCCCCGTCTCGCCGAAGTACTTCGCCGGCTTCCGCTCGCTCGGCAGCGAGGTCTCGACCGAGAAGTCCGACGAGGACCCGGCCTGGCTCCAGGACATCGAGAACACGACCGAACGCGCCGGCCGCGCCCAGGACAAGGAGGACCTCATGGAGCGCCTCCGCGACCTGGGCTACATGTAAGCCCGGCCGCGCACTGACCGCCGACCCCGTTCCCCGTTCCGCCCTGACCGCCGGTAACTTTTTGCGCCGCAGGCGCGGTCGAACCACTATCGTGAGGAGTAGCGATACCCAGATCCGCGTGCCCGCCGTTCCAGCCCGAGGAACTCGTGGAGGTGGACGGTCGCGACGGACCGACGAGGGTAAGGCCGCGCCCGAGTACCACCTGCCATGACCGACGACTGGGTGAGCCTCTTCTCGGGCGGGAAGGACTCCTCGTGGGCGCTCTACCGCGCGCTCGAAACCGGGCTGAACGTCTCGCGGCTGCTGACGGTCCACCCCGGCGAGGAGTCGTACATGTACCACGTCCCCGAGACGGGGCTGGCGACGCTCGCGGCCGAGAGCGTCGGCATCCAGCTCGTGGAGGTCGAGGCCGGCGACCTGGGCGCGGCGGCCGCGACGGACTCGGGGGCCCAGGGCGACGCGGAACTCGAACCGCTCGAACGGAGCCTCCGGGACCTCCAGGGCGAACTCGACCTGGTCGGCGTCACCGCCGGCGCCGTCGAGAGTGAGTTCCAGACCGACCGGATCGAGGCGATGTGCGACCGGCTCGGGATCGACCTGTTCGCGCCGCTGTGGAAGCGCGACCCCGAGGAACTCGTCGGCGAGATGCTCGACGCCGGCTTCGAGATCACGATCGTCCAGGTGGCTGCGGCCGGCCTCGACGAGTCGTGGCTCGGCCGCCGGCTCGACGCCGACGCCGTCGCCGAACTCCGGGACCTCAACGACCGCTACGGCGTCCACCTCCTCGGGGAGGGCGGCGAGTTCGAGACGCTCGTCACGGACGGCCCGCACATGGAGCGCCCCATCGAACTGGAGTACGACGTCGTCTGGGAGGGCGGCCGGGGACGGATCCGCGTCACCGACGCCTGGCTCGGCTGATCCCGGCCCGGATCGTCGTCGTCTCCGGGTTCAGCCCTCGTCGTGGATGCGCGAGTGGGCGCCGACCAGTGCCCCCGAGAGGTCCAGGTTCGCGAGGTCGGCCTCCTCGTCGACCATCGAGCGCCGGAGGTCACAGTCCTCGATCGTGGCGTCCTCGAAGACCACCGTTCGGTCGAGCGACGAGTCCGAAATCTCGGCGCCCGACATGACGTGGACGTTCTCACCGAGGTCGACGCCGTCGAGGTCGACGTCGGCGGCGACGTGGTTCTCCCCGTCGAGGTGCCAGGCGACCGCGTCCAGGTACGCCTCGGGGGTGCCGATGTCGAACCAGTCGCCGTCGAAGGTGTACGCGAACACGTCGCCGCGCTCCTGGAGCCACTGGACGAACCAGCCCGGTTCGTCGGGGTTGTTGTCGCCGGCGAGGTACTCCTCGAACAGCGGCAGCGTCTCCGCGGGGTAGGCGTAGCAGGCGATCGAGACGAGGGTGCTCTTCGGGTCGTCGGGTTTCTCCTGGAAGTCGACGACCTGCTCGCCGTCCATGTCGACGAGGCCGTACGACTTGGCCCGCTCGCGGGAGCCGACGTCGTAGGCGACCAGCGACGGCGCCCCCTTCTCCTCGAAGAAGTCGACGAACTCCGAGAGCCCGAAGCTGATGAGGTTGTCGCCGGCGACGATCAGCAGGTCGTCGTCGACGTTCTCGCGCTCGATGAGCTGGGCCATCGCGCCCAGGACGCCGAACTTCTCGTCCTCGGCGACGGTCTCCTCGACCGAGAGCGTCGGCTTGTCGAACTCGCTGTCCGCGAGGTACGCCCGGAAGTCGTCCGCGAAGTACTCGTTCGTCGAGACGAACACCTCGTCGATCCGGTCGTCGGCCTCCAGATCCGCGAAGACGGTGTCGATGACCGTTCCGTCCCCCAGCGGGAGAAACATCTTCGGCCGGTTTCTCGTGATCGGCCAGAGTCGCGTCGCGTCCCCGCCGGCAAGGACTACAGCCTTCATACCTTCCACACTCGCCGGCCGGACCAAATTCGTTTTGACTTCCCGATCGATGACAGGTCCACCGCCACCGGCGCGGATCGTCGGTCACGCCTGCCCCGAGCGGTCGACCCGCGTCGGCAAAGCCATTTCAGCCCCCGAATCCAAGCGCGCCCATGGACGATGAAACCATCCGGGAACGGCTCGCCGCGGCCCTCCGCGCGGAACCGGCGACCGCGAGCGACCTCTCCCGCGGGGAGGGGGTTCCCCGGTCGGCGGTGTACGGCCACCTTCGGCACGTCGCCCGGTCGCTCGACGGGAGCGACGAGCAGTTCCTCGTCGCCCCGCCCGAATGTCGGGACTGTGGCTTCGACGGCTTCGACGACCCGGTCAACGACCCCTCGCGGTGTCCCGAGTGCCGCAGCGAACGGATCGCCGAGCCTTCCTTTACGATCCAGCCGGCGTAACCGATCGCGGAGGGGTCCGCCACCTCACTGGCCGTCACCCTCGTTTCGGACGTCGGGATCGTACCGGTGACACGCGACCGACCGATCCGGCGCCGTCGGCCGGCGGTCTGGGTCGTCGGCGACGCAGGGCGTCTCGAACGTCTCGGCCAGGTACTCGGCGGCCGCCCCCTCGTCGCCGGCGAGCAGCGCATCGATAGCCCGGGCGACCGCCGCCTCGGCCGCCGGGTCGCCGAGCTGCCCCGGGAGGCCGAACTCGTCGCGGACTGCGGCGGCGACCGCCGCGTCGTCGACCGCAGCCGCCGACGGGGCGTCCCCTCCCGCGGCGACGAGACGCCGGATCGCGGTCGGGTCGACCCCGTCGCCGTCGAGGCGAACCCGGAGGGCCATCACTGCCTGCCACACCTCCGGGTCGAGGTCGACGTCCTCGGGCGGGACGACCTCGGGACAGCGCGTGTGGAACCGGCAGCCGGCGGGTGGGTCGGCCGGGTCCGGCACCGCGCCCCCGAGCGGCTCCCCCTCGCCCCGGCGTCGCGGATCGGGCGCGGGCGTCGCCGCCAGCAACGCACGGGTGTACGGGTGTTCCGGCTCCGCGAACAGCGCCTCGGTCGGCGCGAGTTCGACGATCCGGCCCAGATACATCACCGCGACCCGATCGCAGGCCTCCCGCACGACCGAGAGGTCGTGGCTGACCAGCAGCGTCGCCAGCCCGGTTTCGGCGGCCAGCGACGCCAGCAGCGAGAGGATCTCGGCCCCCACGCCCGTATCGAGCGCCGCGGTCGGTTCGTCGGCGACGAGCAACCGGGGATTCGTCACCAGCGCGCGTGCGATGGCGACCCGCTGTTTTTGCCCGCCGGAGAGTTCGTTCGGATACCGGTCGAGCGTCGCCGCCGCCAGGCCAACCCGTTCACAGAGCGCCTGCGCGACGGTCCGTCGTCGCTCGCGGTCGGCTACGCCGTGGATCCGGAGCGGTTCGCCGATCGACTCGCCGGCTGTCATCCGTGGATCGAGCGAGGTGCCGGGATCCTGGAACACCGCCCCGGTCTCGCGGCGGAAGCGCTTTCGCTCGGCCCCCGAGAGCGTGCCGACCTCGCGGCCGTCGAACAGCACCCGGCCGTCGGTCGGCTCCTCCAGGTGCAGCAGCGTCGACGCGAGGGTGGACTTGCCACAGCCCGACTCGCCGACCAGCCCCAGGGTCTCCCCGGCCCGCAGGTCGAAGCTGACGCCGTCGACCGCCCGGACCCGCCCGGTTTCGCGCCGGAGTAGCCCCTCCGTGACGGGGTAGTGCTTCGTCAGGTCCCGCACCGACAGCAGCGGCGGCTCGCTCATCGGTCCCCCTCCTCGTCGTCGGACCCGCTGTCTCCGGACCTCTCCTCCCCGTCGGAGGGCGTCCCGTCCTCGTCGGTCCACCGTCGCTCCCGGCCGGGGTGGCTGTCGAGCAGCGACCGGGTGTAGGGGTGGGTCGGCGACTCGAACACCTCGTGGACGCCTCCACGTTCCACTACCTCCCCCTCGTGGAGGACGACCACCCGGTCCCCGATCTCGGCGACGACCCCGAGGTCGTGGGTCACGAACAGGATTCCCAGCCCGAACTCCGACTGGAGGTTCGACAGCAGCCGGAGGATCGACAGCCGGGTCGGCGCGTCGAGGGCCCCGGTCGGTTCGTCCGCGACCAGCAGGTCCGGCTCCCCCGCGAGCGCCATCGCCAGCGCGATCCGCCCCTGCTGGCCCCCCGAGAACTCGTGGGGGTAGTCGTCGATCCGTACCGGCGCGTTGGGGACGCCGACGCGGTCGAGCAGTTCGATCGCGCGGTCCCGGGCGGCGACTCCGGGGTCGCAGTGGAGGTCGATCGCCTCGCGGAGCTGCCAGCCGACCGAGTACACCGGGTTCAGCGACGCGCCGGGGTCCTGGAAGACGTGGGCGACCGTGCCGCCGCGCACCCGCCGTAGCTCCCGCTCTGCCATCGAGAGCGTGTCTTCGCCGTCGACGAGGACCTCCCCGCCGAGGCGTGCGGGTGGCTCCGGGAGCAGTCGCGTGATCGACTCGGCAGTGGCCGTCTTGCCCGCCCCCGACTCCCCGACGACGCAGACGGTGGCCCCGCGCTCGACGTCGAAGTTCACCCCGTCGACGGCCTCGACGACGCCCTCGTCCACGTCGAAGTGAACCCGGAGGTCCCGCACCGACAACAGCGGCGCCGTCATCTCGTCTCACTCCCGTCTGCCCGCTCCGCTGCGTCTGAACCCCCCCGGTCGCCAGCCCTCCCCCGAGCGCCCGACGCGACCCGCGGGTCGAGCGCGTCCCGGAGCGCGTCGCCGACGAAGTTCAGGGCGAGGACGGTCACGAACAGCGCCACCCCAGGGATCGTCGAGATCCACCACGCGGTCGCCAGGTCGCCGCGGCCGGCGGCGATGACCTCGCCCCACGAGGTGACGCCCGGGTCGCCAAGCCCGAGGAACGCGAAGGAGGCCTCCAGCAGGATCAACCCGGGCACGAGCAGGGTGGCGTTGGTGATGACGGTCCCCGAGACGTTCGGGACCAGGTGTCGCCGGAGGAGCCAGCCGGTGCTCGCGCCGGCCGCCCGGGCCGCCCGGACGTACCCCTCCTCGCGGCGCTGGAGCGTCTCCGAGCGCACCAGGCGGGCGGTGCCCCCCCAGGACGTGGAGCCGAAGACGAGGATCAACAGCACGAGCGACCCCCCGAACAGGTAGAGGACGAACAGGTAGAGGAAAAACGCGGGGAAGGTCATCTGGACGTCGACGTACCGCATCAGCGCCTCGTCGACGCGTCCCCCGGCGGCGGCCGCGACAGTGCCCACGGTCGTCCCGACCAGGACGACGATGGTGGCCGTGATCAGCCCCACCTGGAGCGACACCCGCGTGCCGTAGATCACGCTGGCGAGGATTCCCCGCCCGTCGCCGGTCGTCCCCAGGGGATACTGCCAGGTCCCCCGGCAGGCCCCGTCGACCACCGGCCCGACGCAGGAGCCGGGAACCGTCGCCGGCACCGACCAGAACGCCGGCGGCTGGTAGCCCACGGCCACCTCGACGGTCGGCTTCGCGACGACCAGCGGCCCGAGGACGCCGACCGCACAGACCCCGGCCAGCACCCACAGGCTCCAGACGGCGACGCGATGCTCGCGGAACCGCGCCCAGTATCGCCGCGCTAGCCGCGGGTCGGCGTACAGCGGGTAGGCGCCGTAGGCGACTCCGACGACCAGCGTCGCCACGAAGAGGCCGTCCAGCGGCGTGACGCGGTAGGTGATCGGCCAGGCGACCGTCGGTCCGCCCCCCGACCGGACCGCCTCGTAGCCGACGGCCGCGGCGATCCCGAGGACTGCGGCCAGGACGGCCGCGGGCCGCCGGGGGACCCCCCCGTCGTCGGCGTCGACGGTCTCCCAGTCGATCGCCCCGATGCGGTCCGGGTCCGCCTCGTCGCCCGTCCCGTCGGGCTCCCCCGTCATCGTCCCTCCCGCCCCCCGTAGTCGATCCGCGGGTCGAGCGCCGCGTACGCCACGTCCTGCAGGAGGTTCCCTAGCAGCGCGACGAACGTCGGGAGCAACACCGTCGCCAGCACCAGCGGCACGTCGCCCTGGACGATCGCCCGGTAGCTGAGCAGGCCCAATCCGGGGATGCCGAAGACGACCTCGACGAGGTACGAGGAGACGAGCACGACGCCGAGCAGGTCGGCGATCAGGATCGTCGACAGCGGCACCAGCGCCGGCCGGAGGACGTGGCGGACGACGCGTCGGCCCGGCGGGACGCCCTTGGCCTTTGCGGCCTTGATGAACTCGGCGTTGACGTATTCGAGCGCTGCCGCCCGCGCGTATCGAACCTCGCCGGCCGTCGCGGACAGCGCCACCACCAGCGTCGGGGCTGCGAGCTGTCGGACGTTCGTCCACGAGACCCAGGACACGTCCGTGCGGAAGTAAAGCGGGATCCAGTCGAGGCTGACGCCGAAGACGAGCAACAGGACGATGGCGAACCAGAAGTCGGGGATCGACGCGCCGAAGAAGGCAAGCGAGGAGGCGGCGTAATCCTCGACGCTGTTGCGGTGGGTCGCCGAGTACAGGCCGATCGCGACCCCGAGGACCGTCGAGACGAGCAGGGCGGGTGCGGCGTACATCACCGAGTACGGCCAGGCCGTGGCGATCGCCTCGATCACCGGCTGGGACCGCGATTCGGACCACCCCCAGTCCAGCGTCGCGACCCCGACCAGGTAGTTCCGGTATCGCTCCAGCACGGGGGCGTCGCGACCGCGGGCGCGCTCGTAGCTCTCGCGGGCCGTCTCGTAGTCGGCCCCCTCCTGGACCTGCCCTGCGACGTACGCCGACGCCCCCGGGTCGGGCGCCGCGACCAGCAGGCCGAAGGTCAGCGTGAGGACGAGCCACGTCGCCACGAGCGTCCACGCCAGGCGGGCGAGCACGTACCGTTTCATCGTCCGGCCTCGTCACCCGTCATCGTCCGGCCTCCTCGCCCATCATCGTCCGGCCTCCTCGCCCATCATCGTCCGGCCTCCTCACCCCCGTTCGCCATCGTTCGGTTCTATCACCCCGGTTCATCGATGTTCGTTCCTCGTCCCGCGTTGTCGGCTCGCCCGGTCACTCCCCGTCGAGCCGCCAGGTCACCTCGTCCCAGCCGTCGAGGTAGCCGTACTCCCCCTCGGCGGGCATCCCGACGTACTCCTGCAGGTACGCGGTTCTGAAGCGGTCGAAGGTCATGAAGTTCGCGGGCTGCTCCTCGCTCAGCGCGACGAGAATCTTCGCGATGGCCTCCTTCCGGGCCGCCTCGTCGGTCGTCGACCGCGCCGTCGCGTACCACTCCCCGAGCGGCGCCTCGGGGACGTAGCCGAAGAAGTTGAACCCGCCCCGCTCGGTCCAGTACCCCGCCGAGGTCGCGGGGTTGATCGGGTAGGCATTGAGCGGGACCCCGTACAGCAGATCCCAGGGATCCCGGCTCGTCGCCGCGTCGCGCGGGCCGCCGTTGAACGCCGGCTGGCTCTCGCCGTCGCCGTTCAGCAGATAGCGCTGCTGGAGGCTGTCGAGCGGGCCGCCGCTTTCGGCCTCGACCTCGATGCCGACCTCGCTGAGTTCCTGTGCGACGAACTCCGCCACGAGGCGGCGTTGCTCCGAGCCGGCCCGGTAGACACACCGCAGCGTGACGCCCTCGCCGTCGGGGTCGACGAGCCTGTCGCCGTTGTACCGGTAGCCGGTGGTCTCGATGGCCTCCCCGAGCAGCGAGCGTGCGGCCTCGTAGGAGTGGCTCTCGCCCACGCCGTGTTCGACGATCCGATCGGCGGGCAGCCACGGCGACCACTCCGGCTGGAAGGTGTTTGCGGCCGTCGCAAACCCGCGGTAGATGTCCTCGGCGACGGCCGACTTGTCGATCGCGGTCGACAGCGCCTGCCTGACCCGCCGGTCCCGGAGTAGTTCCCACCCGTTCGCCCGCTGGTTGTAGTAGAGGCTCTCGCAGAACGGGCTCGGCGGGAACCGGAACTTCAGGTGGTCCATCCCGCGGTACTGTGCCACCTTGTCCGGCGGCACGTCGTCGTAGGCCGTCAGATCCCCGGAACTCAGGGCCCCCAGGCGGGTGCTCTCCTCCGGGACGATCCGGAGGCGGTACTCCTCGAAGTACGGCGCGTCGGCGAACGTCTCGTCGAAGGGCGCCTCGCCGGCGACCTCCCGGAGGTAGTAGTCGTCGGCCCGGGTCGCGACGAACTGCGACCCGCGGTCCCACCGATCGACGTCGTAGGGGCCGAGGTTACCGGTGTACGATAGCTCGTTGAGTTCCTCGTCGGTCCTGAGTCCCTCCACGTCGCGGTCCTCGACGTACGGCTCGATCAACCCCCGGGGGAGACAGCGGGCACCCCACATGGCCCGGCTCGCCCGAAAGCCCGGCCGTGGCCCGGGGAGGGTCACCTGGAAGGTTCGCTTCCCGGTCTTCTCGACGGTCACCGCCGCGGGCCAGTTGGGGTACTGGACGACGCCCGCCCAGTTCTCCTCGCCCTGGTAGAGGTTCCGGATCGTGTACACCCAGTCCTCGGCGGTCAGCGCCCCGTAGGGATCGCTCCATCGGAGGTTGTCCCGGAGGCGAAACTCCCAGACGGTGGCGTCGGTTTCGGCGATCGATTCGATCCACAGCGGGACGACCTCGCCGACGTCGCTGAAGGTGTAGGCGGCGTCAAGCGCCGCGCTGACGAACTTTTCCGAGTTGGCGTCGTCCTGATAGAGGACGTTCAGCGAATTGGCGTCCGCGGGGAGGGCCTCGACGTACGCGCCGGTCACGTCGCCGGCGCTGACGGTGCCGTCGGCGGTCCCATCCTCGGGCGTCCCGGCGGTCCCTCCGCCGTCGCCCGCGTCGCCGTCGCGGAGCCCCGCACATCCGGCGAGGGCCGCTACCCCTCCAGTTCCCAGCGCCCGGAGGACGCGCCGCCGGCCCGTCGGCCGGACCGTGGTGCCGTCTGACATTGCTTCGATCATCCCCCACCGTCACTAATAGCCTTCGGTGCCCCCAGGGAGATCCCGGCGGCACGGCGCAGTCGTGTAAATTCAGCGTCGTTATGCGGTCGTGTTATCCTCGTCGCAACCCGGATGTAACGCCGTTGACGACCGCGTGGTTTCCGGGGGCAGCCGGCGGAGCGGCCTATCCGTCGCCGGTGTCGTCGACTACGACGACCTGGCCGTCCTCGACGGTCACGTTGATCAGGGTCTTCACCGAGTAGTCGGTGTCGTCGAGTTCGTTCGGCCCCTCCTTTTTGATCACTGCCACGACGTCGGCGATGTCGGCGCCGATGTGCGACAGCGCGTCGAGGATGGCGGCCATCGTTCCGCCCGTCGAGAGCACGTCGTCGATGACGAGCACCCGGTCGCCCTCGTTGACGTCGTTGAGGAACATCTCGCTCTCGGAGTAGCCGGTCTGCTGGGCGAGTGCGACCTCGCCCGGCAGGCCGTACTCGCGCTTGCGGATGACGACGAGCGGGATGTCCGTCATCAACGACACTCCCGTGGAGATGTGGATCCCCATCGCCGCCGGAGTGACGATCTTGTCCACGTCCTCGAGTTCGGCCTTGCGGATGATGCGGACGATGATCTCCCGGAGGAGTTCGGGCTTGAGCATGGGGACCCCGTCGCTGACCGGGTGGACGAAGTAGTGATACCCCTCCTTTTCGATGATCGGGGCGTCGAGGAGCGACTGCCGCAACTGGTCCATGTGACCGGCTCAGGGCCACGTCGCTAAAATCCTACGCTTCATCTGTCCGAGTTCGGGCCGGACGGCTCAGATGCTACCGCCGAGAAGCTTGCTCGCTGCCTCCGCCAGGGGCGGCACCGACGCGTCGGGGTCGACCGCGAGCAACATGCCGCGCTGATCGCAGAACACCTCGACGTACGTGACTGACTCTCCCTCCACGGTCGTGACCTTGACCCGATCGTCCGTCGGCAGCAACCCCTCGAACAGGTCCCGCTCGAAGAACTCCGACTGTAACTCGCCCGCCATCGAGGCGAGGTGTCCCCGGAGGTCGCTGGCGTCGTCGAACTGTTCCTCGAACGTATCGCCGACGTGGAACACGTCGAAGGACGTCGCCCCGAACATCGCGACCAGTTCGAGCTCCGCCTCCGTCGCCTCCGTCAGCGTGTCCATCACCACCGGATGCGACGGGGTCGGACCGTTCGGACTCGTCATCCGTGCCGGATCGATAATCATCGGTTAACCCCGCGCAAGCCAAACCCCGTAGTTTCCCTGCACCGCCAGACCATCCATGAGTTCGTCCCACTCATACGAACCACGTAGGAGTGCCCTATAATAAATGTCAGCCTCGATTTCGTCCTCTGATAATCAAGCGACTTCGACGGATTTCAGGCAGTTGTTTCGTCGCTCTCGAAACCACGGAACGGGGGGTGGCTGTCGTGGCGTCGACGATCCGTGTCCGGGCCGCTCACCCCCGGTAGGCACCGCCTACTGGAACAGCGAGAGGTACAGCATACTGAATCCGATGATGAACGGAACCGTCTCCACGATGCCAAAGAGGGCTGTGTAGGACTCGACCTGGGTGGTCAGCGTCGACAGCGCGACACCCATGCTGATGAACGCGAAGCCGATGAAGGCGTACTGGAGGCGTTCGGAGCGCCGCCGGCTGTACGCCTGAAAGCTGATGATCGTCAGCCCCAGCGCCAACGCGAACAGCACCAACCGGAGCGCGCCGAGCGCGATCCAGGTTATCGACGTCACCGCGGGCGCACCTCCGCGCCGGATCGACCGGACGTGTCGGCGGTGTCAGCCGGATCGGTTTGGTCGGCGGCGTCGGATCCACGGGACCGAGTCCGGGTGTGGAGCCGGTGCAGGTCCCGGCTCATTCGCCACCGAGTTCGTCCCAGAGCGTCGAGAAGCGGTCGGGGAGGCTGTCGGTCCGGTAGATCCTGACGTCGTACTCGTCGTCCCTGAGCCTGATCACGGTGCTGTCGAAGTTACACTCGTAGCGCTGGTAGTGGGTGCCGTCGTCGGCGACGACCTGCTCGGCCTTTACGAGTTCGTGTTCCTGCAGGAGTTCGAGACGGCGATACACCGTCGGCAGGGAGAGTTCGAGGTGGTCCCCGATCTCCTTTGCCGACTTCGGCCCCTCGCCGAGCGACGCGAGCACCCCGCGCGCCCGCTCGTCGCCGATGGTGTCGAGGATGTCCTCGATCACCTGCTCGTCCTCCTCCTCACCTGCCATGCTTACTTCGAGTAAACCACGTGTAAATAAGCGTTACCCGGACGGACGCTCACGCGTTCGTCGGCCCCCCTCCGAGTGCGTGTCTGTCCCATCCCGATCGGGCGGCCGCCCGCGGACGCATCGCCCGGCGACCGTGGACGTCTCGGCCGATCGTTCCCTGTGGCCGGCTGACGGTTACGGCCGCCAGCCGACGCCGTCGGGCCACCGGTAGACGCTATACAGCGCCAGGATCGCGGCCGCGCCGAGGAGCGATCCTCCGAGGTTCCAGTTCCCCTCGAAGGCGATCAACAACACCCCCAGGCTCGCAAGCAACAGGATGGCGTTCCAGACGATCACGTGGAGGACGAACAGGGTCGCGATCGGCGACTCGGAGACGGCCTCCGAGGACGGCGAGGGGACGTCGACGCTCGGCGGGTCGACGGCGGGGACGTCGACGGTCGGGCCGTCGTACTCCACCGGATCGTGCACCGCGGCCTCCTTCGGCCCGTCCCCCTCTGACATCCTGGTCCCTACTGGGGCAGCGACACACAAATACGCTGTGAACCGTCGAAGCGCGAACGTCGCGATCATCTCTCACGTGCCCGCCTGATCCACGGGGCTTCACCAGGCCCGCGCGGCAGGGGACGCGCGCATCAACTTGCAGGTCGCGGTCGCGGGACCCTCACGTGACGACGAGGGATCTCAATTCGGTGTGCCCGGAGCGCGCCCTCAACTGCACGTCGACGGCAGGAAATGGCGGGAGTGCCGCCCTCCGACGCGTGAGGCGACCGAGATGGGGACAGAGCAGCCGTCGCCAAGAGTGAGTTTGGCAACACCTAAGTCAAATCTATCCACACTGTAGGTCGTGCAACCGACTTCCGAGGCGGTCCTGGGCGTCGTCTTTCTACCGTTCCTCGCAGCGGCCCTGACGCCACTGATCTACAGGATCCTCGGTGAGCGGACCGCCTACGTCGCCGCAGGGGTTGCGCTCGCCTGTCTCGGCCTCGTCACCTCGCTGTGGCTCGACGGCGCTCACGGCGTGGTCGCCTACGAGTGGATCCCCTCTCTCGGCGTGTCGCTGTCCTTCTACGTCGACGGTCTCGCGCTGCTCATCTCGTTTCTCGCCAGCGGCGTCGGCGTCCTCATCCTCACGTACTCCAGGGGCTACATGCACGGAGAACCGGCTCAGCCGAAGTACTACGCGGCGCTGCTGGCGTTCATGGGGTCGATGCTCGGCGTGGCCCTCGCCGGCGACCTGATCGCCCTGTTCGTGTTCTGGGAGCTGACCTCCCTCTCGTCGTTCGTGCTCATCGGTCACTACTCCGACGAGGTGGCCTCCCAGTACGCCGCCCGCAAGTCGATGCTGATCACCGTCTCCGGCGGTCTGTTCATGCTCGTCGGCTTCCTGTTGCTCGTCTGGATGTCGGGGCAGGCCCTCGGCGAGCCGACCTACTCGCTCACCGCCATGCTCGCCGAGAGCGAGGCGATTCGGGCCGGTCTTCGCGAGACCGGGCTGCTGGTACCCGTACTGTTGCTGGTGGGCCTTGGCGCGGCGACGAAGTCCGCGCAGGTCCCCTTCCACGTCTGGCTCCCCAACGCGATGGAGGCGCCGACCCCCGTCTCGGCGTTCCTCCACTCCGCGACGATGGTCAAGGCCGGCGTCTACCTCGTCGGCCGCTTCCGACCGCTGTTTTTGGCCGAGAACGCCCCCGTCTTCGGTGAATGGACGCTGCTCTTTGCCGTCCTGGGACTGGTGACGATGACCGTCGCCGCAGTGCTGGCGGTCGGCGCGACGGACATAAAGGAACTGCTCGCGTACTCGACGGCCTCCCACCTCGGCCTGATCGTCGCCGCCTTCGGCCTCGCAAACGAGTACGGCGCGGAGGCCGGCGCCTTCCACATTCTGAATCACGCCTCGTTCAAGGCGGCCCTCTTTCTGGTGGCCGGCATCGTCGCCCACGAGGCCGGCACCCGCAAGATCGACGCGCTGGGCGGCCTCCGGAACCACCTGCCGATCACCGCGGTCATCGCAACCGTGGCGTCGCTGTCGATGGCCGGCTTCCCGCCGTTCAACGGCTTCTACTCGAAGGAACTGCTGTTCGAGGCGACCTACGAGGTGGCCGCCCACAGCGGCGGACTCGCGTGGCTCCTCCCGATCGTCGCCGTTCTCGGGAGCGTCTTCACCTTCCTGTACTCGATAAAGTTCGCCTCGCTGTTTTTCGGCGACGAACCGGAGGGGCTGGACCACGTCCACCGGCCGCCACTCGTAATGCTCGTCCCGCCGGCGATCCTCGGTGCACTCGTGCTCGCCATCAGCGCCGTGCCCAACCTCTTCATCGGAGCACTCGTCGGCGACGTCTACGCGAGCGTCCTCCCGGGCGACGCCCACTCCTTTGCGGTCCACCTGCCGACCTCGCTCACTCCCTACGTGCTGATGAGCGCGATCACGATCCTGGTCGGCGCCGGTCTCTTCCCGTTCTACGACCGCCTCCACGCTGCCATCAACGCCGCGCTCCGCGGCCCGGCGCGCGCGAACTGGTGGTACGATGGGGCCGTCGAGGGCGCCACCGAACTGGGTGACTGGGCGACCCCGCGGGTCCAGACGGGTCACCTGCGGACCTACGCGACCTGGGCGATGGGGGCGACCAGCGTCCTCGCGCTCGGGGGCTACCTCGCCGCCGGCGTCGCGCTTCCCACGTTCTCGGGCGTGGGTCTGTCACTGGCGATCGTCCTCGTCCTCCTCGTGGCCGTGATCAGCGGGTTCGCCGTCAGCCGCGCCCCCTCCCACGTCGCCGGCGTGCTGACGCTGTCGATCCTCGGCTTCATGGCCGCCATCTTCTACATCCTCGCCAGCGCGCCCGACCTCGCGCTCACGCAACTGGTGGTCGAGACGCTGGTGCTCGTGATCTTCCTGCTGGTGCTCGATCAGCTCCCCGCCTTCTACGGGGAGATCGACCGCCTGCGGGCCAGCCGGGACGCCCTGCTCTCGCTGGTCGTCGGCGCGACGGTGTTCGTCACCGTCCTCGTCTCGACGGCCGCGAACCCGGACCAGGCGCTGCGGGAGTTCCTCAGCGTCCGCGCCGGACTCCCCACAGAGCACGGGCCGGTGATCCTCGACTGGGGCGGCGGCGGCAACGTCGTCAACGTCATCCTCGTCGACTTCCGGGCGTTCGACACGCTCGGGGAGATCTCGGTGGTGGCGATGGCGGCGCTGGCGATCCTCACCATGGTGCGGATGCGAACGCGGGGTGAGATGCAGTGACCGACGGCATCGACGGCGGCCCGGTCGACGAGCGCGACCCGGTCGACGGCCACGAACGCACCGACGGCGGCGAGCCCGTCGGGGCCGCCCACGAGGCGGAGGGCGCCGCCGACCCCGGGCCCGCGAGCGGCCGCCCCCACCACCCCTACGACCACCCCTACGACCACCGCACGACCCCCATCTCGCGGACGGTGACCCGGATCGTCGTCCCGATCATCCTCGTGACGGCGATCTCGCTGCTGCTCCAGGGGCACAATCTCCCCGGCGGCGGCTTCATCGGCGCGGTCCTGACGGTGACCGCGTTCGTCCTCGTGTACGTCATGTTCGGCCTGGCGTACCTCCAGGAGGACGTCCTCGGGCTGTCGGCCAGCCCCGAAGAGGACCACGGGTTGGTTTCGGGGTACCGCTGGCTGTTCGCCGCGGGGCTCGCGCTCGCGGCCGCCGGCGGGATCGTGCCGATCCTGCTCGGTCATCCGTTCCTCACGCAGGCGGTGATCTTCCTCGAGGCCCTGCCGCTGTACGGCGAACTGGAGGTCGCCAGCGCCCTCGTGTTCGACCTGGGCGTCTACTTCACCGTGGTCGGTTCGCTGCTGACGATCGTCGGGGAGGTGGGGAGCGAATGACGGAGTTCGTCCTCGCTGGGGTGCTGGGAACGCTGTTCGCCCTCGGCACCTACCTCGTCATGCGCCGGGACGTCGTCCGGGTGGTGTGGGGCGTCTCGATCATCAGTCAGGCAGCCAACATCTACCTCGTGACGATGGGCGGCATCGAGGGCGCCGCGCCGATTACCGGCGGCCACGTCGGTGAGGCGTACCCCACCGATCCGCTGGTCCAGGCGCTCGTGCTGACGGCCATCGTGATCGGCTTCGGCACCACCGCACTCGCGCTGGTGTTGACCTACCGCGTCTACCAGGAACACGGAACCATCGACATGTACGAACTCGGCACCACGGGAGGGGAACGGTAGTGGCACCGAACGTCGTGATCGCGCCGCTCGTCGTCGCGCTGGTGACTGCGATCCTGACGCTGCTCGCGCGCTCGAACGGCCGCCTCGTTCGGGTTCTGAGCGTCCTCGGCGGCCTGGGCTACGCTGTCGCCGTCGCGGCGCTCGTCGCGGCCGTGGCGCCGCTGGGGGCCGCGCGGACGCTGGTCTACGAGGTGTCGGCCTGGCGCGCTCCCTTCGGGATCGTGCTCGTCGCCGACTCCCTCTCGGCGTTCATGCTGGGGCTGTCGGCGATCGTCTCGCTGGCTGCCGTCGTGTTTTCGGTCCTCTACGTCGACGACTTCGGCCAGCGGCTGTCGTACCACCCGCTGTTTCACTTCATGGTCGTCGGCGTCACCGGATCGTTCCTCACGGGCGACATTTTCAACCTCTTCGTCTGGTTCGAAGTGATGCTCATGTCGAGTTACATCCTCGTCGTGTTCTACTCGGGTGCCGAGCACACCCGCGCCACCCTCCAGTACGTCGTGCTCAACCTGCTGGGAAGCGCCGTGATGTTGCTCGCCATCGGCGGCCTGTACGCGACCACGGGCACCCTGAACATGGCAGACATCGCCCGGCGGCTCGGCGATCCAACCACCTACGGCGTGGCGGTCGTCCCGGTGCTCGGGCTCTCGGCAGTGCTGTTTGCGGTGTTCGCACTGAAGGCCGGTCTCGCGCCGTTCCACTTCTGGGTGCCCGACGCCTACCGCGCCGCGCCCGCCCCCGTGACGGCGATGCTCGCCGGCGTCGTCAAGAAGGTCGGCGTCTACGCGATCGTCCGCCTGTATTTCACCGTCTTCGCCGCCGCGTCGCTCCCGGTGTCGCTCCCGGGGGTCGTCGGCGACACCCCCCTGGCCTTTTTCGGGCCAGTGCTGTTCGTCATGGCCGCCGCCTCGATCCTGTTCGGGGGGATCGGCGCCATCTCGCGCGACGACATCGACGGCGTCCTCGCCTATTCGAGCATCAGCCAGGTCGGATTCATCGCCCTGCCGCTGGCGATCGGGGCGACCGTCCCGTCCGTTCGAGCGCTGGCCGTCACCGCCGCCGTCGTCTACGCGTTCAACCACGGCCTCGCGAAGTCGCTGCTCTTTCTCGCCTCGGGGACGGTCAAGACCGTCTTCGACTCCGAGCGCTTCGGGGATCTCGGCGGGATCGCGCCGCGGTCGCCGGTGCTCGCGTCGGGGTTCCTGGTCGGCGCGCTCGCGCTGATCGGCGTGCCGCCCCTGTCGGGGTTCTTCGGGAAACTCCTCGTCTTCGACACGGCGGCCCGGGCGTTCGCGGTCGACGCTGCCGGCGCGGCGCTCGCTCTCGCGCTTGCGCTCGTCGGTGCCGTGTTCACCATCGCGTACTTCACCCGCGCCTGGAACGCCGTCTTCTGGGGCGCGCCGACTGACCTCGTCCGGGCGGCGCTCCCGGAGCGGTGGGCGCCCCGCGGACCGGGCGTCGACCAGGCGGTCGCCGACGGCGGCGGCGACGACGCGGCCGACGGAGCAGGCGGCCGGTTCGACATGGCCCCCGTCTCGACGGTCCGGGAGATCGAACTCGCCGGGCAGGTGGTCGTCATCGCCGTGCTGGGGCTGACCATCGTCGGCTTCGGTATCGGCTTCGAGGCGCTGTTTGGCGCCGCGGAGGCCGCCGCGCGCGCCGCCCTGGACACCGGCAGCTACGTCGACGCCGTCGATCCGGGCACTGCGGCGGCGGTGGAGGTGGGCCATTGACCCGGCGCTGGCCCGTCACGGGTGTCCTGCTCGCTGTGCTGTGGCTGTTCGTCCGCGGCGTCGACCTGACGCCCGTGCGACTCGGCGAGGAGTTCCTCATCGGTCTCCTCGTTGGCCTGCCGGTCGCCTACGCGGTCCGTCGCTTCTACTCGGGGGAGGCGGCCATCTCGCGGAGTATGCGGGTGATCCCCCACGCGCTCCTGTACGCCGCCGTCTTCCTGAAGGACCTCGCCGTCGCCAACGTCGACGTGGCCTACCGGGTGCTGGCCCCGTCGATGCCGATCGACCCGGCGGTCGTCGAGGTGCCCCTGCGCGTGCAGACGCCACTCGCTATCACCACCATCGCCAACAGCATCACCCTTACCCCCGGCACGCTCACCATGGACTACGACGCCGATCGGAACGTGCTGTACGTCCACAGCATCGACGGGAGCGACGTCGACGCCGTACTCGACCCGATCCGCACCTGGGAGGAGTACGCGCTCGTGATCTTCGACGAGGAACTCGAGCGGGGCGACCCGGTACCCGAACTCCGGGGCGACGGTGGACGGCCCGCAGCCACCCCCGGCGGGGGCGAGGAGGTGACCGATGGCGAGTGACCTCCCCGCGACGCTCGCGACCCTGCTCAACCTTGCGCTCGTGGTGTCGGCGCTGGCGACGCTCGTCACCAGTTACCGCGTCATCCGCGGCCCGACGACGCCCGACCGGGTCGTCGCTCTCGACACCATCGGGACGAACGTCGTCGCCGTCGCCCTGCTGTTTGCGATGCTCTCGATGCAGGGCTTTTTCATCGACGTGTCCCTGGTGCTCGCCATCATCGGCTTCATCAGCACTATCACCGTCGCGCGCTTCGTGACGGAGGGGGACATCATCGAATGATCGATCTGACGACGCCCTCGGTCCCGCTTGCGGCCGCCAGTAGCGCGCCCTCCGTCGGACCGCTCAAGGCGACGCTCGTCGCCGCGCTGGTCCTGGTCGGGACGTTCTTCCTGCTGGTGGGTACCGTGGGGATCATCCGCCTTCCGACCGTCTACAACCGGATGCACGCCACGTCGAAGGCCACCACGCTCGGCGCCGGGATGATCGCGCTGGCCGGATTCGTCTTCTACGGTCCCGGCGGCGACGGCCTGATGGCGCTGGTCACGCTCGCGTTCCTGTTCGTCACTGCGCCCACCGGCGCGCACATGATTTCCCGGGCGGCCCAGCGGATGGGCGTCCCGTTCGTCGCCGAGGTGCAGTGGCCGGCGGCGGACGGCGACGAGGGGAGCGAAGGCGACGAGGACGGTTCGACGAAGGCGGACTGAAGCGACGGTTCGACGAAGGCGGACTGAAGCGACGGTTCGACGAAGGCGGACTGAAGCGACGGTTCGACGAAGGCGGACTGAAGCGACGGTTCG
>Ga0207719_100449_pt1 | contig 23892 bp, 21 predicted proteins | sample A23P1SouthBayCA_2_FD_187279 | JGI IMG/M metagenome (GOLD analysis project Ga0207719, IMG submission 187279) | Aerobic enrichment media microbial communities from Eden Landing Ponds, California, USA - A23 P3 (3) (SPAdes) | ecosystem: Environmental > Aquatic > Marine > Unclassified | place... | reverse complement strand
TCGTCGGCGACCCCGCCGCCGCGAATCCGCGGGGATTAACCGGATCGGCCCCCAGGATTCGCCCGATGGGCTCGGCTTACAGCGGGGTCGTCGGCGCCGTCCCCTACGCCTTCCGCCACAGCGACTCGCGGCTGTTTCGCGCGTACGTCGCCGTGAGCACGCCCGTGGCGGCGGTGGTCGCCTTGCTCTTTGGCTTCGCGCTCGTGAAACTGATCGGCGACACCGCGGCGGTCCGGGGGGGGTCGCTCACGCTGTCGCGGTCCTTCTTCGCGGTCGTGGGCCTGTTCGCCGTCGCGCCGATGCTTTTGCCGACGCTGCTGGTCGCGCGGCGCCACCGCACCGACCGACCGGTCCACCCGCGATACGACGCGCTGCTCGCGGTCGCCGGCTTCGTCTTCCTGGCCTCGCTGTACGCCGGCACGGTGGCGGCGATCCCCGAGACCTACGAGTTCGGCGATCGAACGGTGAGCCGGTCGCCGCCCTCCGGGGTCCTGGCGCCGGTCGTGGCGACGCTGTACGCGCTGCCGTCGGTCGCGGCCCCCGTCGTTCCGCTCGTGGCCGCCGTCGCCATCTATCTCGTCCACCGGGCTGCGTCGTGACCGTCCGCCAACTGCCCGCGTGATCGTCCGCTCACACGAGAAAGGGGGGAGCGATGGCCGGCACAGTTTCGCCCGTCTCCGAACGGTCCGGGCGCCAACAGCCAAAATATATATGACAGAGACAACCACGGGATAACGTCGCATGGAGAAGGAACCGTCGGGTGGCCGAGGGGAGACGCCCGACCTGAGCGATCCCCACTTCCGTGCCGTCTTCGACGATCCGCACGTCCTCATGGCGCTGCTCGAACCGGACGGACGGATCCGACGCGTAAACCGGACGGCGGTCGCGCTCGTGACTCCGGACGAAGAAGAGATCGTTGGCACCCCGTTCTGGGAGGGGCCGTGGTGGAAACACTCGAGGACAGTCCAGAGCGATCTCCGGCGACGAGTTCGGCGGGCGGCGACCGGCGAGTACGTCGAGTTCGAGGAGGAGTACTACACAGGTGACGACGAAAAACGGCTCACGGAGGGGATCCTTCGGCCGGTCGAGGACGACGGGGACATCGTCTCGGTCATCGCGTCCGGGCGCGACGTCACCGACGACGTGTACCGACGACAGCGCATGGACGTCCTCCAGCGCATCCTCCGTCACAACGTCCGGAACAGCCTCAACGTCATTCAGGGGTACGCCGAGGAGATTGTCGCCCGCCTGGAGAACGCGGCGAAGTCCCGGAAGCACTCGGAGGCGACGGCGATGGCGCGGACGGTCGCCGAGCAGGCGGCGATGCTCGACGAGTCCGTGGCGAAGGTCCGGCAACTCGAACGGCGCGACGACGAACTTACGGAACGTGTGCCCGTCGAGACCGTGTTCGCCCAGGTCTCGGCGGAGGTCCGGGAGCGGTATCCGGACTGCACCGTCCACAGCGTCGTGTCGCGTGGCGACGTCGAGGTGCCCCGCGCGTGTACGATGGCCCTCGTCGAGGCGGTCACGAACGCCGTCAAACACCATCCCGACTCCGCCCCGACGGTCGAGTTGACCGCGACCGTCGACGACGGGGTGACGCCCCCGCAGGTACGGCTGTCCGTCCAGGACGACGGGCCGGGGATCCCGTCGGCCGAGGCCGATCCCGTGCTCAGCGGCACCGAGACGGACCTCGCCCATCCGAGCGGGGTCGGTCTGTGGTTGATCAAGTGGATCGCCGAACGGCACGGCGGCGGCCTGTCGATAACGTCGACCGATCGGGGGGGAAGCCGGGTGACGCTCACGATCCCGACGCCGGTGGGGCGCCAGTGAGGGTCCGGGGACCGTGCGGTCTGTTGGCGACCGCCGCCACGTGTGTCGTCCCGTGACGAAACCCCGAAGGGGACCCGGCGGCTACGTGGGGCCATGACGGACGAACCGGCGGGAGACGGTGGGGGCCCCGACCCCGACGCGGCGGCGCACAAGGAGGGGACGTTCCTCGTGACCGCCGCCGAGGAGGAGTCGGCGGTGCTGAAAGACGTCGCCGACGGACAGGTCCACACGCTGTCGTCGAACCCGGGCGTCGACGTCGGCGACGCGGTGCGGGGTGCCGTCGCCCCGGAACCCCCCATGGAGGTGACCTGGGGACTCGTCGACGTCGACGAGCGCTGGAGCGTCTCGATCGAGGCGACCGACGAGGCGCCGACGTCGCTCGCCCGCGAGATCGCCGCCGACCAGCCGGAGGGGGAGCTCACCCGCCGCGAACGCGCCGGGACGGGCGAGATTCACGTGCTCACGGTCCCCGAGGGCGACACCGAACAGGCCGTCCAAGACGTGCTCGAGGACGTGGAGCCGACGCGCTCGCGGGCGGCACGGCTGGGCGTCTCCCGCGTCGAGGTCCGATCGGCGCCGGGCGTCGTCGTCGTCCGCTATCTGCCCTGAGGGGGCGACGGCACAGCGAGGACCGGAAACCGCGGCGTCGCCGGCCCGATCAAAGAAGAAAGCTTATCGGGGGCGGAAAGAGACCGGCGGGCATGGTTGAGTTCGACGTACCGGAAGTCGACTACACCCGGTACACGAACCGGCAGCTCGCCGCGATCCCGCTTGCGGTGCTCGCCGTCGCCCTCCTCGTGATCGCCGGGTGGACCGCCGCGACCGGCGTCCCGGTCGATCGGGGCATCGACTTCACCGGCGGCACCGAGCTTCGGGTCGGCGTGGACGCGCCGTCGGACCAGGCGGCGCGCGAAGGGATTCGCGACGCCTTCTCGGCGGAGCCGGAGTCGATCCAGTCGATCCCCGCCGAGGGCACCTACGTGGTGACGTTCCAGCAGGGGGTGTCGGGGGTACAGCTCGAAGAGGAAGCCAATGCCGCCGGGTTCGACGTGCTGTCCCGCGACAGCGTCTCGGCGAGCTTCGGCGACGGGAGCCAGCTCACCGCCCTGGGCGGCGTCGCCGTCGCCTTCCTCGGGATGAGCGTTCTCGTCTTCCTGATGTTCCGGACGTTCGTCCCGTCGATCGCGGTCGTCATCTCGGCGTTTTCGGACATCGTCGTCCCGGTCGCGCTGATGAACCTCCTCGGGATCGAACTCTCGCTGGGCACCGTCGCCGCCCTGCTGATGTTGATCGGGTACTCGGTCGACTCCGACATCCTGTTGAACAACCACATCCTCCGCCGGTCGGGTGACTTCTACGAGTCCACCTACCGCGCGATGCAGACGGGTGTGACGATGACCCTGACCTCCATCGCGGCGATGATCGTGATGACGATCACCGCGTCGGTCGTCGGGATCGGGCTGCTGTCCGCCATCGGAACGGTGCTCGTCTTCGGACTCGCGACCGACCTGATGAACACCTACATGCTCAATCTCTCCCTGCTTCGCTGGTACAAGTTCGAGGGGGTGAGCCGCTGATGGTATCGATCCGGGAGAACTGGCGGGTGTTCCTGCTCGTCGTGGTGTTGCTCGTGTCGGCGTTCGCGCTGTTCTCGCCGACGATGGGGGGGGACGACGCACCCACGGGGAACCAGGCCGACCAGGCAACGAACCTCGTCTACGGGCTCCAGCTATCGGGCGGCACGCGCATCCGCGCCCCGCTCGACGGATACGTCGCCGCCGGGGTCGACGTGCCGACCGACGCCGACGAACGGAGCCAGCTGGAGGCGACGGTCGCCGAGAACCTCGACGGGACCCTCCCGCGGGACGTCGAGGCGCGACCGGCGGGCACCTACGGCACCAGCGAGCAGGGCACGATCGAGGTGACCCAGCCCAACGTGACCCGCGCCGGGTTCACGGCCGCGCTCGACGCGGCGGGCGTCGAGTACGACGACGGCGAGGTACACCAGGGCGTCAGCGACCAGACGCGCGAGGAGACCGTCGAGGTGCTCCGCAACAAGGTGAACCAGGCGGGGCTCTCGGGCGGGAGCGTCCAGTCGGTGTCGAGTGCGACCTCCCGGGAGTATTTCATCCTGATCGAGGTGCCCGGCGAGGACAGCTCCGAGGTCATCGACCTCATCGAGGACCGGGGGACCGTGCGGATCGACGTCTATCCGCAGCTCCGTGACGGCGAACGGATCGACGAGCGCCGGCGGGCGGTGCTCAACCAGGAGGACTTCCGCAACATCGGCACCGCGACCGAGGCCGAACGGAGTCGGGGCTACTACGTCCCGGTGTCGATCCGCGACAGTGTCGCGCCCGAGTTCGAGGGGACGATGGTCGAGACGGGCGTCGCACAGCCCGGCGGCTCGACGTGTCGCGGCGGCGCGGACGGGTGGCGCAACTCCTCTGACCCCTGTCTGCTGCTCGTCGTCGACGACCAGGTCGTCAACGCCTTCGGCATGGATTCGGACCTCGCGGCCGACATGCAGAACCGCCAGTGGTCCCAGAGCCCGCGCTTCCGGCTGACGACGACGAACTTCTCGGAGTCCCAGGAGGTCGCGCTCAACCTCCGGGCCGGGGCGCTGCCGGCGAATGTCAACCTCAGCACCGGGGCCGGCACCTCCTCGTTCATCTCTCCCGGCCAGGGCGAACGGTTCAAGTCGAACTCGCTGCTGACGGGGCTGTTCGCGGTGTTCGCGGTCAGCGGGGTCGTGTTCCTCCGGTACGGGTCGGCCCGCGTCGCGCTGCCGATGATCGTGACCGCGCTCTCGGAAGTGGCGATCCTGCTCGGCTTCGCCGCGGCCATCGGCTACCCGCTCGACCTCTCAGTGATCGCCGGATTCATCGCGGTCGTCGGGACCGGCGTCGACGACCTCATCATCATCGCCGACGAGGTGATGTCACAGGGTGAGGTCCGCTCGCGCAAGGTGTTCCAGTCGCGGTTCCGCAAGGCGTTCTGGGTGATCGGCGCCGCGGCGGCCACGACCATCATCGCCATGTCGCCGCTCGCGGTGCTGTCGCTCGGCGACCTGCAGGGCTTTGCCATCTTCACCATCCTCGGCGTCGTGGTCGGCGTGCTGCTCACGCGGCCGGCCTACGGAGACATCCTGCGGGCGCTGCTGACCGACGACCGCTGACGGGGCGTCGCCGCCCGACTCCGCCTTCCCACTCGGTTCGCCAGGTTATTCCTCGTCGAGCGGCCCGACCGCCAGCGTCGGCACGTCCGTCGTGCGCAACACGCTCTCGGTGACGCTGCCGAGCAGGTACCGCCGCAACCCGCCGCGGCCGTGGGTCCCCAGCACCACGAGGTCGACGCCGACCTCCCCGGCGTAGTCGACGATCACCTCGGCGGGGGTCCCCTGCCGGACCGCCGTCTCGACGGGGACGTCGCGGTCGGCCGCCGTCGCCGCCGCGCGCTCGACGACCGACTGTCCCTCGCGGACGAGCGCGTCGACGACGTCGGTGCCGACGACGGTCACGCTGTCCTGTGCGGTGTCGGCGACGAACAGCACGTGGACGGTCGCGTCCGTCTCGATCGCCAGCGACAGCGCGTGTTCCAGGGCCGCCTCCGCGACGTCGCTCCCGTCGATCGGCACCAGGATGGCGTCGTACATAGCCCGAGAGTAGACGGCCGACCGACATGAAAGCGCGGTCGGATTCCGAGTCGCGGGCAACAAACGGCGAGTACTTGGGGCTCGGGACCGAACGATCTGCCACGAGCGGTCGGCACGGTCCCGACCGCCAGCGAGCCGGATCGAACGCGAACCAGCACACCGCCACCCGTCGGCCGGACACGGGCCAGCTATGAACGCACGCGACACCTCCAGCGATACGACGCCACAGCACGGCGCGGAAGCCGCCCCCGACTGCGAGGCGATCGTCGTCGAACGCGACGACGCCCCCGACGAACTCACCGTGTTCCCGACCGACGCCGACGAATCGGAGCTGGTCACCACCTGGATGACCGCCCGCAAGCCCTCGTTCGTCGCCCTCGGCGAGATGCGGTGACCGGTCCTCGCCCCCGACGACCTGGATGACCGGCCCCGGACGCCGAGAGTCGCCGGCGCCCGAACGGTCGGCGACCCCCCAGACGTGACTCAGAACTCCGAGAGCGACGCCTGTTCGGCCAGTTCGACGAGGTCGGCACAGGTCTGCCAGGAGCGACGCGCACAGTCCGGGAGCCGGCCGTTGCGCTCGACGAAGGTTCGGAGGAACTCGCGGGTGGTCGGATCGCTCGGGTAGCCGCTCCCGACGGGGCCACACTCCCCGTGGGCCGCGTCGAGCGCGTCGACCCGGCGGTCGCGCTCGACCTTCGCGAGGACGCTCGCGGCGGCGACGTGGGCGTCGTCCGCGTCGGCGCCGTGGCGCGCGGTCACCGCGACAGTCGTGCCCGCGTCGGCCACCCCCTCCCGCAGCCGACGGCCGAACCGCGCCTCGTCGACGTCGCCCGCGTCGGCGATCACGTCGTCGCCGTCACGGGCGACGCCGGCGACCGCCTCGGCCTGCCCGGCGACGGTCAACCCGTTCATGTCGGTCCCGGGGTCGTCGATCCGGTCGGTCGTGACCGCGACGACCACCGACTCGACGCCGGACGCCGACCGAAGCGTTGCGGCGAGTTCCTCGCGCCGCGTTGCCGAGAGCCGCTTCGAGTCGTCGACGCCGTCCGGGACGGCCTCGGGCGGCGCTCGCACCGCGGCGACCACCATCGGTCCGAGCACCGGCCCCTTCCCCGCTTCGTCGACGCCGACGCGCATACCCGGTGGTTTGCGGGCGGGGAGTTAGTCGTTACTCTCGGCGGCCGGACCGGTGAAAAGACGGATGGAGAACTCGACGCGGACAGTTACGACTCGCCGAAAACTGGAGCAGATCGGGCGACCCCACTACGTCGCCCAAGTAGCGACGAGCGGTCAGTCGTCGGCCGGGGTCGGCGGCTCCGGCCCGTCCGGTTCGGCCCCTGCCTCGCTCCCTTCGTCCTCGGCGTCCCGGGCCAGGTCGGCCTCAAGTTCCGCGCGGGTGACTTCCTGCCATACGGAACTCGGGTCGTGGTACAGGCACATGGTAACTTCTCCCAATGGGAGATGACCCCGCGGGAATATAACGATTGTGCCTCCAGTCGAACGGTTGACGTAACCGCCGACGCGTCCGTCGGATGACGCCGCCCGCCGACGCGTCCGTTTGGCCACGTGGGGCGCTGGGAGTCCGCCCGGTCGGGCGCCGGGACGGGGCGTCACGCCCTGAAGAAGTCCTCGTCCTCGAACGGTTCGTCCTCACCCTCGACGGCGAGGACGTCGAGCGCCGTCACGGTCGCCGCGGTGTCGAGCAGGCCGGCGAGGCTCGGTTCGGTGCGGTCCTCGTCGCCCGAGACGAGTTCCTTGACGTACAGGCCGCCGGCGCCGTGGACTTCGACGGTAGCGTGGCGCGGGTCGCGCCGCTCGCCGCTCGCCTCGTACACGTCGCGGGTGCGCGTACGGCTGGCGCGACGGTGGTCGACGCGGCTGGGGGTGTACTGCTCGATAGTCCTACCGGAGAGGTCGTCGAGCGCCGCGGCCAGGGCGTCGGCGGCCACGGCGTCGCCGAACTCGACCTCGGCGCGGTATCGCTTCGAGGCGTCGAGTTTCTTGACCCGTTCGACCATCCCGTGGGTGGCCAGCCGGAGCCCCTCGACCTCGACGCGTCCCTCCGCCAGCGCGTTGACGTCGTCCTCCAGGCGGTCGACGTCGACGTTCCGCCGGCGTGGCTCCTTGATTTCGATCACGAACGGGCGGCCGGTGCCGAGCATCAGGGCGTCGACGTCCTCCCGGCCCGCGCCGTGGAAGACCGCGTCGGTCCCATCCATCACGTCCAGAACGACCGGCGCGGTCAGCCCCTCGACGCTCGTCTCGTAGAGGTACCCCTCGCCGTCGCAGTAGTCACAGGGCTGGCTCCCCTGGTAGCCCGACCCGTGACACTCGCGACAGGGCCACTCCGTCTGGGGGATGTCCCGCTCCAGTTTGCGGTAGCGGCCGTAGACGAACGCCGAGTTGACGGTCGCCTCGATCCGGTCGGCCTCGATGTCGAGCAGGAACTGGACGTCCGGCCGTTCGAAGTCGACCGTCGTGTCCGTGAGGCGGCCGACGCGCTTGCCGACCTCGCGGTTGTACTCCGACTTGAACGACTCGCCGGCGTCGGCGGGCAGGTCGGCCTCCTCTCGGAGGAACGTCCCGTTCTCCTCGATCAGCGGCGGGGGACGGGTCCCGACCTGGTAGGTGTCGAACTCCACGTCCGCGACGGCCTCCGCACAGCGCTCGGCCCACGCGTCGAACTCCCCGCAGCGTCCCTCGCAGACCCAGCAGTCGTCGACGTCGACGGCCTCGACGTCCGCGTCGGCGTCGAGGGCGCGGGCGACCCGGAGCGACCGACCCCGTTCGGCGTTCGTGAGTCCGTAGCTCCGGTCGGCGAAGACCCGCCCCAGACAGGCGTCACAGAGCGGGCCGGCGGCGGACAGCGCCGCCACATCGTCGAGGATAGACATACCCGGAGCCAGTCGGGGAACGGCTAACTGTCTTGCCCTTCGACACCACCACCAAAATGTTGAAGAGCGTGAGACTCACACAGACTGTCAATTAGTCGCGGGACATCATGGACCGCCACGCTCGCACAGTCGTCTGCCTCGTCGCACTGCTTGCGGTGACCGCGAGCGTCGTCCCAATCGTCGGCGTCCCAGGAGCCCCGGTCGCCTCGGAGCCGACGGCGTCGGCGGGGTCGGCCGTCTCGAACGCCACAGCGTCAGCCGGGGCGCGAGCGACCGACGACGACGGCGCCGACGTCCTGTCCCGTGGCGTCCGCGAGCGCCTCGCCGCCGTCCGCGAGAACGGCGTGTCCGGGGTCCCGTTCCGGGTGTACGTCCACACGACGCCCGGCGAGGTCGAACGGGTCGCAAGGCAGGTCCGGGAACGCGGCCGGGTCCGCGACGTCCTCGTCGGCGAACGGGCGGTGGCAGCGACGCTCACCGCCGACGCGCTGACCGATGTCGCCAGTCTCGATCCCGTCACCGAGATCAGCCGCGAGGCGCAGTACGCGTTGACCGCCGCGGACCGCAAAGCGCCGGCGCGGCGGGGGTCCACGGCCGACGTGCCGGCGGTCGCACGCCCGGCGAGGGCGAGTTCGGACCTGCGCACGCCCACGACGACGCCGGGGGGCAACGACTCGTGGGGGGTGCAGTACGTCGACGCCGGACCGCTACACGCCAGGGGCGTCAACGGAAGCAACGTCACGGTCGCAGTGATCGACTCCGGCATCGACGAGGCGGCGACCCCGCTCGACGACCACGTCGTCGCAGAGCGGTACTTCGGCCCGGACCCGGACGACGGGAACCACTCCGGCGAGTTCCCCGCCCGGCGGCCGCCGGTCCCCGACGATCGACCGACCGACCTCGACGGTCACGGGACGAGCGTCGCGGGCATCGTCGCCGCACCCGAGACGACTGTCACGCGCCCGGACGGCCAGCCCAGCGAAATCGTCGGCGTCGCCCCGGACGCGTCGCTGCTCGACGCGAAGGCCGCGGGGCTGTCCAACCTGATGCTCCGGCACGGCCCCGACGTGAAACCGGAGTTCGGCAACGCGACCCGCCGGCTCACCGACGACGACACCGAGTACGTCAACGTCTCACAGAACGCGCTGACCGACGACGCCCGCTGGACCCGCGTGCGGGTCACCTGGGAGAGCCCTTCGAACAACGTGTCGCTGACGCTGCTCGACGAGAACGGCAATCCGGTGGCGGCCTCCCACGGCCCGCCCTCGGAGACGAGCACCACGCTCCACGTCAACCGCACGCGGTCGACGGTCGGGAACGCCGTCGCCGACGTTAGACTCGAAACCGACGACGTGAGCTACATCGGCACCCGGGGGCTCAGGGCGAACGTGACCGTCGACCGGTTCGCGCGCCGGGTGTGGGACTCCGATCTCACGCGGGCCATCGACTGGGCCGCCGGCACGACCGGCCAGACCCTCGACGACGACCCGATCGATCCCGGAGCAGGCGCCGATCCGACCGCCGACGTCATCGCGCTCACGATTTCGACGCCCCACAACGGCACCGTCTTCGCGGACAACGCGACCGCCAGGGCGACCCGGAGCGGGACGCTCGTCGTCGCCTCGGCGGGCAACTACTCCGATCCGGCGAACCGGACGGTCACACCGCTGAAAGGACAGAAGAACGTCGTCACGGTGGGGGCGATCAACCGGACCGGCAACCGGACGCCCTGGAGCCGTACTGGCCACGACGCCCCCGGCACCGCAAACGACGTCTACGCGCCAGACCTCGTCGCACCGGGAACCGCGATCAACTCCACCGGGACGCCGACGCGCGTACCACAGGTGCCGCGTGTGGGATCGGGGACCGACGGGACCGTCATGTCCGGGACCAGCCAGGCTGCGGCCCACGTCGCCGGCGTCGCCGCCCTCTACGTCGAACAGCAGCGGGCGCTCCGCGGCCGGGAGCCGTCGCCGGAGGGGATCGCCGCGGCGCTGCTCGCGGGGACCACCGAGCCCGGCCGGCCGGCTATCGATCCGGCCGGCACAGCCCGGGCCGACGACGGGGCGGGCGAGGCCGACGTGCCGCTCTCGCGGGAAATCGACCAGGACTGGGAGACCGGCGCCGGCGTCGTCAACGCCCGCGAGACTGCGCTGTCGTTCGTCGTCGAGGGCGTCGCGAACGACACCACGGCGGGCGACACCGACGCCTTCGTGGCTCGGTTCCCCGACTCCGTGCCCCGCCGCGCCTACAGGTCGGCCGGCGGATGGCTGACCGGCGCCGGGACCGAGTACCGCGAGCCGAAGGGGGTCCTCTTCTGGAACGACACGAACACCTCGGCCGGGGGGATCGAGGACGCCATCGAACTGTCCAATCAAAGTTCCAGCGGGACGTCCGTCGTCGTCGGAGGGGAAGTGGCCCCCGGCGGACTCGCCTCCGTCGACGTCGACGGGCGCGATGTCGAGAGCGACACGCCCTACGCGGTCGGGGTCGCGTATCCGCCCGCGGCCGACCAGCGCTTCGACGGGCGGACGCTGCGGGGCTATCGGACGGCGGGGAACCTGACGCTGCGGGCGAACGCATCGGCCGCGTACGCGGTGCCGATCAACCGGAGCTTCCCGCCGACGGGCGAGGTCGTCCGGAACGAGGGCGGACTCCGCGCACTGGGGTACTGGAACGCCACGGCCCGCGACGTCGACGTCAGGCTCGTCGCCCCCGACGGCGGGCAGTACGGCGGGGCGGTCACCACCAATCTCAGCGCCGAGCAGGCGGTCGCACCGGGGTCGCCCGGCGGCTGGAAGCTCGTCTACGACGGCGCGGCCGGGCCCGTGAACCTCACGCCGATGGTCAACTACCCCGTCGCGCCGCTCCCGAGCCGGGTCGACGTCGCGGCGGACGCCCCGCCGCTCGACGCCGGCGACCCGTCCGACCCCAGTCCGGTGTCGACAACGGTCACGGTCGCGGCGGCGTCGAACACCTACCCCATCGACGGGTTCGACCGCCCGACGGCCGACCAGTTCACCGTCGCCATCGGGGGGACCGTGCTGCCGGCCGACGCGGTTCGCGTCGTCCCGGTCGACGGGCGACACGACCGGTTCCGGCTGGTCGTGACCCCGCCGCCGTCGGCCGACCTGGCCGGAAGTCGTCCGTACGACCTCACCGTGTGGTTCGAGGACCGGAAACTGGGGGTCGTCGGCAACGCGAGCGGGACGGCGACGGACGCCGTGACGTTCGACCCGACCGTCGACGGGAGCGAGCCGGACCTCGTCGTCGACGCCGACGCCGACACCTACGCGCAGTGGACGAACGCGACCGTGACGGCGGTCGTCGCCGGCCCGGGCGTCGACGCCGACACCACGCCGAACGCCACGGTCACGTGGCCCAGCGGCGCGACCCGTACCGTCGAGATGACCCGGACGTCGACCGGGGTCTACCGGGCCCGGGTGCCGACGAACGAAACCGGAACCCGATCGTCGCTGCACGCCACCGTCGAGGTGACCGTCGACGGACAGACCCTCTCCGAGCGGGTGGGCTGGAACGTCAGCGCGGCCCCGGCCGACCTGCGAAACGACTCGGTCGGCGGGGCGGTCAACGCCACCCAGAGCGAACGGACGACCACGACCGTCAGCGTCCGGCGACCGGCGGGACGCACGGAGGGCGCCCGGACGTACGTCCGGATGACCGACCTCACGTCCGAATCTGGCGACGTCATCGACGCCAGCCGGGTGCGCGTGGGGACGTCGGTCGGACGGATCGAGCCGGGTGAGAGCCTCGACGTGGTCCTCGACCTCGAGGTCCCGGTGACGACCGACCAGGGCACCTACGAGGGACAGCTGGTGGCCGTCGGCAACGGAACGCGCGTCGCGGTGAACGTCACGGCGCGCGTTCCACAGGCCGACAGGGAGACCATCCGCCGGCAGATCCAGGTGAACGTCGAGGAGTGGACGGACGCACCGACGGCCGAAAAGAAGGAGCACGAGGACCAGATCGCCGATCAGCTCACGCAGTACTACTTCGACACGGCCGGGGGTGTGGCGCCGTCGGTCGCCCCGCCGCCGGTCCAGCCGCAGAGAGGGGCCGAGGGGCGCCGGCTCGGCGGACTGCGGCGGACGGTCCGACCGACGGTGCGGAAGCTGGCTGAGACGGGCGGGAGCGGGCCACAGGCACCGGAGGTGGACGGATGAGCCGCGTCGGGGTCGCCGTGCTGGCCCTCCTCCTCGTGCTGGCACCCGTGACCGCGGCGTTGGTCGCGGCCGACGGGGCCGTCTTCGAGTACGACGAGGGCGTGGAGTCGACCGCGACCGGCCCCGTCGGCGGCGTGTATCACCACGAGGTGTCGATGCGAACGGACGCGAACGAGGGGCCGATCGTCATGACCGTCTACTACTCCCCCGACGCGCCGCTCTCGTTCGACGACACGGCCGACTCGGCGCGGCTGACGCTCGGCGGGGACCCGCTCGACGTACGGACGAACGTCACGAACGTGTCGGCGGGCAGCGAGACCCTGCGACGGGTCCGGGTGGTGAGCCGATCTCCCAACGCCACCGGAGTGGAACAGCTGAACCTGGTGGTGAACCTGAGCGTGACGGCGGCACCGAGTTCCCCGATGCGGCTCCGGACCGGCGGCGCCCACGCGCCGACGTCGACGACGCTCCCGCTTCGCACCACCAGCCTCGACACCGAGTCGGCGGACCTGACGCCGACCGAGATCACGGTCGTCGGGAACCCGGACCCCGGGGAGCCGACGACGGTCAACGCGACGGTCGAGAACGTCGGCAACGTCAGCGTGAGCGACCTGCGCGTCGAGTTCTCGCCGCCGATACAGCCGGCCGTCGAGCGGCCGGTCGACGTCGACGCGGGCAACGAGTCCACCGTCTCGTTCGACTGGCAGGTGCCGTCGGCCGGCAGCCACACCCTCCGCGTCGTGACCGACTCGACGGGGCGGGTCCCCGAGGCCGACGAGACCAACAACGTGACCGCGGAGACGGTGACGCTCGGATCGACGGGCGGGTCGACCGGCGGCTCCACGGGGGGATCGACTGGCGGGACGGGCGGATCGCCGGGTGGCTCCACGGGCGGAGCGACCGGCGGGACGGGTGGATCGCCGGGTGACTCCACGGGCGGGGCGACCGGCGGGGGTCCGTCCCCGACGGCACGCACGATGGACACCGTCTCGGGCGCCAGGGTGGACGTCGCGGACGCCGCCCCCGGATCGACGGTGACCGTCGAGTTCGGGGATGCGGCGAGTTCGAACGTCGTGTCCCTCGACGAGACCGCCATCGAGATGGCCGAGGCGAGCGACGCCGACAGCTACTACCTCTCGGTCGACGAACCGGGGACCGAATCGGTCCCGACGTTCGACCAGGACGCGACGGCGATGTCGTTCTTCCGCATCACCCGCGACGGCGTCTCGAACGACGACATCGAGCGGGCGACGATCCGGTTCACGCTCGACTCCCGGGGGCTAGATCCGGCGACCGCGTCCCGGATCACCCTGTACCGGTACCACGACGGCGAGTGGCAGACCCTCGACACCCGACAGCGCGACGGGCTCACGTTCGAGGCGACGACCCCCGGGTTCTCGGCGTTCGGCGTCGCCATGCAGGTGACCGAGGCCACCCCGACCGCGACGCCGACTTCCACGGCCACGCCCACGCCGACCGCAACGCCGACTCCCACGGCCACGCCGACCGCGACGCCGACCCCCATGCCGACCGCGACCGCGACATCGACCGAAACGTCGTCGCCCACGGCCGTACCGATACAGGAGAGGGGCGGGCTCGGCGGGAGGTGGGTGGTCATTGCCGTCCTGGCGGTGCTCCTGGTCGCCACCGCCGGGGTCGGAGTGTACAGAGCCACCGACCGGTGACGCAGCCCTAGACGGCGCCGACCAGGCCGAGCAGCCACCAGGCCGCGACGGTCGCCGCCGCCGCGACCCCGATCAGCGCGGCGACGAGAACCACCGCGACTCCGAGAACGAACCGTCGGTCCGCCTGCAGGGCGTCGGCATCGACGTCACCGGCGCGGGCGCGTCGTTCGAGCAGGCGGACGTTCCGGTCGTTTGCCTTCCAGACAGCGTCGAAGGCGTCGCCGACGACCGGGATCGACCCGACGACCGCGTCGACGACGAGGACGCTGACCATCCGCGCGAGCGTCGCGCGGGGCACCCCGAACGCGGCGGCCTCGGCGACAATATACGCGGAGAGGACCGTCGTCGGGGCGTCGCCGACCACCGGCAGGAGCCCGAGGAGGGGATCGAGGCCGATCCGGTAGTTCGTCCCCGGGATCCGGACGAGGTCGTCGAGATAGTGACTCAGAAGCCGGAGGCGCGCCAGCGTCGCCGTCGAATCCTCGTCGAGGAAGCCGCGGCCCTCGACCGCGTCGACCGGGGTCGCGGCAGCGGCGTCGCCCTCGACGCGGCCGGCCGGGGAGTCGTCGGGGTCGACGCGGGGGGCGTCCGTCACGGGAGCCCGTAGGCTGGGGTCGCGGATAAGCACCCGGACGCCGCTCCGAGCGACGCGAAAAAACGGGGATCAGCCGCGAAGCGTCCGCACCGGCGAATCAGGTCCCAACCGCGGTCGCGCGCTCGACAACGTCCTCGCCGTAGATGTCTTCGAGGTCCTCGTGCTGGTCCGGTCGGTGCTCGTAGACGTCCTGGAAGACGTCGATGGGGGTCATGGCTGCCTGGTAGGTGGCCTCGTCCCACATCCGGTCGTTCTCGATGTCGATCTCGACCCCGTCGATCCTGATGGTCGCGGACCGGGTCATGGCGATGGCGCCCCGGCCGGCCTCCTTGGCGGCCTCGAACTCCTCCATGGAGTCGACGATGTCGTTCAGGCTCGGCACGTAGGCCGCACGATCGAGCAGTTCCTCGCGGAGTTCGTCCGCGTCGAGTTCCAGGTCGTCGCCGTCGACCGAGAGGACGTAGCCGTCGTCGGTCTCGGTCAGCGACAGCGCGTCGCCGTCGTAGGCCTGGACGCCGTCTTCCTCGGCGAGTTCGACCTCGCGTCCGCCGGCGTCGAGCAGCCAGCTCCCGGACTCGGGCGGCAGCGGCGCCCTGTTGGCCTCGACGACCTGGCCGGGCGTCAGCGACCAGATGCCGAGCATCCCCTTGGCCTGGTTCTCGGTCATGCGCTCGCGGTACCCCTCGACGTCGCGGATGTCGTCGTAGGGGCCGTCGACCGCGATACAGCCCGCGGCGCTGGCGCCCCGCGAGGTGTTGTGGCGGAGTTCCGGCCACGGGGGCAGTTCACCGGTGGGGGTGATCGCCCGCATGTCCTTCGTGTAGTCGACCTCGCCGTCGACGAGGAGGAACATCCGTTCGAGGTTGTTGTCGGGCTTGCCCATCTCGTCGCGCAACTCGCCCATGGCGAGTTCGGCGGCCCCGCTCTCGACGATGACCGACATCGCGATGCTCCCATCTTCGAGGCCGTGCTCGCGTTCGACGATGGTGATGAACTCGTCGGCCTTCTTCCAGTCGTCGATGCCGCCGACCTCGGGGACGACGAAGCCGTCGATGTGCTCGCCGGCGCCGTCCTCGGGGTCGGCGATCCGGAGCATGCGCTGGAACCCCTGGTAACGGGTCGACGGGCTGTCGCGGTGCCAGACGATCCGCGGGTGGATCTCGCCGGGGAAGTCGGCGCCGTGCTCGGAGACGACGTCGACGATGTTCTCGGCGCCCTCGTCGCGCATCGACGGCGCGGTGGCGTCCTCGTTGTCGGGCACCCAGACGTCCGGGGCCTGCATCCCCCGCAGTCCCGCGGCGCCCTTGAGCATCTTTGCGCTGTCGTCCTCCCCCTCGACCGCGGTCGGCGAGGTGAAGAACGTCCGAACGAACTTCCGCTGGTGTCTTCGTTGAGCCATAGTTTCAAACGTGTGCTGGGGGGACTAAATAGGTGGTCGAAGTGGCGACGCTTCGTCAGTCGTCGTCGGACTGGAGCGGCGCGTCCTCCTCCTCGGTGTACCCCTCGCTGGACTCGATGCGGCGGCGGGCCTCCGGGTCGAACTGCGTCTCGATGTCCTGGAACCGCGAGACGAAGGACAGTTCGTGGTGGGACTCGGTCTCGTGGCCCAGATACCGATCTTCGAGTTCCATCTGGGCTTCCTCGTCGGCCTCGGCCAGCCGTTCGAAGTCCTCGTAGACGCTGTGGGCGCCCGAGTGGAGGCCAAAGAGGGTGATGAAGATGTACCTGTAGCCCAGGTCGCCCAGTTCCTCGAAGGTCAGCGGGTCCTCCTCCTCGGACCACGCAAAGGAAGAGGAGTAGTTGAAGGCCAGATCGAGGTCCGGGTGGGTCTCGTGGATGGTCTCGGCGTACTCGACGGCGTCCTCGCGGCTCGGGTCGGGCATCTCCGGCCAGACCAGGTCGACGCCGGCGTCGGCGTAGATGCGGCCGCGTTCGAGGTGTTCCTCCCAATCGCCGTTGGCGGAGCCGTAGGCGTCGGTCCGGGCGATGATGACGGTGTCCTCGGACTGCCTGGCGTCGACGGCGGCCTCGAACCGGGAGCGGGCGGTCTCGCGGTCCTCGATCTGCTTGCCCGCGATGTGGCCACACCGCTTTGGCGAGGTCTGGTCCTCGATGTGGATGGCGGCGACGCCGGCCTTCTCGTACTCGCGGACGGCCCGGCGGACGTTGTGGACGCCGCCGTAGCCGGTGTCGCAATCGGCGATGACGGGCAGCGTCGTCGCCTCCGCGATGCGCTTTGCATTTTCGACCATCTCGGTCATCGTCACCATCTCCAGGTCGGGGAACCCGAACTGGCCGAGGACGGTCGAGTACCCCGACATGTAGGCCGCGTCAAGGCCGGCCATCTCCGCGAGGCGGGCGTCGAGCGCGTGGTAGATGCCGGGCGCGAACGTGAACGTCTGCTCGTCGAGCAGTTCCCGGAACTCGCGGCCGGCGGGGTTGTCGATGTCGCGAACGTACGGGTCCGAGGGGACGTCCAGTGGCATCTCAGCGCCCCCCCATCCGCCGCGTCGTGGCGTCGGCGACCGTTGAGGTCGTCGACGGGTCGTCGCCGGACAGTCGTCGCTCGATGCGTTCCAGTCGGGAGTGGATGTCGCGGAGTGCCATGTACAGGTCGGCGTCGGCGGTGTCGTCGCGGGTCCCCGTCGGCCGCATGTCGGGGACCAGCGGCGGGCCGTGCTCGGGATCGGTAGCGGTGGGGGTCGACTGCGGATCGGGACCGGTCGGGCGGGTCGGTTCCGGATCGGCGGTGGTCGTGGCGCGGTTCGACTGGGTCGTGCGTTCCGATCGATCGTCGTCTGTCATCTGGGTCGTGTCGGCGGTTGCGGTGGCTGGGGTCGCTGTGTGGGTCGCGGCGTCGGCTGCGACCGTCGCGTGGACTGTGATCGGTGCGAGCGGGAGCGTCCGTGGCTGTCCGGGAGTGGGACGCGGTGTACGGCTTTCATCTGTCTGACCTCGATTCGGTGTGACGTCGACGACCCAATAAAGTTTATGATCTATAATGATAATATTCTTTAATGTGTTAATTGTGTGCGGCTCGATTTAATCAGTATAAATGTGTGGTGTTGTCTCGCATACGACGACAGTGCGGGGCGAGTTCCGGGGAGCGATCGACGGACGTGACGACGGTGGGTAAAACGGTTCTGTGAGTTTTCCGTACCACTTTATCCCGTGGTTGGTTGGTAGCATCTGCAGCATGGACAACAGAGGTTCTTCCGCGATCGGCGGCCGCACGGGGTACGTGCTCGTCGTCGTCGCGGCCGTCCTCGTGAGTGCGGTCCTCGTGCCCGTCGTCTGGGAGGAAACCAGCGGTCCGGACGACGCGGTCGCGGTGGTCTCGATCGATCGGACCATCACCTCCAGCACGGTCGACGCCCTGGAGGAAGACCTGCGCGAGGCCAGACAAAACGAGACGGTCAAAGCAGTGGTACTGAAGGTGGACAGCCCCGGCGGCAGCGCCGCCGCGAGCGAACGACTCTATCTCGCGGTGCAACGCACCGTTGAAGCGGATATTCCGGTCGTGGCGAGCGTCCAGGCGACCGGTGCGTCGGGCGCCTACTACGCGATGCTCCCGGCCGAGCGAATCTACACGATGCCCTCCTCGATGGTCGGCTCGGTCGGCGTCCGGGCGACGAAGCCGGCGCCGCCCTACGGCAACGAAATCCGGACCGGCCCCGACAAGGCCTCGGGGACGATGGAACAGCGCCGCGAGCAAGTCGAGACGCTCCGGCGGATGTTCGTCGGGAGCGTCATGAAACACCGCGGGGACGACCTCAACATCTCCCGCGAGGAGGTGTCCCACGCGAAGGTGTACGTCGGTCCGAACGCCGTCGAGAACGGGATGGCCGACCGGATCGGCACGCAGTCCGACGCGATCGAATACGCCGCCGACCAGGCGGGACTCGACTCCTACGCCGTCGTCGAGAAGGAACCGCCGACTCTCGGCGGCATCATTCTCCTCGGAACCGACTCCGGCCAGCCCGTCGTGGTCAAGAAGAGCCCCGTCGGCTACGACGGAGTCGACGCCGGCACGCCGCTGATGGTCTACGGCGAAGTGCAGTATCAAGACGAGGTGATCACCAATGGCAGCGCGTGACGTACTCAAACAGGTCGGCTTGTTCGTCGTGATCGTCGCGGTCGTCGTCGGCGGGACGGCCGTGGCGGGAACGATCGGAACCTCGACGGACGCGCCGTCGACGCCCGATGTCCAAAACGAGCAGTTCGAGCCGTCGAACGCCCTCCCGCCGACCGACGACGGGACCGGCTCGATCACCATGGACGCCGACGCCGAGTCGAAGACGGTGCTCGTCGACGTGGGCCACGAGAACGGAATCAGCGAGAGCGACATCCAGCCGCTGCTGAACACCCTCGTCGACAACGGCCACGAGATTCGCTTTTTCACCCGGCAGGATCGCGACCTCAACGAGTCGCTCCAGTCGGCCGATGCCTACCTCGTGGCGAACCCGCGCCAGCGCTACACCGGCGAGCAGATCGCCGGCGTCGCGGCCTTCGAACGGGCCGGCGGCCGGGTCCTGTTCCTCTCCGAGCCCGCAGAGACCCAGGGCTTGGGTGGGCTCCTGATCAGGCGGATCGAACAGGTCGACAACGTCGACAGCGCGATCGGATCGACGTTCGGCCTCGCGGTCCAGAGCGGCTACGTCTACAACCTGCAGGAGAACCAGAACAACTACAAGAGCGTCTACGCCACCCCGGCGGGAAGCAGTGATCTCACGGACGGCGTCGACCGCGTCGTCCTCCGCGAGGCGTCGCCGCTCGTCGCGCCCGACGACGCGACGACGCTGCAGGGTCTCGACGGCACCACGCTCTCGACGACCCGCAACGGCGGGGAGTACGCGCTCGCCGCCCACACCGGGAACGTCACCGCCGTCGGCGACACCGACTTCCTCAACGCCGAGAACGCCTACGTGGCTGACAACGAGGCGTTCATCGGCAACCTCGCCGACTTCCTCGTGAGCGGCGACAAAGCCGAAGGCGCCCCGCAGCCGCCCCAGCCGGAAGGCGGCGCACCGGGCTCCGGTCCGACCGGTCCAACCCCCCAGCCGCCCCAGCGGGCGCCCTGAATCGGGGAGCCGACTGACTCGGATTTTTTGAACCCCCGCCGGGAGCGACGCGTCCGGTCTCGGGTGGTCCCGTTCAAGCAGTCACGGCGCCGACGGCGGTCCCGCCAGCGAAAGCCGAAACGTCAAGGCCCATGAAGCGGGAGGGACGATCATGCGCCAGTTCGTCGTCGTCGGCCACGAGGTGCCCGTCGACGCGTCCATCTCCCTCGACGACCTCGCGGGCGGCGCCGGCCGCCTCGACCTCCTCGCACGCTCGGTCACCGCCGGCCTCGTGCTCTCGCATGGCCTCCGCGAGGACGTCCGGGTTCACCTGGTCTGTGGCGACGCGTTCACCGTCACCGTCGACGGCAGGACCGTCCGGAACCTCAACCCGGACGAACGGAGCACCGCGGCGCTGATCCGTGACGCCCTGGCGGCGCGGGCCGAGGCGATCGGCCACCAGCCGGCTGAGTCGAGTCCGGGCGTCGAGATCCGCCGCTTCGGCTTCGCGGGCGCGATCGACTGGCTCGGGGACCGGGGGACGATCGTCCACCTCCACGAGGACGGACAGCCGATCGTCGACTGGGAGCCGCCGACGGACCCGGTGTTCGTCCTCTCGGATCACCGCGATTTCACCGCCGAGGAACTCGACGTGCTCGGGGACGCGGCTGCCGATCGAATCCGTCTCGGTCCCCGACCGATCCACGCGGATCACGCGATCACCGTCGCACACAACTACCTCGACACCGACGGCTACGGTCGGTACTGAGCCGCGTCATCGGCGCGGAGTCGACCCCAATCACAACTGTTAAACGCGGCGACGGCGGTACTTCGACCTGCGGGCCGGTGGGGTAGCTTGGTATCCTTCGGCCTTCGGGTGGCCGTAACCACGATTCAAATTCGTGCCGGCCCACTTCTCCCGCACCGCTGTTTCAGAACCGGAGTGGCGAGTCCGCCGGAGAGCTAATCCAATAGAAACATCCGTCGACCGCGACGGCGAGGAACACGACCCCGGCGACGGCGGCGTCGACACGGTGCCGTTGCATCTCCCGGCGCGTCGACTTCTCCAGGAGACGCGGCTACAGTACGATCGTGAGGCCGGTGAGATGTTCCGCTGCTCCCGGTGTAACGTGGCCTATAGCAGTCAGAAGATGATGGCGCGACACTTCGCCCACCGATACGGTATCGAGGACCCCGAGGTTGCTGATCTCCTGTTGATCGTGGAGGATTACTACGATAACGACCGACCTTGTATAGAGAATCCCACCGCAGAACAAAATAACAATTCAGTCACATGATTCGGTAAGGTTAGGTTCCTGCCATATAAACTTAAACGAAATGGAACTTGAAGGTACCCATAGGTCTGATGGCCTCTCCGTCTACATCCCAATCAAACCTGAAGCATTAGATGGAAACCCCCGGATGGTTCCCCCGCTCGATGAAGATAATTACTATGAAACTGATGAAATTTTAATAATTCACCATTACTCGACACCTCTAGAGTCAGTCAGCCGAATCCATATTGAACAGTTATCTGAGGTTGCAGATATAGAACAAAAAGAGAATTTGGAGGAGAATCTGTATAAATACGAATCGAAGGATAAGAAGTATGTCCCTCTCCCCGATGATATGGAATACTACGATCTCGCCGAAGAAGAGTTCCATGACATCCCTGAGGAGATGATAGTTCCACCTACGTTTGATATTTTTGAAGGTCTTTCAAGATTAATTGAACATCCATTTTTGCTGTGTGATATTCATATGAATACAAGATTTGAACTCTATGATAACACTAACCCAGAGGTATCACCGGAGACAGTTCGTCAATCTGATGACGAAATTGAACCCGAACAGGTCTATGAAACTCCTTATGATTTAGCAGACGAGTATCCAGACGCAGTTGAACATATTCTTCAAGAACATCCAAACCGATACGAGATTTTGACTATTTCAGATGTCAACAAAAGACAAACCAAAGATGCGCTGTACCCGATATTTGCAACATTTGTAAAAGAGTTAGCGGAATTGATTGAACTAGAGTATCCCGATTCGGAGAGCTTGTCTTCCGCGATTGATGGAGTTGCCCTGAAAAATTGGCAAGAGAATAAGGGAACAAAAACAGAGGTCCACATCTCAGAATTCTTGGGATTAGGAGACATCACTGACCTGATTTCAAATTCAAACAAACTTCTTGCCACCTGTGGGTTTGAATCCTCCGGGGAATGCAGAGAAAAAATGTCGGATATAAAAGAATATCGAAATAGGGTTATGCATGCAAATAAATCACTCATTCACGATAAAGAAGAGTTGTCTCAACTTATTCAAGTGATTGATAATATGGACAACATTATTACAGAAGTTCAGGATATAGAATAGGTACTTAGATATTATTACATGCATCAGGTTGGTTATAGAGGTTTCTTCCGAACAACTCACACCTGTATCACAGTTCCAGGTTAATATGGAAATCTCGAAGCGTAGACCTGCTGAATAGGCTGTGTTCGCCCTTCTGGATAGGCTGTGCACCTGGTTGAAGCAGGTCTACCCACCTACCGGCCCCGTGTGTGGTGGCCGGACGCCTGAACGCTGAGGCGATCCTGAGCGCGAGAGGGCCCCGCGGGTCCGTTGTGCGCTCAGGATTCTCGTCCCACAGAGTGTGCTCAGTCTAGCGAAACGAGAGCGAGGCCCCGGGCAACTCACCCGGGGCGTCCGGCTGAGGCCGCATCGGAACCATAGACGACGGACATCCGAAGGCTTATTCTCCCCATCACGGACGTGTGTGCCAATGGTCTCCAGAACGCAGGCGGGTACCGCGCTCGTCGTGGGTGGCGTGCTCGTCTTCGCGCTCGCGCTCGTCGTCAGCGCGGCGGTCGCACCCTCTATCGGCACCGCCCGCGACGACGACGCGTCCCGGGCGACGCTGGTCGGCTCCCAGGGCGGCGGTCCGGGCCTCCACGAGGACGGCAGCGTCTATCGTCTCTCGGGGACGAACACGACCTGGAAACTGGCGGACGCCGAGAGCTACTTCGACGTCACCAGACTGGACAACGGCTCGGTGCTCGCGGGGTTCATGCACGGCGGCTACGAGGCGTGTGGCCCCTACGAGTCGCCCTGCGTCCACACCGGCTTCCGGGTGATCGAGCCCGGCCCCGATCCCCGCGTCGTCGACGAGTTCACCTTCCCGGTGCGGACCCGCAAGAACAGCGAGGTCCACGACGTCGAACTGCTGCCCTCCGGGGAGTTCCTCGTCACCGACATGGAGCACGAGCGGATCATGACTGTCCGCGGCGACGAGATCACCTGGCAGTGGAACGCCAGCGAGCGCTACGACGCCCCCGACGACCCCACCAAGGTCGACTGGCTCCACATCAACGACGTCGACCACGTCGGCGACGACCGCTATCTCGTCTCGGTGCGCAACGCGAACGAACTCGTGATCGTCGAGCGCGGGGAGGGTGTCGTCGAGGTGATCAACGACGGCGGCGACCCCGAGGTGCTCGACCACCAGCACAACCCCCAGTGGCTCGGCGACGGCGCGGTGCTCGTGGCCGACAGCGAGAACGACCGGATCGTGGAACTCCACCGGACCGAGAGCGGGGACTGGACGGTCGCCTGGAAACTCGACCGCGCGGAGGGCGTCGGCTTCTCGTGGCCCCGGGACGCAGACCGGCTGCCGAACGGGAACACGCTGATCACGGACTCGGCCAACCAGCGGCTCGTCGAAGTCAACGAGTCCGGACGGACCGTCTGGAGCTACGAGACGCCGCTGATCCCCTACGAGGCCGAGCGGCTGCCGGCCGGCGAGACGGTCGGTGGACCGCTGTACAACCCCTCGACTGGCGATGCCGGCGGGGCACAAGCGGCCGGGAGCGGCTCGATCCCGGTGCTTTCCTTCCTGCTCCAGGCGCTCCAGACGAGCTATCCGCTGCCGTTCTGGATCGCGGAGTGGCACCTCGCGCTCGGAGTCGTCTGTCTCGGCTCGG
>Ga0207719_100447_pt1 | contig 23970 bp, 18 predicted proteins | sample A23P1SouthBayCA_2_FD_187279 | JGI IMG/M metagenome (GOLD analysis project Ga0207719, IMG submission 187279) | Aerobic enrichment media microbial communities from Eden Landing Ponds, California, USA - A23 P3 (3) (SPAdes) | ecosystem: Environmental > Aquatic > Marine > Unclassified | place... | reverse complement strand
CCAGCCGTCGTCGACGTCCACGTCGAGCCGGTCGACTGAGGTAGTCATCCGGTGAGCGTCGGTCGTCCCCGCCGGCAGCCCGACACACCTCGTCGGTGGACCCGAACCTTGATTAGCGGCAGTTTCGTGGTGGATCGCATGTCACGTGACCTCCGGGAGTGGATCGACGAGGCCGAGGCACTCGGGGCCCTAGAACGGATCGACTCCGAAGTCCACTGGAACGAGGAGATGGGCGCCATCGCCTACTGCGTCAACAAGGAGATCGGCGCGCCGGCGCTCCTCTTCGAGACCATCACGGACCACGAGGACGGGTTCCGGGCGCTGTGGAACCTGTTCGGATCGAGCACGACCCGCCTCGCTCTGAGCATGAACGAGGACCCCGACCTCGACATGAAGGAGCTCATCTCGCTCGGCCGCGACCGCTTTGGCACCCGCATCGACCCGACGTTCGTGAGCGATGGACCGGTGTACGAGAACTCGGACTACGGTGACGACGTCGACCTTCACAGGTTCCCCTCCCCCCGGACGTGGCCCCGCGACGGGGGGCGGTACATCGGGACCGCGTGTGCGGTGATCACCGAGAACCCCGACACGGGAGCGATCAACGTCGGGACCTACCGGGGGATGGTCCAGTCGTCGAACGCGGCGTCGATCAACGCCGTCCAGGGCAAGGACATGCGGGCGCACGTCGAACAGCAGTGGGAGCGCGACGAACCCCTCGACGTGGCCGTCGCCTACGGCATCCTGCCCGAACTCCTCCTCGTCTCGGGGTCGAAGTACGGCGAGGCCGAAAACGAGTTCGAATACGCCGGTGGCGTGCGCGGGAGCCCGATCGAACTGGTCGAGGGCGAAGTGACGGGGTTACCGATCCCGGCAAACGCCGAAATCGTCGCCGAGGGGCGCTTCGAACCCGGGGACCTGCGCTCGGAGGGGCCCTTCGGCGAGTTCACCGGTTACTACGGCGAGGAGGTCGCGGAGTCACCGACGGCCACGTTCGAGGCGGTCCACTACCGCGACGATCCGATCCTGACCGTCGCCGCGGAGGCCGACTACCCCGGCGGGGACAACGGGGTCAAGAGCGTCGCGATGCGTGGGGCGCGCATCTGGAACTCCCTGGAGAGCGACCTCGGCGTCCCCGGCATCGAGGGCGTATACAACCCGCCCCAGGCCGCCGGCGGCGGCGGCATGACGTTCGTCTCGATCGATCAGCAGTACCCGGGTCACGCCGCCCAGGTCGCGTCGGTCGTGTCCGGGGCACCGGTGTCGGCGTACTTCCAGAAGTTCGTCGTGATCGTCGACGAGGACGTCGAACCGACCGACATCGACCAGGTGTTGTGGGCGCTCGCGACGCGGTTCCACCCCGCGGAGGACGTCCAGGTGATCGAGGACACCTGGGGCTACCCGCTCGATCCCTCGCTGCCCGAGGACATGCGCCGTCACGGCGCAAAGCTGTGGCTGGACGCGACGAAGAACTACAAGTACTACGAGGAGGGGGAGTTCCCCGAACGGCTGGCGCTGCGCCGCGAGATGTACGAGCACGTCGCCGAACGGTGGGACGAGTTCGACGTCGACGTCCCGCTCCCCGACCTGCCCACCTTCTACGAGGCGGCCTGGGATCCCCAGTCCGACGGGGGAGAGGAACCTTACGACGCCTCCTGACCGCGTCGGGGGGAACAGCCGGCGACTGCCGGACGCCGCCCGGCGGAGGAAACAGACCGATACAACGACGCGAGACGGACCCGGCGAGTCAGTAGCTGTTCTCGAAGAAGCCGTCGATCAGCGAGGCCGCCCACTCGACCTGGTCGACCATCACCCAGTGGCCGCAGTTGCGGAGGACGTGGACCGTCGAGTCGTCGATGAGGTCGAACATGCCGAACGCGCCCTCGGGCGGGATCACGCGGTCGTCGCGTCCGTTGATGATCAGCGTCTCGACGTCCACAGCGGCGATCTCCTCGTCGTCGTAGTACATGTCGCCGCTTGTGGCGATACGCATCGTCTCCGAGAAGGCCGCCTCGATGCCGGGTCGTTCGAGGTTGGACAGCCGGTGGTCGACCATGGCGGCCCTGTCGAACCAGTCGGTCTCCGAGAGGACGTCGACGATGTCGAACATCGCCTCGCGCGACCCGTCGAAACTCGAGAGGATGTCGACGGCGTCGCGGCAGCTCTGGGGGCGTTCGTCGAGGGTGAGGTAGCCCGCGCCGCCGACGAGGATCAGTTTGTCGATCGTCTCGGGAGACTGCATGGCGACGCCCATCGACGCGGACCCGCCCATCGAGTTTCCGATCAGGCTCGGGCGATCGAGATCCATCGCCTCGACGAACCCGATCACCTGATCGATCCGGGCCTGGTTCGTGTAGTCGAACTCGTCCGGGTCAGGCGTCGCCGATTGCCCGAAGCCGACCATGTCCATGGCCAGCGTGCGGTAGCCGGCCCCCGCCAGCAGCGGCATCGCGTACTTCCAGTTCCCCCACGAGTCGGCGCCCGACCCGCCACCGTGGACCATGACGAGCGGGCGGCCATCCTCGGGTCCGCGCTCCCAGTAGTGCGTCTCGACGCCGTTTGCCTGGATGAACCCCTCTTCGAACTCGTCTTGAGACGGTTCTGACATCATCGTACACCGCTGACTCATCCCCCAGCGCCATAGTGTTTTCCCGCGCGGGGGTCGATCGACCCCCGGTCCGGGCCCAGCCCGTACCTCATGAGGTGCCGACGGCAACCCCGCCGAAGCGTTCTTTTGGTGACCTACGCTGACATCACGCATGGCGGAACTCCTGACAGACCGGACCGCGGTCGTGACCGGCGGCGCCAGCGGGATCGGCCGCGGCATCGCGCTCTCGCTCGCCGACCACGGCGCCGACGTCGTGGTCGCGGACGTCACCCAAACCCCGAGCACGCCGGACACCACGCCGACGGTCGATGCCATCGGAGAGCGAACCGACGCCCGGGCGGTCTACGTCGACTGCGACGTGCGGGAACCGAGCGACGTCGAGGCGGCCGTGGGGAAGGCAGCGGAGTTCGGCGGCATCGACGTCATGGTCAACAACGCGGGTGTCGCTCACGCCGTCGAGTTTCTCGACTCCACCGTCGAAGACTATCACGCGATGATAGACGTCCACCTCCGGGGGACGTACCTCGGCTGTCGTGAGGCAGCGAGGGCCATGCTCGCGGGTGACGGGGGGTCGATCATCAACGTCTCCAGTACCGCCGCCGACCGTGGATTCGACGCGCCGGGAGCGGCGTTTTACGCCGCCGCGAAGGGGGGAATCCAGTCGATGACGTTCGCGCTCGGCGAGATGCTCGGGCCGGAGATCCGGGTGAACGCCATCAAGCCCGGGTACACGGCCGACACGGGACTCGACGCCGAGAAAGGGACCGACGAACAGCGTCGCGACCGCGCCGCCGAGACGGCCCTCGAACGCCTCGGCGTCCCCGACGACGTCGGCGACGCCGCCGTGTTCCTGGCGAGCGACCTGTCGTCGTACGTCACCAGCGAGTCCCTCCTCGTCGACGGGGGGTGGGTCCACACGGGCGGCCCCTGACCCGCCGGGACGCTTCCGCCGTTCCGTGCGGTCCGTGACGCGGCCTCAGTGCGTCGGGTCGCCGCCGAGGTAACTGTCGTTCGACAGGACGTCGAGCACCTCGTCGTCGACGTTCACCGTCGGAAGCCTCAGGTGAGACCGATACTCGTCGTTCCGGTAGATCTTGTGCAGCGTCGTCCTGCTGCTACAGAGGTGGGGGTGGTAGTGGACGTGCATTTCGTCGTCGAGGGGTGACTCCATGCTCTCGATCGATAGCTTGAGTCGGTGACCCTCCGACAGGACGCTCGCGAAGGGGCCGAGCCCGACCTGGTACTCGGTGATCTCGCCCGGTTCGACCGGGTCGACGGACTCCTCGGTGTGGGGGTGATACGGCCGACCGGGTTCGGACCGGTCCGGATCGACGGCCCGGTGGGAGGCATTCAGGTACGTCTTCTCCAGGCGCACCTCGGAGCCGTCCGGCCTGACGTCCGAGAGGGAGACGATCCAGGTGGTGTCGGGCTGGTCGATGGAGGCGTAGAAGGTGAGCGACGCGGGTCCCATGAGCTGGAGCTTCCCGGGCATGGGCTGGCTCACGTAGCTGACCGAGCCTCGCTGTTGGGAGACGTGGAGTGGCTCCTGGAGGAACGAGTCGGGTTCGGCCTGGTACCGTTCGGGGGCAAAGGATAGCTGTCCGCGCCGGCGGAGGTAACACGCCTCCCACTCGACGTCGGGGACCGGCCACTCGGTCTCCTCCCGGCGCTCGTGGGAGCCCTGCATGGCGATTTCGATGGGGGGTTCGTCGAGCAGGCCGGTGTCGATGTCCTTCAGCCAGTGGTCGAACCACCTGATCAACAAGTCGACGTCCTCCCGCCAGGGGCGCTCCTCGGGGCCGGGGGGTTTCACGAGCAGTTTCTTCGTGGTGTCGAGCTGTTCGTACAGCTCCCAGAACCCCTTCAGGCTGTGGGGGTTCTTCCCGATAACGAAGGCGGGAACGTCGATGTCCTCGACCCGGGGGTAGATAGAGCGGTCCTCCCAGAACTCCCCGTCGTAGGGGTTCATCAGCATGTCGTAGAACATCGGGTTCTTGAACGGGTACTGGAGGAGATGATAGAGGTTCGGCTGGTGGCGGATGTCAGGGTCGTCCAGCAGTTCCGCCCGCCGTTTGTCGATTTTCTCCTGCGGCCAGTCCCGCTGTACCTTGGAGACGGGGTTGTTCGCAGGGATCCCACTCGACCCGTTGCGGCCGTCCCAGAGCCCGTAGTAGAACATGTTGAGAACGCCGCCGGGGTAGACCCCGTCGCGGTAGAAATCAGAGAGCGCGTGGGAGACGAAGATACCCTCCAGGTGATCGGGCTGTTCGAGCGCAGTCTTGAGCGTCGTGAACGAGAAGTAGGAGTACCCCGTCATCCCGACGGAGCCATCACACCAGGGCTGGTCGGCGATCCACTCGATGAGGTCGTGACCGTCCTCGCCTTCGTGGGAGGCCATCATACCGGTGAACGCGCCACCCGAGTCGCCCGTCCCGCGCACGTCGGCGACGACGTGTGCGTAGCCGCGCGGGACGAACTCCTCCGGGTCGCCGGCCTCGATGGTGCCGTCCCACATCGCGCTCTCCCCCAGGGGTTGCGGTGAGAGCGGGAGGTCCTGCGTCTCCTTGCCGTAGCCGGCCATCGCGACTAGCGCCGGGAACTCCCCCTCGGCGTCGGGGCGGAACACGTTGACCGCGAGTTCGACGCCGTCGCGCATCGGCACGCTGACGTTCCGTTCCTCCACGATGTCGTGTTCCGGTTGGCTGATCTGCTCACGCCACTGGCTACGAGTACCTCTGGAGCTCATCGGTACCGCCCAAATGATGTCAGTCTGCCTTATTCTTTGGGGGTTCGCGAGATCTTCCGATCTGTTGGTTGATTTTTTCTGCCACCGCGATGGGAAATGTTCGGATAGAATCAACAGTAATACCGTCGCTCACCGCTGTTTCTGGCCAATATTTGTCATTCTCAGAAAGTCTGGGGCAAACTCGGTCCACCTACTTCCCTGACATCGTCCCGCCGGAGTATGCTGATCGCGACGACTCCAGCTCCGATGGGTCTTGTTCCCCACTCAGTGATTACTCGGAGTAGTATCCGAACACCGCTGTGACAAAGCGGCGACAGTTTTTATAATCAAACGACGCATTGTGAAGTACTGACATGGGCGCGTCGTACCCGTTCGCCGGAATCGTCGACCAGACGGCAATGAAACGCGCGCTGCTGGTCAACGCCGTCAACCCCGACGTAAACGGCGTGCTGCTCCGAGGTGAGCGAGGAACCGCCAAGTCAACCGCCGTCCGTGCGCTGACGGAGGTGCTACCGAAGATCGAAGCCGTGGCGGACTGTCCGTACGGCTGTCCACCCGACGACCGCGACCGGATGTGCAGCGAGTGTCGCGAGCGCCACGACGCCGGCGCGGACCTGCCGATCGAACGGCGACGGATGCGGGTGGTAGATCTACCGCTGAACGCTTCCGAGGACCGTGTCGTCGGCAGCATCGATCTGAGGGAAGCCGTCCAGTCGGGCGAAGCGAGGTTCGAACCAGGGATCCTCGCGGAGGCCAACCGCAACGTGCTCTACGTGGACGAGGTGAACCTCCTCGACGACCACATCGTCGACGTGCTGCTGGACGCAGCGGCGATGGGCGAGAACATCGTCGAACGCGAGGGCGTCTCCTTCCGGCACCCCGCCGAGTTCGTCCTCGTCGGGACGATGAACCCCGAGGAGGGCGGGCTGCGGCCCCAACTGCTCGACCGCTTCGACATCGTCGTCGACGTGACGGCCAGCGACGATCCCGCAGAGCGCGTCGAGATTGCCGAACGGCGGGAGGCGTTCGACGCGGATTCGGAGGCGTTCCGCGCCGCGTACGCCGACGAACAGCGTGCACTTCGCGAACGGGTCCGGGCGGCACGAGAGCGGATCGAGCGCGTACAGATGCCCGAGGAGCGTCAGCACGAGGCCTCCTACGAGGCACTCCGGCAGCGCGCCCACGGGATGCGCGCGGACATCGCCGTCTCCCGGATCGCCCGCGCCATCGCCGCCCTCGACGGCGAGGACGAGGTGACCGAGGCCCACGTCGCGGAGGCGCAGTACTTCGCGTTCCCCCACCGGGTGGAGGGCGTCGCCGAGATGACCTTCGGCGAGGCGGCACTCTCGACGGGCAGCGACGAGGAATCCGACGAGGGCGACGACGACGAGAGCGACCCCGAGGGCGACGACTCCGCCGACCAGCGGGGCGGTGGCATCCCGATCGCGGAGGGGGAGGAGTCCTACACCGTCGATCGAACCGCGATCGACCCGGAGAAAGACCGGACGATGCGAAGCGCGCTCGCGCGACGCACCCCCTCGCGGGTGGACGTGCGTAGCGGCCGGTACGTCCGGTCGCGCATCCAGGAGGAGGTAGACGACGTCGCCATCGACGCCACGCTGCGCGCGGCCGCACCCAATCAGCGGCTTCGGGGGCGAGAGGACAGCGACGGCCTCGCCATCGAATCGCGGGACCTCCGGCAGAAGCTCCGCGAGCGGACCGCACGCGCGCTGGTGGTGTTTGTCGTCGACGCCAGCGGCAGCGTGATGAGCGGCCGCCAGATGATGGAGACCAAACGCGGCCTGCTCTCGCTGATCGAGGACGCCTACCGCGCCCGGAACCGCGTGGCAGTGGTGGTGTTCCGTGGTGAGAGCGCGTTCACGCTGGTCGAACCCACCCGGAACCACCGACAGGCCCGGGAGGCAGTCTCGCGGTTGACTGTCGGCGGCAACACGCCGCTGGCTCACGGGCTGGTCGAGGCGTACCGACTCGTTGAACGGGAGAAGCGCCGTGATCAGGACCTCTACCCGCTGGTCGTTGTGCTGTCCGACGGCCAGTCGAACGTGGAATACCGAGAGGGTGGCGACGCCAAAGCGGACGCGTTCCGCGCCGCGGCGCTGTTCGACGAGGACGACATCCCGTCGGTGTTCGTCGACACCGGCCACAAGATCGACACCACGCCCGACGAGATATGGACCGAGCGGAAGGCCCGACGGATGAAGCGCAAGCGCCACGAGCGCAACCGGGATTTCGCGGCAGCGATGGGCGGGGAGTACCTCCCCTTGATCGACCTGCCGCGGGACGTCGATCTCGAAGCGCTCGACCTGGAGGAGGGAACCGCATGACCCGACGCGATGGGAGCAACGGCGAGAACGACCGACCACAATCGATGACCGACCACGACACCACAGACCAGGCATCGACGGCCGACGAAGCGGCGTCCACCGGCCGGACGTTCCCGTTTACGGCCATCGTCGACCAGGCCGAGATGAAACGTGCGCTCGTGCTGAACGCCGTCAACCCCGACGTGGGCGGTGTGCTGATCCGGGGCGAGCGCGGGACTGCCAAGTCCACCGCCGTCCGCGCGCTGGTGGAGGTGCTGCCCGAGATCGAAGCCGTGGCGGACTGTCCGTACGGCTGTCCACCAGACGATCACGACCGGATGTGCAGCGACTGTCGCGAGCGCCACGACGCCGACGAAGACCTCCCGGTCGAGACCCGGCCGATGCGGGTGGTGGATCTCCCGCTGAACGCCTCCGAGGACCGCGTCGTCGGCAGCATCGACCTCGAACGCGCGGTGCAGGCGGGGGAGCGGGAGTTCGAACCGGGGATCCTCGCGGAGGCCAACCGCAACGTCCTCTACGTGGACGAGGTGAACCTCCTCGACGACCACATCGTCGACGTGCTGCTGGACGCGGCGGCGATGGGCGAGAACATCGTCGAACGCGAGGGGGTCTCCTTTCGGCACCCCTCGGAGTTCATCCTCGTCGGGACGATGAACCCCGAAGAGGGCGACCTGCGGCCTCAGCTACTGGACCGATTCGGCCTCGTGGTCGACGTCGAAGGCGTCACCGAGGTGGACGATCGCGTGGAGATCAGCCGGCGACGCGCCGCCTTCGAAGCCGATCCGGACGCGTTCCGCATCGAGTACGCCGACGAGCAGGCGACACTCCGCGAGGACATCGTGGCGGCCCGTGAGCGCCTCGACGATGTGGCACTCGACGACACCATCGCACGGCTGATCGCGGGGATGAACATCGAACTCGACGTGGACGGCCACCGCGGCGACATCACGCTTCGACGAGCCGCCCGCACGTTGGCGGCGTTCGAGGGCGAAGACGAGGTGACTGCCCGGACCGTCCGCCACGTCGCACGAATGGCACTTGAACACCGCCTCCAACGACTCCCCTTCGAGGAGGAAGACCAGGACGTCATGAGCGTCTTCCACGACGTACGACGTGAACTCGACCTCGAAGACTGAGTCCCCGAGGTAGCCGGTGTTTACCGGGGTTTTGATCGGGTAGTTCAATCTGTATTTATTTTTTATAATTGATAAAATCTAGTACATTTATTGGAGGCCGCAAACCACAGTTGTGTGGGAACGTATACCGCGAGTAATGGTAACGTGGGGCGTTCCTGGAGGAACACCATGCCAGAGTACGACTTCGATGGGCAAGTGGCGTTCGTCACGGGCGCCGCGCACGGACAGGGTCGCTCGCACGCACAGTACTACGCGAAACACGGCGCTGACGTGGTAGCAGTCGACATCAGCCACAACAAGGAGACGGTACCCTACGACCTCGGGACGTCCGACGAACTCGCTGAGACCGCGACTCTCGTCGAGGAGGAGGGCCAGGAGGTGCTCACGCTCGAAGCCGACGTCTCCGACGAGGCCGAGGTTGCCGCGGCCGTCGAGGAGGCGGTCGACCAGTTCGGCAAGATCGACGTCCTCGCCAACAACGCCGGGATCGAGTCGATCGCGGAGGCGACGAAGATGGACGAGGCGATGTGGGACGAGTTGATCGACACGAACCTGAAAGGCGTCTGGCTCTGTAGCAAGCACGTCGGCCAACACTTCATTGAGCGCGGTGACGGCGGCAAAATCGTCTCCACCGCCTCGACGTCCGGCTTCTCCGGGATTCCGCTTGGCAACGCCCACTACGTCGCGGCGAAACACGGCGTTCGGGGGCTGACGAAGACGCTGGCGCTCGAACTCGCGGAGTACGACGTCAACGTCAACGCTGTCGCCCCGTCGGCCATCGACACCCCGATGGTCAGCGGAATGGTCGAGGCCTACGGTGAGGAGATTCTCGACGAGGGCGGTGCGGCGCTCTCGGGCCCGTTCAACATCTTCGATCCCGGCGAGATGCTCGAAGCGAAGGACATCACGGAGGCGTACATGTGGCTCTCCAGCGACGCCGCCCGCTACGTCACAGGGATCACCCTCCCCGTCGACGCCGGGTTCCTGGCGAAGTAACGACAGATACCCAACCTCCGAAACAACAACACGATGGTTCACTACGACTTCAGCGGCAAGGTCGCGTTCGTCACTGGCGCCGGTCACGGCCAGGGACGTTCGCACGCACAGCACTACGCGAAACACGGTGCCGACGTCGTCGTCACCGACATCTGCGAGAACATCGAGACCAACCCGTACGACCTCAGCACCCCGAACGAACTCGAAGAGACCGCCAGCATGGTCGAAGACGAGGGCCAGGAGGCGCTCGCTATCGAGATGGACGTCCGTGAGGAGGACGAGGTTGCCGCGGCCGTCGACGAGGCACTCGACGAGTTCGGCAGGATCGACATCCTCGCCAACAACGCCGGCATCTTCAACGCGGCCGATATGACGGAGATGCCTGAGCAGCAGTGGGACGAGATGATCAACACGAACCTCAAGGGTGTGTGGCTGGCTTCGAAACACGTCGGCCAGCACTTCATCGACCGCGGCGACGGCGGCAAGATCGTCTCCACCTCTTCGGCCGCGGGGCTGGTCGGCACCCCCTCGTCGGGTCACTACGTCGCCACGAAACACGGCGTGCTGGGGCTGACGAAGACGCTGGCGCTCGAACTCGCGGAGTACGACGTCAACGTCAACGCCGTCTGCCCCACCGGCGTTCAGACGCCGATGATCGCGGGCTTCACCGAGGCCTACGGCGAGGAGCTGATGGAGGAGATGGGCCAGCTCAGCGGGCCGTGGAGCGTGTTCGAGGACGTCGAGATGATCGAAGCGAAGGACATTAGCGAGGCGTACATGTGGCTCTCGAGCGACGCCGCCCGTTACGTCACGGGGATCGGCCTTCCCGTAGACGCCGGAATGACCGCGAAGTAACACAACCCGGACCGGAGTACGATTTCAGCGGCAAGGGGATGTCGATCCCCGGGTGGTCGGAGTCTGAACTCGGCAACGGGAATCAACGGCTCGTCCGCGCTACCTGTGGCGACACCCCCACCCCAGATTGCAAGTGTTCTGGGTACTGTACAGTCCCGGTCCGAAAACACGACGTCATATAAAGACGGGGTGATTAACGATCGTCAGACACCCCAGATTGCAAGTGTTTCCGTGAGGTAGCGTGTCTCACAAGTCCAAAATAGCTTTTTTCGAGTTCTTATCTATTTTGCTTGTACCATTAATATTATAAATTAGTTTCTAGCTAGTAGTAGAGAAGAGAGAGTTGAGACTGCACCTTCGTCTCCCCCTGTCGTGACGTCTGTGCTACCGATATCGGCCCGCTACCGTGTAGCTGAGAACACTTACAATCTGGGGGGTGGGGGTATTATAAATGTCCGAGAACACTTACAACACTTAGAACACTTGCAAGGGTGGGTTTATTAGCCAGGCGTGTGACAGTCGTCAGTAATGAACTCGCCGTTCAAAGGTCCGAACAAGATCTTCAAAGACAAGGAACCCTTCAAGGAGGAGTACACTCCCGAGGAGATCCTGGAACGCGACGACATCATCGAGGAGTACGGAGCAGCGCTTCAGGACCTGATCGACGGGTTTGGCCCACCGAACGTGTTCATCTACGGCCAGACGGGGGTTGGGAAGACAGCGACGACGACGAAGATGATGGAGTACCTCCGTGAGGAGATCGAAACTACAGACACCGCTCTCACGATCCTCTCCATCAACTGTAACAAACGGACCTCGACCTACCAGGTCATCTCCTACATCGCGAACGAACTCTACGATGACCGTACTATCAAACAGGGGACCCACCCCGATACAATCTGGTCGATGATCTACCGCCGGGTCGACGAAATCGGTGGTGACTTTCTCATCATCCTCGACGAGATCGACAAACTTGGAGAGGACGAACAGCTTCTCTATGAGTTCCCGCGGGCGCGTTCCATGGACGAACTCGAAGACGCCGAAATCGGTCTCATCGGGATCAGTAACAACTTCAAATTCCGGGATAATCTCTCCGGCCGCGTCAAGAGTACGCTCTGTGAACGAGAAATCCAGTTTTCCCCCTACGACGCCGAAGAACTCCAGACCATCCTCAAATACTACGCTGACCTCACCTTCCGCTCGGACGTGTTGGGGGACGACGTCGTTCCGCTCTGTGCCGCCCTCACCGCTCAAGACACCGGGGACGCACGAATGGCTCTCGACCTCCTCGAAACTGCTGGCGACATCGCCCGCCACGAGGAGGCCAAAGAGGTTACCGAAGAGCACGTCCGTATAGCCCGTAGTGAAGTCGACCGGGCGAACACTCGTGACATCATCTCCGAACGCCTGACGACCCAGATGCAACTCACGTTGCTGGCGACGACGCTGCTCGTCATCGACCCGGACCGAAAAGCGAAAACGAAGCACATCTACTCGACATACAAGGACCTATCCGACGAAATCAGCGCCGACACCCTCTCGGAGAGCCGGATCCGCGACCATATCAACACACTCGAAATGTTCGGGCTGATCGAATCGAACGAGAAAAATCTGGGTCGTCGCGGCGGTCGCACCTTCATCTACTCGCTCGTCGACGAACCGCGGATCATCCTCGAAACGTTCCGCGATGACCTTCATCTCTCGGCAGCGATCCCATCTTCGGCGGAACGACTCTTAGATCACCACGAGGAATCGACGCGGTCGGGATTCCAGCAGGAACTTGGCTCTCGCGACGATTAACACTTACAACCTGGGGGGTCCCCACACCGAAGAGAACACTTACAATCTGGGGGGTGGCGAATCGATCGTCTGTTATCGACGAATAGAAACGAGATCATTTGCTGGACGAACGGTATCCTCTGTGTGGATGCAGATGATGTCCGGTGCGGTGACGACTGGCGCCCGATCACCGACTTCGAACCCGGTATCCTCCGCAAGCGGAAGTTGGACCTGTGAGCCGTCCCCTGCTGGCGTGATCGGTGCATCGAGCGCTCGATAGATCGTATCCTGCCATCTGCAGACAGAGACATTTGGACAGAAAATGTATATCATGACGAATTCGAAGCCGACTCGAGGGAACCCGATCGGGATACTACTGAGATGATAGCGAATCCCCTGAGATTCGAGTATCCTGTCGATGTCGATCACTGAAATCTCATAGATAAGGTAGCCAGTGATCAGAAACGGGTAGACACCAGCTTTCGTCCAGAGCGAAAACGTTCGCTGGATCGCCGTACCATCCCTGTCGACTTATCCCGGGAAAGTACATGTGCTACAGCGACCTTCCTTGCCTCGATCATACTCGTCTCAATCAGAAGCGAGTCAGAGCCGTCGGCAAAGGGCACCACACCGGTTCTTGTCCTCAGGCCGACAAACCCGTTTACCGAACGAAGTCAATCACGCCACCGCCTCTAATGACGTACCGCCAGTTCCGGCGCTTCAATTATCCAATTATTACTATAACTTAATCGGTCTGGTCAGCTCTCCGGGACGCCCGTCACGTTCCGTGGCTCGTCGGACATCCCCTCGACTCGGTTGCTCCACCCCGAAGTCATCCCGTAGGGGACTTCCCGCATGATCGCTTCGATCTCGCTGAGTTTGCCGTCCTCGACTTTGAAGATCTCCGCGATGTACCACGTCCAGGGTTGCTCCGGACCGGTCGTTACGGTCCGGCCGTCTGCAGTCTCGAACGTCCGCGTCTCGCCCGCAGCATGATCGAAGAATCCAAAGGCAAAGACCAGCCCACGCTCCCGATCGACGCTTACGAACCGTCGATCACGGATGCGAGTGACGAACTTGGTGAGGCCGGATGCTAACTGTTGTCGGGTGGTCCAATGGTAGGAGTACGTGGTGGCCTCTTCGGGATCGGGCGCCGTCTCGCCCTCCGGGACGGGCACGTTCGTGGTTGGCTCGCCGTTTTCGATCCGATGACAGTCCTCAGTAACGGGACAGGTGACGTACGGACCCCGACGCTGTAACGCCGAAAAGTATGTGTTGGCCGTCGTTATCAGCTCCCCACGCGTCATCGGTTGGGGGACGGACGTATAGAACGCCTCCCTGGGTTTGCCCAGTTCCTCGATCGCCTCGGCGGTTTCGGCATCCCGCCGAAGTACCATCTGTTCGATTTCGTCGACCCGGTCGTTCTCGATGGCAAGCCGTAATGCGATCGTCGTGGGAAGCCCGTCCTCGTGTTCATCGCTGTGTTCCCGGACAGTGCCGATCATGGTAACCACTCCCGCCGGGACGTCAGTGACGACGAGGCGGTAGGACCCGACGCCACACAGACTCCGCCACAGCCCCTCGCCGATTCGCAGACGCTGACCGTTTTCCGTGAACCGCACGTCGTCCGTAACTGGCAATCGCCCCGGCTCGTTGGCGATTGCGGCGTCCAGATACCGGTCGATCCACGCTTCGAGTTCCTCCCGATCGTCACTCCCCGTCATCGGTCCGGCATCCGCTCTATCGGCTCGCACTCCTTGTCTGGTGTGTACATATAACAACCGGCTGACCCGGACGACTTTATCCTTTCGGGAGTCATACGAGAGCTGTCACATTGAGTTCGGGAGCTATACTCGAGCTGTCACATGTCGCGCGGGACGACGTTCTCAGTCCGGTAGCGACAGGGCGGGAGTGAGATAGTCACCATACGAGGTCCTGACACCGGCACCCCAGGCCGAAAACGACCGTCGTCTGGGCGGTAATTATAAATATCCAACAGCTGTCCGCAAAGGGAGACGCACAATGGAGACGCCACTGCATCGATTCGACTACACTGATCTGACGATCGAACAGATCGGTCGAAAACTCGAGGAAACCGAGGCCGGACCGGACTGTCAGTCCGAGTTTTCGGACGCACTGGTCGGACGGTCGCTCGAAATCGTGACCGAGGATGGTCCGACGCTTGAGTACACCTTCGAGGACGAAACCCGCTTGCGGGTCTCTGAAGATCGTGGATCGACGATCCAGGTCGGGTACGGTGCACTCACGCTCGGCCGGATGATCGTGTTCTCCCACATGATTCCGGGGGCCCAGAAGGGGTACAACGTGTTCCTGGACCGTGAGACGAATCTCGTGACGGTACTCGAAGTCTGGTTCTCCAGCGGCAGAAACGAAGTCACGGTGACCGGCCAGGAAGTCGACACCGAAGCCAGGGAAGTACAGCGCGAAATCCACTTCGGCCACGTCGCGACCGCCGTCGACGAGCCGTTGGACTACCACCACCTGACGAACAGGCTCGAAGGGACGGGGATGTACTGGCAACAGGACACCGGTATCGAAACCCTGGAATTCTATGCGTCGGTCATTTCGTCGAACTTCGTCGAACTGACTCGCCACGCGGACGACCTCAGTTACTGCAGCCCGTCGGATTACGTTCTGGTGGACGATGAGACGTTCATCTACGACAGAACGGAGTGTGAATTCTCCGGCATCATGACGATGTATGCGATGGACCTGTTCTCCGAGACGCAGGTCGGGGTGCGGCTGGGCTTCAACGAGCGGGACGAACTGGAATACTACATGTTCCGGGGGACGGGCGAAGTAGTCGGCGAACTGAGTTCGCAGGCGCCGTTCGACGAACGGGGCAAACGTCGCCACCCCGGGAGTGACGGAAGCGACCAGGCAGCCGACCCGTCGAAGGGCCGGCGGCTGGCCTACCGTCCGGAACGGTCATTTCCGGACATGACCGAAGCGGACGTCCACCAGGCCGCCGAAGAACGTACCATATCGTTCCCAAGCGACACCGACTCTCTCGACGAAGAGACCGGCGTGCTGTCGGGGGATCCTCCGCCGTTCACCGACCTGCTCGCTGGCAAGGAGTTCACCCTCCGGTACGACGATGGGCCCGCCTGGGAGTACAAGATCGACGACGAAAACGCTCTGCGGTGGCGTCCGGAAGGGACCCAGGCATGGCGAGATGAGTCCTACCGGGCGATCGAAATCGACGAGCAGTTGGTGTTCTTCTCTCACCTCCACGGTGGGAGTCGACCACGGACGAGCGTCAAAATCGCTCTGGATCTGTCAAACGGCCTCACGACGTGTATCCATTCGGAGATGGGGACCGACTACTACGCGAACGAGGTTTCCTACACGACCCACTTTGGCGTCGCTGAGATGGACGGGGTCGAAACACCCAGATACGTTCGCCACGAATTCACGGACGAACTAGTTGGTCGTGGGTACACGAGGACCTACTCCGAGGAGATGACGTCCATGCACCTGTACACGACACCGCACTCCTCCTCATGGACGATCTATGACGACGATCAGACCCTGTGGTCGCAGTGGTCCGCGCCGGCCACGTACGTCAAGCTTCGAGACGGAGTCTACGTCGTGAACGTGGTCGAGGAAGCCTGCAACGGCGCCGAGACCTGTATCGTCGAAAACGAAAAGACCGATCGCGCCAGCGGATTCGGGTTCCACGGTGGCGAAGACGGGGTCACTCTCGGCGCAATCGGTGCGGTTGCGCGCGATCTCGGCCGCTACGACGTGAGCGAGTTCTTCGGACCCCGGGCACGGACAGACGCTCTCCAGGACTCTTCGGGACCCCACTGACGACGGAGCCTGTGACGGGTCTAGGGCGGCGCCTTTGGCAGGTAACGCGCCCGAGACACATCAAACGAGACGAATTAGTACCTAACAACAGTCTGATAAATACAATTATGTCATTCCGTGTGAACAACCATCCATGACCAGTGCAGGCAGCGACTCCTCCGAGTCAGCCGACTCGCGTGAGGGGTTGATGGGCATCGTTGACAACTATCTCGACGCGCTGGTGACTCACGATCCCGCTGCGGTCCCAATCGCACCGGATGCGGCGTTCGTCGAGAATTTGGAGCGGAAGCCCCCGGGGGAAGGGCTCTGGCGGACGGCCTCACAGGCGCCGAACAGTTTCAAAATCTACGTGCCGGATCCGGTAACCGGACAGGTCGGATTTTTGGGTCACATGCAGGCTAACGGTGACCCGCTGCTGCTGGGTCTCCGCCTGGCGGTCGAGGACGGTCAGCTCACCGAAATGGAGCACCTGATCGCGACGGACGAGACGGAAACGCTGGGCGAACTCGAAACCCCACGTCCCGCCTTTCGTGAACCCGTCCCGCCCGAGGAGCGCAACACCCGCGAGGAGATGCTCAGCATCGCCGCTTCCTACTACGATGCCCTGGCGGAGGACGACGGCAGTCTGGCCCCCTTCGCCGAGGACTCCGTTCGGTTCGAGAACGGGATGCAGCGATCGGACAATCCGTCGTCGCCGGAGGCCGATCCCGCCGACGTCCTGCGAACGCTCAGTACCCCCAAACAACTCGACTGCGGGTCCATGAGCTACATCGAACGGATCGAGCCGCGGCGAGTCGACATCGCCGACGTGGAGACCGGCCTCGTGTGCGGACTGTCGCATTTCCGACATCCCATGGAGGAGACGACCCTCGACATCGAAGGCGTGCCCGGCGTCGAGACCGTCGAGCGGGACTACGACCCCTTCGATCTGCCGGCCTTACACGTTTTCAAGGTTTACGGCGGGCAGATTCACGAGATCGAGGCCATGGGGTTTCTCACCGACTACGACGCGCCGACCGGTTGGGAGTAACACGGGGACCGTTCGGTCACTCTAACTCTTCGACGCAGGGCCACCGTTCGGGGTAGTTAGCCGGCTCCTCGCCCTCGGGCCACAGCGGCTCCAGGTCGGCGTCCGGCGGGTAGTGGAGGTTGCCGTCGTCGTCCCACCCCCAGCCGGCCTCTTCGAGGGTCTGCATCGCGACGTCGATGTCGCCGGTCTCCGAGGGAGCGATCTGGGTCAGCACCTCGTCCGGATTCTCCGGATACCACGGATGGTTCGATCCGATGATCGAGGATCGGGTGAAGGTTGTGCCGCGGCCCTGGTAGAAGAGTTCACCCATGAACTGCCGATCGAGGGCCTGGGAGAGCGCGAGGCGGAACTCGCGGAACTTCGAGGGCCCGAAGTCCATCTGCGGCGAGAGATACCAGGCGTTGAACGACGGCTGCTCGGAGGTCCCGGCGACGTCGGGGATCTCCTGGGTGATCTGGTCGATGGCTGCCACGCTGGCGTTGATCATGAGGTTGATCGACCCGTCGATCAGCGCCCGGCGCATGGCGTTGAAATCTCCATACCCCTGGAGGACCAGGTTGCCGGGGACGTCGACCCAGTGGTCCTCGTAGGGTTCGAGGTCGAGTAGCTCCTCGGGCGAGAAGCTGTTGATCTGGTAGGGTCCGGAGCCGGCGACGTTCTCGGGTTCGAGGTCCAGGTCGAGGGGGTTCTCTTCGGCGCCGGCGTTGATCATCTGCTCCTTGTTGAAGATGCCCCACAGCGGGACGTGCCCGTTGAACCAGGCCGCGTTCGGTTCGCTCATGTTGACGACGACGGTCTGGTCGTCGGGCGTCTCGATGGTGTCGTAGGGCCAGGAGTTGACGTCCGGGATCTGGGCGTTGTTCTCCTCGAGCCACTCGTAAGTCCACTTGACGTCCTCGGAGGTGATCGGCGTCCCGTCGTGGAACGTGGCGTCCTCGCGGAGGGTGAAGGTGTACTGGGTGGCCTCGTCGTTGATCTCCCAGTCCGTCGCCAGGTGGGGCTGGATCTCCTGGTTTTGATCGTAGTAGGTGAGCCCAGCGTACACCGTCTGGGTCCAGCCGATCGAGTACAGCGTTCCCCAGAACTCGAGGGCGTCGATGTTCCCCATCGTGTGGCCGACGATGAGGTCCTCGTTGTCGCCGACCGGCTCCCAGTTGTACATCGCGGGGATGTTACGGTCGTTGATGCCGACCTCGCCCGGATCCGGGAATTCGACCTGGTCGGTTCGCCAGGCGCTCAGGGAGACCCCCGAGAGCAGACTGATCTGCATGACGTCCTCGGAGGCAATCGACAGCGCCTCGTTGACCTTCTGTTGGCGCTCTTCGGGGTCGCCGAACCCGACTTGCTCCATCACCGCGTTCGAATAGTCACAGCTCGCGTACTGCGTGTCGTTACTTCCGCCGTCGGCGCCCGCCGCGGTCGCAACGTACGGGACCATCACCGGGTGTGGGTCGAGGAACCGCAGGAACGGCGGGTTCAGGTTGATGTGGAAGTTCTGCGTTCGCGCGTTGTTGAACAGGTCGGCGAAGAACGTCCCCGCGTCTTTGACCTCGACCGAGGTATCGACGCCGAACTCCTCGGTCAGCAGGTCGCCAACGTAGCCGGAGCTCTGCTCCATGGCGCCGGCGTTCGGAAGGCCGGACATTGCCACCATGTTCATCGAGCCGACGCGCTCGCCGAGTTCCTGGCTGCCACCGTCGGAGCCCCCCTCGCTGCCGCCGTCTGAGCTACCGTCACCCCCGCCATCGGCGGTACCCTCACTTCCACCGTCGCTTTCTCCATCACCGCCACCACATCCCGCCAGGCCTGCTGCGGCCGTGGCCGAGAGGGCAGCAAGATACGAGCGACGATCGATCCCATTGCGACCGGTTGCGTCTTGGTTTCTCTGTGACATGATTGTTGAGTACGGCGATCGAAGCCGCCCCTCCAGTGGACGCCATCGATTAGTACAGCTCTCAACTGTCCTGCCGATGGTGCAAAGGGAGAAACAATAAATCCACCGGCGGGGCCACATGGCGGTGTCCAGATACTACTCTGAATAGTCACTAAGCAGGGATCTAGAACCTTCGGAGCTGAAGTCGGAGCCATCAGCATACTCCGGGAAGACGGTGTCAAGAAAGTCGATGAAGCCAGTTTGAGTCAAACTGGCCGAGGTGGGCAAAATCCGGCCAAAGGAAGCCGTGAGTGGCTGATATTACTGGTGGGCTTGTCTGAACATGGTCCTCTGTTGACGGGAGCAGATTTATTGTATCCGCGATTGACGGACGGATATGGCAGGGCGTCGACTCAAATCCGTGGAGAAGATCTTCGAGTTGCTCACCCATCTCGCCGAAGAGGGCCCCTCAACGCCGACCGTGCTCGCTGAGCGAATGGGCCTCCCGACCTCGACGGTCTACGACTACCTCGCGACCCTCGAAGACATCGGGTACGCGGTGAAATCCGACGGTGAATATTCCATCAGCGCTCGGATGCTGTACTTCGGGTCGAAGATGCGCGAAGACAGCAAGTTCTACGAGATGGGGAAACCGGTGGCCAAGTCGCTCTCGCGCGAACTGGGCGAACAGGCCGTCCTCACGGTTGTCGAGGGGCCGGAAGTCATCTACATCTACACGCACTCCAACAACGATCAGTTCAGCCTCAGTCTCCACCCGGGAGTGACCGTGCCCCTCCACGTCTGTGCCTCCGGTCGGGCGATCCTCGCTCACCTCCCGGAAGAAGCACGCGAGGCATTCATCGAAGAGTGGATCGTCGACGACCCCGACGAGACGACTACGAAGGCGGAACTCGAACGGGAGCTATCGACTATCCACGAACAGGGGTACGCAATCACCCGGTACCAGCGAGGCACCGAGTCGATCGCCGCACCGGTCCGTCGAGAGGGCGAACTGGTCGGGACGATCAGCGTCGGCGGGCCGGCGAACCGCATGAGTGACGAGTCGTTCCGGACCAGGGTGATCGACGACGTGCTGGACGCCGCCAACTTAATCGAGATCAACATGATGCAGTACGTCGAACCATAACGATCGTTCGGTACGATCCGCATTAGTCGGACCCCGATTGGTAGTCGAGGGGCAATATTTTACATCAATAGTGGTGTAAAGCGAAAATCTATTCTGCCGGGGAAAGGTAGCATTCCACTGCCATTTACATTCTTAGGGTTGTAAACAAGACCATCTACGCGGTGTCCGCTACCCCCGGATGACGTTCCACGGCGGTTGATCCGACAAGTGCGGATTGCAACCGTCACGATCTGGCGGGCCCGAAACCGGCGGGGTCGTAGTGAGCTTTCCCAGATGGTCCGCGATCGGCCGTGAAGTCGCCGTCGTCTTCGAGTCAGCCGATCCGAGAATCGCGGTCGGCGCTTGCAAGGTGTTCACTTGCCCGTAGACGCACTCGGCGTTCACTCCTGTCCTGTCTTGTCCTGCCCCGTCCTGTCCCAGGGCCAGTGCTCGCGAGCAGTCCGAACAGCCGCCGGTAGGGCGGTGGAGACGGTTCGCGCGACCTGCGCGGACTCGAACGGTGGCGTCGACTGCACTGAACGACCGGCAAGAGACCGATCGGGGACGGAGCCAGGTCAGTCCCGATGTCGGAAGAAGCGGAGAACGTGTTCCGTCCGATTACCCGTAGAAGTCGGCTTCGTCCACCCAGCTCGGTTCAGCGTCGTACTCCTCGATGAGGCGGTCCCACTCGTCCGGGAGCCTGACCTTTTTCGTAACCGGCCCGCCGATCGACTTGCCGATGGTAGCGTTGAACCGCCCGCCACCGCCGATGGAGAGCACCTTGATGTACTCTGGATCGCTGATCTGGGGCAGTTGTACCTTCGGCGCCTTGCCACGATCTTGCGAGTTGAACATGGGCTTGCTGACGCCGCCGCGGGAGTACTTGTGCCGGGGGACGTGCGAGTTCTCGCAGACGTACTCTTTGACCTCCTGTTTGGTCATCCCGACCGCGTCCAGTTCCTCGGCGTTGTAGGGGTTGAGGGCCGTGAACACGGTGTGGACACGCTCCTGTTCCTGGTCGGAATCCGACCTGAGCGGCCCCCCGATCTGGTACGGGTTCATATGGTAGACCATCCCCTCCAGGACGTGGTGGGCGTCGTTCCGGTACGGCGACCAGCAGACGTAGCTCTGGGGGGCAGAGAGAGTGATGGTACTCTCCCCGGCGTCGTACCCCTCGGTGACGTGGTAGGGCTCCCAGGGGGAGCGCTCCTCGTTCTCGCCGGCGAACAGGCTGTACTTGAACGGACTTCCGACGGTGGCCATGTCCTTCACCCCGGGGTGGATCCGGGTCGTGTTCTTGTAGGCCAGGCCGAGGGCACGGCCCATCGCCCGGTTCGCGCGGAAGCCAGGGCCGAACGCCCCCGTCCCGCACTGGACGTTCAGGTCCTCACGGATCGGCCCGTTGAGGAGCCAGAAGTACGCCCAGGAGCCGGTACTGACCGACGCCTGGATCGAGTTCGAGAACGGGTCGGCCAGGGCCTCGACGCCCGCGATCAACACCGGCAGGTGAACGGGCTTGCAGCCGGCCATCACGGCGTTCGTGGCCAGTGTCTCGACGGTGATCGGGTCGTCCCGGTTGCCGAGGTGACCGAGTACCTCGTCGCGCGGCAGGTTCGTGCCCCGGAGCATCTCCTCGACGCGCTCCTCGGTCGGCGGGATGACCGGGAGACCGTCGGTCGCGCCGTTTTTGTACAGCCTGTTGTTGATCTCTTCGAGCGTCGCCCCGTCGTCTAAGCTCTGTGTCATTGGGGAGTCCTCAGTCGTAGTACTCGGCGTCTTTCACCCAGTTCGGTTCGATACGGTACGTATCGAGGAGTTCCTCCCAGTTGTCGGGGAACTCAATCTTCCGCGTCACGGGGCCGCCGATCGACCGGCCGATCGTGGCGTTGAATCGGCCGCCACCGCCGATGGTCACGACACGGATATACTCCGGATCCGAAATCTGGGGCACCTGGAGCGGCGTCACCTTCTCATCGTCGTGGCTCTCGAAGGCGGCGTCGCGGAGCGCTCCCCGGGCGAACTTGTGGATGTTCGTGTGGGAGTTGTCGCAGATGTACTCCTTGACCTCCCGCTTCGTGAGTCCGGCCTCCGCCAACTCTTCAGCATTGTAGGGGTTCAGCGCGTAGACGATCGTGCCCTGGTGGTCCGCGTAGTGCCGACCGAACATCTCCAGGTCCGTGTGATAGACCATCCCCTCGAGAACGTGCTGGGCGTCGTTCTCGTAGGGGGACCAGACGATGAAGCTGTTCGGGCCACCCAGCGTGATCGTGCTCTCGTCTTCGTCGTACCCCTCGGTGACGTGGAGCGGCTCCCAGGGATTGAGTTCCTCGTTCTCGCCGGCGACGAGGCTATACTTGAACGGGCTCCCGACCGTCGCCATGTCCTTCACCCCGGGGTGAATCCGGGTCGTGTTCTTGTAGGCCAGGCCGAGGGCGCGACCGATAACGCGGTTGGCGCGGAAGCCGGGGCCGAACGCCCCGGTCCCACACTGGACGTTCAGCATGTCGCGGACGGGGCCGTTGATGAGCCAGAGATAGGCCCAGGAGCCCGTGCTGACCGAGAACTGGATCGAGTTCGACCACGGATCGCCGAGTGCCTCGATGCCGGCGACCAGTACCGGGAGATGGATCGGCGTACAGCCGGCCATCACGGCGTTGGTCGCGAGCTTCTCGACGGTGATCGGATCGTCCCGGTTACCGAGGGTCGTAATCACCTCGTCGCGCGGGCGGTCGGTCCCCTGGAGCATCTCCTCGACGCGCTCCTCGGTCGGCGGGATAATCGGGAGCCCGTCAGTGGCGCCCTGGTCGTACAGCCTGTCGTTGATCTCTTCGAGTGAACTGCCTGTTTCTGAGACGTGTGTCATGTGCGTTCCTGAGCGGAAGTTGGTGCGTGGCTACCGACGTGCCGGGGCGGTCAGGAGGGCGTCGCGAGGTCGCGCTCCTTGTCGGTACGGGGTCGGACGAGTTCGTCGATGATGTCGTCGATCACGCCCTCGGTGAGGTCACGTTCGACGCGCTCGATGTCGGCGACCTCGCTCCGGACGGGTACCTCCTTGTAGCGGAGTGGCCACCCGCGCTCGATCGCGTTCGACTTCCAGTCCATGACGAACGCCTCGTCGAGGATGCCCACGGCGGGGACGCCGGCGCGCTCGGCCCGCTCGACGCCCCAGACGAGGAACTTGGTACACGAGCCACAGTCCCCCATCGCGCCGATGCAGACGTCGAGCCCGTCGGCAGCCCACTCCTGCACGTCGTCCATCTTCGCCGGGTCCTTCGACTGGTTGAGGTAGTCGAGCGTGAACTTGCTGAAGGTCACGTCGTCGTACCGCTCCTGAATGCGTCGCTTGATCACCTCGAGGACGGGTTCGGCCGCCGCCTTGCCGTTGTCGTAGAGACCGACGTGCTTGCCGTCGAGCGTATCTACGCGGGGGGAGATGGCGTGACGGTCCGAACTCTCCGAGGGATTCTGCGGGTTCATCAATCCCATGAGTACGGGTGGCACAACCAACTGTATAAATCTTTGCCACCCGTTACCTGGCAGTGTTCAGATAAGGTCGAAGGATGAGGCGGTGCAAGTTCCTGCGGTTCCATGGCAGAACTCGACCGCCTCATCGGAGATAGCGACTTCCCAGAGTTAGAATTT
>Ga0207719_100443_pt1 | contig 24126 bp, 20 predicted proteins | sample A23P1SouthBayCA_2_FD_187279 | JGI IMG/M metagenome (GOLD analysis project Ga0207719, IMG submission 187279) | Aerobic enrichment media microbial communities from Eden Landing Ponds, California, USA - A23 P3 (3) (SPAdes) | ecosystem: Environmental > Aquatic > Marine > Unclassified | place... | reverse complement strand
TGTGCATCTCCGCGCGGCCCACGGCGAAGGCCTTCGGGCCCTCGATCACCACTTCGTCGCCGACCCGGATCGACCGGTCGGCGTCGACGACGCCCGGCGCCAGCACCGAGCCGTGGGGGACGAAGCCGTCGATCTCGACGCGCCGCGTCGGCACGTCGCTCTCGACCCACTGCCGGGCGCCCGCCAGCGTCAGCGAGAGCACGCCGTACTGTGGCACCAGCGCCGCGAGCTGGTCCCCCTCCTCGTCCCTGACCTGGAGTTTCGGGTAGCGCCCCGTCGCCTGGATGTCGTCGAACAGGTCGTCGCCGGCGCCGTCGCCGAACTGGTAGTCGGCGATGGCCCGCACGGTGTTGTGGTGGCGCTCCCGCTTGCCGTACTTGAGGTCGCCGTCCAGGGCGTCCCGGAGGTTCGCGAGCGACTCGTCGGCCGTCGGGTGGTCGACGACCGTGTACGTCGGGTCTATGTCTCGGCCCTCGGCCGCGCGCTCGACGATCGGACGGTACTCCTCCGGGACGTGGGCGATCACGTTCGGGTAGTCGTTCCGGTCGAGGTACTGCCCCAGGACGCGCGAGACGAACGATACCTCGTCCTCGGACCAGTGGCCCGTCACCGCCGAGTCGTAGTGCTGGGCCGGGTAGGTCAGCTCCAGCTCCTGGGGGACGACGCCGATCGGCGAGGTGACCGAGACGAGGTGGGCCCGCCAGTGGATCGCGTCGCGGAACTGGCCGTGGGACTGGGACTCGCTGTAGGGCTTGCGGGCCGAACACGGCACCAGCACGAGCGGGTTCGAAAAGCGGTTGCGGTACCGCGAGGTGACACGGTCGGCGAAGCGCTGGATCTCGACCCGGTTGAGGGTGTCCTCGCTCGCGGAGGTGAGTTCGACGTTGCGGATCACCGGCGTCCGGGTCTCGATGTAGCCGTACTCCTGATCGAAGCGCCTGAACGCCGCGGTGAGCCACTGGTCGTGACGCGCCTGTGCCTCAACGTAATCCCGTAGCCGACCGTCGCGGATCCGCCGGCGGACCGTCCGCAGTTGGGCCGCGAGCGCGTTGACATTGTGTTCCGCACAGGCCGCCCGGTCGAACTCCGCCCGGCCAACCTGACAGGCGGGGCAGGCACAGGGCAGTTCGTCGAGGTCTTCGAGGAAGTACTCCTCATCCGGGGTCTGGTAGAACCCCCGCGAGCCCCGTATCCGGGCGCGCTTCGCGTCGACGAGGTCGACCCCGGCGTACGCGAGCAGGGCAACGTTGCGCGCGGTGGCGACCCCCGGGAGGTACAGGGCGGTGTCGGCCGGCAGCGCCTCCCGGACGGCCACGACCTCGTCGCGAAACGCCCTGGCGTGGCCGACGACGCCCGTCGCCGTCGAGAGGACGTAGGCGTCACAGCCGCTCTCGGCGACGGCCTCGGCGGTGTCGGCGGTGACGACAGCGGCGCTCGGGAAGGGAACGTCGGGGTAGTCGGGGACGAACGACTCTTGGACCCTCGGGTCGGTGCCGGCAGGGAACGCCCGGTGGGGCAACACGGTCAGGCGGTCGTCGTCGCCCTCCGGAATCTCGCGGTCGGCGGGCCACAGACTCCCGGCGTCGGCGACCACGTCGTCGACGAGCGTGGGCGTCGTCAGCGGATCTGCGAGTCGTAGCTCCCCGAGGCGGGCCGCGCCGTCCCGCGAGAGGACCTCGAAGTGGTCGGTCATAGGTTCCCCTGATCGCCCGAGACTAACCATGTTTTCGTTGTGCGGATGTGGGGCCAGGCACCTCGTCGGAACCGTTCGCTCCGCGCCTCGAACAGTACCTATTTCTGTCACGTCTCTGTGCTCGCCCACATGGGAACCGCAGTCCGGAGCGTGCGCTCGGCGGTCGCCCTGCCGCGGAGCGCACTGTACGATGATACGGAACCGCTCTCGTCCCGGCTCCGAGTCGCCGTCCTTGCGTCCATCCTCCCGATCGCCCTCACCTCGGCGCTGATCGCGGGGTACGTGGGGGTCCGCGGGCCGGACGTCGAGGTGAGTCGGGCGGTCGTCGACACCGCCTACGGCGTCGCGGCGCTCGCCGTCCTCGGCGGCGTGTACCTCGCGCTCGACGCCCGCGAGTGGCGCGCGACGCTGTCCTTCGAGGTCCCGGGCCGAACCGAACTCGCCTGGACTGTCGTCTCGTTCCCCCTCGCCGTCGGCGGCTTCCTGCTCGGGTCGACGGTCGGCGAACTGTTCGGGTTCTCGATGAGCGGGGTCGGCTACTCGCTGTCGGACCCCGTCACGCTCGCCGCCGTCGTCTTCGGCGGGATCGTCGTCGCGCCCCTCGTCGAGGAGATCCTGTTCCGGGGCCTGCTGCTCGGGAGCCTCCTCGGTCGCGGGCTGTCGCCGGCGGCGGCCGGCGCGACCACCGTGCTCCTGTTCGCCGCCGTCCACCTCATCTCGCTCGGCCCCGCGGGCGTGCTGGCGATCGCTGGGTGGGCGATCTTCCCCACCGCGCTCCGGCTGAAGTTCAACAACCTCACCGGGGCCTGGCTGTTGCACCTCGCCAACAACGTCTACTCCTACGTCGTCCTGGTCGCGCTCGGCGTCGTGTGACGCCGGGGCCAGCTTCCGTCCCCTGACAGCCAGCACGGAGAACTATGCGGCGACGGACCGTACGGCACCCCATGGTCGAGTACACCGGCGCCTGGGACCCCGGGGCGGTCGCCTCGTTTCTCACCGACACCGCCGTCCCGATCCGGATCGCCTGTCGGACGCCCCAGGGGAACCTGTGGATGCTCTCGCTGTGGTTCCGGTACCGCGACGGCGATGGCGACGCCGCCGAACTCCACTGTGCCACCGCCGCCGACGCCGACGTGGTCCGGTATCTCCGTGCCGATCCCGGGGTCGCCTTCGAGGTGTCGACGAACCGGCCGCCGTACCGCGGCGTCAGGGGTCGGGGGAGCGCGGTCGTCGAGCGCGAGGGCGCAACCGAGACGCTGCGGGACCTGATCGAGCGCTACCTCGGCGACACCGACTCCGACCTGGCACGGTGGCTCCTCTCGCCCGACCGCGAGGAGGTTCGGGTCCGAATCCGTCCCGACAAACTGTACTCCTGGGACTACTCCGATCGGATGCCGGCCGTCGACGACGAGTGACTCAGGGGTCGGTGTCGGTGTCGCCGCCCCGGTCGCCCGCTTCGACCGTCGAGAGCGACTCCACCGCGACGCCGTCGGGGACCAGCGCCAGCGCCCGCTCGGTCCAGCCGCGGTGGGCGAGGGTGAACGCGGTCCCGGGGTTCGCGGCGACGAGGCTCGCCACCCCGCGGGCGGCGGCCTCCTCGGCGGCCCGGTCGGTTCGCTCGGGGACCTCGGCGGTGAGCGGGTACGACTCCGAGAGCGCCCGCGGGAACGGGCCGAAGGGGGGGACGACCCGCCAGGTCGCGTCGTAGCGGTCGTCCGAGGGGACGCCGCCCTCGGTGAGCAACACGTCGCCGTCGGGGACCGGGAGCCGGTCGAGGCGGTCGTGGTGGCGCCGGACCTCCGGGCGGCGCGCGGACTCATGCGAGAGGTGGAAGAAGGTGCCCTTCGAGGCGCGGTCGGCGCGTTCGAGCTGGTCGGCGTGATCCAGCAGTGCGCGGTAGCCGTCCAGCAGCGCCGGGTGGCCGCGGGCCCGGGCCTCGACGAGTTCGAGCAGGTCGCCCGCGCGGATCGCCTGTTTGATCCGGCGGAGTTCCTCGAAGGAGACGTGGAGATTGTGCTCGGCGAGGCGGCGCTCGCGCTCGTCGTCGCCGAGCGCCCGGAGGCCGTCGGCGCCGTGGTCGGCACAGACCGGGCACGAACAGGGGAGGTACTCCAGATCGTCGAGGGCCTCGGTACCCCGGACGGTGAGATAGCGGTCGTCGCGGGCGTAGATGGCGTAGGCCGCCGAGTCGAACAGGTCACAGCCCAGCGCGGCCGCCAGCGCGAAGGTCATCGGGTGACCGGCGCCGAACAGGTGGACGGGGCAGTCGGCATCCAGCCCGCGCTTTGCGGCGGCGACGGCGTCGACCACGTCGGCGTAGCGGTAGGCGTTCATCAGCGGGACGACCGCCCCGACCGGGAACACGTCGAGGTCGGTTGCGGCCGCCGCCCGGCCGGCGCGCTCGCGGAGGTTGGGGAACGTCGACCCCTGGACCGGGGCGTTGACGAGCATGTCGCCGACGTCGACGCCGGCGGCGTCGGACAGCGCCGTCTCCGTCCGGTCGAGGTCGGCCTCGGCGCGCTCGCGGTCGACGTCCGGCGGCGTCGGGATGTCGACCGGCGTGCCGACGTCCGAGCCGACATCGCGCTGGAACCGGAGGATCTCCCGGGTCGTCACGTCGACGTCGCCGTACTCGGCGAGCTGAAACGAGCCCGAGTCGGTGACGATGGCGCCGTCGAACCCGAGCAGGTCATGCAGCCCGCGGTCGAGGGCCTCCTCGCGGAGCCCGTCGGTCTCGCGGATGATGTAGGAGTTGGTGATGCAGATCTCGGCGCCGAACTCCGGGAGCCGCGCCGGGTCGACCGTCCGGATGTTCGGGTTGACGACCGGCATGAGCGCCGGCGTCTCGACGGTGACGCCCGCCCGCGGCACCGTCAGCTCACCGATGCGGCCGGCGGCGTCCGCGGTCCGGAGCTCGAAGGCGTCTCGCATGCCCTGGGGTATCCGGGGCGGTGCGGTAAGGATTGCGTTCGGCGGTGACCGGTCGCGTCGCCCTGCACGCGGCGGCGATGGCGGACGTCGCCGGTCAGAGCCCGACCGTGGCGAGCAGGCCGGGCGTCGGCGTCTCGCCCGCCATATCGGCGTACTGCAGCGCGATGTACAGCAGGGTAAACAGCGTCGCGTTGTAGGCGCCATGGACGAGGGCGGGAACGGTGATGTTGCCGGTGAGCTCGTAGAGGGTGCCAAAGACCAGGCTCGGGAAAAAGAGGATGCCGACCGTCACCAGCCGGGCGCTGGCCCCGCCGGTCAGGGCGACGAAGTGGATCGCGGCGAAGATGGCGCTGGCGAGCACGATGCCCGGAACCGGGGGGAACGTCTCCCGGAGCCGGTTCTGGACCACCCCGCGGTACAGCAGTTCCTCGCCCGGGCCGATGAGCAGGAACGAGGCGGGAACGAGCAACAACAGCGTCTCGGGGGACTGACGGCCGAGTTCGGCGGCCTGGTTCGTCCCCGTCTCGACGCCGAGCAAGCCGACGATGGTGCCGATCACGATGACGGCGCCGAAGGCACCGACGTAGCCGGCGACGGCAAACAGCAGGTCGCGGCCGGTGGGGAGCCGGGCGCCGACGTAGTCGAGGTCGACGCCGCGGTAGCGCAGATACAGCAGGGCGACCCCACCGAAGGCCACCCCCTGGAAGGAGGCGAGCGAGAGCACGATCAACACGGTCGGCGTGAACTCGACGCCGGCGCCGGCGGCGGCCAGCCCAACCCCGAGCAGGATGCCGAGGCCGACGACCAGCCCGACCACCGCGATGCCGATGGCGACGAGTAGCGACCGGACGCGGGGATCCAGCGAGACCATACACCCTACCTGGTTCTGTGGGGGAAAAAAGCCCCCTCTCGACGGGCGTTCTGCCGGCTGTCGGTCAGCCGCCCAGCAGGGTCGGCCCGAAGATCAACACGAGCAGCGAGGCGAGCATCGCGAGGCCGACGCTCGTCGTGATCGTGCGAACCAGGGCGTAGGGACGGTCGACGGGGAGTCTGGAGACGACCGCCTCGGTCCCGGTCCGCAGGATCCGCCCGCCGTCGAGCGGGTAGCCCGGGATGCAGTTGAACAGTCCGAGCTGGAGGTTGATCCACGCCGTCCAAAACAGCAGGTTCGCCAGGACGTACGTCCCGCCCCCGATCGCCGACAGCGGCCCCCCGACCTCGTAGAAGTTCGTCACCGCGGAGGTAAAGCCCGGGAAGTTCGGGATGCCGAGGACGACCTCGGCCAGCGGCAGGATCAGCGCCACGTACACCAGCCCGAGTGGCGACTCGGCGACCGCGCCGGTGAGGCTCCCCGCCCCGGAGCCGCCGTCGCCGCCGAGCAGTTCGAGGTAGGTCCCGGCGGGGTAGGACTGGACGCCGAAGTCAGTCAGCACCAACCCGCTCGTCCCCGGGAACAGCGACACCCCAAGGAAGGCGCCCTCGCCGTCGTCGTCGGCCTCCAGGTCGACCCGGTAGGTCTCGAACTCGCCGTCGACCCAGGCCCGCACGTCGACGGTGTCGCCGGCCCCCAGCCGCGACAGTTCGCGGTCGAGATCGGCCTCGGAGGTGATCCGGGCGTCGCCGACCTGCGTGACGATCAGCGGTTCGCCCGCCGTCGCCCCCCCGTCGTCGAGGGGGCGGTCCGCGATGACGCGTGCGACGTACGCGCCGACGGGGATGACGCGCTCGCCCTCCGAGGTGTCGATGCGCGCGAACGTGCGGTCGGCGGTGGCGGCCCGGAAGTCGGCACGGGTGTCGACCGGCGTGCCGTTGACGGCGGTCACGCGGATCGGCTCCCCCTCCGGGTCGGCGGTCAGATTCGCGGGGTTTCCGCCGATCGACCCCGCGATGATCAGCGACCGGGAGACGCTGACCTCCCGCGGGCCGGAGCCGTCGTCGACGGTCACGGCGACGTCGCGGTCGGCGGCGTCGAGCAGCGCCGCGTCGAGGTCGGCCTCGCTCCCGACCGACTCGCCCCCGACGGCGGTGATGCGGTCGCCCGCGCCGATGCCGGCCGCGGCGGCGGGCGACCCGCGGTAGGAGTCCTCGATGGCGACGCCGGGGGCGACGCCGATGGCGCCGATCACCGGGCCAAAGAGCAGGACGAAGGCGACGATGGTGATCGCGAAGTTGTTGGTGACGCCGGCGGCGAACATCCGCGTTTTCCCCCCGCGGTCGGCCTCGCGCTGGCTCTCCTCGTCCGGTTCGACGAACGCGCCGACCGGCAAGATGGTGAGAAAGACCAGCCCCATCGACTCGATGTCGATGTTCTCGACGCGACACAGCAGCCCGTGGCCGCCCTCGTGGATCACCAGGCCAACGAGCAGGCCAAAGAGGATCTCGGGGGCGACCGACGCGGGGAGGAAGTCGTTGAGCCCGGGGATCACCAGGAAGTTCCGCGGCTGGTTCACGACGGTCGGCTGCGGGGGGTTCCGCAGGATCGTCACGCCCTGGACGAGCAACAGCAGGAAGGTGCCGACCATCACCACGAGGGCGACGCCGACGCCGACGTTGCTCCAGGCGCGCCAGAACCGTCTGGGTGTCGCGAGCCAGTTCAGAAACGCCCGGCCGCGCTTCGTGTGGACGGTCGTGATGGGGCCCTGGATCTGGACGCTGTCGGGCAGGACCCCCCGCGTCTGCAGGAAGAGCGCGAGCGCCGAGTACGCGACGAGCCCGGCGAGCACCCACAGCAGCGTGTTCATCGGGGAAGCGAATGGCCGTGATCGGGAAAGGGCTTCGGATTACTGCCGGACGACCCGGACCGGGTGCTACGAGCCACCGGTGACGAGGTCCGGCTGGGGGAGGGGTCTCCGGCGAAGACGAAGACGTCGCCGCACCCCAGGAGGCCCGCACCGAGATCCGTGTAGAACTGCACGATTTACTCGCCGGACCGACAAAGTAAACTTTCTTTTACAGGGTGGATGATTGACATGTATGCGCCGCCGTGAATATCTCGCGTTGGGGACGTTCTTCGTCACCGGCTGTTCGGCGTCGGAAGATCCAGCCCCGGCGACAGAGTCCTCACCCACCACCCAGCCCTCCACGGCCACTGACACCCGAACCGAGACGGCCACACCGACTCCAACGCCTACTCCGGCCCCTGAAGCAGAGTTTGAAGTTCGGAACCTGACGCGGCCGAATGCAACGACCGTCGGCAACCCCGCCCGCCTCAATTTTTCCGTCGCCAACGTCGGTGATGCGGGGTCAGAACTGCGGACGAACGCAACCGTATCGGGGATGGACGTGAACGCGGAAGCGACGATTCCGGTCAGCTTGGGAACGGTGGAACCGGGGAATGACTCACCGGTCAACCTGAACTACGTTCCGCGCTACGCCGGCACGTATCGAATCCAGGTCCCCGAGTTAAACGTTGTCGAGTCGATCGAGGTGTCGCCGGCGACACCTGCGATGGGCGAGTCGATTGTTCTCGGGGAGGGTCTGACGATTACGCTCCGAACGATCACGGTCGACCGATTACTCTTCGCGGTCGCTGGCAGTCGCGACGTCGTCATGGAAGCCGACGACGGGACCGTATTCGCTTTCGCACGGGTCGAGGTGGGGGCGCGATCCGGGTCGGTGACTCCCCCACGACCTGATCAGTTCACGTTTAACTCCCAGCCAGTTGCCGGGAATCTCAGCGCGAACACGACGCACACGCCACGGTATCACGAGGCGGCTCCGGATCAACTGTCGGAAGGGGAAACGGCCACTGGATGGCTCGGATTCGAAATCAGCACTGGCGACCCCGATGGCCTCGGCCTGGACCTGAACGGGGACGGCACCGACGATGTCGTGTTTTCCCTCCCGGAACGACAGCGACAACGGATTCAAGACCCCGCTCAGTTCGAGGTGTTCGACCGGTCGATTCCGGGGACTGTCCCGGCCTGGGACTCCTGGGATGCATCCATCTCGGTGGTCAACGGCGGCGAGTCCGGCGGCACGTTCCGTGCGCTCGTCAAACGCGAGATCTCCGATGGCGACTGGGAGGTAATCGACCGCTTCGAGGAGTTCATGCCCGCTCATCGAAACAAAACCTTCTCCTGGTCGTACGACGCCGGAGATCCCGGAGAAACCCGGTTTCGCGTCGAACCGTTTGTCACCTCAGAAGTGAACACTCACGTTCCAGTCCTGAGGCGCGAGGCGGAAATCACGCTCTGGGGCGACCTTCGACTCGGCACCAGAGAGTTCACAGCTCGGGATAGCATTTGGCTGTCCTCGGACCCGAACCTGCGCCAGGAGGCTGCCGATGGGTTCCATTATCTCATGTACGAAATCGAGATTGAGAACCTCACTGACGACTCGATTCGTGAGGGCCCCCTCGATTCGTTCACTCTGGAGTCCGGATCCAAGCGCTTCTCGCCGCTCGTCCCGAGTTCACAAGGGCAGTCGCTCGCTTCACCGTCCGGTGACCTCTACGCAGGGCCCGTTGGCGGAAGCCTTGCACCGACCGAACGGATGGTGGGGTGGATCGTCTTCGAAGCCCCCGATGACATACGCGACGCGACGCTCCGATGGACGAGTTCCGGGTCACGCCCCGAGCGGACGGTCGAATGGACGAGAAACCCACCAGAGTGGGCCCAGGAATAGAACGAAGCGGCGGCGACGCCTCAGGGCGTCGCTTCGGACTCCGAGTCCGGGTTCCCTTCGAGTTCGATGTCGGTGAACTCCTCGGAGTCGGAGCGCACGAGGCGGTAGACGCCGTACGCGAGGGCCGCGACGACCGCGAGCACGAGGAGGGTCCGGAGCGTGCTCCGGCCGCCACCGTCCTCGTCCGCGTCCTCGATTTCGATTTCGATCACGTCGTCGTCCGTGTCCGGTGTGTCGGCGAAGATGTCGATGAGTCCCATGGTTGGTTTCCCGCGGCGAGAGCCGCGTCTGTGTGAACGTTCGGTCGACGACGACTTAAATGTAGCAGCGGCGGGACGGGCCGTCGGCGCCCTGTCGGCTCAGAGCGTCGTCGCGGACGGATCGGCTCCGGTCGCCCCGTCGTCATCTGAGAGTTGCCGGTACGCACCGACCAGCAGTCCGACGCCGAACACGCCGATGGCCCCGGCCAGTATCGCTGCGACGACGCCGCCGGTGATCGGAGCGACGATCCCTGCGACGTTTGTGAGTCCTCCGACGACGCCGCTCACGACGACGAACGCGACCCCCAGGAGGAACAGCCGGAGCCGGTTGCCCGACGTGAGCGCCCAGCTCCGCCGGAGCGACTCGACGACCCCGGCGTCCTCGATGGCGACGACGAGGACGGCGAACACCAGGCTCACCGCGAGGAAGATTCCCGGGATCACGAACAGCACCGTCCCGACTGTGATCGCGACGAAGACGATCAGCGACACGACGAGCGCGACGACGAGCGTCCGGACGAGCCGTCGGGTGTGCGCGGCCGTCGGGAACCGATCGATGTCGCGATGGAACGCCCGCATCGTGAGGATGGCGAGTACGGTTCCAGCGAGCACGAACAGCAGGGTGAGCCCGCCGCTGACGGTCGCCGAGACGTCGACGGCCAGGGGGTAGAGCCGCTCCGTCGTCTCGGCGGGGATCCCGCCGCCGACGAGGCTGGCTGCAAGCGACTGCGTGGTCACCTGGACGACGAGTTGCACCAGCACGTACGCTCCGACGAGGAGCGCTCCGTTGCGGGTCGCGATGCGATCGGTCGCGTACCGGACAGCGTCGGTGAGATCGAGCGTGGAGGGCACGTCTGCCCCTCGACGTACCAGCAGCTTGAACGTGACGGTGGGTCGACGTGTCCGACTGGGCGCCGGGGCAACCTCGGCCGCAATCACTCCTCCCGTCGGAGCCGTTTGACGACGAAGGCGTCGTCGAGTTCGCCGAGGAACTCCCCGAGCCGGGGGCCCCGGGTGTCGTCGAAAAAGAGGCGATAGCCTGCGGCGAAGAAGTCGCCGACGTCCAGGCCGTGACGGCGGGCAGTCTCGTACATCTCGCTCTGGATCGCCTCGCCATCGTGGCCCGCTTCGACGAAGTCAGCGAGATCCGCAAGCGCGGCGGCGGTGGCGTCGTCGAAGTCGGTCTCGGGCAGGTCGGCCTGGAGGCGGTAGTTGTACTCGTTGTCCGTGCGCGTCGCCCAGGCGCGGGCCTTCTCGACGCGGCCGAGCGCGTCCTCGATGGCCCACTCCGGGGTGTCGTCGTCGAAGAAGCCCTCGTTTTCGGCCATGCGGACCCGGAGGTCGCGGTCGTCGGTCATCCCGAGGACGGCGGCGAAGGTGTAGGGGAGCCGCACCCGCTCGGGCCGGACCGCCTCGACGAGCATCGGGTAGGCCCGCTCGGCCAGGTCGGCGATGGCCTCGTCGTCCTCGTCGCCGAAATACACCCGCTCGAAGCGGTCGAACTCGTCGACGAGCAGGTCGATCCGCGAGAGGTCCAGATCCCTCGCGCGCCCGGGACTGCGCACGAAGAAGTACCGCAGTACCTCGGGTTCGAGCAGGTCGAGCATCTCGCGCACCGTGACGACGTGCCCAGACGACGACGACAGCGGCTCGCCGTCGAGGGTGAACCACTCGTAGCCCATCGGCACCGGCGGCTCGACGCCGAGGACGGTCCGGGCGATCTCCTCGCCGCTTGGCCAGGAGCCCTCGGCGTGGTCCTTGCCGAACGGTTCGAAGTCGACGCCGAGCACCTGCCACTGGGCGGGCCACTCGAAGCGCCAGGGGAGTTTCCCCTCCCGGAGGGTGGCGGTCCCCGCGTGACCACAGCCCTCGATCCGCCGGCCGCCGGCCTCCAGCCCGGAGCAGACGTAGTCGACGGTGCCGGCCGCGAGGTCGACCCCGTGGACGTCGGTGGTGAGCCGATCACACGCCGAACACTGGGCCATGAACGGGAGGTAGTCCTCGCCGACGCCGTCCTGGTACTTGGCTAATACCTCGCGGGCGCCGTCGGCGTTCGCGAGCACCCGGTGGGTCACCTCCTCGAACGCCCCGGACTCGTACAGCTCCGTGTTCGACACCATCTCGACGGGGACGTCGATCAGGTCGGCGGCCCGGGCCAGCAGGTCCGTGAAGTGGGCGCCGTACGACCCGTGGTCGCAGTCCTCGAACGGGTCCGGAACGTCGGTGTATGGGACGCCGAGGTTGCGTCCCAGGGCGCCGGCGTCGACTTCGCCCAGTTCGACCAGGTTCCAGTCGGCGTCGGCGAGCGTCCGCGGTACCGCCCGCAGGGCGTCCCGGTCGTCGCTGGTGAACACCTGCCGGACCTCGTGGCCGCGCCCCCGGAGGGCCTCGGCGACGAAGTACCCCCGCATGATCTCGTTGAAATGTCCCAGGTGCGGGACCCCCGAGGGGGAGACGCCGCCCTTGATCACGATCGGATCGGTCGGGTCCCGGGCCTCGATTTCGTCCGCGATGGCGTCCGCCCAGAAGGCACGGTTGTCGGTGCCGGGCCCGTCGCTCACCGCTCCGCCCAGAACGGCGGTTCGGTCGTGTCGTCCCCGGGGACGACGTCCGTACCGCTGTGCTCGCCAGTCAGGACTGCTTGTCCGACCCGCTCGGGGTCGGTGCCGTCGAGCACCACCGTCCGGATGCCGGCGCGCTCGATCAGTTTGGCCGCAAGCAGGTCGACCGGCGCGGAGGCGCCGGCGTCCCGGCTCATCGGCGCGACGACGTCGACGAGGTCCGCGGGCGTCAACTGCTCGTACTGTTCGGCGTCCGGGTCGGTGTTCGGGTCCGCGGTGTAGACGCCGTCGGCGCCCGTCGCAAACACCAGCAGGTCGGCGCCGACGAACTCGGCCAGCGCGGCGGCGACGGCGTCGGTCGTCTGTCCCGGGGTGATCCCGCCCATTACGCAGACGTCGCCACGGCGGATCGCCTCGCCGGCGGCCTCGTGGTCGTGGGGAACCCGGGGGTCGACGCCGTCGCCGAGCGCCGCGATCAGCAGGCGGGCGTTGATCCGGGTGACGTCGATGCCGATCTGGTCCAACTGGACCTCGTTTGCGCCCAGTTCGCGGGCGGTCTCGATGTACCGGCGGGCGACGCCGCCGCCGCCCGCGACGACCCCCAGCGACGCGCCCTCGTCGACGAGACGCTCGATCGTGGCGGCGTACCCCTCGATCCGGCCGGGGTCCAGGTCCGGCGCCAGCACGCTGCCGCCGACCGAGATGACGACTCTCATCGGCCGTAGATTGCCGTGATCCGCTCTTAAGGATTGTCACCTCGGGCGCGCGACGGATACCGCAGAATCCGCGCCCAATCGCGTCGATCCGCGCCGGGAGCACGGTGCGAGAGACGCCGGCCGGCGGCGTCGGGGACCGCGGGCTTTTTCGACCCGGACTCCCTAGACCGTTCCATGTCAGCACTGCGCGACGCGCTGCGCGAGCTGCCCGACGCGGTCTTCGCCGATCTGCTCGAATCGGACGAGGCCTACCTGCTCGTGTTGGACCTGCCCGGCGTGACCGCCGACACCGTCGACCTGCGGATCGAGACGGGGCGGCTGGTTATCGAGGCGCGCCGCGAGAAGGACCTCCCGAAGGGGTTCAGCTACGTCCGCGAGGACCGGGCGCTGTTTCTGGACGCCGAGGTGCCTCTCCCCCCGGACGCGACGGGCGCCAGTGCCGAGGCGAGCATGGAACGCGGCGTGCTCGAGATCCGCCTTCCGAAGCGGGAGGCCGCCCCCGAACGGACGATCCCCGTCGAGGACGTCTGAGGGGCGGCCGAACGTGGTCTCTCTCCGCGCCTACTGGCGGTTCCTCGTCGTCGTCTACCAGTTTTTCCCCCTGATCGTCGCCTACACCCGGGACCGGCGCCGGTTCGTGCTGTTCGGGGGTCGACGCCGCGTCGACGCCGAGACCCGGGTCCGACGCGCCGAGGTGTTGCTCGACTCGCTTTTGACCCTCGGCCCGACGTTCATCAAGCTGGGCCAGTTGCTGTCGACCCGGCCCGACATTCTCCCGCCGGAGTACGTCGACGTGCTTTCGAGCCTCCAGGACGACGTGCCGCCGGCCGACTGGGGGCCGGCCCGGGAGGTGCTCGAATCGGAGGTCGGACCGGTCGAGGAGGCCTTCGACGAGTTCGACGACGACGCCATCTCGGGGGCGAGCCTCGGACAGGTGTACGTCGCCACCTACGAGGGCGAACGGGTCGCCGTCAAGGTCCGCCGTCCCGGCGTCGAGGACTTAGTCGAGGCCGACCTCCGGGTCATTCGGTGGTCGCTCCCGCTGCTCATGCTGTTCATCGGTGAGGGGCGTGCCTTCTCGCTGGAGAACCTCGCCGACGAGTTCTCGAAGGTGATCCGCGAGGAGATGGACTACGATCGCGAGCGCGAGATGCTCGTCGAGATCGGCGAGAACTTCGCCGACCACGACGACATCCGCATCCCGGAGCCGATCGACGACCTCTGTGGTCCCCGGGTGCTGACGATGGAGTACGTCCCCGGGACGAAGATCAACGACGTCGCGGCGCTCGACGAACAGGGGGTCGACCGGACCGGGCTGGCGACGACGCTCCAGCAGGTCTACCTCCAGATGATCGTCGAGGACGGCGTGTTCCACGCCGACCCCCACCCGGGCAACCTCGCCGTCGACGACCGCGGCCGGATCGTCTTCTACGACTTCGGCATGTCCGGCCGGGTCGACCCGTACGTCCAGGACAAGATCGTCGAGTTCTACGTCGCCGTCGCCAACCAGGACATCGACGCCATCCTCGACGCGCTGATCGAGATGGGGACGCTCAGCCCCGACGCCGACCGGGACGTGATGGCCGACGTGATGGAACTGGCCATCGCCGACGCCCGCGGCGAGGACATCGAACAGTACCGCGTCAACCAGATCCTCGAGCAGGTCGAGTCGACCATCTACGAGTTCCCCCTCCGGCTTCCCCGGAACCTCGCCCTGGTGCTCCGGGTCGCGACCGTCGTCGAGGGGGTCTGTGTCACGCTCGATCCGGACTTCGACTTCATCTCGGTGGCGACGGACTACCTCGGCGAGCAGGGCTACTACGAGCAGACCGCCCGGCAGATCATCGAGGGTGGCGCCGACCAAATCCAGGAGACGACGCGGTCGCTGGTGACGGTACCCCCGAAGCTGGATCGGGTCCTCGACCGGGTCGAACACGACAACCTCACGGTCAACGTCACCCTCGACGACGAGCGGAAGGTGATTGGCCGGCTGGCCCGGCAGATCGTCTACGGCCTGCTCACCGCCGCCGGGGGGCTGTCGGTCGCGTTGCTGTACTCCTTCGATGGCTCGACGTCGGCGCTCGTCGCCGCCGTGGCGACGGTGCCGATGGCGTTCCTGCTGTACCGGGCGATGCGGGGCCGCAAGGGCGTGCGCGCACGTCCCCAGTTCACCAGGCAGAACCTGCGCGAGCGCCGGGGCGACTGACTGGCGCCGACCCCGTCCGACCCTGGCTCGCCCCGCTCGGACAGCCCGACCGCGGGCTCCTGTTATCAGCGGTGATACGGGGCGGGCAGGATTTATCGTGGACGGCTCGGTTGCCGGGCGTATGACTCGCTGGCGGGCGGTGGCCCTCGGGGTGTTGCTGGCGCTGTCCTCGGAGTCGCTGGTGTTCGTCGCGACCGGCCGGGTGACGCTCGTCGGTGGCGTCGCCGGGAGCGCGCTGGCGGGCTACCTCGCGAGCGACGAGGTGGCCGAGGGCGCCTGGCACGGCATGCTCGGGGCGCTGGCCTGGGGGACGGTGCTCATCCCGGCGGCGGTCGTCCTCGCGTTGACCGCCGGCGCGGCGCTCCCCTTTCCTTTCGAGTACGTCATGCCCCAGGTCGACACGGCCGGCGAAGCGACCACTGCGCTGTTGCTCGGCACAACGCTGCCGAACGTCGTCGCCGGGGGAGTCGGCAGCGCCGTCCGGTGGCGCCTCTCGCCGGCGGCCCTGCCGTGACCACCGACGGCGCCCGGCGACCGGCGCGACGGCCGGTTCGACGCCCGAACTTCCGTAATCCCGCGGCGACGTTCCAAACCGTTTAAGCGGCCCGTCCGTTTACGCCCGGGTATGGCGAGAGAGCAGAAGCAGGTGAGGGAACTTCAGGAGGGCAGCTACGTCATGATGGACGACGCCCCCTGCAAAATCAACGCTTACAGCACTGCCAAGCCCGGCAAGCACGGCAGCGCGAAGGCACGGGTCGAGGGAAGCGGCGTGTTCGACGGCAAGAAGCGGTCCTTCTCCCAGCCGGTCGACGCGAAGGTCTGGGTGCCGATCATCGAGCGGAAGGGCGGCCAGATCGTCTCGGTCGACGGTACCGACGCCCAGGTGATGGACCTGGACACCTACGAGACGATCACGATGCGGATGCCCGACGACGTCGACGTCGAGAACGGCGACGAGATCGAGTACCTGGAGTACGAGGGCCAGCGGAAGGTCGTCCGGTCGTAAGGTCCGTGTTCCCCGGCGCGACCGCCGACCGCGAGGCGGCCGACTACGTCCTCGTCGGCGCCCCCCTCGACGTCTCGACGTCCTTTCTTCCAGGCGCGCGCTTCGGACCCGACCGGCTCCGCCGGTTCGCCGAACCGTTCGACGACTACGACCGCCGGACCGACAGCCGCTTTTCCGCCCTCGGGGTCCACGACGCTGGCGACGTCCGTGCCTGGGACGACGCCGCCGAGTACGTTGAGTACCTCGCGGCCACCCTCCGGGACGCCGTCATCGACGACGCCTGCCCCCTGCTTCTGGGCGGGGAACACACGGTGTCGGCGGCGGGGGTGCGGGCGGTCGACCCCGACGTGTTCGTGACCCTCGACGCCCACCTCGACCTGCGCGAGTCCTTCGACGGCAACCCCTGGTCCCACGCCTGCGTCACCCGGCGCATCCTCGACGGCGACCCTGGCGCGGTATCGAACGGCGACCCCGGCGACGCCCCCGACGGCGGATCGTCGCGGCCGCCCACGGCCGACCGGGCGGTGATCCTCGGGGCGCGCACCGGGGCCCCCGAGGAGTACGAACGCGCCGACGCCGACGACGTGACCGTCGTCCCGCCTGACGCGGTGGCCGACTGGACCCCCGACTTCGGCGGCGAGCGGGTCTACCTCTCGGTCGACGTCGACGCCGTCGATCCGGGGTTTGCCCCGGGAACGGGGACGATGGAGCCGTTCGGCCTCCATCCCCGGACGGTCCGGCGCGTCGTCCGGGCGGTCGCCCCCCACGCCGCCGGCTTCGACGCCGTCGAGGTCAACGACCGCGACGACGGCCAGACGGCGGCGCTGGCGGCGAAACTCCTCCGCGAGTTCGTCTTCGAGCGCGCCGCGGCCGGCGACTGAGCCAATCGACCGGGGGCGTTTCGGCGGGAGTCCCGGACCCGACGTACATTTAGGCCGCCGCCGCCGAGTGCCGACGATGACCGACGACGCGGCGGTCCACGATCCGGACTGGCTGGGCTTCGACTGGTCGCCGTGGCTGTCGCTGTCTCCCGGCGACGACGAGGTGGGGACGCTGGCGGCCGACCCGGGGCTCTACCGGGTCCGCCACGACGCCTACGACGGCCTCGTGTTCGTCGGCGGGACGGGCCGGAGCCTGCTGGGTCGCGTCCGGGCGCTCGTCCGGGAGGCCTACGGCGACGAGATGCCGTACAAGGACCCCCACACCGCCGCGCCGGCGCTGTGGGCGATCCGTGACCGACACGGCCCGGGGCTGGAGGTGTCCGGGGTGACGCCGCCGGAGGCGACCGACGCCCGGGAGCGACGCGCCATCGAGGACGCCCTGATCGGCATCCACCGCCGCGAGACGGGGACGAACCTCGTCGCGAACTTCGGGCGGATGCCGCCGGGGTACACGAAGTCCGGTCGGCGTGGGTCGCGGGTCCGCGGCGGCCCCAGCGACGACGCCGACCGGGACTTCCGGGCGGGGATCGACCCGCTCCCGTGGACGAACGTCGACGGCGTCACCGACCGGGACTGGCTGGGGCTGTCGTGGTCTCGACCCCTGGAACTCGCGGCCGAGGGGGCCGACGTACCCGACGCGGCCGGGCTGTACCGGCTCCGGGACCCCGAGTCCTCCCCTCCGCTGGAGTACGTCGGCGAGACCATCTCGCTCGCCGACCGCTTCAGGGCCTACCGCCGGAACCACGACGACCACCTGACGTTCTCCTGGGTCACCCGCCCCGACGCTGCCGAGCGGTTCCAGTTGAGCCAGGCCGCCGGGTCGCTGCGGGGCGCCCACTGGCTGGCCTGCGGGGTCCCGCCGCGGGACCAGTACTGACCGCCCGGCGACCGCGACGCGGCCGGTCGGGGGCGGGGGCGACCCAAAACACCGAAGCGGCCGGCACCCGGATCGACGGTCGTGACCGATACGATGGACCTCACGACGCTCGCGGCGCGCCTCGACGAGGAACTCCGGACCGACGCCTACGCCGACGTGGACGCGAGTGCGAACGGCCTGCAGGTCGCGCCCGACGAGGGGACAGTCGAGACCGTCGCCGTCGCCGTCGACGCGGCCGCGGCGACCATCGACGCGGCGATCGAGGCCGACGCCGACCTGCTCGTGACCCACCACGGCCTGATCTGGGGCGGTCTCGACCGGGTCACCGGCCGCGAGTACGACCTCGTCTCGCGGCTGGTCGAGCACGACCTCGCGCTGTACGTCTCGCATCTCCCGCTCGACGGCCACGAGACCCTCGGCAACGCCGCCGGCGTCGCCGACCTGATCGATCTCTCGGACCGGGCCCGCTTCGGCGAACTCGGCCCCGAGTACGGTGGCCTCCGCGGCCGGACCCCCGAGCCGCTCGCTCCCGACGCGCTGGCGACCCGCCTCGAAGACGCCCTCGACCACGACGGCGAGGGCGTCCGGACCCTCGACTTCGGGCCCGACCGGATCGAGGATGTCGCCGTCCTCACCGGCTCGGGGGCCGACTGGCTCGACGAGGCGGTCGCGGTCGGCGCCGACGCCCTGGTCACCGGCGAGGGGAAACAGCAGGTCTACCACGCGGCCCGCGAGGCCGACATTTCCGTGTTCCTCGCCGGTCACTACGCGACCGAGACGTTCGGCGTCCGGTCGCTCGCCGACCTCGTCGAGGACTGGGGGCTCGACGCGACCTTCCTCTCGCACCCGACCGGCCTGTAAGCCCGTCGGCCAGAGGGACCGGAGGCTCGCTCGGCACGGCGACGCCGGAAGCCCGATCGAAGTCGCTTGGTTTTCATAGCCGAGACCGCCCAGCGGCCGTCGGTCCCGGAGCGGGCCGTCTCGTGACTGGTGGGCGTGGGCGGCCTCCAGGTCCCTGTCGTCGAACGGGGTCGCCACGCCAGCACGGGATTATTATCGTTGATACTCGGATGTCAACCGTTTTACGCCGGAACCGTCTGGTATCCCGTGGTAAGGATATGAGGGTACTCGATCCGCTCGATCGAATCAGGGGCAGCTACGCCGCGAAGCTCGCCCTCGCACTGTTGGCCGTCGTCGGGCTCATCGTGGCGTTCGGGGCCATGGTTCACTTCGAGACCGCGGAACAGCTCCAGGGTACCGCCCAGGAGGATCTCACCTCGACCGCGGAGATCAGGACCAACGACCTCGACACGTGGCTCTCGTCGGTCAAGACACAGACAACGCTCACCTCCAAGCACCCTGCCGTCACGTCCGGGGACACGACCGCAATCAGCGACCACCTGCGGGAACTGATGGGTGACGGGACCGTCCCCGAGGGCGTCGTGGCCGTCCACTACTACGACTCGGCGGCCGACGAGATCGTCGCCTCGTCGTCGTCGGAGATGGTCGGCGTCACCCCCGGTGAGAACGGCGCGCCCTTCGCGACCGATCCGCCGGAGTTCGAGGGGCCGGACGACAGCGTCGCGACCAGCCCCTTCCGGGTGCCGATCGTCGATTTCCCGGTGGTGGCGGTCGTCTCGCCAGTCCCGGACGCCCCCGACAAGTCGGTCGTCTACATGGTGAACGTCGAGCGGCACATCCAGGCCTACACGAGCCCCGTCGACGGGAGTTCGACGGTTATCATCGACGGACAGGGCCGGTACGTCGCCCACCCGGATTCCGAGAAGATCATGTCCGAACACGAGGGGTCCTACGGCGGGATGAGCGACGCCGAGGGCGCGACGTTCATGGAGATGGACGACCAGTTGATGGCGTCGGTCCCGATGGAGTCGACGGACTGGACGGTCATGGTCCACGCCCCCAAGTCACAGGCGTACGCGCTCGGCTCGCAGGTGACCTCCAGCATCCTCGGGCTGATCCTCCTGACGGTAATCAGCCTGGCACTCATCGGTGTGACCGTCGGCAGCAACACCATCATCTCGCTGCGTGACCTCTCCTCGAAGGCGACGACGATGGCCGACGGCGACCTCGACGTGGACATGGAGACCCGCCGGAGCGACGAGATCGGCGACCTCTACAGATCCTTCGACGAGATGCGGGGCTCCCTGCGGTCGACGATCCGCGAGACCCAGGCCACAAACGAGAACCTGGAACGCAAGGCCGGCGAGTACGAGTCGGTGATGCGCGCGGTCGCCGACGGCGACCTCTCGCGCCGGGTCGACCCCGTCGCCGAGAACGACGCCATGGCCGAGATCGGCCGCGCGTTCAACGACATGCTCGAGGAGGTCGAGGGGACCGTCGGCGAGGTGAAGCGCTTTGCCTCCCACGTCGAGGACGCCGCGACGCGCGTCGACGCCGGCGCCGACGAGGTGATCGACGCCAGCACCGAGGTGACCGAGTCGGTCTCGGAGATCTCCGAGGGCGCCGGCACCCAGTCCTCGAACCTCCAGGAGGTCTCCGGCGAGATGAACACCCTCTCCTCGTCGGCCGAGGAGATCGCCGCCACCGTCAGCGAGGTCGCAGAGACCTCCGAACGGGCGGCGAAGGCGGGCGAGGACGGCCGCGAGGCCGCCGAGGATGCCCGCGACCAGATGGACGCCGTCGAGGCCGAAACCGAGCGGACCCGCGAGGAGATCGAGGCGCTGGACCGCGAGATGGAGGCAATCGGCGAAATCGTCGAGGTGATCACCGACATCGCGGGGCAGACGAACCTGCTCGCGCTGAACGCCTCGATCGAGGCCGCCCGAACCGGCCGCGAGGGCGACGGCTTCGCCGTCGTCGCCGACGAGATCAAATCGCTCGCCGAGGAGACCGAGGAGAGCGCCGCCGAGATCGAGGGGCGGATCGAGAAGATCAAATCCAGGACATCGGAGACCGTCGACGGGATGCAGGAGACCGCCGATCGCCTGAGCCACGGCGTCGAGACCGTCGACGAGGCGATCGAAGCGCTCGAACGCATCGTCGAGCACGTCGAGGAGACCGACGCGAGCATCCAGGAGGTAACAGATGCCACCGACGCCCAGGCCGAGTCCGCGAGCGCCGCGACCGGCATGGTCGACGAGGTGGCCGGGATCGCCGAGCAGACCTCCGCGGAGGCCGAGCGGGTCGCCGCCGCGGCCCAACAGCAGACGGCGACGCTCACGGAGGTCTCGGACGCCGCCGACGACCTCTCGGACCGGGCGACCCGGCTCCGGAGCCTGCTGGAGAACTTCACCGTCGAGACCGCCGATGGCGACGGCGGCGCGGGCGTCCCCGATCCGGCGACGTCCGGCGCCGACGGCCCCGGCGTCGCTGCCGATGGTGGGGAGCGGTCGAATCACCGCGATACCGCCGACGGTGGGGAGCGGTCGAATCACCGCGATACCGCCGACGGTGGGGAGCGGTCGAACCACCGCGACTCCGCGGACGGTGGGGAGCGGTCGAATCACCGCGACTCCGCGGATGGTGGGGAGAACCGGACGCGCACTGACGGCGGCTTCGAGTTCGGGGGTGATCGGTGATGCTGTCGCTCGGAACCTGGCTCTGGGTCGGCGCTGCGGGGCTGTTCCTCGCGACGCTCATGCCCCTGTCCCGGATGGTGACCGACCCGCGGCACCGCGCGTACTACGCGGTGCTCGCGAGCGTGACGGGCATCGCCTCGGCGGCGTACGTGGTGATGGCGCTCGGGTTCGGGTCGATCGTCGTCGGCGGCGACGAACTGCTGGTCGTGCGCTATCTCGACTGGCTGTTCACGACGCCGCTGCTCGTGTTGTATCTCGGGTTGCTCTGTCGACCGGGGCGACGCGTGCTGGCCGGGGCGATCGTCGCCGACGTGGTCGTCATCGCGACCGGCGTCGCCGCCGACCTCCTCTCGGGGGTGGCCGCCGCGGCGGCCTTCATCGTCTCGACGGCCGCGTTCGGCGCGCTGCTGTACATGCTCGTCCGGACGCTTCCGGCGCGGGCGACGACCGGGAGCGTCTCCAGCGTGACGTTCACGAAACTTCGCAACCTCACGGTGGTGCTGTGGAGCCTCTACCCGGTGGTCTGGTTGCTCACGGCGTCGGGGCTCGGGCTCCTCAATCCCGCCACGGAGAACATGGTGGTCGTCTACCTGGACTTCATCAGCAAGGCCGGCTTCGTGCTGATCGCGGTCCACCACAGCCACGCCCTCGACGCCATCGCCGACGACGAGATCGGCCTCGGCGACGACGGGGGCGGTTTCGCCGACGACGGGATTGGCCTCGGCGACGACGGGGACCACGACGACTCGGACGTGACCATCGACGGCGGTACCGGCGCCGACTGACGACTCGCTTCGCCCGGCCGGCTCCCGTCTCTGCGGACGCCGTTCCGACGCCCCGTGTAGCGACCGACGGTCGCTCCGTTCCGGAACGCGGGCGACAGTTTCCTTTCCGGTAGCGATCAGTGACGGGCCGTCGAAACCCGCGCACGACGCGCGGAGTTCGTCTAGGTGGTCGACGCCCGGTCGCGCCGGGTTACTCCGCGTCGAGGTCGGCGTTCGCGGCGTTGCGCTTGACGCTCTCGATGCCGTCCCACGCGCGGCTGCGGTCGGCGTAGCCCTGTCCGCCGTCGGCGACGATGTTGCCGTTGCGGTGGCGGAGTCGCCACCGGGCGTCGCCGGCCGTGTCCTCGAACACCTCGAAGACGGCCTGCCCGATGTCGAGGTGGTCGGCCTCCGGAGCGTACTCCCGGACGCGCTCGACGGCGTCCTCGACGTTGCTCCGGCTCGAATACCCCTCGCCGCTGTCGGCGACGATCCGGTCGTTACTGCTCAGGAGCCGCCAGCGATGCTCGCCGGCCGAATCCTCGTAGGTCTCGAACTCCATCCCCTCGATTCCGTCTCGGAGCCTGGCGACCGCACGCCGGGCGTTGCTCCGGCTCGAATACCCCTCGCCGCTGTCGGCGAGGACGTTGCCGTTGCGGTGGATCAGCCGCCAGCGCCACTCGTCGGCGGCGTCCTGGTACACCTCGAAGGCAGTCGGATCGGGTCGGAGGTAGTCCGCCGGCGCGGCGTAGGTCCTGATCCGGTCGATCGCGGTCTCGGCGCCCTGGCGCGAGGCGTAGCCCTGTCCGCCGTCGGCGATGATGTTGCCGTTGTCGTGGCGGAGCCGCCAGCGGTACTCCCCCGCCTTGTCATCGTACAGCTCGAAGGTGGCCTCGCTCGGCGTCTCTTCGACGGGCTCGAACTCCGCCTCCTCCTCGGGGAGGCTTTCTTCCTCCTCGTACAGTAGCACGGTCGCGCCGAGGGCGTCCCGACGGACGCCCTGCATCCCGTTCTCGGCGTTGTGCCGCCGGGTGTACCCCTCGCCGCTCGTGGCGATGACGTTGCCGTTGCGGTGCCGGAGCCGCCAGCGGTACTCGCCGGCCTTGTCCTCGAACAGTTCGAACCGGCTCTGGCTGGTCCGGAGGCGGCGAAGCTGGGCCGCCAGGTCCTCCTCGTCGGCCGTGGCGTCCGACAGCCCCTGGCGGAGCCGGTCGGCCAGCCGTGCGAGGTCTTCCTCGTCGGCCTTGGTGTCCGCGAGCGCCCCCCGTAGGTCCTTGACCGCGGCCGCGAGATCGGCCTCGTCGGCCTCGGTGTCCGCGAGCGTCCGGCGGAGCTCGTCGAGTTCGGATTCGAGCGCCGACGCCCGGGTTTCCAGATCGGCCCGGTCGGTCAGGATCGGGACGAACACGCCCGCGACTGCCATCAGGACCAGCCCCAGTCCGTACAGGCCGACGATCGTCGGCTGGCCTGTCCGCGTGCTCCAGGAGTCGGGGAAGGCGACGATAAACCAGACGATCGCCGCCGCACACACCAGCAAGCCGGCGCCGACGAGCCACGTCGCCCGCTGTTGGATCGGCAGACGGATGATCGGCCCGGCGAACACCAGCGCCAGTCCAGCGGACGCGAGGACGATGCCCCACTCACGGAGCGCCCCCGCGGGTGCGCCGTTCAGGAACAGCAACATCCCGACTGCACCCAGCAGCGCGCCGAGCGCGAACACCCAGTACCCCCGCGCCTCGTCGCCGGTCGACGGGTCGCCGATCCGGTTTTGGTACCACGAGACGAACGGTCCCTCGGCCTCGGCTTTCGATGCCATACCACAAACTCACACGATCCGTAGTTATAGGTATGGATGGGGACCGATCCCGTCCGTGACTGGTACGTCCCGGTCGGTGGGGGCTGCTACCGTCCGGACTCGGCCCGGCCGAGGGGCGGGCTGCCGCGTCGGGGGCTGGCCGACCGCGGCGGCGTCAGCTATTTACCGC
>Ga0207719_100441_pt1 | contig 24154 bp, 23 predicted proteins | sample A23P1SouthBayCA_2_FD_187279 | JGI IMG/M metagenome (GOLD analysis project Ga0207719, IMG submission 187279) | Aerobic enrichment media microbial communities from Eden Landing Ponds, California, USA - A23 P3 (3) (SPAdes) | ecosystem: Environmental > Aquatic > Marine > Unclassified | place... | reverse complement strand
CCCGCCGCGAAGTCGGCGGCCAGCGCGAGCGCCGCCTCCTCGCGGCTCCGGTCGCCCTCCAGCTCGCGGACGCGCTCGGCGACGCCCGGGATTCCGAGGATGTTCTCGACGCGGTCGGCCATGTCCTCGGCGACGGGAATCTCGACCTCCGTCTCGGGGTCCTTGCCCGCCGCCCGCGCCTCGCGCGCGACCGACAGCGCCGCGTCGAGGTCGGCCTCGATCCCCTCGAAGTAGCGTTCGTCTTCCGGCCGCATCGCTCACCCCGACCTCGACTGGCGGCGATCGATCGCGCTCGGGACGACCCGTTTCACACCCACCCCCACGACGTGGGCGAGCAAAAACCCCCGGCCTTCCGGTTCACGCCGCGGCGTTGCGCGAAACGCGGCGGGCGTGTGAGCACTGCGGGTTCGAGGACGCCATCGTCGACGGGGCGTGGGAGTCCCGTGCCGGGCGGACCCGGGCTGGACACTTGCGGTACCGCCTGGTCTGTCCGGACTGCGGGGGCGTCGAGGAGCGTGTGCTCGGGATTCCGTGACCTATCGCGGCCGGGAGCCCCGCTCGACCCGCCGCGTTCGGGAGAGCGGCCGCTTCAACACACCGGCTTCACCTTCACGCCCATCGACTCCAGGCGCTCGACGTACTCCTCGTAGGCGGCCTCGATCGCCCCGCTCGCGGCGTCCTTGGCGCGCTCCCAGTCCTCCCGCTCCTCGCAGGCTTCCGCGAGCAGGTCCTTCGTCCGGTCACAGGCGTCCCCGACCTCCTCCCGGAGGCCGCGAAACAGGTCCGCCGAGGACGGGTCGGCGTTCCCGACGAAGAAGCCGACCGCCTGGGAGAGCGTGCGATCGGTCACGAGCGCCCACGCGAGCAGTCCGCCGGCGCGCTCGGCCGGGTCGTCGAGTTCACGGAGGTACGAATCGAGGGCAGTCGGTCGGTCGAACGCTCGTCCGCCCCCGGCGTCGGCGATCCGTTCGGCCTGTTCGTGCTGGTCGGCCGCGAGCGACCCGTAGACGTCCGCGAGCACGGCGTCGGTCGTCTCGGCGGTCCAGGCGTCGAAGGTTTCGGCGGCCGCGTGGGCGCGGTCACACATCGCCGACAGCACCGCGTCGGTCTCCATCTCGCCTTCGGTGGCCGCGTACATCGACTTCGAGGAGCCCAGCCGCGACAGCTCGGTCTCGTGCTCGGATTCGATCGCCTCGCGCAGGTCCGATCCGTCCATACTGGTCGGTGACGGGCGCCCCCGGCTTGTATGCTCCGGCCGGGCGAGACGCGGTCGTGTGCCGGTTCCAGCCGACGAAGCGCAGGTATATCACGACCCCGACCGTAGGACGATCCATGAGTTCCGATCAGGTGATCAGCCTCCTGCGGAAGGCCTACGGCGACGAGATCGAGACCGTGATGAACTACCAGACGAACGCGATCGTCCTTGACGGCGTTCGCGCCGAGGAGATCAAGGAGAGCCTCGGGGCGGACATCCAGGAGGAGCTGACCCACGCCGAGCAGCTGGGCCAGCGGCTCAAACAGCTCGATGCCCGTCCCCCTGGGTCGAGTGAGTTCACGGCGCGCCAGGACAGCCTCCAGCCCCCCGAGGATTCGACGGACGTGCTCGCGGTGATCCGGGGCGTGCTCGACGCCGAGGAGGACGCCATCGCGACCTACAGGGACCTCATCACGGCCGCCCGGGAGGCGGACGATCCCGTCACGGAGGACCTCGCGGTGACGATCCTCGCCGACGAGGAGGCCCACCGAACGGAGTTCCGCGGCTTCGAGAAGGAGTACAGCTAACCGCCGGCCCTGCGAGCAGCGATCGGTCCACCGTCTCTCAGCGAGCGCTACCCCGTGACCGGATCGGTGACGGAGAGCCAGTCGAGCCGTTCGGCCATCCGCTTTAGCCCCTCGGCGTGCGTCCACAGCCGCGAGACCTCGTGGCGTTCCATGGCCGCGAGTATCGTCGCGTCCCGACCGCCAATGCCCGCCTGGTCGTGCGTGGCGAGGAGGTCTGCCGCCCGATCCACGTCTTCGGTTCGCAGTTCTGCGACGGAGACGTCCTTCATCGAGAGGAATGCATCGACCTGCTCCTCGCCCTCCGCGAGTTGGTTCGTCAGGTAGTGGACGACCTCCATCTGCAACACGGTGGTCGTGAACAGTGGTTTCCTCCGGAGTAGGTCCGCGACGCCGTCACGGGCGGCGTCGTGTTCCGGAAGATCGGCGTCGAGGAAGTAGATCCAGACGTTCGCGTCGAGGCAGTACATCACTCACTGTCCGCGTTCGGGAGGTCGCTCGTCCAGTCGGCCTTCAACTCACCGGGATCTGTCGATCCGGCGTCGCGCGTGTCATCGTTCACGCAGCCCTCGAGGGTCTCGACCAGATCTCCCCGGGAGATCCGGGGGTGGATGACGATCCGGTCCCCCTCTCGTTCGACTGCGACCTCCTCGCCGGGATCGATCTGCAGGGATTCCCTGATAGCACGCGGGATCGTGATGCGCCCCTTCTCGTCGACGCGCCGTTGCTCGCTCGCACGCATGTTTCCCACTACTGTGGGATAACGGTTAAAATTTCGCCCGAGGCTCGACGAGTCCGACGACGCAGTGGCTAGTCGCCGTGGAAAACGGGGGGTTCCGGGATTGTGCCGTGATACTGACCGTTGTAGTCTCTTACCGGTGAGCGCCGCCAACGGGGGTGACGCTCACCGGTAAACAGTTACAACGGTCAGTATGAGGCATCCCGCTGGACGGGAGACGCAGTTCGACCACGCTCCGCGGGCCTCACCGATCAGCTTCCCTTCTCGATCGGGGCGCCGACGAGGTTGCCCCACTCCGTCCAGGAGCCGTCGTAGTTGATCGCGTCGTCGTAGCCGAGCAGTTCGTGCAGCGCGAACCAGGCGACCGAGGATCGTTCGCCGATGCGGCAGTACGCGACGACCGTGCCGTCGCCGTCGATGCCGTGCTCGGCGTACAGCTCCTCGAGTTCGTCGCGGCTCTTGAACCGGCCGTCGTCGTTCGTGACGGCGGCCCAGGAGATGTTCTTCGCGCCGGGGACGTGGCCGCCGCGCTGGGCGGTCTCCTGCAGTCCGGGTGGTGCGAGGATCTCGCCGGAGAACTCCTCTGGGGAGCGGACGTCCACGAGGGGGAGGTCGCGCTCGATCGCGTTCTCGACGTCCTCGCGGTACGCGCGGATGCTCTCGCGCGGGCCGGAGGCCTCGTAGTCGACCGCGGAGAAGTCCGGGACCTCGTCGGTCGTCGGGTAGTCGTTGTCGAGCCAGTACTCGCGGCCCCCATCAAGGAGGCGCACGTCGTCGTGGCCGTAGTACTGGAACTGCCAGTACGTGTAGGCCGCGAACCAGTTCGAGTTGTCGCCGTAGAGGACGACCGTCGAGTCCTCGGAGATGCCGGCCGCGCCCATCGTCGCCTCGAACTCGTCCTTCGAGAGGATGTCGCGGGTGGTCTGGTCCTGGAGGTCGGTCTCCCAGTTGAACCCGACGGCGCCGGGCGCGTGGGCCTCGTCGTACGCTTCGGTGTCGACGTCGACCTCCACGAGCCGGTGTGCGGGGTCGTCGCTCTCGAATTCGTCCAGTCGCTCCTCTACCCAGTCCGCCGAGACGAGCACGTCGTTTGCGTAATCGCTCATGCAAGGGCGTCTACTCCCCGTCACCCTATAGTACTCCCCGTCTCGGCAGATCCCGCCATTCCCGCGGATCGGTGGCAATTCTTGCCTGCAAGTATGGCGATCGTTGCGCTGACGGCGGGTGTCGTCGTCCCATCGAGGCCCGCCGGTGGCCTGCCCTCCCCCGGGTCGGGCGGCTGGCGCGGCCAGCACGTCCTCCCGGCCGTTGACCTTCCCTCCCACCGTCGTGAACGCCCGGCGCATCCACCGTGGCGCGCGAGGGAGCGACGTGAGCGAGCGCCAGCGAGCGAACGGAGCGACCGAATCGGTTGGGGAGGTGTGTGGCCGGTCCGGGTGGATCGTAAGGGCGGGGGCTTCCCGGCTGTTCGGGGTGACGGGGAGTACGGTGACGACGAGTGGGGTGACGGTGGTCATTACGGTTCTCCGACCGGGAACGGGAGGTTCGACGAACGCCCGACCGCGATTGCGATCCACCGCTCTCCCGATCGTTGACTCCGATCACACCCGCCGAATCACCGCCGACTCCCGTCCACCGAATCGCCCGCCCCGACCGAAAAAGGGGAGATACTTGCCACCCACTATGACGCCGGGAGAACGCCCACATCTATGGTGGACCACCGGCTACGTGCGACCAATGACTGACACGCCCGTCGTCGCCCCGGTCGAGTGGCTCGCCGAGCACCTCGACGACCCCGACCTCGCGGTCGTCGACGTCCGGGACGCCTGGGAGTACGACGCCATCGGACACGTCCCCGGCGCCGTCTCGATCCCCTTCGACACCTTTCGCGACGCGGACGGGGGCGACGTCGGGATGCTCCCGGGCGCGGAGCGCTTCGCCTCGCTGCTCTCTGAAGCCGGCGTCGCCCCCGGCGATACCCTCCTCGCCTACGACGACGAGCACGGCGTGTTCGCGGCGCGCTTCCTGGTGACCGCGATGGTGTACGGCCACGACGACGTGCGCCTGCTCGATGGCGATTTCACCGCCTGGAGCCGCTCGGAGGCGACGACGACCGACGCGCCCGATCCCGAGCCGACCGACTACGCCCTCTCGATCCCCGAGGATCGCCCGCTGATCGACGCCGACGGCGTTCTGGACGCCATCGGGGGCGGGGAAGACGGCGAGATCGAGGTCGGCGAGGACGTCGTCCTGATCGACACTCGGACTCCCGAAGAGTTCGCGGCGGGCCACATTGAGGGCGCCATCAACTTCGACTGGCGGGACCTCGTCGATCCCGACTCCCGGGGGCTGAAACCCCGCGACGAACTCGAAGCCATCCTCGAATCCCACGGCGTCGATCCCGAAAAGCGCGTGATCCTGTACTGCAACACCGCCCGCCGGATCAGCCACACCTACCTCGTCCTGCGGCACCTCGGGTACGAAACGGTCGCCTTCTTCGAGGGCAGCCTGACCGAGTGGCGCGAGCGCGACCTCCCCCTGGTGTCGGGGTCGGACACCTGATCAGCGCGCCAGTCACGCGATCCCGGCGGTCACGCCCCCTCCGAGTGGACGTCGTCGGCGAGCAGGGAGACGGTCTCGACGAGCAGGGCGACCGCGAGGGGGCCGGCGATGATGCCGACGGCACCGAGGCTGAGGACGCCGCCGATGAATCCCACGAAGTAGAGGCTTGCGGGGAAGCGAGCCGTCCGCCGGGCGAGCTGTGGGCGCAGGACGGCGTCCGGGAGGAAGGCGATCAGGACGAGCCCGACGACGAGGACGATCCCCGCCATGACGGTCTCGCCCTGCGTGACCTCGAAGGCGGCGATCCCGATCACCACTACGCTCGGGCCGATCACGGGGAGGAACTGGAGGATACCGGCGACCAGCGCGAGCGTGATCGCGGCATCGTAGCCGAGCAGCCAGAACGTCGGCGCGGCGACGAGGAAGGTCCCCAGCCCGGTTGCGGCCTGGGTGACGTACAGCGCGTACAGCGTCTCGCGGACCCGTTCGTGGTACGCGAAGGCGAGGTCGTGCAACTCGTCGGGCAACGGTCCGAGCAGGGCCTGTCCGAGTTCCTCCCGGCGGAGCAGGATCGCGAACACGACGAAGAGAAACGCGATCGCCTTCGTGGCGAGGATCGTCATCTCGACCGCGACGGTCGGGGCGATGGCGGCAAGGTAAGCCCCCACCGCGCTGATCACCGACCCGATCTCGATGGGGTACGTGATCCCGGCGACGTCAACGGTGACCGTGTCCGGGATCGCCTCCAGAATCGCGCTGATCTGCGACCGCCTGAGGTACAGCACGACGACGAGGGGCACGAACAGCGCGAGGATGCCGAGCACCGCGAGCGACGTGGCGACGGTGCTGGCGACCCACCGGGAGTGCCCCCGCCCGTGCACCCACGTCGCGACGGGCCCGAGGACGTACGCGACGGTGATCGCGAAAAACACCGTCGCGAGCATTCCGCCGAGGATGACGGCGTTGACCGCGGCCATGACGACTAGCAGGACGGCGAGGGTCGCCCGGCGCGAGGAGATCACGACCGCCGGTTCAGCCGGTGTGGGCAAAAGCGTTGCCCGGCGCCCCCCGGACGGGCCGTGCTTGCCCGCGGTCCCGGGCCTCCCCGAGCGTCACCGGAACAACTGCCCGAGGGAAATCCGCCGGCCGTTCCAGAGCTGATAGGCCGTCGCGGCGCCGAACACGCCCAGGAACGTCGACGCCCACAGGATCGGCTCCACCCGGCCCACTACCGGCGCGTCGACGATCGCCGCGACGACCACGAGCAACGCGACCACGCTCAGGGCGAGGTAGATCCCCGCCCAGGTCATCCCCCGGCCTGCCGTGGTCTCCATGTACAGCCGGACGTCACGCCCCGCATCCAGGAGCCGGACCTCCTTTTCGGTCCGGTCGTACTCGATGAGTCCCTTGTCGTCCAGCATCGGGAGGTGAGTCTGGTGAAGGGAGACGTACACCGCCTTCCTGACGTTCTTCGGGGGCGGCGACTCCCCGCTCTCGGCCTCGGCGATCCGTTCGGAGAGCTCCGGGACGTCGATCGTCCCCTCCGCCTCGCCGAGGTACTCCAGGGTCTTCCGGCGCCGGGCGTTGCTCAGGATCTGGTAGATCTCCTTTTCGGGAACGCCGGTCGCAGTCATCGGTATCACCCTGCCGGCACCCCGCCGGCCGCGGCGTGCTCGGCCTCGACGAGGCGAGCGTCACACGCCCGGCACGTCGCGGCGACGACGTCGATCGATCGGCAGCACGACTCGACGGTCTCCCCGCCGAACCCGACCGCCCCCCCGCAGGCAGGACACCTGTCCAGCCAGAGGCGAAGCCCCCCGAGTACCCGGGTCCGGGACTCGAAGTCCAGCCCCCCCCAGGTGTGGTGGCGCTCCCGGAGTTCGGCGGCCGCGGCGACGTCGGCGACGTAGGCGGCGCGTGACTCCCACTGGGCGATCCGGACGTCGTCGATCGACGCGACCATAGCGTCGCCGTGGGACTCGACGCTCACCCGGTCGGGATCGACGTCGAGGAGGTCGCCGAACGACGGTTCCCCGCCGCTGCGTTGCTCGCGCATCCGGTCGCGCCAGGCCTCCCGGAAGTCGGCGGTAAGACAGAGGTCGTCGCCCCCATCACACACCTCGAGAGCGCGGGCGTCCCGGAGGAACCGTTCGAGGCCGTCGGGATCGTTCATCTCGACGTCGCCGGGGACGTCCGATTCGGCGTCGCCGGGGACGCCCGGGGCCGGTTCCTTGTCGAACCGGCGCAGGAGCCACTCGGGGACGTACCGCTTCGTGAGCGCCGGCGTCCCGGGGACGAGATACCCGCGGAGGTAGATCGCCGCCAGGCTCGCGAGGAGGACGACGACACCCCCGGAGAGCCAGACGGCGCCGACTGTGGCGCTCGCGACGGCCGCGATGACGAGGTTCGCGGCCGTGCAGGGCACACACCGGTTCTCGCCGGTGTACTCCGGCTGCCGGAGTCGGTCGAGCGCCGAGGTCGGTGAGCGCGCGGGCGACATGGGTATTATCTCGCGTGCGTTCGTGTGTGTACGTTCGTTCGCGTCCGTGCGTTCGTTCGTGGCTGTGCGTGGGTGCGTTCGCGGCGCGTGACCTCCCGGCGGTGCGTCAGTCGAACAGCTGGTTGAGGTACATCCAGCGTTGCGACCAGAGCTGGTACCCCGTCGAGAGCCCCACGATCGTCAGGAACACGACGGGGATCAGGAGGCCGGGGAGGTCGGCGATCACCGGAACGCCGACGTCGTGGGCGACGATCACAAGCAGTCCCAGCACCGCGAGCGACCGGTAGTACTCCGCCCAGGTGATCCCGTAGGGGGTCACGACCTCCATGTAGAGGCTGATCGACTTCGCGTTCTCCAGGATGTCGACGGTCTTGCGGTCCTTGTCGTACGCGATGACGTTCGCCTCGTCGAGTTTCGGGAGGTGGTGCTGGTGCAGGGAGTTGTAGACGCTCCGGCGGAGGGCCTGTGGGGGTGGTGACTCCCCGCTTTCGGCCTCCGCGATCTTCTCGGCCAAGTCCCTCACCGTCACCGTTCCCGGGACCTTGTTCACGTGTTCGAGCACGCGTCGGCGCCGACGGTTCTGGAGAATGCCGTGGGCCACTTCGGGATCGAGGTTCCGGGATTCCATCGCCATCCGTACCCATGTACACACCGGGGTACCACTTACCTATTCGTCCATTAAGATGGCCATATTCTCCCAATGCAGAAGGGTAAGCCCTCGTTTCAGTCGCTCATTGGCCCATTGTTGGACGCATTCGTCCATTGAACGCGCGTATAGAGTCGTTGTTTCACGCATCTGGTAATTATCTAAGGGGGTATGGAGTGTGGCATGGGATGCGTCCACCCCGGAACGCGGTGGACCGAGCGAAACCATGCCAGACAAGAAACTCGCACTGTCGCGACGGCAGCTGCTGGGGGGCCTCGGCGCGGTCGGGGTCGCCTCCGCCGGTGCTGGACTGGGTACGACCGCCCTGTTCAGCGACACTGAATCGTTCGAAGACAATACAATCCAAGCCGGGACGACGAACCTGATCGTGAGAGCTGGGGTAGTTGAGGACAACATCGGCGGCGATGGCTCTATAGCGCTCGGTGGCACCGACAACGGCACGGATACGTCGGATACCAGTGCCGGCGTCGGGATCACTGTCCAAGACATCAAGCCGGGAGACTCGTTCGTCCTAGGTCTCGATGTCGAGGTCGAGGACAATCCGATGTACGTCGGCGTTGAGGCTACTGAGGCCACGGATGGCGAAGGCCTCAATCCCGAACCGGAGACCTCGCCCGGGATCGACGACAACTCGGACCCGATTTCTGGGGCTGGTGACCTCGACAACATGATGAACGTCGAGTTCGGGTACGACTCGAACAGCCCGAATAGCGGTGACGTTCAGAATGGCCAAATTGGCCCCGGCGGTTCGAACAATCCAGAATGGTCGGGATCGCTGACGGACTTCATGCAGCTCAGTCAGATCTACCGCGGTCGCAACGGTGACGGCGGGGACCCCCCCGGTGGACACGGCGATGGAAGCGCTGATGCGACCCGAATCGGGACTGGGGCCTTGGCAGATGTCGATAACGTCACCCATTACGCCGAATTCAGCCTTCCGGATACTGTCGGCAATCAGGTCCAGGGCGACACGGCTTCGTGGGACCTCGTGTGGCACGCCGAGCAGGTCCGTAACAACAGCCCGCCGAGTTCGGTTAGCGATCTAGACGGATCACCGAACTAACTACCCTGAGTATCGCTCACCAACCGACTCTCCCCGACCCACGCGGGCGATCGGGATTCCACGACGGAACCCCGACGGCGGTTCGACTCCGCCGGTGGGTTTCCCCCGACGGGACATCGGGGACCGAACGGAGCACACCAACCATGGTCGACAAAAAGAAACTCGCACTCTCGCGGCGGCAGATACTCGGCGGTCTCGGTGCCGTCGGCGCCGCCTCCGCCGGAGCGGGACTCGGAACGACGGCACTGTTCAGCGACGTTGAATCATTCAACAACAACGAGATCACGGCCGGTACGCTTGATCTCGTGGTAGACTACCAAGAGACCTACAGCTTTACTGGCGGGGATAGTAGTGGTGAGATTGGGGAAACCGGGGGGGACCCTGGCCCTGGGCCTGTGAGTGGCGAGTTCTCCCTCGGCGACGTGAAACCAGGCGACGATGGATCGATCCGGTTCTGTCCGAAAGTCCTTGGGAATCCCGGCTGGGTCTGGATCGGTGTCGAGAACGTCTCCCAGAGTGGCGGCGACACGACAGAGCCCGAACCGGAGCCTGACAATGGCGAACTCGCGGAGAACATCCAGGTCGATGTCGAGTACTGTGATAAGGACGGGAACACCCTCCGCGAGTTCAACAACCCCGTCGACTACACCCTCGAGGACCTGTTCAAGGAACTCGAAAGCGGGTTCCTACTGGACGGCGAGAACGTCAACGACGGGTCGACGGACGCGTACCCCGCGTCGGACGACTCGGACGACCAGCAGGGGCCGTGTCTCTGCATCGACTGGGAAGTGCCTGCGAGCGTCGGCAACGTGATTCAGGACGACTCGGTCTCGTTCGACGTTGTGTTTGAGGCCGTTCAGGAGCGCAACAACGCTGACCCCGAGAATCCGTTTGCCACTACGACGGTCTGGCCAGGCGGATCGATCCAGAGCGCAATCAGTAATGCCAGCGGCGGTGACGTGATCAGCGTCTTCGGTGGGAGCTTCGGAGACGGGAGTAATTACGCCGAGGAACTCGACGTCGACACGTCGGTTACGCTGGCGAGGGCGAGCGCCGAACAGCCGACGATCGCCGCGGACGCACAGAACGACAACAGGGCGATCACGGTCACCGCCTCGGACGTCACGCTAGACGGACTCGACATCACCTTCACTGGCGGCGCTGGCAGTTCACCCAACGCCGAGAAGTACGGCATCGAAGTCCGAGCCGGGTCGGACGACCTCACCGTCTGTAACTGCAACGTCCGCGACATCATCACGGACGAGGCTGGTCGCGACGGTAGCGGGAGCACTACTGATGTCAACGCCGTTAGATCGACTGGCCTCACGATCAAATCCACCCTGGGGTCGGGTTCGTCCGTGTCGGCTCCGACGGTCAGGCACAACACCTTCCAGAATCTCGTGTGTACTGGGTCGACCACGCAGGATGGTAACTTTGACAGCGACTCGAGGGCTAAAGGAGTCGCGCTGGTCGGTGATGTCAATGACGCGGTGATTAGTGGGAACGAGATTGTCGGCATCGGGACGTCGTCTAACGACCCACCCGGCGCCCAGATCTCATCTGTCAACGCGGTGGGTCCAAACGATCCGAATGGCAACCAATACACCACCAGCGCATCTGACAATCAGGCCGCGGAAGGCACGGACAAGCCACGCGGTATCGACATCATTCAGGCTGGGGCCAGTACCGCGCCATCGAACTTCGTCATCGAGAACAACGTCCTCGGTGGCACTGGAGGCGACGCGATCGTGGGCGTCTACGGTCAGCCCGCTATCTTCATCGGCGGGAGTGGCGGGATGGGTCCAGACCACGATGTCCGGGGGAACGACATATACCACCCTGTTGACAACCTCAACGGCGCCGTGCCACTCAACCTGAACGGCGAGAACTCTTGGTACGATACGAGTGGGAACTCGCAGTCTCCCAGTCTCGTTCCGCCGGATCAGGACGAGGACGGCGGCAACCTCATCGATCGTGCTGGTGGCTCGGAGTACGCCGGCCAGCCGTAACCTCCCACACACCCGTAGCGACGGTTCGCCGTCGCCGGTCACGCCCCCAGAAACGGGGTGAGTCGCTAGCCCACCCGGGATGGCAGATCTCGGGCGTCCCCGGTTCGTCGGGGTTGCTCGACGTGGCGGTTCGACTCCGCCGGTGGGTCTTCCCCGTGGAGGGGACACAACAATGACAGACAAACGGATCGAACTCTCACGACGGAAGCTGCTGGCCGGCCTGGGCAGCGTCGGGGTTGCCTCTGCCGGTGCCGGACTGGGCACGACGGCGCTGTTCAGTGACGGCGAATCGTTCGAGAACAACTCCATCACCGCCGGCACGCTGGACCTGAAGGTCGACTGGGAGGAGCACTACTACAACAGCCTCGGCGGCGGCGGACAGATAGGGAGCGTCCGGCAGGTTGACGGTGAAAGCGATGTCGAGAACGACGAGGTCGGACTCCCGGATCCGAGGGATCCGATCATCGCCGTCGACGAGGACGATCTCTCCTCGTTCATGGACGGCACTACCCTGGAACAGAGCGGTCCGGTCGATAATCCCTCGCCCGGACTCGTCGATCTCAACGACGTCAAGCCCGGCGACTTCGGCGAGGTGACGTTCAGCTATCACCTCTCGGGTAACCCCGGCTACGTGGCGATGAGCGCCGAGAAAGTAGCCGACGCCGAGAACGGGGTCAACGAACCTGAGGCAAGTTCGAGTGAGGAGGACGATCCCCGGGGTTCGGGTTCCGGGGATAATATGTCCGGTGAACTCGGTGACGCGATCCAGGCGGCGCTCTGGTACGATCCCAACTGCAACAACCTGCGTGATTCGGGCGACAGCAACGTCGTCGAGAGTGGCACGCTCAACGAGGTTCTAGCTCGTCTGGGTACGGACGGAACGGTTCTCGATCCGTCGCTATCCGGCGGAACCGTCGACGAAGACTTCGGAGGAAACTGTCACGCACCGCGGGGTGGCGGTCCCGGTGACTGCGAGGAGACGCTGTACCTGACCGATAGTGGTCCATCAGGGACGGTCCTGTTCGAGGTCAACCTGAATGAGAGTAACAATCGGGCAGAGTTGACCGAAAAGGTGACGATGCCCGCGGACGACTTCGACCAGGTCGACGCGATCGCCGCCACTCCGGACGGCACCACCCTCTATGCTATCGATAAGAACTCGGGTCATCTCGGCGAGTACGATGTCGGGTCGGATACCTTCACTGACCTCGGTGAACTGACTGGCACGAACGTCAGCGGATTCCCGGGCGTCACTGTGAGTGCTGCGTACGGGCCTGGGGGTGTGCTGTACATGGTGAGTGCGGGTACCGACGGCATCTATACTGTTGACCCAGGGGCGGTGGAGTTCACCTATCAAGCAACGCTCAACAAATCGATAACGCCGACCGATATCACGTTCGCCGCCGACGGTACGGCCTACATTATTTCGACCGAGACGAGCGACAACAGGGCCCTCTACACGTTCGACCCATCGGACGGTAGCCTCACGAAGAAAGGAAACGGGACGGGAGAACGTTTCACCGGATTGGGCGTTCGAGCCGCGGGCGCTGGAAACCTCGTTGGATCAGCTACGTCGGACGATTCGGTGTACGTCATCGAGAGAGACGGCGACATCGGAGACCAGTTCGAGATGTACGAGGGAGGGTCTCGATACGATTACGACTACGGTGACATGACGGTCGGGGAACTCTGTGGCGACCAGCCGACCGGTCACTGTGTCGCGCTGGCCTGGTGGCTGCCCAGGGACGTCGGCAACGAGGTCCAGTCGGACTCCTACGCGTTCGACGTCACGTTCCGAACCGAGCAGTGCCGGAACAACGACAACCCGTTCAGCTGATCGTGACGCCGTCCCCTCCACGTCCGCCCGCGCTGGCATTTCGGCGTCCTCGGGCCTCGCCCGAGGGCCCGTGACACGGCATCGCCGTGTTATGGCGGTTCGATTCCGCCGGCGGGCTTCCCCCGGCCGAGGCGTCGGGGTCCGAACGGAGTACACCGACCATGGTAGACAAGAAGAAACTCGCGCTCTCGCGGCGGCAGTTGCTCGGCGGTCTCGGTGCCGTCGGTGCCGCCTCCGCCGGAGCGGGACTCGGCACGACGGCGCTGTTCAGCGACACCGAATCGTTCAATAACAACTCCATCACCGCGGGGACGCTGAACCTGACCGTCGAGGTAGAGGTCCCCGCGACGAGCGACGACTTCGGCCAGGTGAACGCGACCTTCCCCGGGGATGGCTCGATCGACATCACCGACGGTGACACCTACACGCTGGACGGCGATGAGTCAACCGGCGGGGCGACGGAGTTCACTCTGAAGGACCTCAAGCCCGGTGATTGGTGGATCGTCTGTACGACCGTCTACATCGAGGGTAACCCCGGGTACGCGAACGTCCGCGTGGACGATGTGAGCCAGGACGGCGGCGCTAACCCCGAACCGGAGGGGAGTCCCGACGATGGGGAACTCGGGGAGAACGTGATGGTCTACCAAGGGGATGGTCGCAGCGGGTCGACAATAACGTACGCCGGACAGACGTCGACCCTGGAGTTTGAGGGGACGCTCAACGCGTTCCTCGGGGCGTTCGGATACAACAATCCGTGGGACGGACTGACCTACGAGAATCCGGACGGACAGCCATTCAGCGGCACCATCCCCCCGGGACATGGTGACCCCCGGAGCCCCCACGACCCGACAGTCATCGGCCCCGACGATAGCCCGAGCCACGTTGACACGACTGCGGTGACCCACTACACCAAGTACGAGATTCCGACGTCGGTGGGGAACGTGATCCAGGGTGACAGTCTCTCGTACACCCAAGAGTGGCAGGCCGAACAGTGGCGGAACAACCCCGACTCCGAACCGTTCGGTGGGAGCTCACAGGGTACACCCGGCGATCCGAACAGCTGAATCGACTACTGAATCCCCACGCCCGGCATTTCGGCGGTTCGATTCCGCCGGTGGGCTTCCCGGGGCGATCCCGGAACGGAGCAAACCATGGCAAACGAAGACACGAACCGAATCGCGCTCACCCGGCGCCAGCTGATCGGCGGTCTCGCGACGATCGGGGCCGCGGGCGCCGGTGCCGGGATGGGCACGGCAGCACTGTTCAGCGACGAGGAGTCGTTTACGGGTAACTCGATCACGGCAGGGACGCTAGACATGCAGGTGACGGCGGACACCTACGCCCGTAGTCCGGAACTCCCGACGGTGGAGTATGATAACGGATCAACGGCAAACGGCGCGGCAGTGACGATCACGCTCAACGACATCAAACCCGGCGACTGGGTCATCATCAGATGGGAGATCGTTCTTTCGGGCAATCCGGGATACGTCCAGTTGTCGACCGCGAACCTCTCGAACAAGGAGGGAGCTACCCCGGAATCCGAGACGGACACGTCCTCGCCTGGTGATCTCGGCGACGCTCTGTTGACCACGTGCTGGCAGCAGTACGACGAGACGTTGTCGAACGGCCGTTCCCTCCTGCTCGGTCTCAAGGGAGCGACGGACAATTCGGGTGGAACGGATCGGTCGTTCTACTACGAGACTCCCAACGAGGACGGGATCACTGCGCCGAGTGGAAAGCACTACACCACGCTGAACGAGGCTCACGCGAATCTCCAATCCGGTATGGTACTGACTGAGACGTCGAGCAGTGATCCGCTCGAAGTAGAACCCGGTCAAATCCAGGACGGGAACGGGGCCGTCCGGTATACGCTGTTCGAAATCCCTCCGTCGGTCGGCAACGAGATTCAGGGAGACATCGTCGAGTTCGACGTCGTCTTCGAGACCGAGCAGGTCCGCAACAACCCCAACCCGTTCTGACCATGATCGCCCCGGCTACCCACGCACGGCACGCGGCGTTCGCACGCGACACGGCGTCCCCGGCTTCGCCGGGGGCACGTGACGCGGGCTCTGCCCGCGGTACGGTGGTTCGACTCCGCCGGTGGGCCTTCCCCGAGAGGGGGCACACGACCACGGAACCATGAGCAAGAAACACATCGAAATCTCGCGGCGGAAACTCCTCGCCGGGCTGGGCACTGCCGGCCTCGCCTCGGCGGGGGCTGGAGTGGGCACGACGGCCCTCTTCAGCGACGAGGAATCGTTCGAGGCGAACAGCGTCATGGCCGGCGAACTCGACCTGAAGGTCGACTGGGAGGAACACTACTCGTTCCCGCAGCTGTACGACGATTTCAGTGATCCGACCAGTGGGCTGGATGTTACGCGGTCGGAGCCGAGTGACACGTCGAACTACGTCGGACTGCCGGATCCCAGCAACCCGGTCGTCTGGGTCCACGAGGACGACCTCGATACCTACATGTCCAACACCTCCATCGAGGCGTTCCCGGACCCCGACAACGACGGCTCACAGGAGGTTGAAATGGGGAGTTTCACCTACAACCCCTGTCAGGACGGCGGGGATCTCCCCGAGGACATCGAAAACAATCTACATTCCCCGAATAATACCGATAACGAAGGCCCGGTTCGTACGAACAACGGTGACACGTCCGGTGGCGCACCGCTCGTTAATCTGAACGACGTCAAACCGGGCGATTTCGGGGAGTTCACGTTCAGTTTCCACCTCTGTCACAACCCCGGGTACGTGTGGCTCCAAGCGAACAACGTGAGCGAAAGCGAAGGAGCAAATCCGGAACCGGAACAGGAGTCCGACGGCGCTCCGGATCTCGCCGAAAACATCAAAACGATCTGGTGGTATGATGCTCGCGGCGACAACGTGCGGGATTGCTCGGAGACGATTTATCTCCTTGACGACGACATCCGCCAGGATGACCCGAGTCAAGAGACGCCGGGCGAACTCTACTCAGTCACGCTTGACGATGATAACAACCGGGCCAACCTCACGCTGGAAGCCACACTGGTTGACGGGAATATCGAATACGAGCGGGCGTTCGCGTTGGCTGCGACGCCCGACGGGCGGACGCTCCACATCATCGACCGCGATACGGGCCGACTGGGGCGATACACCGGAACGAATGGATTCGAGGACTTGGGCGTCCTGAGCGTACAGGGAGGCGGCTCATATCCCGGTGGGGTCGTCCAGTTAGCCTACTCGCCTTCCGGGACGCTTTACGCGACGAGTTACGTTACCGAGAAGCTATACACGGTCGATATAGGGGCCCTTGAGATGATCCCGGTTGGTTCGCTCGGTGTTCGACCGGCCGGAGCCGACATCGCGTTCACCACCGACGGAAACCTGTACATGTGGACGAATGAGGGGGGCAACGAACGGGGGCTCTACACACTCGATACGAACACCGGGACGGCCTCGGCTGTCGGCGTGACCGGCCAAGGACCGAAGATGACCGGTCTTGCCGTCTTGGATAGTGGATCCGGGGATCTCATCGGGGCGAAAACTGGATACGTTAACCAACCCGATCCCAGTAACCCGGATCCCGGTGAGTTCGCTGTCATCAATCGGAACGACGGAACGATAGATGATACGTACACGATGCACGATCAGAACGGCGAGCACACTTACCATGCCGGCGACGCGGCTGTTGGGGAGCTATGCGGGGAGGTCATTCGTCAGGGGAATCTCAAAGATGATTTGGACGTCCTCAGCGACCCGAACGATCCTGTCCCGCTTGACGCCAACCGCGCGAGTGAATTCACCGAGTTTGACGGCACCGACAACAGTGGGGACCGCGAGTGCTTCCCGCCTGGTGTGACCCACTACATCGGCTTCGGCTGGTGGGTCCCCGAGAATGTCGGCAACGAGATCCAGGGCGACTCGGTTTCCTTCGATCTCGGGTTCTACACCCAGCAGTGCCGGAACAACGACGGGAGCTACAAGCCCTCCTGAAGGGCCGATGCCCCCTCTCGACGCCTCACGGCGTCACGCCCGCGCCGGCATCTCGGCGTCCTCGGGCCTCGCCCGAGGGCACGTAGCGCGGCTCTGCCGCGATACGGCGGTTCGACTCCGCCGGCGGGCTTTCCCCGGACGACCACGACCGGTCGCCGGGACCGAACCGACCAACCGCGACAACATGACGGACAACCGACTCATCGAACTGTCACGGCGGAAGATCCTCGCGGGCCTCGGCACCGTCGGGGCCGCGAGCGCCGGCGCCGGACTGGGCACGACTGCCCTCTTCAGCGACGAGGAGTCCGTCGAGGACAACACGATCACTGCCGGGACGACGAACCTGATCGTCGAGGCCGGCGTGGCGAGCGTGTCCGACGGCCTCGACGACAACGGCACCGTCGAGATCGTCGACGCCACCAACGATGGTGACGGCGACGACGACACGCTCACGGTCGACGGAACGCCGGACCCCGCGCTCGGACTGACGGTGGGCGACATGCTGCCGGGTGACTCGTTCGTCATCCGGGTCACCGTCGACGTCCGGAACAACCCGATGTACGTCTCGGCCGTGCTGCCGGGAACGGACTCGGTTTCCGATAGCGAGGGCGATAACCCCGAACCCGAGCCGATGCCCGGCCCCGACGACAACGACGACGCTCTTCCGGGCGGCGGCGACCTCGACAACAGGCTACAGGTCACGTTCGGGTACGACGACGACAGGACCAGCCTCCACGACAACGGCCTCGAAGGGAACATCGAGCCCGAGTCGGGCTTCGACGGGAGTTCGTCCGCGATCGCTACCGATTTCCTCGCTGCGCTGGACAGCGGCTTCCTCTACCGCGGTCGTCAGGGAGCCAGTGGATCACCGCCGGGCGGACACGCCGACAGCGGGGCCCCCACCCGGATCGGCGGCGACGCCTCGGAGAGCAACGTCGACCGCGAGAAGGTCACCCACTTCATCGAGTTCGCGTTGCCCGCCGGTGTCGGCAACGAGGTCATGGGTGACTCCTACTCCTTCGACCTGCGATTCCAGGCGGAACAGGTCCGCAACAACAGCGATCCGTTCGGTACCGGCGGCCCAACCACGACGCTCGTGATTCCCGACCAGACTGCGAACCCCCCATAACCATGTCATCGTCACCACCCACTCCCTCGGATCCGTACTCGACGATCACCGTCGACGAGGTGGCGTTCACCGGGGACACCGGTCCGGTACAGGCAGAAGCCGTTCCGCCGTTCGCGTACGGTCCCGGGCTGGATCCCAGCAACTCCTCTACGAGCGTAGACGCGTTCGTCGTCGGGATCCACGCGGTCGATCCGCCGATCGGATCCGGCGACCCGCAGTCGCGCGACTCGCTCATCGGGTTCAAGATCCTGGCAACAGGCGAATACACCGACATCGAGGTCCCGATCTTCCCCTACCGGCCGGATATCCGGCCGGGCCAGGTGTTCCCGCCGACCCCGGACGGAACGACCGAAATCATGGGGACGTTGTGGCACGATGTCGGAGGCGACTACGGTGCGACCCAGGGCGTCATCCAGATCGACGGGGACATAAGCACCTCGGCTGACATCATGGATCTCGATCAGAATCCGAGCCGGAATCCGATCGGAGAGACGCCCCTTGATCCGGTCTGGACCTTCGCCGGTGAGAGGGGACCGAAAACGTTCGACGACGGTGATGATCCCCGATTCGGAGAGGCGGTCGCGGCCGGCATCGAGAACGTCATTGCCGCCGGCGCCCCACTCGAAGATCACTCTACTAGCGCCGGCTCGACGTCCACGAACGTCGGTTCGACGTACGTCCTCAACGGCATCTTCGACGAGATCGAGCCTGGCGAGGCCGGACTCGCCGAGGACCAGATCGAGGAGGGCGCGCAGTTCGGTAGCTCCGTCGCAATAGGGCCAGCAATAGCAGTTGGCGCTCCGAACGACGACGGCGGAAGGGGCGTCGTGTACGTCTTCGGTTCCGACGATGCGGGTTCCCCATTCGTGAAAACGATCTCTGGAGACTCGCCGGGCGACGATCTCGGAGCCGCCGTGGACTTGCAACTGGTCCCTCCTGAAGCAGACGGAGGTGATCCACTGGTCAGGGTTCTGGCAGGCGCTCCGAACGCAGGTACCGGAGGGAAAGTCAAAGTGGTCGACATAGACGAGTCGGGTACGAAAATGATGCGTCCCTCGCTCTCACCTGGCGGCCTCGGATCGGGCGCCGAATTCGGGGCGTCGATCGGAACACCGTTCTTTCTCGAGGCTGTGCCCGGACCGGCGTTGATCGGGGCGCCGGGCGCTGCTCACGATGGAGCCGACGAAGCGGGGAAAGCATATTTGTACGAAACGGTCTCCTCGGAGGGATCACCGACGAGAGAGCTAACCGCGAGTCCGCCACAAGCAGAAGACCGCTTCGGCAGTTCCGTTGACCTGGGTGTGGAGGAACCGTTGGATATCACTGATGACAACATTCCGGATCTGTTTTTGACCGTTGGCGCGCCCGGCCATAGCAACGATCGAGGAGAGGTTTACCTGTTCGAAATTGGGGACTTTTTCTCCACAGCTGAGACGAATTTGGAAGAGAGCCAGCTCAGTGACGGGGAAAGCAGCCCTGGCGACGAGTTGGGCGCCGCGGTCGCGCTGACCGACAACCAGAACCTCGTCGCCGGCGCGCCCGGCGGCGGCTATGCAACCCTGTTCGATGATTTCGCAGGGGTTGTTGGCTACTTCACACGACCCGGCGACGTACCTTCGTTCGGTGCGTCGGTGGCTACCAGCTTCGGTCGGGTCGTCATCGGGGCGCCGGAAGCTGACGGCGGTGGCGCGGCGTTCATTTACGAACGTCCGGAGGTGAGCTGACACTGACATAACCCAAACCCGAAAACGATTCGACCCACGCCCGGCATCTCGGCGGTTCGATTCCGCCGGTGGGCCTCCCCCCACATGGGGAAACAAACCGGAGCCATGAACGCGACGCGCAGTTCCCCCCGCCCCGCCGCAGCCCCGTCCTCGTCGTCCGGGGACCACCAGCCACGGCTTCGGCTCCCGGAACGCGGCAGGAACTGCATGTTTTATGTGACCTCCGCGAGGGAGGACAGAACGACTGACAGAACGATGACGCGACGGTTCCGGGCCTCGCGGTCGGCGCTCGTCCGCCCTCACCGGCGGGTCCACGACCGCCGGTCCGGGTCCGGAGGGGGTGAGCAACCATGAGCGACGAGGACCCCGCCGTCTCCCGGCGGACGCTCCTGTATGGGCTGGCCACGGCAGGGATCGGCGCCGGGACGGGCGCCGTCACCGGCGCGTCGGTGTTCGACGCCGAGGCGTTCACCGGCAATCTCTACTCCACCGGGGAGGTCGACATCGAGGCGTGCTGGGAGGACGCGGGTGCTTCCTCGCCCTGCACTCCCGACGACGGGAGCGGAACCCGGGTCGATCTCGGGACGGTCTCCGCGGCGGGCGACGGCGGGAGCGGACTCGTCCGGGTCCGGCTCCCCGGCAACGACGCGAACAACCCCGCGTTCACCTGGTTCCGGACATCGTGTCCGGGCGACGCCGACGGCCTCGAGAGGGATCTGTGTGTCCGGATCTGGCGGGACGAGAACTGCAACGCCACGAGGGACCAGGGCGAGCCGGTCCTCGCGAGCGGCACCCTGTGTGAGGTGCTCGACACGCTCAACTCGGGCGTTCTCCTCGACGGTGACCCGGCCACGAGCGACGCCGACTCCCTCGAACCGGGCGAGGAGGCCTGTCTCGGCGTCGAGTGGGTACTCGAATCGGACACGATTGACGAGCCGGTCGACATCGACTTCGAGTTCCACGCCACGCAGTCCCGTCACACCGACCCACAGAACCAGAACCCGTGGCCGGGCGCGGGCTGTGACGTCACGTGTCCCGACAGGTGCAACCCCGGCGGCATCAGTTTCGTGACGCTCTGTGGGTCGGGGCTCACCGAAGGCAACACGAGCGTCGAGACGGCGACCGACGAGGACGGCGACCTGATCACGAACGACGAGGGCGAACCGATCGCGGTCGAGTGGTCCGCCGACGAGCCGGTCAAGTACGTCGTCTTCAAGAACGGGAACGGGAAAACCGGCAACAACCACGCCATGTTCACCTTCGACGTCGACGGCGTCACCTCCGGGACGGCGCGGGTCAACACTGTCTTCGACGAGCCCGACTCGGGGGGACACCCGTCGAACCCCTGTCCCGGCGGCTCCAGCGGCGTGAAATACGAGTACGAGAACGGATGGACTCCGGAGGACGAATGATCATGCGCGAAACGACCCACGACCGACGGCGTTCACCGAGGTTGAGCGCGACCACGGGGCCATGGGGGTGTCCGAACCATGGCTGACGTGGTCGAGACGATCCAGTCGATCCGCCAGCACCCGGCGGTTCGGATCACGTGGACGATCCTGTTCGTCCTCGTGACGGCGTCGTTCCTCCTGTACTCGTTCCCGTCGGTCGCCGGCGCCGACCAGGGCTACGTCGTCCTCAGCGGGAGCATGCAGCCGACGATCGACGCCGGCGACGTCATCCTGGTCGAGGAGGTCCCCGCCGAGAGCATCGAGAACGGGACCGTCATCACGTTCAACCGTTCGGGCGACGCGGTCCCGACGACCCACCGAGTGGTCGGCGTTCAGGAGGGGAACGGCAGTCTCTCCTTTGTCACGAGGGGTGACGCCGTCGAGACCAACGACACCTCGCCTGTTCCGGCCGATCAGGTCGTCGGGACGGTGATGAACGTCGACGTCCCGGGAACCGGAACCACCGTCTACTCGATCCCGCTGATAGGATACGTCATCAATCTGGTCGGCACCCGGCTCGGGTTCGTCGTGTTCTTCGCGGTTCCGTTCGTCCTCCTGCTCGGGAGCGAGGTCTGGAGCTTCGCCCGGTCGAGCGAGGACGACGATGCAGACGCCGGTGAGGCCAGCCAAGCCGACGCGCCCGACGACGCGGGGGCATCGGACGCGCCCGATCAGCCGATCGACGAGCCGTCCGCCGAACCGGACGACGACGGGACCTACACGTTCAGCGTGACGGAACTGCGCCTCTCGCTTTTCGTCCTGGCCGCCTTCTTCGCGTACAGCGCCTACGTGGCGAACGAGCTCCGGGAGGTCTGGACGGTCATGATCTCGGCCGCGATCCTGATGACCGGCCTCCTGATCGGCGTCCTCTACCTGTTCAGCGACCCCGTCGAGGAACCGGAGGAGGGGGCCCCCGGGTCGGAAGCCTCAGAAGGCGACTGGACGGACCGAACCCGGGGGGCGCCTGCCCGCCCGCCCGCCGGGGACGACCGCGTCGTCCCGGGATCGGTCCCCCCGCGAGACGAACTCGGGACGACGGTCGAGGTCGAGTCCCTCGACGCGCTCTACGACATCGCCGGGACGGACCGCCGGTGGATCGTGGACGACGGGGACACCCACGCCGTGTTCGGCCCGGACGTGACCTACACGCACGTCGAGGAGACGGACGACGACGCTGGAACGGCGGACGGCGGTTCCGGGAGCGATGCCACGGTCGACGGGGCGTCCGGGGAGGACGTTGCGGGAGCCACGGACGACGATCCGGACGCGGAGCCCGCGGACGCCTTCATGTTCGAGGAACCGGCCGACGCCACGACGGCGGAGCCCGTTGACGGGGCGGACGCGGACGGCGAGGAGCGCGACGCGGCCGACGACTCCACGGACGCGGGGACGACCGTCCACGGCGCCCCGGCCGACCAGCCCTCCCCGGAGAGCGACGCGGTGAACGGCGCCCCCGTTGACCAGCCGTCACGAGAGAGGGCGGCGGACGGCGCCCCGGCCGACCAGCCCCCGGAGGGCCCGATGGGGGTGAGGACCGATGACGACTGACCGACTCCGGCGGCGGTGGCGGCTGATCCTGCTGCTCGTGCTCGTGTTCTGTGTCGCGAGCGCGGGCGGCTTCTACACTTACGGCGTGCTCTCGGACAACGAGTCCGTCGAGGTGACGATCGAGGGCAGTCCCCCAACCCTGTCGCCGGGGCTGCCGACCACGGCGGCGCTGGCTGACGGCGTCCGGACGGCGGCGCCCGGTGAGGGCGTCCCGACCGACGCCGTTCGACTCCCCGACGAGGGGTTGATCGACGATGAACTCACGCGAGGACCACCCGACGGCTGACGGCGTCCGCCGGGTCACGAGCGGTCGAGACAGTGCCGACGCCGTGGCGTTCGAGCGCGTCCCCGTCGACGACCTCTCGGGGGGCGACCGCATCCTCCTGCGCCCGGGCGAGCGCGTCCCGCGGGACGGGGTGCTCGTCGCGGCCGTCCCGGAACGGGCCGACGCGGGCGCGACACGGTGGTGTACCGTCGAAACCGCAGCGGGCGACCGAGGGCGCCGCGGTCTCGGGACCGTCCTGCGCGAGGGCGAGCGCCTCCGGGGGCCGTCCGTCGTCGTCGAGGTGCGCCGGCCGCCCATCCCCTGGTGGCTGCGCTCGCCGAGCCTGCCGGCGCCCGTCGGATCGATCCGGCTGGGCCGGCGGACCGTCCTGCTCGTCTTGCTCGTTCTCGCCGTCGCCGCGACCGGGGTGGGGTTCCTCGGCGACCAGGCGCCCGGCCCCCTCGGCGGGGGAGACTCCCCCGACAGGACGAGTTCGGGCATCCGGTACCAGGTGTCACTGCCCGAGGTGTTCGGCGCGGACGACGCCGACCTCGACTTCGAACTCGGACCTGCCCCCGGCGACGGCGAGAACGACTCCGGCGCCGACGTGACGAGCGCTCCCGCCGGAGGTGCCACACCCGGGAGCAACTGGACGAACCGGGCCACGCTGACGAACACTGGGTCGGTTCCCGGCGAGATTCTCCTCCGGAACGTCACGCTGGTCTCCTACGAGAACGGGCTCACCGGTCCAGAGCGGGCGGCCGGCGACACCGGCGGCGATCCGGGCCCGGGGGCCGGCGAGTTCGCGTCCACCCTTGAGATCAGGATCTCCACGGTCGACCGGAACGGGGCTCGCGAGTACGTCTTCGGCGGCGAGGACTCCTACCGCCCGCTCGCGCGTCC
>Ga0207719_100440_pt1 | contig 24155 bp, 23 predicted proteins | sample A23P1SouthBayCA_2_FD_187279 | JGI IMG/M metagenome (GOLD analysis project Ga0207719, IMG submission 187279) | Aerobic enrichment media microbial communities from Eden Landing Ponds, California, USA - A23 P3 (3) (SPAdes) | ecosystem: Environmental > Aquatic > Marine > Unclassified | place... | reverse complement strand
CGATGAGGAAGACGCTGCGAACCGTGGAGGTGCCCGCGTTAGGATGGATCATTCCGAGACGCTGGCCGACTGACCCCTGGTCGTCGGCGATGATCGGGAACTGAATGTCGACGTCGAGGTTCTCCCCGATCCACTCGGTCCACTTGATGTGCGAGTGTACGCGGTCGACCGACAGCCCGAGCAGTTCGGCGTTCAGCTCTTCGAACTCCTCGCGGCGCTGCTCGAAGGCGACGAACTCCGAGGTACAGACGGGGGTGAAGTCGCCGGGGTGGCTGAACAGGACGAGCCACTTGCCTTCGTAGTCGTCGGGAAGAGTCAGTTCGCCGTGACTCGTCTCGACAGTGAGCTGGGGGAACTGGTCGCCGATTCCGGGGGCTCCGGCCGATTCGCCGGCGTCTGCCGTAGGCTCTGTCATTGCAGTTCGGCCTTAGGACGTTGTGTATTAAGCCGGCGCTATAGGGCCTATTTTTTCGCCTTCTGACAGCGAATCTTCGAAGAATAGAACAAAACTTCCGCAGATGCGAAATTCTGTTTTCGTAGTACCGTACTATAACGACCCAGGGAATAAAAACCGATCGGTTTCCGTTACTCGGAGTCGTCGAAGTCGACGCTCCCGAGACCCCGGGCCGCGGCGATCAGCCGTCCGAGCGCGCGTCGCACGTCGGCGTCGAACAGCGCGCCGATGAGCCCGAAGAACCCGACCGGCTTGGGGTCCTCTTGTGCGAGCCCCTCGACCGTCTCGTCGAGCGCCTTGGTGACCTTCGGGTCGCCAAGCGTCTCGACGAGTGCGACCATATTGCCCGCGTTCCGCCCCAGCTCGTACATCTCAACGTCGCTTTCGGCGTGGGCGTCTGCGAACCCGGCGGCTGCCATCCGGAAGTCGCGGATGACGTCGCGGTTGTCCTGGGCGACGTCGCGAAGCTCCGGCGTGAGCTCCATCGCGAGGTCGTGAGTCGCATCGAGCAGATCGAGCATCTCGATCAGCGTGTCCGCGTTCTCGCCCAGACGTTCGAGCAGGACGATCGTCTCTTCTTTCTCCAGGGAGAGCCGGAGCCTCTCGAGGACTTCCCGGTTCTCCTGGACGACGATACGAAGCTCCGGGATGAGGTCGTCGGCGAGCCCCTTCGACGCCGCGAGGATATCGAGGAGTTCCAAGAGCGTGTCGGATTCCTCACCGACCTTCGTCAGCAGCGTGAGGGTCTCCTCGCGCTCGAACGCCACGCGCAGCTCGCGGATCGGTTCGCGGTTCTCGCGAACCGTCTCGCGGAGTTCGGGAACGAGGTCCTCGGCGAGGTCCTCCGTCTGTGCGAGCATCCGAAGGAGCTCTGCGAGTTCGTCCGCGTTCTCGTCGATCGTCCGGAGTAGTTCTTCCCGGTTCTCGATCTCCATCTCGCTGTCGGCGTCGAGGGATCGATTTTCGCTCGCCATAGTCAGGGAAGTGGGTCGTACCCGTGGAGCCAGGCGTTCCAGTAGAAACTGGGTAGGATGTTTATATCCATAATCCAGTTCATCCGGCTCTCGACGGGCGCGGAGATGCTTTCTTCGTAGTCGAACTCGGCGACCATCGCCTTACCCTTCTTCGTGAGGAGCGGACAGGCAGCGTAGCCTTTGTACTTGGCCGTCTGCGGGCGTCCCTCCATATGCGATTCGAGATTGTCGACGACGACGTGCGCCTGCTTGCGGGCCGCGGCAGCCGTCTTGGCGTTCGGCGTGTTGCCGGCGTCGCCGAGCGCGAAGACGTCCTCGTACTCGGTGTGCTGAAGCCTGTGCTTGTCGACAGTGACGTACTCGCCGTCGTGCTCGTCGTCGCCCTCCGTCAGCGGCGAGTTGTCGGTGAGCGCCGGCTGGCCGTACTGCGGCGGGACGGGCGCGTAGAAGTCGTACTCCTGGGTTTCGCCGTCCTCGGAGTAGATGACCTGTTCGTCGGGGTCGACTTCGCTGACAGTGAAGCCGCCACGGAACTCGATGTCGCGGTCGCTCCAGATCTCTTCGAGTTTCTCGCGGTACGGCGAGACGCCGAAGACGGCGTCGCCGCCCTTCGTCATCACCACGTCGACCTCGTCGCGGATGCCCTGTCGCTGGAAGTAATCCTCCGCGAGCATCGTCATCTTCAGCGGCGCGCCGCCGCACTTGATCGGCGTGTCGGGAACGGAGACGACGAACGTGCCGCCGTCGAAGTCCTGGAGTGCCTCGCGCATCTCCATCGCCGCGTCGAAGTAGTAGAACGGGAACACCGAGTCGGTGTCTTCCCATCCTTCCATCATTCCGGGCGTCGCTTCGGCCGCGAGTCGGTGTCCCAGCGAGACGACGAGATAGTCGTACGACAACTCGTCGTCGGCGAGCTGGACGGTCTTGGCGTCCGGATCGACGCCTGTTACTTCACCTTGCAGGAACTCGACGCCGCTCTGCATTACCTCGCTGACGTCGCGGAACTGGTCTTCCGGCTCCATATAGCCGAACGGCAGCAGGTAATACGATGGCTGATAGGCGTGTTGGGTACTCTTGTCGACGATAGTGATCTCCGCGTCACTACTATCCAGTCGACGCCGGAGCATATTGGCGGACATCGCGCCACCGACCCCAGCACCGAGAACTACTATCTGATCCATAGCCATCCGTTCTTTGTTTGAGATCCACCTGAATGGTGACATACACCACGTATTTTGCATAATCTATCCCACATTACGAGAAGTATGGGAGATAATTGCTGCAATCTGCCGGCGCGCTGCAGCAATTCGTCTGATGGCAACCGATTCATACACGTATACTAAATTATCGATTGCTACAAATATTTAGTGGAAATTATTGCAGACAACATAGCGCGACGGGGGGATGGCGGGCGAAAAGGGGAGAACACTGCTGATCGATCCGTCGCCGGTACACGGGACGGCGAGTGGGCCTGGGAACGTTACTCTTCGTCCGGGGTTTCGACGGGTGCGTCGACGAGGTTGCCCCACTCGGACCACGAGCCGTCGTAGTTCGAGACGTCGGGGTAGCCGAGTAGTTCCGAGAGGGCGAACCACACGAGCGCCGAGCGTTCACCGATGTTACAGTAGACGATGATATCGTCGGTTGGATCGATGTCGGACTCGGCGAAGGGTCGTTCGAGGGCCCGAGCGTGCTCGAAACGGCCGCACTCGCGGACGACACTCGTCCACTCGATGTTGACAGTGTGCGGGATGTGGCCGCTCGCCCGCGCCGGATCGTCGGCTTCACCGCGGTACTCCTCGGGCGAGCGGACGTCGACGATGGCGACGTCGTCCGAGAGCGCATCGCGGACGTCCCGGCGGTGGGCGCGGATCCGGTCGTTCGGGGGGTACGCCTCGTACTCGACGGGCGTGACCGTCGGCTCCGACGTCGTCGTCGGGTAGTCGTTCTCCGTCCAGTAGCGTTTGCCGCCGTTGAGGAGGCGGACGTCCCGGTGCTGGTAGTACTTGAGCGTCCAGTAGACGAACGCGGCGAACTCGTTGTAACCGTCGCTGTAGAGGACGACCGTCGAGTCCGGCGTGATGCCGCGCTCGCCCAGTACGCTTTCGAGGCGATCGGCGTCCGGGATGACGCGGCGCCCCGACGCCGAGAAGTCGCGGCGGGGGTCAAGTTCGATCGCGCCGGGGATGTGCCCCTCGTCGTACTCCGTCGAGACCTCGACTAAGCGGAGATCGGGATCGTCTTCCTCGAAGTCTGGGATCTCCCGAGCGAGGAAGTCGGGCTTGACCAGCACCGATTCGGAGTAGCCGGTCCTGTCGTCGCCGATCGACCGCTGCTGAATGCTGTAGCAGGTCTGTCGACCGTCGTGGAGGGCGGGTGCCGACTGGATGAGGTCGGCGTCTTCCAGTTCGTTGAGCCCGTATCTGGCCGTCCGCGAGGACAGGAGCGTCTCCTCTGTGATCTGTTTCAACGTCATCGACCCTTCGTGCGAGAGGACGTGGTAGATGAACTTCGAGCTGGGCGGCAGCTCTGACAGTGATTCCTCAGCCCCATTATATTGCATTTTCAGTACAATACGAATTTGGGAGTACGGATACAAGACGTTATTGGTGGTTCCCACGGTATTAAACCACTATCTCGAGCGCCTCGCGACGCACACGATGAAAATATATGAACAATAATTTCTGGTTCTTTGCCGCAATCACCCCAGATGGGCCGGTTTTGCACAAAATATTCTCCCTGCTGGAAATGGTTTAGGTACACGCCTACAATATCGCATCGACGATGGTCGAGACAATCACCGCCGAAGAACTGCGAGATATGATCGACGCCGACGAGGACTTCATCCTCTATGACTCGCGTGATCCGGAGTCCTTCGAGGACTGGCACATCGCCGAAGCCGAGAACGTCGAGTACTCCGGCTCGAACGACGAACTCGTCGGCGACTTCGACGAGGACGACATCGACGCCGGCGACACCGTCGTGACGATCTGTGCGACGGGGAACTCCGCCGAAAGCTTCGCGGAGTACCTCGAGCGCGAGGGCTACGCTCACGACGTCAAGACCGTCGAGGGCGGAATGGAGGCCTGGAGTATGGTCTACGACGTGGCGCCGATCGCCACGTCCAACGACGACCTGGTCATCCTGCAGCTCCAGCGGCGCTCGAAGGGCTGTCTGGGCTACGTAGTCGGCTCGAAGTCCGCCGGCGAGGCGGCGCTCATCGACGTCACCCGCGCGAGCGAGGAATTCGTCGAAGCGGCCAACGAGCGCGGTCTGAAGGTCACGCACGTCTTCGACACGCACATCCACGCCGACCACATCTCCGGCGGCCGAAAGCTCGCTAGCAAACTCGACGTGCCGTACCACCTGGGTGCGCCCGCCGAGACGCGCGACCCGCAGTTCGAGTTCGACGCCATCGAGCCGAACGACGCCGTCGAACTCGGCGACGTCGAGATCAAGGCCGTCCACACGCCCGGACACACGACCGGGATGACGTCCTACCTCGTCGACGACGAGGCCCTGATGACGGGCGACACGCTGTTCGTCGAGTCCATCGGCCGGACGGAGCTCCAGTTCGCTGACAAGGATGCCCGAGACGGCGCCCGCGTCCAGTACAACACGCTCCAGAACGTCATTATGACCGAGCCGAACGACGTGAAGATCCTGCCGGGTCACTTCTCGGTCACCAACGACGGCGAGTACGTCGACGTCACGCCCGGCCAGCCGATGTTCTCCACGGTCGGCTACATCTGGGAGAACAACACGCTCATCCGGCAGTCCGAAGACGAGTTCGTCGAGCACATGTTCGAGAACCTCCCGTCGAAGCCGCCGAACTACGAGCAGGTCATCGCGACGAACGCCGGTGAGTACGAGCCCGAAGACGAGAGCGAGGAGACCGAGCTCGAACTGGGCCCGAACCGCTGTGCGGCTACCGAGGAGAGCACCGTCGCCGACGACTGATCGGCGCGACCTTCCCGTAGTCCCCATTTAGAAGGTATCGTCTGCGAGTCACCCACTCGGCCGCACGCCACGTGCGATCGACCAGGGAAAAGTCGCACTCGATACCGCACCTCGACCACCTCTCTCCCTGGTGCGTCGAGCCGTCGTTCCACACGAGCGTCAGTCCCGGCTCGGAACGGCTGTCCTTTTGTGCGCTGCCCGTGCGGCAGTCAAGATTCGTCTACCCGTGAGCGCTCGTCTCCTCGTGAACTGATCCGCGAGCGTCGCACACGCTTTTCAGCGCCCGAGACCAAGACGAGATATGGCCTCAAGAGACCCCGCAGACGAGGACCTCCCGGCGCTCCTCGACGACCTGGACCGGACCCTCGCAGCGCTTCGTGACGAACTTCGCGAGGCAGACGATCCCTCCCGGCGGCGCGCCGAGACGGCCGACGACAGCCGCCTCGGAGGCGAGCGGGGGCGACGGAGAGGCACCCGTCCGCGTCCGCCGTCGCTCTCGGAACTGTTCCGGTTCACCGAGCAGTACACCCTCCCGACGCTCATCGCCACGCTGGAGACAGCGATCCAGTCGCTCGAACTGCTCCGCGGAATGCTCCGGCTCGCGGACCCCGAGCGGTCGGCGTTCGAGCGGAGCGACCGAGAGCGCGGGTCGTCGACGATACGCCTGAGCGACGGCGTCGCGGGCGTGGGCCGGGGCGCTGTCTCGGGCGTCGAGCGCGCGCTCTCGGAACTTCAGACCGCGCTCTCGGAGTCCGACCTGCCGGAAGATCAGTCCTCGCGGGAACTGCTCGAAGACGCCCGTCGGCTCTCCGCGGAGGTCTCGACGCGCCTCGCAGAGACGTCCCGCGAGGGCGACGCCGAGCGGTACGGATACCGCCGCGAGGAGAGTTCACGGGGGAGAGATGACTCTCTCGATCAGGGCGTCTCCGAATCCGGAGGTGTCGAAATCGACGTTATGGACGAGCGTGACCGTCGCGAGCGCGGGAGTCACGAACGCGAAAGTGTAGCCGACGGCGAGGAGGTGGCCGGTAACGGAGAGCGGGCCGACGAGACGTCTGCTGACGCGCCCGAGGTCGACGTCGAAGCCGAACTCGCCTCGATCAAAGAGGACGTCGAACCGCGCGAGGAGCGATCGGAGGAGAACGACGACGAGACGCCGGCGACTTCCACGTCAGCGGATACAGCGGACGACGACGAAGACGAGGTATCCGAGTCCTGAGTCTGGCGGCAGTCCGCTCGCGCTAGGGCGCGGCGAGGCGAGCGACGCGACCGCTGTCTCCCTCGCCGCCGGTTCGCCCGGTCGTGAGGACGTAGAGGTCGCCGCCCTGGTCGCGGCCGAATCCGAGCACGTACTGTCCGAGATCGGTATCGCCGACCACCGAGACGGGCGCGATATCCCACGGTGGCCGTGCACCCGTATCGACGGCAAAGAGTCGGCCGCGCGCGAGGTAATCCGCGAAGACGTACGCGCCGCGCAGGTCGGACAGCGTGTCGGTGTTCACGACGAAGCCGCCGATGATCGAGACACCCGAAACGCCGCCGCCGTCGTGTGGGTACTCCGCGACGGGGTCGACCAGGGGGACGCCATCGGGCGTGGTCGTCGGGCAGGAGTCCCGGCGGAAGCAGTGTGCGCCCTCGCGCACGTTCCAGCCGTAGTTGCCGCCGCGTTCGACGAGGTTCAGTTCCTCCCAGGCGCCCTGGCCGACGTCGGCGACGTAGAGGTCCTCGCCGAAAAACGAGAGCCGCCAGGGGTTCCGAAAACCCCAGGCGTACTGCTCGTCGAGCCCCTCGCGACCGACGAGCGGGTTGTTCGCCGGGATCGCGTAGGGTTTGTCGCCGTCGGCGCCGTCGACGCCACCGCGCCCGTCGACGTCGATCCGGAGGACGCTCCCCAGCAGATTCTCCGTGACGTCCTGGCCGTTTCCGCCGTCCACCGCGTCGTACCAGTCTCCGACGTGGCCCGTCCCGACGTCGTTGGCCGCGCCGCCGTCGCCGAACGGCACGTAGAGGTAACCGTCCGGGCCGAACGCGACCGCGCCGGCGTTGTGGTTGCCCTGCGGTTGGGGGACTTCGAGTACGGTCCGCTCCTGATCGGCGGTGGCAGTGCGTGCGTCGGGGTCGACAGTGAACTCCGCGAGTACCGCCGTGTGGCTGTAGTTTCCGGGCGTTCCCGCTCGCGACGCTGCACTGTAGCGAACGTACAGCCGACCGTTGTCGGCGAAGTCCGGATGCGCGGCGACGCCGAGCAGACCGCGTTCGCTCCCGAGCACGACGCGGTCGGAGATGTCGAGAAACGGCCTCTCACGCCGTCCCTCGTCGGTGAGCTCCCAGATCCGGCCGTCGCGGTCGACGACGAATCGTCGGCCGGTCCCCGCGGGCGCGACAAAATCCAGCGGCGCGGCGAAGCCCGACGCGACGGGGTCGAGCGCGACCCGCGCGCCGGCGAGGTCGGGGCGCGGCCCGTCCGTCTCCGTCGGCGTCGGCACTCGCGTTTCTGACTCGCTCGTCCCGTCGGTCGTCGATCCGTCCGTCGCCGCCCCGGCCTCGTCAGTTCCCGCGCCCGGCCCATCTGTCTCAGTCGCCTCGTCAGATCCGCTCGGAGCGCTACAGCCAGCGAACGACGCGAATCCGGCGGCGACGCCCGCGCGAAGGAATCGGCGTCTGCGGAGTCGATCCATACGGCGACGGAAGGGCCGAACCTACAAGGGTAGTTCGTCCGAGTCGTAAGCACTCGTCCGTCGGAAGGTTCCCATCCGTCGGAGAGGACTCGTCCGTTCGGAGCCAACTCGTCCGCCCGGTCTCCGGTCCCGATCTACCGTCGCTCGGAGAGCGAATCCGAACCCCTTACCACCCGACGGACCCGACGCAGAAGTATGACCGCGGCACTCGTCGCCGAGGGCGTTCGGAAGTCCTACGGCGACGTGACGGCCCTCGACGGCGTTTCGCTGGAGATCGACCCCGGGGAGGTGTTCGGTCTCGTCGGTCCTAACGGGGCCGGAAAGACGACGCTGGTCCGGGCGCTAACCGGAACCACCGAAGTCGAAGGAGAGATCTCCGTGCTGGGGAGTGCCCCCGACCGAGTCGAGAAGTCACAGATCGGACTCCTCCCGCAGTCGTTCTCGCCGGCGGGCCGACTCACGGCGCGCGAACTGGCCCGGCAGTACGCCGGCCTCTACGACGAGGCACGGGATCCCGACGCCGTCCTCGCCGACGTCGGCATCGACGGCGAGACGGCCGAGCAGTGGTACGAGACGCTCTCGGGCGGGCAACAGCGTCGCGTCTGCGTCGCCATCGCGCTCGTGAACGATCCCGACGTGCTGTTTCTCGACGAACCGACCACCGGGATCGACCCCGCGGGGCGGCGCGCGCTGTGGGGGCTACTCGAAGATCTCGCGTCCGGGGGGACGACGGTGCTTCTCACGAGCCACTCGATGGCAGAGGTCGAGCGGCTCTCGGACCGCGTCGGGTTCCTGTGCGACGGCCGTCTCGCCGCGCGAGGACCGCCGCGTGAACTCGTCGAGTCGCACGGCGGGCGGAGCCGCCTTCTCTTCGAGACTGACGCGTCGCCGACGACCCTCGACGTGCCCGGTATCGGCTACGACGTGTCGGCGCGGAACGGCCACCTCGTCGTCGAGGACGTCGGCCCGCGCGAGATCGGTGACGTCGTCGCCGCATTCGAGAACCAGGGCGTCGAATTCGAATCGCTGACGTGGAAACAGCCCGATCTCGAAGACGTGTATCTCGAACTCACCGGAACGTCGTTCGAGGAGGCGGAGCGATGACCCGACTCGGCCGGATCAGCGCGGAGTTCACCGCCTCCTGGCACGCCTTCCTCCGGCGCCGGACTGCGGTGTTCTTCACGTTCTTCTTCCCGGCGATCATCGTCGTGATCTTCGGCGCGCTGGTACAGACCCAGCCGACCGGGGGCGGTCTGTTCGCCGAGCCGAAGGGCTACTACATCGCCGGCTATCTCGCAGTCGTCGTGCTGTTCACGCCGCTGTCGCGCGTCGGTAGCACGGTCGCTCGCTACCGCGAGGGGCGCCGCTTCGAGAAATTGGCGACGACACCGCTGACTCGCGTCGAGTGGCTGCTCGCACAGGCGCTCGTGAACGTCGTCGTGATCGGCGTCGCGGCACTGCTGCTGCTCGCGCTCTCGATCCTCGTCACCGGAACGAACATTCCGGCGACGCCGGCGACGCTGCTCGTGATCCCGTTCGTCGCGCTCGGCGTCGTCCTGTTCTGCGGACTCGGGGCGATCATCGGCCGCATCGCGGACTCACAGGACGGCGTCATCGCGGCCTCGAACGCGATCGCGCTGCCGCTTTTGTTCCTCTCGGAGACGTTCGTCACGCCCGATCTCCTGCCCGCGTGGTTCCGCCCGGCGCTCGGCTTCTCGCCGCTGACGTACGTCGCCCGCGGCATTCGTGCAGTGACGTACGCCGATGCGACGACGGTCGCACTCCCTAACCTCGCCGCGGTCGTCGTGCTCGCAGTTGCGTTCTTCGTCGCTGGCGCGTACGCGGTGCCGCGGACGGATTGACACGTCGGCTGGACGCGGACGGTGCCGCGAGCGGTCTACCTGAGGCGACGCACACTGGACCACGCGCACGCTGGGTCACGACCGCCCGCGCCGCCGGGATTTATTCTCGCAGACGCCGAGTCCGTAGACGAGATGGTCACTCCCGACACGAACGAGAATCTACAACGACTGGTGGACAGCGGCGTCGTCGCGGTGATGCGGGGGGCCGACGCGGACACGATCATCGACGTCGCGTCGGCACTCGCAGACGGGGGCGTGACCGCCTTCGAGATCACGGCCGACAACCCGGACGCGATGGATCTCATCGCGGAGGTTTCGGCATCGTTCTCGACCGCGGAGGCGATCGTCGGCGCGGGGACGGTCCTCGACGCGGCGACGGCGCGCGCGGCCATTGCGAGCGGTACGGAGTTCGTCGTCAGTCCGACGTTCGACGCTGGGGTCGTCGAGATGTGCAACCGCTACGGTACGATAGTCGCACCGGGCGTTCTCACGCCGACCGAGGCGCTCGACGCCTACGAGGCGGGTGCCGACCTCGTCAAAGTCTTTCCCGCGTCGTCGGTGGGACCGGACCACCTGTCGAGCATCGCCGGCCCGCTACCGCAGATTCCGCTGATGCCGACCGGCGGTATCGGCGTCGACAACGCCGCGGACTACATCGACGCCGGCGCGGTGGTCGTCGGCGCCGGCAGCGCACTGATGGACGACGAGGCGATCGCTGCGGGCGATTTCGAGTCGATCACCGAGACCGCACGGGAGTTCACGCGCGTCGTCGACGCAGCACGTGAGGATTGAATTGTACGCGAGGACAGAGAAACGTTCGAGCGGCCCTCTCTCGGCGATCCGCTGCTGCCGATGTCACTCGTCCGGAGCGCCGGACTCGTCTAGTCCGCTCTCCGTGCGCGCGTCCGTTTCCGACTCCGCGTCCGAGTCGTTCGACGTCGCGTCTGTGGGTCCGTCAACGCCGATGCCCGCCCGTCCCGCTCGATAGGCGTCGACGGCGCGACCCAGTCGGGCTTCGAGTTCTGCGCGCAGTTCGTCGGCCCGCTCGCCCGAAATGTCGACCGCAGCAGCGTCTTGCCCTCCGAGCGAGAGCGACCCCGCGGTGTCGACGGTGACCGTCGCGAGACCGAGTCGTCGCTGGAAGACCGTCCGGGAGTCGATCACGGTCTGGATCCGGTAGTAGGGGACGATCTTGGTCTCCCGCTGGAGCACGCCGTTCCGGGTGACGACGTGCTGGTCGCCGAGCCAGTGGCCCCGATGCCGCCAGGTCGCGTGCGCGAACCCGGCCGCGACCGGGACCAACAGCAACAGCGGCCACAGCGGGAACGAGACCGGGAGTAGCGATCGAGCGGCGTAGAGCACGGCCGCGAAGACGCCGACGACAAGCAGATACCGGACCAGATAGCGACGCCGCGCCCGCGTCGGCGGCCGCTGGAAGTCGACGTCGCCGACGGGTTCGAGTTCTTCGACGAGGGTCAGGACGTGCTCGCGCTTGGCGAGCGGGATCGCCGCTTCCGAGCCGCGCGACCCGCCGCCAGAGCTTCCGCCGGGGGCGTACCCGGCCGTTTCGATGTACAGCGTCGCGTAGCCGAAGTGCCGCTTGAGGGGATTGTCGGCGATCGTCAGCGTCTGGATCTTGTCGAACGGGATCGAACCGTCGTAGCGCTGGAGGAGACCGCGCTCGTACTGTAACTCGTCGCCCGAGCGAACGAGGCGAAAGTCGTAGTACTCCACGATGGCCGCGACGGCCCCGACAATCCAGGAGACGACCGCGACGCCGACGAGCACGGCCGCGGCGACGCCAACGAGCGTCGTCCCGCGGACCGTCGTGAGATACGCCGGGACGATTGTGGACCCGACAGTCGAGACGAGCACGAAGAGGACACCCGGAACGCGGGGGTCGACCGAGAGCGCGCCGAGGATGGCGAGTTCGCTCCGATCGAGCGCGAACAGTTCCTCGAGTTCCGGTTCGACGGCGCCACGTTCGGCCGCTTCGGTCGCCTCGCCCTCCTCGTCAGTGCGCTCTGCCTGCCGTTTCAGCCGCGGGAGCTCCCGCTGGAGGCGCTTTGCCTCCTCGAAGGACACGAACCGCAGTTGGGCTTCGGTGTCGCCCCCTCCGGCCGTCTCGAAGGAGACGACGGCGATCCCGAGGACGCGCTGTATGACGTTCCGCGAGATGTCGACGTTCTGAATCCGGCGAAGCGGAATCTCGCGGCTGCGCCGGGAGAACACGCCGGAGTCGATATCGAGCGTGTCGGCGGTGAGTTCGTAGCTGAACCGCCGGACGTAGGCCGTCTCGTAGGCGATGAGGCCGAGGGCGGCGAGGCCGGCGACGATGAGGAGAACGATCGGACCGGCCGGGCCGAGGCCCGGGATCTCGAAGCCGCCGCCGAGGCCGAACGCGAGCGCGACGGCGATGCCGCTTCCCCGCTGCAGCACGCGATAGGGAACCGACAGCGGTGAGAGCGACTGCGGCATCTCAGACCGCGTCCTCGCCCTCCGAGCGGATCGCCAGCCGTTTCAGCCGCTCGCGAAGGTCGTCTGCATCGTCCGGTGCGAGTCCCGGAATCGACACGTCGGCCCCGCGGGAGCCGGCGGTGTAGACCACGGTGCTCGCGAGACCGACCACGCGCTCGATCGGCGACCGGGCGGTGTCGACGTGTTGGACTCGGACGAACGGCACGACCGTCCGAACTCGCGTGAGCACCCCGCGTTCGAGATACAGCGAGTCCTCTCGGACCTCGTAGCGCCAGACGCGGTAACGGGCGAGCGCGACGACGACGCCGAGCGCACCGAAGCCGACGAAGACGCCGATCGGAGTCCACGCGGGGAGCCACGGCGGCGCGATGATCCGCTGGACGGCGAGGGCGACGCCACCCAGGATGGCTGCGGTTAGGACGGCCCGCGCGACCCAGAGGAGTCGGACGCGGGGATGCAGACGGTTCATTGTTGTGTTCAGTACGGGACGAGGCCAGCCGAGAGCAGGCCGGCGTCGACGAGCAGGAGGATGCCGACCACCGCGGCGGCCCGGAAGATCGTCGTCACCGACTTGGCGGGCGTGCGGACGCGCTTCTCCTGTAGGCCGTCGACGAGTCGGCTCCGACCGATCTCGACGAGCGCGGTGAACACAAGCCACAGCGCGAGCATCGCGAGCACGAGGTGGCCGCGTCCGGTGCCGGTGAGCGATTCGATCGTGTAGCCCGTCCCGGCGAGGTGGCCGCCGGTCAGGAACATCACGACCGAGGCCCCACGCGACAGATAGACCAGGCGATCGGCGATCTTCTCTAAGGGCGCCGCGTCCAGCGCACCTTCGACTGCGGCCGGAAGAATCGCGCCGGCGACGAAGACGACGCTGCCGACCCACAACGCCCCCACGAGGACGTGCAGGGTCGTCATAACCGTGTCAATTACCATACTGGCGCAAAAGGATCGACGGCGCTTGAAACCCGGCGGTTCGTGTCGGCGTCGGCACGACGGCGTGCGTCGAAGTCGCGCGGCGACCACATCCCGAGTAGACCCGGAGTGACCGGACTCAGACCGTCCGGATTCGCTCGGCCGTCACTTCCGTGCCCGGCGAGTAGTGGACGAGTGGGTCGCCGGCGGGCCGCTCGAATCCGTCGGCCTCGAACAGCGTGTTCGTCTCGATCTCGACAGTCCCCTCGACGAGCGGCCACGGCGGGTGGGCGATGTCGCCGTAGTAGAGGCGCGCGCCGTCCGTGTAGAAGCGGTAGTTCTCCGTCAGGAAGTGTTCCAGCGTCCCCGTCTCTGGCGTGAACTGCTCACCGGTCGGGCGGTACGTGGCCTGGAAGTGCGCCGGCCGAGCACCGGACTGCGTGCGTCGGCTGCGGAGCGTCACGGCGTCGTCGTCGCGTGACACACGCATCTCGGCACTGAAGTACGGGAGCCGAAAGAGTCCCCGGGCGACGAGCACGCCGAGGCGGTCGTCCGCGTCGAGGCTGAAGAAGTAGACGCTGTGACCGTCACGTCCGGGGCGCGTGACGTACGTCCGGAGGTTCAACTCCGGGAACGAGAGGCCGAACGGGGCCCCTCGCGGCCGGATGTCCTCCATCACGAAGCCGACGACGCCCAGCCACGCGTCGCCGTCGTACGTCGCCACCTGGAGGCCCTCTGGGAGCCGAGCCGACACGATGGCGGGGTCGACCGGCCAGTGTGCGAACAGCGCGTCGCGCCACCGCATCTGGATGAGGTCCATACCGAACGTAGGGACCCCGGACACTTGCGGCTTCCCTGTGTGTGAGTCTCTTTCGTACACCCCCGTCGCCTCACTCGATCGCTCCGGACGCCGCGTCGACGAGCTGATTCAGTTTCGCCCGGTCGGTCGCGGCGACGTAGAGCCCGCCGACGCCAGTCTCTATAGTGCCGTGTTCCGTTGCAGCGTTCGCCGACCCGTCAGCGTCGTCCAGTGCGGCGACGTCGACATCGAGCACCCGGCTCTCGACGCCGCTCTCCGCCGCGAGGAGTTCGCCCGCGTACTGCTCGTAGACGTCCGGCAGGAAGGCGACGAGGCCCTCGATCCCGCCGCGGGCGAGGAGCCCCCAGTCGACGCAGGGCGACCACGTGTTGATGACGCGCTTGCAGCGCGAGTCGACCGCCGCTTCGACGCGCTCGGCGGCTGTACGGCGCTCGTCGTCGCGGACGGCCGGCAGCCCGACGACGAATGAGACGGTCGACTGCGAGAGCGAGAGATCGCTTTCGGTGTTGAGGGGTTCGCCGTCGGCAGTTGCCCCGCCGTCGCGTCGGGCGAGATACAGCGAGTCCGGGAGGGGTTCGTAGATCGCCGAGACGAGCGGCTGACCGTCGCGCAGCACGCAGGCGGCCGTGGCGAACGAGGGGATCCCGGCCGCGAAGTTGTTCGTCCCGTCGAGCGGGTCGACGACCCACTCGTAGCGGTGCTCGCCCGCGCGGCCGGACTCCTCGCCGTGGACGGCGTGGTCGGGGTACGCGTCGTGGATCACGTCGAGCGCGCGGGCCTCGGCTTCCCGGTCTGCGGCCGACTTCACGTCGTCGGTGCCGTACTCGGCCTCGATCGAGAGGTCGCGGAAGGCCTCCGCCAGATAGTCGCCGCTGGCGCGGACCGCCCGCGCGGCGACGGCCTCCAGCAACGCCAGATCCGACGATCGATCGTTCATACCCGCGACACGGAGCGAACGCGACAAGAACTGTTCGGTTTGTGAACGTGTTTGGACCCTACGCTTCGTCGTCCGTTCCCGGGACGGAACCCCGTTGTCGGGCGCGTCCGCTGCTGGCACCGACGCTTTTCACGACGCCGGCGTAAGAGAGCGTATGGAGTTCACAGTCGTTCAAGGCGATATCGCGGCGGAGTCCGCGGACGCCCTCGTCAACGCGGCGGGAACGAGCCTCCAGATGGGATCCGGCGTCGCTGGCGCGCTCCGTCGGGGCGGTGGTGAGGCGCTCAACCACGCGGCAGTTGCGAAGGGCCCCATCGACCTCGGCGAAGTCGCCGTCACCGACGCGTACGACCTCGACGCCGACTACGTGATCCACGCCGCCGCGATGCCGCACTACGGCGACGGACAGGCGACGGCCGAGAGCATCCGCGAGGCGACGCGTCACGCGCTGGAACGCACCGACGAACTCGGCTGTGAGTCTCTCGTGATCCCGGCGCTCGGCTGTGGCGTCGCCGGGTTCGCACTGGAAGATGGAGCGCGAATCATCGCCGAGACGATCCGGGCGTTCGACCCCCGGTCGCTCACCGACGTGCGGTTCATCACGTATGGCGACGACGGATACGAGACAGTCTCCCGCGTCGCCAGCAAACTCCGCGAGGAGCGCGCTTGACCGCCGGGACCGTGCACGTTCCAGACGACGCCAGTAGACGACCATCTCGAACAATAGGGCCTCAAATCCCGACCTCGGATACACAACACAGTTAATTATGTTATATTTAATGGGCCCGAGTCGTACAAACATTCAGATTAAACAGTAATAACATAGTTTGTAAGTAAAATTTATTACTCGGTGCCGTGTTCTTCTTTCTCAGACCGGGGGCAGACGCAGAACGCGTTCCGTCCCGAGAGCACACAATGGCAGACACGTACATCGGTTCGATCGATCAGGGAACGACAGGAACGCGATTTATCATCTTCGACCACGACGGGAACGTGGTCGCCAACGCCTACGAGAAACACGAACAACACTACCCGAACCCCGGATGGGTCGAACACGACCCGATGGAAATCTGGGAGAACACGCAGGACGTCGTCGTCCGCGCGGTCGAGGAGGCAGGCATCGAGGCGACGCAACTCGGGGCACTCGGCATCACGAACCAACGGGAGACGACCGTCGTCTGGGACGCCAACAGCGGTCGACCGGTCTGTAACGCGTTAGTTTGGCAGGACCGCCGGACGACCGAGCGGATCGAGGAGTTGGAGGCGGCCGAAAAAATCGAGTGGATCAGAGAGAAGACGGGCCTCGAAGCCGACGCGTACTTTTCGGCGACGAAGACCGAGTGGATCCTCGACAACGCCGACCCGCTGAAGATGCAGCACTCGCGCAGCGACGACCTCCGCGAGCGCGCCGAGGCAGGCGAGCTGATGATGGGGACGATCGACACCTGGCTCATCTACAACCTCACCGGCAATCACATCACGGACGTTACGAACGCCTCGCGAACGATGCTGTACAACATCTGGGATATGGAGTGGGACGAAGATCTCCTCGCGGAGTTCGACGTTCCTGCCCCGATGCTCCCGGAAGTCCGTCCGTCGTCTGACGAACGCCTGTATGGACACACCGACCCGGACGGGTTCCTGGGTGCATCCGTCCCCGTGGCTGCCGCACTGGGTGACCAACAGGCCGCGCTGTTCGGGCAGACTTGTTTCGACGAAGGGGACGCGAAGAACACCTACGGCACCGGCTCGTTCTACCTGATGAACACGGGGACGGAGGCCGTCAAGTCCGATCACGGCCTCCTGACGACGGTCGGGTTCCAGCTCTCCGGCGAACCCGTCCAGTACGCTCTCGAGGGCTCGATCTTCATCACGGGGGCCGCGATCGAGTGGCTCGAAGACGTCGACCTGATAAACAACGCGGCACAGACCGCAGAGCTCGCTCGATCGGTCGATTCGACGGACGGCGTGTACCTCGTGCCGGCGTTCACAGGTCTCGGGGCTCCACACTGGGACGGCCGAGCCCGCGGGACCATCGTCGGAATGACGCGAGGGACGCGTCGGGAGCACCTCGTCCGTGCGACGCTGGAATCGATCACGTACCAGACCCGTGACGTCGCCGAAGCGATGGAGGCCGACTCGGGCATCGAGACCAAATCGCTCCGGGTCGACGGCGGCGCAGTGAAGAATACGTTCCTCTGTCAGTTGCAGTCGGACGTTCTCCAGACCGAAATCGCCCGCCCTGAAGTCGACGAAACGACTGCACTGGGTTCGGCGTACGCTGCCGGGCTTGCGGTCGGCTACTGGGACACGAAAGAAGAACTCAGAGCGAACTGGCAGATCGACCGCGAGTTCACACCGCAAGAGGACCCTGAGACGATCGACCAGCGGTACGAGCGCTGGGGCGAGGCCGTGCAGCGCTCGCTGGACTGGGCCCGGGACGAGTGAGGAGCGATGACGGATCTCTTCCTTCAGATACCGGTCTTGGGGCTAGAGTTCGACCGGCTCGTGGTGTTAGTGATCGCAGCCTTCGCGGGGGGCGCGTTCGGTGCGGCTATCGGTGCCCTGCCGGCGTTCATCTTCACTGGCTTCGTCGTCTTCCTCGGCGAGGGACTCGCCATCCTGCAGCGCAATGTTTCGGGGTTGGAACTCGTTCCCCAGGGTGAACTGGCAACGGGTGTGACCGGCGTTATCGGGTTCGGAGTGGTGACCGGTCCGCACATCAGCTTCGCGGGTGGCGTCGCTGCGGCCGCGTATGCGGCAAAGCGGTATCCCGAAATGAAACCGGAGGGCTGGGCCTATCACTTCGGAAAGAACATCGGATTCGCGCTCGGCCCGAAACCAGACATCTTGGCTGTCGGAGGTCTCTTCGGTGTCCTCGGGCTCTTGGTGACGCGACTCGTGGGTGGCCTCGGTCTCCCGACGGACGGAATTGCGGTGTCGGTCTTCGTGACGGCCATCGTCGCGCGCGTGGCCTTCGGGTACTCGATCCTCGGCCAGGTCGGCGGCACGAGTCTGTTCGATATGTCGCCCTTCGAACGGGAAGAACCACGTGCTGCACCCGACGGAGGGACGGTCGAGAGCCGGTTGGCGACGGAGCCGTGGCTTCCACACCAGTACGACTGGGGCGGAGTTGCTGCACTCGGCGTGGTTACCGGGGTCCTCAGCGGGTACATCTGGCTCGAAACCGGGAGCGTGTTTATGGGCTATGCGATCTCCGCGATCAGCCTGCTGTTCCTCAACCTCGGCGTCGATCGGATTCCCGTCACGCACCATATGACGCTTCTTGGGTCCGTCGGGGCGATTCTCGTGATGCCCGCACTCGGGAGCGAACCGGCCGCGTTGCTTGCTGCGGGCGCGCTCGGTGGGATCACCGGAGTCGTCGCAGAAGTGAGCCAACGGGTGTTCTACTCCCACGGCGAAACGCACGTCGACCCGCCGGCGATTTCGATCGCTGTCGTGATGCTGGCCGTGGGCGTCCTGTATCTCCTCGGTCTGCTCCCCAACGCCGGCTACCTCGGCCTATAGCTACTATCGAAACCGTCGGTTTCGGCGCTGCTTTTCAGGTTTTGCGGCCGAAACCGCGCCCGCCGTCGTGCGTGTTGCCGGCGTCGCGGATCCCAGGGCATTAATAACATCGCTTGCCGAGGATTCGGTAATGGCGCGCGAGCCGTCCGCAGAGGAGCCAGCGGACCTTCAGTCAGTACTCGATGCGCTCGACGACGTTGACGCCAGAGCCATCATTAAGGCGCTGGACGAACCGCGGACGGCGAGTGAACTCTCCGAGGACTGTGACATTCCGCTGTCGACGACGTATCGGAAGCTCGACTTACTGACGGAGGCGGAACTCCTCGAAGAGGGCACCGAGATACGGTCGGACGGACACCACACGACCACGTACGCCGTGGCGTTCGACGAGGTCCGCATCGCTCTCACGGAGTCACGAGAACTCGACGTCCAGATCGCCTACTCCGAGCAGGGCCCCGAAGAACGACTCGCGGATATCTGGACCGCTGTACGGGAGGAAACATAATGGCACACACGACTGCATCGACAAGCATCGCAACGGGAATCGTCGTCGTGAAGACGGGCATCCTCGTCCTCGGCGGGCTCATCACGTACTTTTCGCTGAAGGCCTACCGAAAGACGGGCGCGCGACCGCTCCGCGCATTCTCGCTCGGGTTCGGGATCATCACCCTCGGCTCGTTGTTGGGTGGGACCTTCGACTTCATCCTCGGCGTCGACCTCGCGACCGGCATCCTCATCGACGCGACGTTGACGTTCGTCGGCTTCGCCGTCATCACGTATTCGTTGTACGCCGACTGACCGTTGGACGCTGAGTGACGCGGTGTGTATTGTCTGTCGCTTGCAAAACTGTTTTATTTTAGGCCTCCCTACGGAAGGTCGATGAGCGAGTCTCAAGGAACAGACGACGAACTCGACGAGATCCGCGCCCAGAAGCGCGAAGAACTGGCCTCGAAAGCAAACGACGACGAGCCGGCTGAAGACGACGAGAGCGCGGCAGCCCCATCCGAGCCGGTCCACGTACACGGGTCCTCGGAGCTTCAGGACGCCGTCTCGAAGTACGACGTCGTCCTCGTCGACTTCTACGCGGACTGGTGCGGACCGTGCAAGATGCTCGAGCCGACGGTCAAATCGCTGGCACAGTCCACGGACGCTGCGGTCGCGAAGGTCGACATCGACCAGAACCAACAGCTCGCACAGCAGTATCAGGTCCGTGGCGTCCCCACGCTGATGCTGTTCAGCGACGGCGAGGCCGTCGAACAGGTCGTCGGCGTCCGCGACGAGTCGACGCTCCGTTCGCTGATCGAGCAGTACCAGTAAGGGTTAGTCGCGCCCGGTAGCGCTCCCCCGACCCCCGACCACCGTAGTCTCCCCCCGTCATTTCCGATTGCCCCGAACGATCGCTGCGGCGAGGCCCACGTCGCCGACGTTGCCGGCCCTGGCACCCCGCCGGTGAGTCGACGAGTAGCGTTCCCACCCCACGTTCCCAGGCCCCACCGCCGCGCGAGTACGCCGTTGTCAGAGCACGCTCGCACGCGATCGGTGACGCCGTCGACACCGGCCATCGCGTCGCCGGTGAGAGTGCTGGGGTCGGGAGCGCGCTTTTTACGCGCCCCTGCGAAGAGCCTGTATGAGCGATCCCGCACCAGATGTCGAGGTCGCGGAGGCGGTCCACCGGACAGCCGAGGACATCGGCTCGATGGAGATCCGCGGTGCGGCCACGATCGCCGCCGCCGCCGCCGAAGCACTCGGCGCGCAGGCAGACGCGAGCGACGCGGACTCGCCGGCAGCGTTCCGCGCCGAACTCCGCGCGGCCGCTCGAATCCTCTACGACACCCGGCCGACGGCGGTGAGCCTCCCGAACGCCCTCCGGTACGTCTTTCGCGACGTCGACGGGCGAACGGTCGAGGATCTCCACGAGAGCGTTCACACGAGCGTCACCGAGTTCTGCGACCGCCTGGACACAGCCCAAAGCGACCTCGGTCGAATGGGGGCGAACCGCCTCCGCGACGGCGACACGATTATGACGCACTGTCACTCGACGGACGTCCTCGCCTGTGTCGAGACCGCGGTCGGACAGGGCAAGTCGCTGTCGGCGTACGTCAAAGAGACGCGGCCGCGGAACCAGGGCCACATCACGGCAGAGGCACTTTCTGAGATGGGCGTCGACGTGACGCTCATCGTCGACTCCGCGGCACGCCGCTACCTCAACGACGTCGATCACGTCCTCGTCGGCGCAGACAGCATCGCGGCCGACGGCTCCGTCATCAACAAGATCGGGACGAGCGGGCTCGCCGTCAACGCCCGCGACCGGGGAACGCCGATCGTCTGTGCCGCTCAGACGATCAAACTGCATCCCGGCACGCTCACCGGCCACACCGTCGACATCGAGATGCGGGCCGAGGAGGAAGTCGTCGACGAGGAGACGGCCGCCGAGATCGGCGATCCGACTGTGCTGAATCCGGCCTTCGACGTGACGCCGCCGCGGTACGTCGACGCGATCGTGACCGAGCGCGGGCAGTACCCACCCGAGAGCATCGTCACGCTGATGCGCGAACTGTTCGGCGAGAGCACCAGCGATCCCTGGGCGGAACCGTAACGCTACCGCACCACCACCAGCCACAGAAGAGTTTTACCGGCGCACCGGCCATCTCGCGTCGATGGCGACTCCCCCGCATCTCTCTCCAAAGCTCGTCGTCGGAGTCGGTTCCGTGGTCCTCGCGCTCGTCGCGGCGTGGGCGACGATGGCGACGTCGGGCTACCCCACGAATCACGCCCTCCGGTCGTGGCCGGCCGTCCTAGTCGGCCGTCTGCGGCGAGAACTCCCCCGCGGCGATCACCTGACCGCCGCGTGGGCCGCGATCGCGGTCTGGTCGGTCCTCGTTTCGGGGCTGCACTTCGGCGGCGTCTACTACAACGTCTACACGGTGCTGCCGTGGTGGGATCTGCTCACCCACGCGATGGGCGGGCTCGGCGTCGCCGCGCTGCTCGGCGTCACCTTCCGTGGGCCGACCCTCTGCTCGCCGTTCTGGGTCGTCCCCGCCGTCCTCGCGATCGGAGCCGGATTCGAGGTCTACGAGTTCGTCTTCAAGACGTTCTGGCACCACTGGACGCTCGGCTTCTACGTGGTCGATACGATCATCGACCTCGCGGTCAACACGAGCGGGGCGGTCGCGTTCGCGGCCGCGACGACGCTGTACCGTCGTCGTCACGACACGATCGACGAGCGCGGATCGACCGGCGCGCGATCGGATTGAGTGCGTTTCTCGGCTCGGACGCGGGTGACTAGCGCGGCGTCTCGGTGCCCCACTTGTCGATCGCCGTCCGGAGCGCGGGGCTCTCGTCGGCTTTCGATTCCAGCGAACGGTCCTCGGCGTAGGCGTCGACGGCCGCGCGGAGCGCCTTCGCGCCCTCGTGGGTGCCGTCGGGGTGGCCGTGGATCCCGCCGCCGGCCTGCACGCAGACGTTCGTTCCCGTCGCGTCCAGCAGATCCGGCACCAGTCCGGGGTGGAGTCCGCCCGAGGCGACCGGCAGCACGTCGTTGAGCCCGTAGAGATCGTCGCGGAGCCACGCGTTGATGCCGACGGTGTCCTCGTTCGCGAGTTTCCCGAGGCCGGCGGTGCCGGTGTGGAGCTGGTCGACGCCGACGAGGCGAGCGATCTGTGCGAGGACGCGCATCGAGACGCCGTGGTTCGGCAGGCGGTCGAAGGCAGCATGCATCGCCCGGTGGGCGTGGACCGCGAGCCCGAGCTCCTCACAGCGCTCGCGCACGGACTGGACGGCCGCCCAGCCGGTGGTGATCACGTCGACCATCACGTACTCACAGCCCTCCGCGGCGACCTGGTCGACGCGTTCGAGCATCTCGTTGGTGTCGGCGGTGACGTTGATGAGGTAGGACTTCTTTTCGCCGGTCTCGTCTTCGGCGCGGTCCCGCTGGGCGAGACTCTCGACGAGGCGGTCGTGGAAGGGATTGAACGCCTGGTCGGTGAGGTTCTCGTCATCTTTCAGCAGGTCGACGCCGCCCGTCCACGCCTCGTAGCCGACGTCGGCGTGCTTCTCCGTCGAGAGCCCGACCTTGGGCTTGGGGACCGTCGCGAGGATCGGCCGGTCGTCGACGCCGAAGATATTCTGGCGCACTGACGAGCCGAACTGCGGTCCCGCAAACGACGTCGCGAGGCCTTCGGGCCACTCGCAGTCGCGGAGGCGGATGGTCTCGACCGCCTTCATTCCCATAATGTTGCCCGCGATGCACGAGAGGATCTGCGGCATACTTCCGGGCTCGAAGAGGCCCTCCGGGTAGGCCACTTTGATCTCGGCGTCGCCGTCGCTCGTCTCGATGTCGAACGCCGTCGCGCCCATATCGGTGAAGCCCTCGCCCGTCGGGAGCGCGGCCCACGTTCCGTTGGAGGACTCCGAGGCGACGCGGGAGGCGGCGTCTTCGACGTCCATCCCTTCGGCGGGGTCGATCCGGAACGTACAGACCAGATCCGCGTCGGCGGGGTCGTACGACAGGTCGATGAAATCCTCGTAGGTGATTCCAGCCATAGGGGACCGATTCACGCCCTGGAGTGATAAATTTCGTCGCCGAATCGTATGCGGGCTGGGCGAATCCAGCGGACCGCGTGGAGTTCACTGTCTGGACTCCGAGCCGACCACCCGCCTCGGCGCCCGCTTACGGTCGGCTTCGGTCGGGGCTCTCGGCGTCGTTTGCGGACTCTCCGAGCTCGCGTCGCACGCGCTCGAAGACATCGACGTCCCCTTCGAGCGTCCGAGCCACGGCGTCGGCGGCCCCGAGGAGCCACGTCGCGCGTTCGACGTGGGACTCCACGTCGCCTGGACCGATCCGGTACCGCTCGACGAGCGTCTCGATCGTCGCGCCCTCGCTCCACTCCAAGAGGATGCGCGCCAGTTTGACCGCACAGAGCCACGCCTCGAAGTCGTCGGCCTCGTCGGGTGCGGTCGTGAACTCCGCGGCGTGCCGCGTCGCGTACCGATAGATGTCGGCGCGTTCGCGGTTCCCGAGGTACGTCCCGCGCATATCAGGCGTCGCGCAGACGGCCCCGAGCGCGGTTCTGGTGGTGACGTCGGCAGCGGCCATCGACTCGATCGTCCGCACGGCCGCGACGAGTCGCGCGCCGGTCTCGGGGCGGACGTACTGGCGGGACACCGTCGCACCGAGGTCGGTCGCAGCGAGGGCGTCGCCGTCGCGCTCGCTGGATGGGCCAGCACCCGCAGCGCCGACGTCGAGCAGGTCCATCGCGGCCAACTCGTCGGCGACGTCGTCGAGAAGCCCGGAGAGATCGACGTCGGGCGACTGATGCGCGAAGAACGTTGCATCGAGCAGGTCGAGCACGCCGCCCTTCGAGTCGGCAAACCCCGAGGCGACCACCGAGAGGACGTGCGTCCGGAGCGCCTCGCGCGCGGTCAGTTGGGACTCGACCGCTTCGGGGCCGGCGTCGACGTAGCGCTCCCAGAGCCGATCCGCCGTGCGTTCGTCGCCGACGAGGACGGCCTCGCCGTACGGGTCCAGGTGTGGGCGGCCAGCGCGGCCG
>Ga0207719_100437_pt1 | contig 24320 bp, 28 predicted proteins | sample A23P1SouthBayCA_2_FD_187279 | JGI IMG/M metagenome (GOLD analysis project Ga0207719, IMG submission 187279) | Aerobic enrichment media microbial communities from Eden Landing Ponds, California, USA - A23 P3 (3) (SPAdes) | ecosystem: Environmental > Aquatic > Marine > Unclassified | place... | reverse complement strand
CGGGCGAAGAAGAGGAACCCGACGACATCGAGACAACTGAATTGGACGATTCACCGGAGGGCCGCGACACCGAAAGCGAAGAGATGGCGGACGAAGACGACGACGTACTGCCGGAGTTCGAGGAGCTAATCGACGAGTAGCGCGGCCGCTTGCCGGTGGCTGGATATGAGAATCCGCGTCGCGTTGGCCGAATTAATCCGCGGTCGCAGAAACGGGCTGTTCGGTTTCGCTCTCCATTTCTTCGGTGATGCCGTCCGCGAGCGCGAAGACGGCTGCTTTGTGGTCGGTTTTCGATTTGTGAATCGATGTCGGTCGGACACCGAGTTCGCTGTACTTGACGTGGTCGACTTCACACTCTACCATCTGCTCGTAGTGGTTACAAACCTCCGCAAGCAGGCCGTGGAGATGAATGAGCTCCTGCTTCTTCATGGTCAATTGCGGGTAGCGACTCGGGGCATATAGAACTATCCTGACACAGGTTAACACACAACGCCGTTTCAGGCCCCGTGCGTAACGTTACCAATAGTTTCGGATTTTAGTGGAACTTGATTCTACCTGTAAGACTTTTCGGCCCGGCCGTCGTACCGTCCGGTATGGATTACGAGAAACAACTCGACCGCGCAATCGAGGAGACGCCCGATATCGAGGGAACGTCGAGTCGGTTCTCGCTGCCGGACCCCGAGATTCGACAGGAAGGTTCGTCGACCGTCTACGAGAACTTCCAGTCGACGCTGAACACGCTCGACCGCGACGCCGACCACGTGATGAAGTACCTCCAAAACGAACTCGGGACGAGTGCGAACATCGACGACCGCGGTCGCCTGCGCCTCAAAGGTGAGTTCCGCCAGACGCGCGTCCGGGAGGCGATGGAGGAGTACGCCGACGACTACGTTCTCTGTTCGGAGTGTGGCCTCCCCGACACGCGCATCGAGACGGAAAACGGCGCGGAAATCCTGCGGTGTGAGGCCTGCGGTGCCCGGTCGGCGACCGGGGAGTGACGCGGACGCTCCGGTCGGCGGTGCGTCGGGCCGTCCCGTCCACGCCACCTAAGAGCCCCGAGGCCGTACCGCAGTCTATGAGCGAATGGCGCGATATGGTCGTCGGCGACCGAATGAACGTCGACAGCGAGTTCGCCCCCCGAATCGATAACTCTCCCTTCTCCCGACAGGAGTGGGGCCTCATCATGACGGCGACGTCCTTCGAAATCGAGAACGCCGACGACGAGGCGGCCGCTCGAATCGTCGCCGACACCTCCGAACTTCCGACGGTGATGCCGGAACTGGAGAACGTCGCGAACATGGGTCCAATGGGACAGCAACCGAGCGACGACACCGGTGGCGGACTCCTCGATTCGGTGTTCGGCGCCATCGGTCTTGGGAGTGGAGGCGACGACGGCGACGAAATCGACGAGGAGAAGCTGCAGGCCGCAGAGGAACTCGTCGCGGCCTACGCCGAAGAACTGCAGGCCCACCTCGAAGCCGAAGGGCGATGGGGAGAAGTCCGGGCCACCGCGGCCGCGGAACGCACGGAGTAGTTACAGTTCGTCGACGATAGCCGCGGTGACGTCCTCGGTGGAGGCCGACCCACCGAGGTCCGGTGTCCGCGGACCGGATTCTAACACGCCTTCGACTGCGCCGCGTACCGCCGCGGCCTCGTCGCCGTAGCCGAGGTGTTCCAACAGCATCGCCCCCGACAGAACCGTCGCTGCGGGGTTTGCGATGCCCTCACCGGCGATGTCGGGTGCCGAGCCGTGAACCGGCTCGAACAGCGCGTTGTCGTCGCCGACGTTGGCGCTCGGAAGCAAGCCGAGACCACCGACGAGACCCGCCGCGAGGTCCGAGAGCATGTCACCCGCGAGGTTCGGACAGATGACGACGCCGTACTCCTCCGGCCGAAGCAGGAGGTGCATGGCGAGGGCGTCCATCAGCGCCTCGTCGTAGTCGGCGCCGCGCTCGTCACCGACCGCGCGCGCTGCGTCGAGGAACTGGCCGTCGGTCGTCCGCATCACGTTCGCCTTGTGGGCGAGCGTCACGTCGTCGTAGCCGTTCGCGTCGGCGTACTCGAAGCCGTACTCGGCGATGCGCCGAGAGGCGTCTTCGGTGATGACGCGGGTGAGCGTCGTCACGCCGTCGGCGATTTCCGACTCGATGCCGGAGTAGACGCCTTCGGTGTTCTCCCGGACGAACACGAGGTCCGTCTCGGGCCGGAGCGCGTCGACGCCCGGATACGCACGGGCGGGGCGGATGTTGGCGAACGAGCCGACGGCCTCCCGAAGCGGGAGAATCACGTCGGCGGCGGATTCGCCGGCGGCGCCGAACAGCGTCGCGTCCGCGCCGGCCGCGAGGTCGTAGGTCTCTTCGGGGAGCGCCTCGCCGCTCGACTCTAACACGTGGTCGCCCGCTTCCGCCTGGATAAACTCAAAATCCGCGACCGCATCGAGTACCTCAACGGCGGCGGGGACGACCTCTTGACCGATGCCGTCGCCGGGGATGACGACTATCTCCTCAGTCATCGGCGTGGCCTTTCCGGGGTTCTGAGTCCTCGACGTACGGCAGCGACTTCGCCGTCTCCTCGATGGCGTTCGTGTTGGACTTCATCAGCGCCGTCGTGTCCCAGATGCCCTCGACGAGAGCCTTCCGTTGGGCGTCGTCGACGGTCACCTCGATGACTCGGTCGTCGTAGGAGACGGTTTCTGCTTCGACATCGATTTCGATGTCGGCGTCGGGGTATTTCTCGACGTAGTCCTGCAGTTCTTCGATGGTCTCGGTGTCGGCAGTGACGGTCGGAACGCCCAACGCGAGGCAGTTGCCCGCGAAAATCTCGGCGAAGGACTCGCCGATGATGGCGTCGATGCCCCACCGCTGTAGGGCCTGTGGCGCGTGCTCGCGAGAGGAGCCACAGCCGAAGTTGGAGTTGACGACCAAGACGTTGGCGTCCTGATACTGGTCTTCGTTGAACGGGTGGTCCTTCTCGTTGTCCTCGTCGTCGAAGCGCTGGTCGAAGAAGGCGAACTCGCCGAGTCCGTCGAAGGTGACGACCTTCATGAACCGCGCCGGGATTATCTGGTCGGTGTCGATGTCGTTGCCGCGAACCGGAATGCCGGTTCCCTCGACGTAGTCGACGCTCGGAATCTCCTCGCTCATGCTTCCACCTCCGTCTTCGGCAGTTCACGCACGTCGGTCACTTCTCCGGTGACCGCCGCCGCGGCGACCATCTCGGGACTCATCAGGACGGTCCGGCCGTCCTTCGAGCCCTGCCGGCCCACGAAGTTCCGGTTCGAGGAGGAGGCACACGCCTCGTCTCCCTCCAGTTGGTCGTCGTTCATGCCGAGACACATCGAACAGCCGGCTTCACGCCAGTCGAAGCCGGCCTCTTTGAAGACCTCGTCGAGACCCTCGGCCTCGGCGGCGGCCTTCACGCGCTGGCTGCCGGGGACGACCATCCCACGGACGGAGTCGTCGACCTCTCGGCCTTTGACGATTTCCGCTGCTGCTCGCAGGTCAGGCAGTCGGGCGTTCGTACAGGAACCGAGGAACGCCACGTCGATGTTGTACCCTTCCATCGTCTCGCCGGGTTCGACGCGCATGTGCTCTTGGGCGCGTCGTGCGGTGTCCTGTTTGTCGGCGGGCAGGTCCTCCGGTGCCGGAATCTCCTCGGAGATGCCGATGCCCTGTCCGGGGGTGGTTCCCCACGTGACGACGGGTTCGATTTTCGAGCCGTCGATGGTGACCACGTCGTCGTATTCGGCGTCGTCGTCGGATGTGATGGACTCCCAGTAGGACTTCAGTTCCTCGAAGCGCTCGGGGTCGTCCTTGAACTCGTCCGTCTCCGCCAGCCACTCGTAGGTGGTCTCGTCGGGGTTGACGTAGCCCGCGCGAGCGCCGCCCTCGATGGACATGTTACAGATACTCATTCGACCCTCCATGCCGAGGCTCTCGATTGCCTCGCCGGCGTACTCGTAGACGTAGCCGACGCCGCCGTCGGTGCCGAGCCGTCGGATGATGGTCAGGATGATGTCCTTGGCGGTGACGCCCTCACCGAGTTCGCCGGTGACCTCGATTTTGCGGACCTTCTTTTTCTCCATCGCGACCGTCTGGGTCGCCAGCACGTCCCGAATTTGGGAGGTTCCGATGCCGAACGCTAAGGCACCGAAAGCGCCGTGTGTGGAGGTGTGGCTGTCGCCACAGACGATTGTCATGCCGGGTTGGGTCAGTCCTTGCTCCGGCCCGATGACGTGGACGATACCTTGGTCGCCGGTCGTCGGGTCGTCTAACTCGATGCCCGCCTCGCGGACGTTCTCTTCGAGTTCCGCCATCATCTCCTCTGCGGCCTCGTTATCGAGTGGCCGCGATTGGTCGCCGGTCGGGACGATGTGGTCGACGGTGGCGTGAGTCAGGTCCGGTCGAGCGACTTCGATGTCGCGCTCTCGGAGCATCCCGAAGGCCTGCGGACTGGTCACCTCGTGGATGAGATGGAGTCCGACGAACAGTTGGTCCTGGCCGTTCGGCAGGGTCGTCACCTTGTGATTGTCCCAGACCTTATCGTACAACGTCCCTTCACTCATCGTTTACACCACGGTCGTAGGCGCGTTGTGCGCCGTCACTATCGCCCGGCGGCGTGTGGCTCACGTCGCCCAGCGTTTCGGTTTTCTCGGGGACTGCCTCCGCGGCGCCGCCGTCGGCGGCAATGGTCTGCCCACGGCTGTACGTCTGTGTGCTGCCGAACACCTCGCCCGTGATGGGGTTGGTGTGGCTCATTTCGCCCAGTGTGTCATTGTCGTCTGTCATGTCGGTGTCCTCGGTCATCTCACTCCTCTCCCCACGCGAACAGCGCGCGCAGGTCCTCGCCCACGTCCTCGATGTCGTGGTTCTTCTCGGCGGCCCGCAACTGCTTGTAACTCGGGCGGCCGGCCTGATTTTCGGTAATCCACTCCTTTGCGAAGGTGCCGTCCTGAACCTCTTCGAGGACCTCCTCCATCCGCTCGCGGGCGTGTTCGTCGACCACGCGGTCGCCGCGAGTCAACCCGCCGTACTCGGCGGTGTCGGAGACCGAATCCCACATCTCGCTGTTGCCGCCCTCGTACATGAGGTCGACAATCAGTTTCAGTTCGTTCAGGCACTCGAAGTACGCCATCTCCCGGGAGTAGCCGGCTTCGACGAGCGTCTCGTAGCCCTGCTTGACCAGGGAGGTGACGCCGCCACAGAGGACGGCCTGCTCGCCGAAGAGGTCGGTTTCGGTCTCCTCGCGGAAGGAGGTCTCGACGACGCCCGCCCGCGTACAGCCGATGGCCTTCGCGTAGGCCAGTCCGATGTCGTGGGCTTCGCCGGTGGGGTCCTGATAGACGGCCAGCAGTCCGGGGGTCCCCTCGTCGTTCTCGTAGTTCCGCCGAACGAGGTGGCCGGGCGATTTCGGCGCGACCATCGTGACGTTGACCGACTCCTTCGGCTCGATTTGGCCGTAATGGATGTTGAAGCCGTGGGCGAACTGCAGCGTATCCCCGGGCGTCAGCACGTCCTGAATCTCCTCGTAGACGGCCGGCTGGACCGTGTCGGGGACGAGGACCGAAACGAGGTCGGCCTGTTCGGCCGCGTTCCGCGGCGTGGCCACGTCGAGGCCGTCGGATTCGGCGGCGCTTCGGGAGGACGAGTCCTCACGGAGGCCCACCACCACGTCCACGCCGGACTCGTCGAGGTTCTGTGCGTGGGCGTGGCCTTGGCTGCCGTAGCCGAGAACGGCCACGGTCTTGTCGTCGAGTACGGTGCTGTCTGCGTCGTCGTCGTAGTAGATAGTTGCGTCAGTCATGTATGGGTCTCGTCAACTCGTGCGGTTTCCTCTTCGCCTCGTGCCAGCGCCGCCTGTCCGGTCCGGGCGATTTCCCGGATTCCGAACTGCTCGTAGGCGTCGATAGCGTCGTCTATCTTCCCCTCGTCGCCGGTAATCTGGACCGTAATCGTTCGGGGGCCGGCGTCGAGCGTCTCGCCGCCGTACATCTCCGTGATGGCCTGGACCTTGTCCGGCTCGTCGCCGTTGACCTTCAGGATGACCAACTCGCGGGCGACGGGTTCGGCGTCCAACTCACGGACGTGGACCACGGGCAGCAGTTTGTTCAACTGCTTTTTCGCCTGATCGATGCCGGGTTCGGGTTCTTCGATGACCAGCGTGATGCGGGAGTAGCCCTCGTTTTGCGTCGGCCCGACAGTCAGCGACTCGATGTTGAACTGCCGGCGGTGGAACAACCCCGAGACGCGTGCGAGCACGCCGGGTTCGTCCTTGACGTACGCCGAGATGATGGTCCGCCGCGGCTCGTGTTCGGCCTCCACGTCGGGGTCGACGCGGATGCCCTGTTTGTTTCGTCGCCCGACCGGTCGGGTACGTTCTTCGGGGGCCGGGCCTTCCAGCCCGTTCCGGTGGAGGTCCTGATTGCGGCTCATAGCTGGTCCTCCGAGAGTGCGAACTGCCCGTTGTCGCCGCCGCTGGGAACCATCGGGTAGACGTTCTCGCCGGGGTCGATGTGGGCGTCGACGACGCTCGGCCCGTCGTAGTCCAACGCCTCCTCGACGACCTCCTCGACCTCGTCGTAGGTGTCGATGCGGAAGCCGCGGGCGCCGAAGGCCTCAGCGAGGGTGTCGAAGTCCGGAATCCAGGGGTACTCCGAGGCCATGTGGCGCTCGCCGAAGAAGGCGTCCTGCCACTGGCGGACCATCCCGATGGCCGCGTTGTTCAACACGACGATGGTGATGTCGAGGTTCTCACGCACCGCGACCGAAAGCCCCTGACACGTCATCAGGAACGACCCGTCGCCGTCGAAACAGACCACGTCCTTGTCGGGAGCGGCCAGTTTCGCGCCGATGGTGGCGGGAACGCCGTAGCCCATCGCACCGAGGCCATGAGAGGACACCCACGTGCGAGGCTCTTTGTACGTCCAGTACTGGCAGGCCCACATCTGGTGTTGGCCGACGCCGGTGGTGACGATGGCGTCGTCGTCGGTGGCGTTGTCGAATGCCTCGACGACGTACTGCGGTTTGACCGGGTCGTCTTCGGGCGCAGCGTAGTCCATCGGGTACTCCTCTTTCCACACCTGGACTTGCTCGCGCCACTCGTCGCAGGCCGGCGAGCGCGGCATCGCGGTAGCCAGTTGCTTGGTGACGGCTTTGGCATCGCCGATGAGCGGGTAGTCAGCCTCGACGTTCTTCGAAACCTCGGCGGGGTCGATTTCGACGTGGATGACCTCCGCGTCGGGAGCGAACGTCTCCAAGCCGCCCGTAAGGCGGTCGTCGAAGCGCGTTCCGACTGCGAGCATGCAGTCAGTCAGCGTGATTGCCATGTTCGCGTAGCCGGTTCCGTGCATGCCGGCCATTTCCAGGGAGAGTTCGTGGTCTTCAGGGAACGAGCCGATGCCGGGCATGGTCGTGATGACCGGAATCTCGTGTTCCTTCGCGAACGCCCGGATTTCCTCGGAGGCTTCGGCCTTGATAACGCCACCGCCAGCGAGGATGACGGGTTGGTCCGCCTCGGCGAGCACATCGGCGGCTTCGGCGACGGCCTCGGGGTCGGCCGTCTCCGGCGGGTTGTACGTGTCCGGAGTCTCCGGTGTGCCGGGGTCCTCACTTGCGACGCCTTTCGTCACGTCCTTCGGCAGGTCGACCAGCGTCGGCCCCTGTCGACCGCGTTTGGCGAGCGCGAAGGCGGTTCCGACATCGGTGCCGACCGTCTCCGAATCGTTGGCGAAGACGTTGGCCTTCGTGATGGGGCTGGTGACGCCGATGGTGTCGGTCTCTTGGAAGGCGTCGTTGCCGACGAACTCCGTGGGGACCTGTCCGGTCAGCGCGATGAGGGGGTCAGAGTCCATGTTGGCGTCGGCGATGCCGGTGACGAGGTTCGTCGCCCCCGGCCCCGAGGTCGCCATGCAGACGCCCGGGTCGCCGGAGACGATACCGTAGGCGTCGGCAGCGTGGGCGGCGCCCTGTTCGTGAGCCATCGTGATGTGCTCCATTTCGGAGTGATACAGGGCGTCGTAGACGGGCATGATGGCCCCTCCCTGCACGCCGAAGAGGTGTTCGACCCCGGCGTTTTCGAGTGCACGGACGACCGCATCCGCGCCCGTTTCGATGTCCTCGGTGGCCGCATCGGTCGTCTCGACGTCCTGTGGTGCCTGTGCCTGTTCACCGCTCATGAGGCGTCACCTCGCGTGCGATACCGTCGATTGCTGTGTCGTGTGTACATTGTCCTGTCTGTAATCGGCTGAAAGCGATGCGAACTGCGTCGGGAAGAAGGGTGTGTAGGGGCTAGGCCGCCCCTACAATAATCGTCGCGACGCTGGGGGCAAGCGCGAGCGTGCCGGTTCCAGCGGTCGCATTCATTACAGTCGATGTTGTGCCGTGAACCGACATAAGGATTCCGTGTCGCGCGAGCGTTGCCCGACGGTCCGCCGGCGCGGCCGCTCACCGGTCGCTGCCACGGGGCGAAACCGTCCGCGGGGGGCATCCCTATGCGCGAACCTCCTCGCGTCGGACGCCTACCTCGCGGGCCAACTCCTTGAGCGTCTCGAAGGTGACCTTCTCGTCGGCCGCGCCGCGGTCCTTGACCATCCGGGTCACTTCGCGGACCTCGGCGTCGCTCGGGTCGAACCCGGCTTCTTCCAGCCGTTGGCGGACGGAGTGGGTGCCGGTGTGTTTGCCGAGCACCAACTCGCGTGTCGCACCGACCATCTGCGGCGTCATCACGCCCGGCTCGAACGTGTCGGCGTTCTCGATGATGCCGGCCGCGTGGATACCGGACTCGTGGGAGAAGGCGTTGTCGCCCACGATGGGCTTGTTCGCCGGGATGGCGATGTCGCTTTTCCCCTCGACGAGACGTGCCAGTTCCGTGATGCGCTCGGTTTTGATGCCGGTGTCGACATTGTACAGCGACTCCAGCGCCATCACGACCTCTTCGTAGGCCGCGTTACCGGCGCGTTCGCCGATACCGTTGACCGACACCTGCGCCTGCTTGGCCCCGGCTTCGTAGCCGGACAGCGCGTTGGCCGCCGCCAGTCCGAAGTCGTCGTGGGTGTGGACGTCGATGTCGGCGTCCGTGTGCGCACAGACGGTCTCGACCATGTCGTAGAACCGCCGTGGCGTCGCAACCCCACACGTGTCGGGAATGTTTATCCAGTCCGTCCCCGCGTCGGAGACGCCCTCGATGACATCAATCAGGAACGATTCGTCGGTACGCGTGGCGTCCATCGGCGAGTACATGCAGGTGACACCGGCGTCTGTGACGCGCTCGACGGCCTCGATGGACCGTTCCAGCGCCTCCTCTCGGCTGGTGTGCATCGAATCCTGCAGTTGTACGTCGCTCGTCGAACAGAACACGTGTACCATACCGACGCCGGATTCCAGTGCGGCGTCAATGTCTTTGTCCACGACACGGGCTAACCCGCAAACCGTGGACGACGTGGCTTCGGCGATGTCCTGAACCGCTTCGAACTCCGCGTCGGAGTTCACGGGGAAGCCAGCCTCGATGACGTGGGTGCCCATGTCGTCGAGGATGGCTGCGATTTCGCGTTTGTCCTCGTAACTGAACGAGGTTCGTGGGGACTGTTCGCCGTCGCGCAGCGTCGTGTCGAAAATTCGGGCCTCGCTTATCTCCGAGGTACTATCTAGCGTGCCCTGGAAGAACTCGATCCGCCGCCGAAGGCGACGTATCCTCGTGCTGTGTCATAGCAACTGATGGAGTGTCTTGCAGATATTTAAATCTACCTTTGCGGCTGGCGATAGCCGGTGTCGGTCATTCTCCCTCACGGACTTCCGGAACTCCCAAACCACCGGATGTAAACGCCTAATACGGGATTATCCCGTCTTGCATCGTTCAGCACCGCATCGTCGAAAACCCGCGTTTAAATAATCGTGTGGTAGATTATTCCGAGATATATTTTAAGAAACAACCAATTACCGAGTTCGCGCGCGCCGTGTAACCGGACGGATATCCACATCGGTTCCGTCGTACACTCCACATCAGTCAGTCGTGTTCGACGGTGGTACCCTCCCTTCAGTAGGACTCTCCAGACCGATACGATAGGGCGGGCCGACAACAACTGAAGGCCGTTCCGCCGGAGGCGTACGTTTAACTCGCCGCCCGCGGAAAATCGGATATGCTACGCAGTTTCGACGGGATGGAACCCGACATCCACGACAGCGCTTACGTCGACCCCGCCGCGGTCGTCATCGGCGACGTGACCATCGAAGCCGAAGCGAGCGTCTGGCCGAACGTGACGTTGCGCGGCGACCACGGTCCGATTACGCTTCGGGAAGGCGCCAACGTCCAAGACAACGCAGTGCTACACGAGGGCGCGGAAATCGGGCCGTACGCGACTGTCGGTCACACCGCCATCGTCCACAACTCGACGGTCGAGGAGCGCGCCCTCGTTGGAATGAGTGCGACGGTTCTCGACCGATCGACGGTCGGCGAGCGCGCGATGGTCGGCGCGAACAGCCTCGTCACCGAGGATACCGACATCGAGCCGAACACGCTGTACGCGGGTACGCCCGCCGAGAAAATCAAGGAGGTCGAGGACTCGCCGTGGGCCTACGCCGGCGACCGTTACGTCGAACTCTCCCGCGAACACATGGAAAGCGAGATTCTGGATTAATCCCGGAAGTACTGCCGCGTTCGCCACTTTCCCTGTACGATGAACTTCAGGCGGTCCCACAGCGTCTCGTTGCGCATCGAAAACGAACTCGCCGGGTCGAACACCACGCGGTCGCCCTCGTTTCGACACTGTCCGCGGTACAGCCGCTGTCCGAGTTCGTCCAACCCCGACGAATGCCAGTGACACAGCAGACACGCCGGACTGCCGTCCTCGACGGACAGCGGCACGTCGAGGAGCGCCACCTTGTCCCGAATCTCGACGCCCTCGACCGACCGTGTCGTCGGCCAGCCGTCCTCGTCGACGACGGTGAACGCCAGCCGGTCGTAGGATTCCGCCTCGTTTCCGTCGAGGTCGGTTGCGGGCCACGGCGGAAACTCGCCGACGTCGGTTTCGACCGGTTCGATGCGCACCGGCTCGATTTCGACGACGATGCGGAGGGCGTACCACCCGAGTAGGAACCGGCCGATGCGTGACTCCAACACGTCGGTCGTCTTCGAGAACCCCTCTCGCTTCGGTGACGGCGGTTCGTCCTCGATGAGTTCGCGGACGTACTCGGCGTTGGCTTCGAGGTCGTCGTCACGAACTGTCCCGCGTCCGTAGAGGACGAACGGATCCTCGGCGTCGTAGAACAGAAGCGAGAGCTTCGGATTCTCCCGGACCGCGTCGACCTTTCCGGCGAACGCCGGCGGGGAGGTGACGATAACGGATTCGGTCGACTCGTCGTAGAACGGACTCAGCGGGAATGTCTGAGGGCGGTCGCCGTTGGCGGTCGCGACTTCCGCGGCCGCCGAATCGTGGACGGCTTGCCGTATTCGCTTCATTTCGGACGACGAGAGGCCACCCTCGGCGAGAGAGGAGTCTGTCATAGCAGTTCCAGCGCCTGCTGGTAACTTATACTATCCCCCGTCAGTCGTCGTCCGCGGCCGTCCCCTCGGGAGCGGGCACGTCTTCGAGACCGTCGGCGTCGTGGGTGCCGGTCGGCGGCAGGTTCACCTCGGCGGCCGGCGAGGTTTCGAGGTCGGTGTTCCCGTCGATGCTGTCCATCTCGCCGTCGGCGTCGCGGGCGTCTTGGTCGATGCGCATCGAACAGAAGTCGACACCACACATCGAGCAGAATCGCGCTTCCTTGTAGTTGTCACCGGGAAGCGTCTGGTCGTGATACGACTGTGCGCGTTCGGGGTCCAGGGCCAGGTCGAACTGCCGGCGCCAATCGAAGTTGTAGCGAGCCTCCGAGAGCGCGTCGTCCCAGTCGCGGGCGCCCGGCAGTCCGTTTGCCACATCGGCGGAATGGGCGGCGATGCGGTACGCCGCCAGTCCCTCGCGGACATCCTCGGCCTCCGGCAGTCCGAGGTGTTCCTTGGGCGTGACGTAACACAACATCGCAGCGCCGTGGCGAGCGGCTTCCGTCGCGCCGATGGCGCTCGTGATGTGGTCGTACCCCGGCGCAACGTCCGTGACGAGCGGTCCCAACACGTAGAACGGCGCGCCGTCGCAGACCTCCTGTTGGCGCTCCATGTTGGCCTCGATTTCGTCTAGTGGGACGTGGCCCGGCCCTTCGACCATCACCTGAACGCCGTGGTCCCACGCCAGCCGTGTCAGTTCGCCGAGCGTGTCGAGTTCGGCGAACTGCGCGTCGTCGGAGGCGTCCGCCAGCGACCCCGGCCGGAGGCCGTCGCCGAGGCTGAACGTCACGTCGTGGCGGGCGAATATCTCACAGATGTCCTCGAAGTGCGTAAAAAGCGGGTTCTGCTCCCCGTGTTCTTCCATCCACTGGGCGAGAATCGACCCGCCACGGGAGACGATACCGGTCGTCCGGCCGTCAGTCAGCGGCAGATGTTCGGCCAACACCCCTGCATGGATGGTCATGTAGTCGACGCCCTGTTCGGCCTGTTTCTCGATGACCGAAAGCAGCAGTTCCGGCGTCAACTCGGCCACGTCGTCGACCTTCGTGACAGCCTCGTAGATGGGTACCGTCCCGATGGGAACCGGTGAGTGGCCGACGTTCGCCGCCCGTATCTCGTCGAGGTTCGCGCCCGTCGAGAGGTCCATCACTGTGTCGGCGCCGTAGTGAACCGCGGTGTGGAGCTTCTCTAACTCCGCCTCGAGACCGCTCGTCGTCTCACTGTTGCCGATGTTGGCGTTGACCTTCGTGGCGAATTCTCGGCCGATTATCATCGGATCAAGGCTCTCGTGGGCGTGGTTGCTCGGAATGACGGCCTGCCCCTCTGCGATTTGTTGGCGGACGAATTCAGCGTCTCGGTTCTCCCGTTCGGCGACCCGCTCCATCGCCGGCGTAACCTCGCCGTCCCGTGCGCGCTGTAGCTGTGTCGGCATGTATAATCTAGTAATACAACTAAGTCATAAACATTACCCCCGCCGGTCAGTATTTGCCCCCAGCGCTCGGGGAGTCCGCATGGAGTACGTCGCGGCCATCGACCAGGGGACGACGGGCACCCGGAGTATGGTGTTCGACCGTGAGGGCCGAGTCCACGGCGCTGCCTACGAGACCCACGAGCAGTACTACCCCGAGCCCGGGTGGGTCGAACACGACCCCGATGAACTATGGGACAACACGAAGCGGACGCTTCGAGACGCGCTCTCCGACGCGGATGTCGAGGCGAGCGACCTCGCAGCCATCGGCGTGACGAACCAACGGGAGACGACGGTGCTGTGGGACGCTGAAACGGGCGAACCGGTCCACAACGCCATCGTCTGGCAGGACCGCCGAACCACGGACCGAATCGAACGGCTGGAAGCCGAGGGGAAAGCCGCCGAAATCCGTCGGAAGACGGGACTTCAGCCCGATGCGTACTTCTCGGCGACGAAACTGGAATGGCTGTTGGACAACGCCGACCCCATCGCGCCGGACCGCGGCGGCAGCGGCGACGTGTGGGAACGCGCCGAGGCGGGCGAGTTGCGGTTCGGCACCGTCGATTCGTGGCTCATCTGGAACCTCACCGAATCCCACGTCACCGACGTGACCAACGCCTCCCGGACGCTGCTGTTCGACATCCACGACCTGGCGTGGGACGACGAACTACTCGCGGAGTTCTCCGTTCCGAAGGCCGTCCTCCCGGAAGTGCGACCCTCCAGTGATGCCAACGTGTACGGCTACACCGACGCCGAAACCCTGGGTGCCGAAGTACCGGTCGCGGGCGCGCTGGGCGACCAGCAGGCCGCGCTGTTCGGACAGACCTGCTTCGAGTCCGGCGACGCGAAGAACACCTACGGCACCGGGTCGTTTCTGCTTCTCAACACCGGTCCGGAGCCGGTCGATTCCGACCACGGTTTGTTGACCACGGTGGGGTTCCAGCGCTCCGGCGAACCACCGCAGTACGCACTCGAAGGCTCGATTTTCGCCACCGGCGCCGCGATAGAGTGGCTCTCAGACGTCGACCTCATCGACGACGCTGCCGACACCGAGCGCCTCGCCCGCGGTGTCGACTCGACCGACGGCGTCTACTTCGTCCCCGCCTTCACCGGGTTGGGCGCACCCCACTGGGACCAGCGCGCCCGCGGGACCCTCCTCGGAGTGACCCGTGGCACCCGCAAGGAGCACATCGTCCGGGCGACGCTGGAGGCCATCGCCTTCCAGACGCGGGACGTCGTCGAGGCGATGGTCGAAGACAGCGGCCTCGAGTTACAGAGCCTCCGCGTCGACGGCGGCGCCGTCAAGAACAACTTCCTCTGTGGACTGCAGGCAGACATCCTCGACACCGAAATCGTCCGCCCGGAAGTCGACGAGACGACCGCACTCGGCGCCGCCTACGCCGCCGGACTCGCCGTCGGCTACTGGGACTCGCTTTCGGAACTCCGAGAGAACTGGCGTATCGACCGCGAGTTCGAACCGGACGCCGACGTCGACATCGAGCAACGATACGACCGGTGGAGCGAGGCCGTCGAGCGGTCGCTGGATTGGGCCACGGAGTAATCAGTCACTCGACGGCTCCGGGGCGCCGTCAGCTATCGCCGACCGCGTCGACTCCGTAAGCGTCGTCACGACCGCTTCGCCGGTCCGTTCGCGGTCGACGAAGCCGCGGTCTTCGAGCGCCGAGAGGTGATACGACACCGTCGACGGCGCGCGGTCGGTCGCTTCGGCGACGACCGTCACCGATGCCGGTTCGTTCGCGGCGACAGCGGCGAGTACCGTCCCCGTTCCGTCGGCGCCGAGGACGCCAGCGAGTTCGGCGTCGACCTCCGCGGGGGCGAACCGTAACGACCCGGCGACTTCGGAAGCGTCGACGAGGCCTGCCTCACGAAGGACGCCGACGTGATACCGGACGGTCGACTTCGTGACGTCGACGCTCGCGGCGATGCTTCCGAGGTCGGTCCCCGGCGAGGACTCGATGGCGCCGTAGACGGCCGACCGCGTCGGTTGCTCGAGGACGCCGTCGGTGTCGGCGCGGCTGAGGCCGCTCGAACTCGCGGCCGGTCGCAGACGGTCGAGTAACGGCGCATCGACACCGTCACCGACGGAGAGTGTCGTCCCGTCGGCCGACGGTGTCGCCGTTCCCACTGCTCCCGGTGCCACCAACCCGACGAACAACGCGGCGACCAGAACCGTCGCGAGGACCCGACGAACCATACCGGGGGTCGGCCTGCCCGACGTGTATATTTTCTGGCGAGCGCGTCGAAGGGGTTAATCGTCGAAGAAGCCCTCGACACCATCGAGGCCGAGAACGAACTCGGGGGTGAACGCCGCCGCTGGCGTCTCGAAACCTGTGAGATCCTCCTCCATCGTTCGTTCAGCGGCCGTCGTCGCGGCGTCGACGGTCAATGCGTACGTTTCGGGTGTCTTGAGTCGCGAGGTCACGGTCGTCTCGCCGTCGGTCGCCTCCCCCCACACGTAACAGGCGCCCGCCTCGCGTTGGCGCTCGCTCGGCCCGGTCATCGTCGCACGGACGAGCGTCTGCAGCGACTTCTTGACCGGCGGGAAACCCAGAACCGGTATGGCGAAACGGCCGACCTTCATCGCGGTACCCGTCATCGGCGGCACCGCGGTGTACACCTCGATGTTCTCGATGCCCGTCGTGTAGTAGGCGGTCGAGACGTCGCCCCACGGGATGGTGACGGCGTTGTGCGACCCCCGTCCGAAGTCGATTCGTCGGCTAGCGTGGGCCGGCGGCACATCAACCACCTCGCCGCCCCGTCGCACTTTCCCGCCCTCGTCGAGGTGTTCGATGACGGACGCGAGCGTCCCTCGGGAGATGGTTCCCGAGGGGTCGAAGCCGAGTCGGAGTTCGTTGGCTTCGGGGAGACGGTCGTGGAGATGGCCGGCCAAACAGTCCGTCGGCACCACGTCGAAGCCGACGCCGGGGAGCAGACAGACGCCCGCCTTCTCGGCTTCCCGGTCGCGTTCGGCGATGGCTTCGAAGACGGACAGCTCGCCGGTGATGTCGAGGTAGTCCGTCTCGGTCTCCAGACACGCCTCCACGAGCGGTTCGTAGGTGTCGACGAACGGGCCGGCGCAGTTGAGCAGTACGTCGACGTCGTCGAGATACGCCTCGGCGGTGTCGACGCCGAAGGAGCGGCCCTCACAGTCCAACCGGACTGCGAGATGGTCGGTTTTGACCTCGTTGCGACCGGCGATGACGGTGTCGATACCGCGGTCGACGGCCTCCTCGGCGATGAGTTCGCCCGTATATCCGTAGGCACCGTAGATGAGCAGCGTCATATCGACCGAGACGACGGGCGAACCCAAAAACCCCGTTGACGCCGCAGGCTACAAGCCCTCCGCCGACGCAGCGACCAACATGACACGCGACATCGTGCTACCGGGCGGTCTCGAATCCATAGACGACATCGTCGAGGTGGCAACACATGCCGAACAGCGCGGTTACGACCGCATCTCGCTGCCGGAGGTGACCGGACGCGACGGCGTGACGCTTCTGGCGACGCTGGCCGAACGAACCGACGATATCGGCCTCTCGAACGACGTGTTCTCGCCGTACGGTCGCTCGCCGGCCCTGCTGGGACAGACCGGCGTCACGCTACAGGAGGCAAGCGACGGCCGCTACCGGATGGGATTGAGCACCTCCTCGCCGGACCTGACCGAGAAGTGGCACCTCGAAACCTACGAACGACCGCTCCGCCGACTCAGAGAGACAATCGACATCGTCAAGCAGGTGTCCCGCGGCGAGCGCGTCGACTACGACGGTGAGTTCTTCGACGGCGGCGGGCTGAAGTTACGCGGTGTCGACCCCGCCGAAGTCCCTATCGACGTGGCCGCCCTCGGCCCGAAAGCCGTCGAGTTGGCGGGCCGCTTCGGCGATGGGTGGGTCCCGCAGTTGTTCACCACCGACGCCCTCGAAGAGCGGATGGACGACCTCCGCCGAGGGGCAGACCTCGGTGACCGGGACCCCGCCGACATCCGCGTCTCAGTAACCGTCCGGTCGTGTGCGCTCGACGATGGCGAGGTCGCCCGAGACATCGCACGCCGACAACTCGCGTTCATGGTCGGTGCCTACGGCCCCTACTACCGAAAATCGATTTCCCGGCAGGGCTTCGACGCCGAGACCGACGCGATACACGGGGCGTGGACCGACGGCGACCGCGAGGCGGCGGTCGGCGCGGTCACCGACGAGATGGTCGAGGAGTTGGTCGCTGCCGGCACACCCCAAGAAGTCCGAGAGACGGTCGCCCGCTTCGAGGCCGTCGACGGTGTCGATGCGGTTCGAGTCGGCTTCTTCGGTGAGATGACGCCCGAACAGCGCCGCCGAACCGTCGACGTGTTGTCGCCGTCGGCGTAACCGACGTCAGGCACCGTTCCAAGTGGCGAGTGTTGAACTCTGGCCACCGCCTTTGGCGGTCCAGACGACCCGAAGCGCTCCGTCATCGTCGACATCGACTTCGGCGCTGTCGCCGGCGCTGATTGTCGTTCCCGCACTCGAACAGTCCGGCCAATCGGCCGTTCCGCCCCCAGTCGTCAAATCGACACGGTCGGCATCGATGGTGTCGCCGCCTTCGTGTGTGATGGTGAGGACGCCCGAACTCCCGGCGTCGGTCAGATCACAGTCGCCACCGACGGCCGCCGCGTCGCCGTCGAACGCGAAGTCGATGTTCGAGTTCGGTGGTGACTCTCCTATCTCGCCACCCAAACCGAGCACGAACGTCCCGATGACCGCCGCGAGGATGACGGTGATTGCGACCATCAGTATCACACCGATGACGGGCGAGACCGCGCGCTCGTCTCCCAGCCGTCGTATCTCCATACACTAAGACAGACGCTCTGGGCCTTTAGAACCGATTTCTCTACTGAACTGGAGACGGTTCCGACGTGATACCTGCCGACCGGTTCGAAACCAGTTCCGCTGCCGGAATCGCTTCCGATTTCCGAGTCGGGGAACTGTTACGTAGCTGGAAGATATTTCTCGTGATATGGAGTGGACCTTCGCGATTCAGGAGACCGTCGGACAGAACTGTTACGTCCCGCTCCCGGCAGAGGTGCGAGCAGTTGTCACGCGGGAGCATCCACTCGACGGCGAGTGTGTCCACTGGAACTACGAGCGACATTCGAACTTCGCGGTCCTCTCGTGGGAACCGTTGTCGAAACCCAACTACGTCGACGTGGGGCGGTACAAGGTGTACGACGGCGACGAGGAGCGTGCGCGTATTCGTCCCCCGGACGCGCTCGACGAGGTCGTCCGGTCCGGGTTTCTCCCCGACGAACGAGTGACGTATCTCGCCCACGAGGAAACCCTCGGCGAGAACCCGGCCGTCTATCTGCTGTCGGCCGGGCAGTTACTCGGCCTACTGCCGGAGTCGACCGACTGCGAGAGCGCAAGCACAGACGACATCGCGTCGGCGTTGCTTCGGACCCCCGGCTTCATGCCGGCCTGAACGATGCGGGTCTACCGCGAGCGTCGACCGCTGGAGTGGCCGCCGGACATCGTCGCGAGACGATTGTTCGAGGACAGCGAGCGACGCGAGCGGACCGAGACTCGCTGCCGTGGCCTCTTTCGGACCGACATTCGAATCGACGAAACCGACGGCGCGGTCGTGACAACGGTTCGAACACCTGGTGCCGGCGTCCTCGCCGCCGTCGCGGCGGTGATGGCCATCGCCGCCGTGTTCTACCCGTCCATCAGAATCCCAGTACTGTGGTTTTGTGCGCTCGCCGTCGCGGGGCCGATGGCACACCTCTTGCCGCCGCTCGACGCCCGTCCGTCGGTCGGCCGCGTCCGGTCGCGACGACTCACCGGAGTTTCGGCACCGGCGTTCGTCGCCATCGTCGGTCTGCTCTGGGTAGGGATTCGCCCGGAACTCGGTGGTGTGGCGACGGTACTCTGTGGTTCCCTGTTGGCTATCGGTACCGGCTGTTACGTGGTTGCAGCGGGCTGGCGAATCGAATCGGTGTCCGCCCTCTGGCTGGCTGTTGCCGGACTCCTTCCGGCGGTCGCGTCGGTATCGAACCTCGCTGTCGCCGCCGCGTTGTTCGGGGATGCCACATCGATGGGCGCCGTCCTCGCGTCGGTCGGCTTCGCGATCTTCTCGTTCCTTCTGGTCGTCGCCTACTGCCTGCTCGTCTACGACGCCGTCGCCGAGGCGTCGTTCGAACCCTTCGCATCCGGGCGGTTTCGGGCCGTCGCGTTCCTCGGCTACTTGCTCGTCGTCGGTGTCCTCTGTCTCACCGCGTTCCGGTTGACGGGCCGAGTTCTCACCACGGCACCGTGGCCCGTCGTGGTGACGGCCCTGTCGCCGTTCGGGCTTCCGGTCGGCGGATGGCTAGCCGACACCGGTGGAACCCTACTTGCTCGCTCGCGGATACTCCATCACGGCGACCGTCGAGACATCGACGGTGTGACACTCCTCGTCGTCAACGCTCCGGGGACACACGTCCGGGCAGTACCGTTTCCACAGTGTGTGGTCGTCACCCGGTCAGTCGTCGAGAGGCTCTCCCGGGAAGAACTCATGGCCGTCATCGCCCACGAACGACACCATCTCCGGGCGCGTGACCGACTGGCCGCAACGCTGGCGACACTCGTGGCAGCACCCGTCGGTCGGAACGCGCTGACGGCATTTCTCGATTATCCCGCTCGCGAACGGGCTGCCGACCGACACGCCGCCGACACTGCCGGCCCGGGGCCGCTCGTCCGGGCGCTTCGACGACTCGGCGGTCCGAGTTCGGGTAAAACCGCCGGTCGGGACCGCAACCCACTGACCGCTCCGTACGCGCTATTCTATGGACCGATAATCGACACCGCAACCTATCGATCCCTAGAGGACCGCATCGCGGCCGTTACTCCTCCGCCAGACGGGCGGCGATAGCCCGGGCGCGCTCGACGTGGTCGTCGGCGTCCGGGTGGCCCGTCTCCTCGATTTTTTCGAGCAGTTCGAGGACGACGGCCGCACGTTGTGTTCGCACCTCGGGGCTGCAGTCCCGCAGGTCGTCGGCGACCGCCTCTGCTTCGCCGAGGAGTCGGCTGGCGCTTCGGTCGACGGGGAGTTCCGCCGTCGCGGCGAGATGTTCGTACAGCGCCGTGGGGTCGGTGGTATCGCTCACAAGGACGCCTCCGCTCGCTCGATGTCTTCGACCGTATTGACATTGACGCGCCAGCCGTCGAGACGAACCGTCTCGACACGGCCGCCGTCGGCCAGGAGCCACTCGATTGCGTCTGCGAGTTCGAACTCGCCCCGCTCCGATGGCTCGATTGCGCGACATGCCTCGAAGACGCGTTCGGAGAACGCAAAACAGCCCGTAGTCGCCAACCGCGACGGCGGGTCGTCCGGCTTTTCGACGATGCCGACCACCTCGTCGTCTTCGAGTTCGAGGACGCCGCCACGTCGCGCTCGCTCCGGTGAAACGCGGTCGACGAGCAGCGTCGCATCGGCGTTCGTCTCACGATGCCGTCGGGCGACAGCGCCGACGTTCCCACGAAGTACGTTGTCGCCGTTCAACTGGAGAAAGGGCCCATCGACCGCCGATTCGGCCCGTAGTACTGCGTCTGCGAGTCCATCCCGTTCCGGTTGGTCGACGTACGTTATCGGCGTCCCGCGATACACTGAGCCGTAGTGGTCCCGAATTTGCTTGCCGAGATAGCCGACGACGACCACGTACTCCTCGACGTATGGAGCCAGCGTCTCGAAAACGTGTGTGAGCAGGGGTTTCCCATCCACATCGACGAGCGCCTTGGGTCGGTCGTCGGTGTGTCGACGGAGCCGTGTGCCACGACCGGCGGCGGGGACGACACCTTGCATACTGGCCGTTGGGGTCGCCGCGGGAAAAAGTCCGCCTACCGCTCGGCGACGAGGAACGTCCGGCCGCCCTTCCGCTCGAAGTACACGTCGTCGGCCTCGCGGGCGTACCGCTGGACCCGCGTCGCCGGCAGGTCGCTGACCTCCAAGACGCCGTTGTGAGTCGTTTCAGCCGTCGACTGGGTGTTCGTGGACATACAGATTCCTACCGGCGACAGCAATAAAGGGGTCAGCCTAGTCCGGAGTGAAAGTGAAAGTGTGGGACGGCGTCTCGGCGCCGTCGTCGGTGCCACCGGTCGTTATAACACCTCGGCCGCCTCTATCACGGACGATGGAAGACAAATCGGTTCTCGTCACCGGAGGGTCGGGGTTTATCGGCGGCCACATCGTCGAGACACTGTCGGCAGACAACGACGTGGCGGTTCTCGACACCGCCGCGGGCGACCACCCGAACGGGGTGACAGCCATCCACGGGGATATCCGCGACGAAGCGACCGTCGACGCCGCCGTCGAGGGCGTCGACGTGGTGTTCCACGAGGCCGCACTCGTCAGCGTCGCCGAATCGGTCGAACGACCGACCGAGAGCCACGCCATCAACGCGACGGGGACGCTCAACGTCTTGGAGGCCGCACGGACGCACGACGCTCGGGTCGTCATCGCCTCCAGCGCCGCGGTGTACGGCGACCCCGAGGAGACTCCGGTCGACGAAGGTCAGCGGCTCGAACCGACCTCGCCGTATGGCCTCGACAAAGTCGCTTCCGACCATTACGCCCGACTGTACGAGGACCTCTACGGACTCGATACCGTTGCTCTCCGCTACTTCAACGTCTACGGCCCGGGACAGACCGGCGGCGACTACGCCGGCGTGATAACCGTGTTCCTCCAGCAAGCCCGAAACGGCGAGCCGATTACGGTCCACGGCGACGGCACCCAAACCCGAGATTTCGTCCACATCGACGACGTTGTTCGTGCGAACCTGCTGGCCGCCGAAACCGACGCAGTCGGCCGGGCCTACAACGTCGGCACCGGAGAGTCGGTTACGATTCGTGAACTCGCCGAACTGATTCGCGACGCCGTCGGCAGCGACTCCGAAATCGTCCACACCGACCCGCGTCCCGGCGACATCCAACACAGCTGTGCCGATATCGGCCGCGCGCGTTCGGCACTCGGCTACGAACCGACCGTCGACCTCGAAGCGGGCCTCCGTACGCTCGTCGACGGGCGCTAATCGCCCCCGTTTCGACCCCCAAGCCGACTCCAATCCGTTTCCGCCCGGGCTTTTTCAGCGGATGAAAACACTAAACCCCAATTATATTGATAGCCGGATGACGGGGAGTATGGTCATCCTACCCAAGGTGAGACGATGAGCGCGAACGGCCAGCAAGGCGTCTCCGTCGAGCAACTGTACCGTGAGTTGACGGATGCCGACCCGGTCGCCGACACCTCAGGAAGTCGGTCGGGGGAAGTCGTCGGTGCGGTGACCGACCAACTGTTTCCCGGCCGCTCGTTCAGTTTCGACGAGCGACTCGTCAAGAACTCACTCGACGAACTCCTCCTCGTGTTAGTGGCGCTGCGAGACGGTGACACCCACGGCAAAGGACTGATGGAAGACCTCTCGCAGGTCTTCGACGCACGACTGAGTCCGGGAACCGTCTACCCACGGCTCCACGATCTCGAAGCAGACGACCTCCTCGAGATGCACGAACTGGTCCGAACCAAGGAGTACCGACTCGAGGACGACAGCGACGCACGCTCGCACATCGAAACCGCGATGCGACAGCACCTCGCGCTCGGGTTCGTGTTCTACTCGGCGCTCGACGAACTGTAACTCGGCTCTTTCTCCCCTACTCGAGCGACAGCGACGATTCCCTCACCAGAACCGACAGCGCCTCCTCGGGGTCAGCCTCCGGTGCCATCCCATCGACGTACCACAGCAACAGCTCGTCGAACAGTTCCCGGACGTCGTTCGTCGACACCTGCGTCGTTCGCGTTCCCTCGGGCGTCCGCATCGTCACCGCCGCGGCGTACGCACCGCTCGGAAGCGGGGCGTCGTCCGTATCGTCTTCGGGTGCGTTCTGTGCCGGATTCGACCGACGGACGTCCGACGAATCGTCTGGGGCGACGACGAAGCGGTTGTCCGATAACTCCGTTACCTCGTCGGGTGCCCCCAACTCGGCGGGGTCGAGGACCCCTTCCGGGGTCTCGTCCATTGGGACGTTCGGTGGGCTTTCTTCTATGGCCTCCTCAGCGTCGCTAGCTCTGTTCGAATTTTGTGTCATATATATTGTATAGACGCTGTATCTGAATCTGTACGTGTATTTGGGTTGTTCTGTTAAAAATTAGACTACGATTCAGATTTTCGAAAAAGAAATCGGGTCGTAACCGTCGGCGTTAAACCGAGACGTATTCTCGGTCGCCGAGGGAATCTGGGACGTTCACGCCGTAAATCGTCGTCGCACCGGATTGGTCGACGATTCGGAGTGTCGCCTCATCACCCGCAACGATACCATCATCACCTTCGATAGCGGCGGCATCAATCGTAACCTGAATTCTTCCACCAGTATTGGTCATCACAGTCTTAGATGATGCAGAGATGTTCGTCGTGCTAAAGTTCCCAGCATCAGCACTCCCGTTGTAGGTCAACGTTTCGGAGGCACCTGCACTGGTGTATTCGATTGTCGCGTCTTCAAGGTCGATCGGGTCCGACCCGGCCGACTTCTTTACAGTGAGGTTAACCGTACTAACACTATCGCTGGTCACCGCGCCTGTCGCGCTGACGACAGAAATCTGGTTACCGACTTCGGATTGCGCGTCTTCGCCCGTGCTCTCAGCTTGCGCCTGCAAGAGCCCGGAGGTCTGTACGAGCACGCCCGCCGCGACTGCTGCCACGAGAACGAGCGCAATGAATATGATTAATGTCCCGATACCGACCTGACCGCGGTCGTCACTGGTTGATAGTTTCTCAAACATTGTTACACGGTTACGTAATCGCGCTCACCGAGGGAATCTGGGACGTTCACGCCGTAAATCGTCGTCGCACCGGACTGGTCGACGATTCGGAGTGTCGCCTCGTCACCGGCGGAAATGCCGTTCGATGAAGCGCCTTCAACGTCCGAAGCATTAATCGTAATCTGAACGCGCCCTCCGGTGTTAGTCATCACCGTACTCGAAGTGGCAGAAATGTTCGTCGTGGCGAAGTTCGTTGCGTTGGCGGTATCTCCGTATATGAGCGTCTCGGAGGCGCCAGCGCTCGTGTATTCGATTGTCGCGTCTTCAAGGTCGATCGGGTCCGACCCGGCCGATTTTTTCACTGTCAGGTTAACTTCGTCAACTGCTTCGTTATTCGCATCGACCGACCCAGTCGCACTCACGACAGAAATCTGGTTACCGACTTCGGATTGCGCGTCTTCGCCCGTGCTCTCAGCTTGCGCCTGCAAGAGCCCGGAGGTCTGTACGAGCACGCCCGCCGCGACTGCTGCCACGAGAACGAGCGCAA
>Ga0207719_100436_pt1 | contig 24325 bp, 28 predicted proteins | sample A23P1SouthBayCA_2_FD_187279 | JGI IMG/M metagenome (GOLD analysis project Ga0207719, IMG submission 187279) | Aerobic enrichment media microbial communities from Eden Landing Ponds, California, USA - A23 P3 (3) (SPAdes) | ecosystem: Environmental > Aquatic > Marine > Unclassified | place... | reverse complement strand
GACGGGGACCTCCGCGTGGAGCATCATCCGGTCCGGGCCGATCAGTCGGAAGTCGGCACCGGCGGCGAGTGCACGCGATGCCTGATGCATCACGTGTTCGTGTGAGACGTCAGAATAGGAAAACACGACCGTATCCACGTCTCCCTCGTCGACGATCGTCTCGAGGTCCGATTCGGTGCGGATCGGGATGCCCTCGGGATAGCCCTCACCGGCCAACTCCGGTGGATAGTGGCGGTTGGGGAGTTCGTCGAGTTCGCCGATATTCTGTGTGCCCGTGTGCGTGAACGCGACGACATCGAAGCGCTCGTCGCCTCTGAAGACGGTATTGAAATCGTGGAAGTCGCGACCCGCTGCACCCATGATGATCACCCGCGTCTGACTCATGGTACTAACTACGCGTAGAGAGTATGATTAGTATGGGTGACACCTCTCACGAGACGGGAACGGATCCGATCGTCGTGGCACTGGGCGGAAACACGCTGCTCGGTGTGCACGGTCTCGGATCGATCGACGAACAGCTCGAAGTGATAGCGCGAACAGCCCGACAGATCGCCGGTGCGATCCAGGCCGGCTACGACGTGGTGTTGACCCATGGGAACGGACCGCAGGTCGGCAACCTCCTCTTACAGCAGGAGGGCGTCAGCGAGACGCCCGAATTACCGCTCGACGTGCTGGTCGCCGAAACCCAGGCTCAGATCGGCTATTTGCTCCAACAGGCCCTCGACAACGAACTCACCGATTCGCCCGACTTCATCACCGTCGTAACACAAGTGATCGTCGACCCCGACGATCCTGCGTTCCAGAACCCGACGAAACCCATCGGACCGTTCTACACGGAATCGGAAGCAGCGGAGAAATCATTCGAGACGCGGCGCGTAGCGACCGGTGACCGCCCGTACCGTCGTGTTGTTCCATCTCCCGAGCCCGTCGAAATCGTCGAAGGCGAGGAACTCACTCGTCTCGTGGAGCGAGGGAACCTCGTGATCACCGCTGGCGGTGGGGGTATTCCTGTCGTCCGCGACGGCGCGCTTCGTGGTGTCGAAGCCGTCGTCGACAAGGACAAGGCCTCGCAACTGCTCGCCTCGGAACTCGATGCCGATACTCTCGTCATCCTGACGGACGTCGAGTTCGCGTACGTGAACTACGATACGCCCGATCAGCGACCGCTCTGTCGGCCGTCACCCGAGGAGTTGCGCGCACATCTCGACGCGGGTGAGTTCGGCGAAGGCAGTATGCAACCGAAGGTGGAAGCCTGTGTCCGCTTTATCGAACAGAGTGGAGAGCGGGCCGTGATTACCTCTCCCGAGTATCTGATGGACGCGCTGGCCGGTGAGACCGGGACACAGGTCCGAGCCTGACTCCACCCTGTAACGGGGACCGGGGACTTCCCAGTGTCTCGTAATCGACAGTCTCCCTTTGTCCCTCTGCCAACAAAGATTCGATATGTACGACCAGATATTGGTTCCGACGGACGGAAGTGAAGGGACACGAGGCGCCGTCGAACACGCAATCGATCTCGCAACTACCTACGACGCCGCACTCCATACGATCTACGTCGTCGATACGAACGTCGGCATCGATTCCTCGGTCCCCGGAGCGCTCGATGCCCTCGAAGAGGCTGGTGAGAACGTGATCGATGAGGTGATCCAGCACGCAGAGGCAACTGGTGTGGACACGATCGAAGGTGTGGTGGCACAGGGAGCACCCCACCAGGCCATTCTCGATTACGTCGATGAACACGACATCGATCTCGTGGTTATGGGGACGCACGGCCGCACGGGCTTGGATCGATATCTTCTGGGCAGTGTGACCGAGAAAGTCGTCCGGCTCTCGGATGCGCCGGTGTTGACGGTTCGTATGCCAGCTGAATGAGCTGATGAGTCTTCGTGAATAGACAGAGCGGTCTCACAGATTAGGAATTAGAGGTGTTGATAAAGCCGATTCGATGGTGGGCTTGGTGTCGAGAAATGGCTCCTGATTCATCGACGAGTTTCGAGACGAGGACAGAACTAGGGACCGAATCGCCGACGCTCATCGAAGGGCCTCCCGGATTGGGATTAGTTGCGGCGATTGCTGTCGATCAAATCACGAAGCAACTCGATCTGGAACAGCACGGAACCATCGTTTCCGACGATTTCCCACCGGTTGCAGCAGTCGACGAAGGCCGGGTTCGTGACGCAGTACGCGTCTACGCAGGGGAAGATCCGAGCCAGAGGGGGCGGAGTTTTTCGTCGAACTGCCGAAAGCTGACTGACTCTCCAGTCCGCTCTTACACGAAGTACAGGAGAAAGCCCACGACTTCAGTCGTGTGGAGGACGTCAACCGCGGAAGCGGTTCAATACCTTGTCGAGGGCGCTCGGTTCCCCGCCGACGATGTGAGCGAAGTAGGGTGGGGTCGTTGAGCTCCCTCGTTATTCCAGCGAGTCAGTAATCCGACATTAGGGTGTACTCAGGCCTGGAGTTACACATCGGGTGTCCGGGGCTCGTGATTGTCCCGGACCGTCCGGACACAGGAGCGACGTGGGTGTGGATTCGACCGACGCTAGCCGGTGATAGTGACGGGCCGCTCGGCCGAGAGCATCACGTCCTGCGCGATGCTCCCCATGAGTACCTCCTGGAGCCCCGACCGCTTGCGCCCGCCCATGACGATACTGTCGGCATCGCGTTCAGCTACCATGTCGAGTATCTTCCGGGCCACCTCGCCCCCGATGGCGACACGTTCGACGGGAACCCCCTCGTCTTCGAGGGCGTCGGCTGCCTCGACGGCAGCGTCGATCTCCTCGAACGTGTGGGGTGGTGCCCCCTTGTAGTCCTGGTGGCGGAACACGACGAGTACGGTCGCCTCGACTGTCTCCGCCACCCCGGGCAGTCCTGCGACGTACGCTGCTTGGTGATGGGCGCGTTCCACGTCGGCGTCGACCGGGACGAGCACCTGTCGGATTCCTTCGGTGCGCACGGCCGTCTCGCTCGTGATGGTGACGGGCCGCTCGGCCGAGAGCATCACGTCCTGGACCGTACTGCCGAGCAGCACGCGGGAGACGCCCGACCGCTTGCGCCCGCCCATGACGATCTCGTCGGCTTCGAGTTCGTCAGCGGAACGGGCGATCTGCTCCGAAACGCCTCCGTCAACCACCCTCCGTGTCACGGAGACGCCTTCGCCTTCGAGAAGGTTCGCCGCCGTGACGGCCGCGTCGACGTCCGAGAACTCCACCTCGTCGGGGTCGCTGAACTCGTCGGGAGACGCGACGAAGAGTACCGTCGCCTCGACGTCGGTGGCCGCCTTCGGAAGCCGGGACACGTACTGTGCCTGGTGGAACGCGCGAGCTTCGCTTCTGTCGACCGGGACGAGTGCATTGTACATCACGTTCGATTATTGTGTTTTCTAGGTTATAATACCAGTCAGTGTTCCCAGAAGACGAGAACCGCTGAGGCCGGAACAGGCGACGGAGACCCGGAGAGTGGAAAATCCGATTGTGCGAATCAGTTGCGCGAGTTCACAACCCCCGGAACGTGGCGCTCCCGAGGGTCGTGACGACGGCCAGGATCACCTGCAGTGGCCCGCCGATCCGGGCGTAGTCACTGAACTCGTACCCACCTGGACATAGACGAAGAGGTTGGTCTGATAGCCGACCGGTGACATGAAGGCCGCGCTGGCAGCGAACGTGACCCCGAGGACGAACGCGAACGCGTTCGCGTTCAACCGGGCGGCCGTGTCGACGGCGACGGGGATGAGCAACACGACGCTGGCCTGGTTACTGATGAAGTTCGTCATCGTAACGGTCAACAGGTAGAACAGCCCGAGGACGGCGATCGAGGGCAGGAAATCGGCCGTCGAGACGACGAGTGTGCCGAGCAGATCGGCACCGCCGGTCTCCGAGAGCGCCGTGCCGAGCGGGATGACGCCGGCCAGCAAAAAGATCACGTTCCACTGGACGGCCTCGTAGGCCTCCGCCGGCTTGACGATTCCAGTCACGATCATCACCATGACGCCGCCTGGTGCTGCGACCATGACCGGCAGGATGCCGAATGCTGCCACTCCGACGACCGAGAGCACGATGCCGACTGCGATCGGGAGTTTCGACGACCTGAATTGCTGGATGGCGAGTTCGCCAGCGACGATCACGTTCGGATCGTCTGCAAGTCGGTCGACGGTGTCCGGTTCGGACTCGAGAAGCAGCAGGTCGCCCGGCCGGATTCGATACTCTGTAAGGGGCTCATTTATTAGCGTCGTACTGGCGTCTGGGAAATGTCGCCCCTCACGCAGAATGATCGGTGCTACAGGCTCCCGTTCGACTGTCGAACGAATCGGCCTTTCGGGCGTGAGGCGTACGAATTCGACCGTCTTGAAATCGCCGTTTCCGACAACGCTGGATCGGTTCACCCACGAAAGCCGAGCAACCGAAGGCCGTTCAGCGAAACGAGGACGGTCGAGCCCTCGTGACCAACGACGGCGAGTGGAAGCGGGATACCCCGGAGGAGGATCGTGCCGACCATGAGGGCAATCGCGCCGAAAGCGATGGCGAGGTTAATCGTGAGCGTCCGTCGGGTCTTGCGTCCGAGGCCGAGAACGTAGGGGATCTTGCTGAGGTCGTCACCCATCAACACTACGTCGGCAGTGTCGAGCGCGACGTCGGTACCCGCACCGCCCATCGCAATACCGAGGGTTGCTGTGGCAAGCGCCGGCGCGTCGTTGATGCCGTCGCCGACCATCGCCACGTTCTCGTGTCGGTCGACCAGGTCTTCGATGGTCGCCACTTTCTCCTCCGGCAGCAGTTCCGCCTGGACTTCGTCGATGCCGACTTCGTCGGCGATGCGTTGTGCAACGCGCTCGTTGTCGCCCGTCAGCATGACGATATGCTCCACCCCGAGCGAGCGGAGGTCGTCGATCATCTCGGCAGCGTCGGGGCGAACGGTGTCGGTGAAGGCCAGCCACCCCAAGACGGTGACGTCGCCGTGACTCTCTCGGGCGACGAGGACGCTCGTTTTCCCCTCCGCCTCTAACGTTTGGAGGCGATCGAGGCCCGGTTCGAGCCCATCGATTGCCGCGTTCCCGAGAACAGTCTCGAAGTAACTCCGATTCCCAATATGGATCGTGCTGCCTTCGACCTTTGCTTTGACCCCTTTCCCGGCGACTGACTGAAACCGCTTCGCGCCGGGGACGTCGAGTGACCGTGATTCTGCCGCCGTCACGGTCGCACGAGCGAGGTGGTGCTCCGAGCGCGCCTGCACTGCGGCCCCGATGGAGAGTAGCCCGTCCTCGGTCAGTGTCTGGTCCGCCGTCCCGTCGCGGACGGATACGTCGGTCAACTGCGTGTCTCCTTGCGTGAGTGTTCCTGTCTTGTCGAAAGCGACCGCGTCGATATTCGCCGCGGTCTCGACGTGTTCGCCGCCCTTGAACAGGACGCCCTGCCTCCCACCGGAGGCGATTGCCGACAGAACCGCCGCCGGCGTCGAGATGATGACCGCACACGGCGAGGCGGCGACCATCAGGGTCATCGCGCGGTAGAACGTCCCCGTGAACTCGCTGCCGAGTGCGAGCGGAATCCCGATAGCTGCGATCGTGAGTGCGAACACCCCGAGGACGTACGGTTGTTCGAGGCGGTCGATGAGCCGCTGTGTCGGCGCCTTCTCGCTCTGGGCCTCTTCGACCATGGTGATGAGACGGCTGATCGCCGATTCGTGGGCCTGCCGCGTGACCTCGATTTCGAGGCTCCCGCTCTCGTTGATCGTCCCGCCGAACACCTCGTCGCCGGACACCTTCGGAACGGGGACTGACTCGCCGGTGAGCGAGGCCTGATCGACCGTGCCCTCGCCGGACGTGACCACACCGTCGAGGGGAATCTTGTCGCCGGGGCGGACGACGAACACGTCACCGACGGCGACCTCGTCGATGGGTACCGTGACCTCCTCTCCGTTACGCAGGACCTGCGCTTCGTCCGGCCGCATCTCGACGAGCGACTTGATCGCCCGGCGCGAGCGGCCGATCGCGTAGTGCTGGAGCGTGTTCGACAGCGAGAACAGGAACAGGAGCATCGCGCCCTCGAAGGGGGCCCCGATCGAGAGAGCGCCGAGCGCGGCGACGATCATCAGCAGGTCGATATCGACTGCACGGTGGCGGAGCGTCTGGATGGCTCCTTGGAGCCCGTACCACCCGCCGAAGACGTACGCGACGCCGTAGCCGGCCCACGTGAGCAGCGGCGGGCCGTCGAGCCACCCTGTCGCCAGGCCAGTCACCATGCCCACCAGCGTCAGGCTGACGAACGCTGCCTCCCGTCTGAGTTCCGAACGAGAGGTCACCTCGTCGGGCGCCGTGTCGGGCTCGTCCTTGATCGAGACGTCACGGTCGCGGACTGCCTGTCTGAGCGTTTCCTCGGAGGTGACGCTTTCGTCGTAGGTGATCCGGGCGCTCCCCGTTCGGAACGAGACGTCGGCGTCGTGAACACCGGGTGTGTCCCGGAGGTGTCGTTCGAGTGCTCGCGCCCCCGCTTCGCCGCGACCGCCCCGCCGTTCGATCTGGACAGTACACGTCGATCGCGGAGGTGATTCAGTAACGGTCACTCGATCTCTCCATACCGTGTGTGCTGGTTTTGCATTCTCGGTCTGTCACTGGGCCCTCGTCTGCCCCCACGAAAGCGGCTCATCCAAACTCCGGAGCGGCCTCCTGTTTGTCTGGTCCGAACAACTCAACTGATGATCGTTACCGGGATCCGTGCTCGGCGGGTGACTGTCTCGGCGACGCTCCCGAGGAGCGTCCGGTCGATTCCTGAACGGCCGTGACTGCCCATGATGATCTGATCGACGTCGTGGTCGTCAGCGTATTCGAGGATCGTTCTCGCCGGCTCGCCCACTTCCGTGACGGTATCGAGTTCAGTACCCCGTTCCGCCGCGAGGTCTGTGGCCGTCGCGTGGATGCTGGTCGCTTCTTCTTTCGCATTCTCGTACCAGTCCGAAGCGACCGGTAAGCCGCCTGCCTCCACGTCGATAACAGAATCGATCGGGTTAATGACGTAAATCAGGGTGATAGGTACGTCCGAGAAGGTCTCGATAGCGTATGTGACCGCGCGCTCTGAAAGGGGGGAGCCGTCGAAGGCGACGAGAACGTTGTCGGGCATGGGGAGAAGGTTTGTGGCGAACTGAAATTAACGTATTCCTCCGGAGATGCCGTGACGGAGATTCTCGGAAAGAGAGTCTCAGAAGAGTCGGGTTGGGGCACATCTCTCGTCCGGATTCGACGGTTGAACGGCAATCGTTTTGGCAAACACCCGCCTCGGTCAGGCTGTCTCGATCACTGAGTAGCTCACGCCCGCCACGCACACCGTCAGAAGCACATGCCACTTGCTCAACTCCTCGAACAGTACGTCAGTCTCGGTATCTTCGTTCTCGCCACGGGTCTCAGCGCGCTCAGTTTTCTCGCGTGGCGACGGGATTGACAGACGGTCGACTGCATTCTGTTAGGGCGGTCAATGGACGATTGATTTTCTCTGTTCGAGCACGTTTGGACGTACACGAACCCCGATGGGAACCACCCCATCGTTCGACCATCAGACGAAAGCATCCTTCCCCGGTCGTTCGACTGATAATCCCTCCGCTATCGGGCGATTATTTCACCGGGGATCTATGGACACTGCAGGCTCCCGTTCGACAGTCGAACGAATCGACCTCTGTGGCACGCGATGGTTGAATTCGAGAGGTCGAGAATCGAAGGATGTGGCAGGCTCAGGATGCGAATACGAACCCCTGCTGAATATAGAGCGCGTCTCGGTCACAGGATGCATCCTATCAGGCTGACCGAGACACGAGTCAACTCCTCGGAGTGTCGTCGTCGCTGTACCGAGTAGCGGTGGTCAATCCGGTGGTTCGCTGTCGTCCACCAGAGATGAGACGACGAGTCGCTTGATTCCGCGCCGGAGGAGACCACTGGCTGCTGGTTGCGAGATGCCCACGCGGCAGGCCATCCAAGAGAAGATCGAGACGCTGGAAGTGATGGACGAACTCACCAGCGGGAGCGACCTCACCGAGAGCGACGTGCAGGAAATCGCAGACCGGATAAACGAGAGCGGACGCAAGCGCGTCGACGAGGAGTCGGCGTAGAGACGCGCCTGAGTTAGAACCCCTGAATCGACCAGCAAACGAATAGAAAAAAGAATGGACAAAATGGGATATCGTTCGCGAATACGGGAATATTTATTAGCCCACAATATGGCTTGATATATGACTTGAGAGCGCGCCTGCGTCGCGCCAACAGCCAATGGGGAATTCGCTACGTGACTCAATGACGGAAACATACCTCCGGAAAGGCAGCCACGTATCCGGACTCACCCCACCTCCGTCACGCCTGCCGACTGAAGGGGCTCATCAACCGGACCACTTCACAGTCCCACCCAGACGGAGCTAAGACGATGGTGAACCCGAATGGAGAACCCACGCCGCCGGATGATCTCCTCGATGCGTTGATTCAGCGGCTTGACGCGTTGGAACTCCCGGAATTACGATCTCTCCTGTCATACACCGAGCAGCGCATCGATGCGTCGCGAACCCCGATCGAAGAAGAACACGAGGCGAAGGCGGCAGGGGAAATCCTCGCCATCGAGAAACACAGTGCGTACGCGATCGTTCGAAAGCACCCACCCGACCCGGATGGTGACTCGGAGACGTCCACGATAGCGCACAGACCCGTTGTGAAACCTGCGGGCGAAGGCTCAACGAAGATGTCGATACCTGCCCACATTGTGGCAGCGACGATGTCGATCACGCTGATTCAAACGAGTAACCTATGCCAAGTTCACTAACAGCCCATCTTCTCGTCCCGGTTGTGAACGAAGAAGATGCACGAGAAACCGGCCGGATACTCGATGCGTACGAATACGACCGCGTCACTGTCGTTCACGTCATCGAGAAGGGGGAGGGTGTTCCCGACAAGATTCCAGTCGAACAGGCCGAACAACGAGCAGCGGATGCGTTTTCGGCGTTTCGCGAAATCATCCCGGAGGTCGAGACGGAAACAGCCTACCGTCGGGACGTAGTTGGTGCTATCATCGACGTCGCGGCTGACGTCGACGCCAGCGCTATCGCCTTCCGTCCCCGGGGCGGGAGCCGGATCGTTCAGTTCCTGTCCGGAGACAAAGCGTTGAAGCTGGTCACGGACGCCGACCGGCCCGTCATTGCACTCCCAGAAGAGGACAGTACCGAATGATGGTGAATACACCATTCTTCACGCGCACAGCGACACCGATGACGGAGGCGACTGCGGATGAGTGAAACGGATCAAGAACTCGCCCGCGACCTCGGCTTCTTGGAGGCGTACACGATTGGCTTGGGGACGATGATCGGGGCGGGGATTTTCGTCCTCCCGAGCATCGCGGCCCAGCAAGCTGGCCCGGCCAGTATGATCTCTTTCTTCGCCGGCGGCATCGTATCGTTGTTGGCCGCACTCTCCCTCTCGGAGCTGGCAACAGGGATGCCGAAAGCTGGCGGCAGCTACTACTACGTCAATCGCGCACTCGGACCGTTCTTTGGAAGTATCGTCGGATGGGGGATGTGGGCCGGGCTCACGTTCGCATCGGCGTTCTACATGATCGGGTTCGGCCAGTATCTCCTCCCCGGCCTGGGCCAGTACATTGGGTTCCTCGCTGGCTGGGGTCAGATCGGGATTACTGTTGCTGCCTTGGTGATGGCGGCACTCCTGACCGCAGTCAACTACTACGGCGTCAAGGAGACCGGATCGCTGCAGAACGTCATCGTCCTCACGCTCGTCGGCCTCATCGTTGCCTTCCTCGCGCTGGGCTTCATTAGTGGCCCGACCATCGGCGATTTCAATCCGAACGGCTGGCCGGCGGTTGCGGCGACGATCGGGACGGTCTACGTGACGTTCATCGGCTTCGAGGTGATCGCGACCAGCGCGGAGGAGATCAAGAACCCGAGTCGAAACCTCCCGCTCGCGATGATCGCATCGGTGGTCACTCCGACGCTGATGTACGTCGGTGTGATGTTCGTCTCGACGGGGACGCTGTCGATTGAGGCAATCGCAACCTCGGAGGTGCCGGTGGCCGACGTTGCAACCAAATTCATGGGGTCGATCGGAGCGCTTGCGATGATCGTCGGGGCGGTCCTCGCGACCGTCTCGAGTGCGAACGCGAGCATCCTGTCGGCCGCCCGGGTCAATTTTGCGATGGGCCGGGACCGGATTCTCGTCACCTGGCTCAACGAGGTCCACGAGCGGTTCCGGACGCCCTACCGAGCAATCACAGCGACCGGCATTATCACGCTCGTGCTGATCGCCATCGGGGTCGGGATCGGCACGCTCGCAGAAGTGGCGAGTTTCATGTATCTCGTCACGTACGCCCTCGTCCATGTCACTGTCGTCGTGTTGCGTCGGGCAAATCCGGAGGCGTACGACCCGGCGTTCGAGATCCCGTCGGTCCTGTACCCAGTCGTCCCAGCCGTGGGGATGTTGGCGTGTTTGGCAGTCCTCTTCCAGATGTCGGTCGAGTTCGTCCCGACCGTCCTCACGGTCGGCCCGATCGAGTTCGCTCCCGCCAATCTCACGGTCGGCGCGGTCGAAGTCACACTGCCAGTCACGCCGACGCCGGTCGGCGCCATCGGAACTGTCCTCGTCGCCTTCGGCATTGGCTGGTACTACCTCTATGCGCGAGACCGCGCGTTGAGTGAGAGTCTCGTCGGCGAGGCGATTGCCCCCGAGCCAACGGTGGTGGCGAACGGTGACGACCGCTACCGAGTGGTGGTTCCGGTTGCAAACCCGGAGACGGAGCAAGACTTGCTCCGGATGGCGGCGGCCAGCGCGCACGCCCATGAAGACGAGAATGCCGAAGTCATCGCCGTGAACGTTATCGAGGTTCCCCGCCAGACATCGCTCTCGCAGGACCTCGAATTCGAGGAAGAACGGGTCGAACGCCAACAGGAACTGCTGGACTCCGCTCGCGACATCGCCACCGACCTCGAGATCGGTCTCCAGACGCGGGCGATTGTCGGTCGCAATGCCGGCTCTGTCATTCTGGATGTCATCGAGGAGGAGAACGCAGATCACGTGCTCCTCGGCTGGCAGGGGACCCGGAGCCGGCGTGAGCACGTTCTCGGGTCCACAATCGACCCCGTCATCGGACGCGCACCGTGCGACGCGACGCTCGTGAAGCTCGGCTCTGAAGGTGAGCGTGGGGAAGGCGACATCATGGTCCTCGCGGGAGAGGGCCCACACGCCCCGATTGCGGCTCGACGCGCTGCTGAATTCGTCTCGGCGGTAGATGATGCCTCGCTGACGCTGCTCAACGTCCAGTCTCCGGAGACCGATACTGACGAGGTGGAGAGCTCACCCACCGAGCGCGGTGAAGCAGTGATCGAGGAGTTAGCTGAACGCGCTGGAATCCAATATATGTCCTACGAAACCGAGGTCAGAGTAACTGAGGATACCGAACGGGCGATTCTCGAAGCTGCGGCGGTGTACGATACGATCTGCGTCGGGGCAACTCGCTCCGGCGCGATTTCGCAGGCGGTGTTCGGGTCGCTCCCAGAGACGGTCGGCGAAAAAGTGGACAAGACAGTTGTGATGGCTCGCGGCCCGGAGGAGTCGGCGATGTCGGTCCGTGAAGCGCTCCTGCGGCGACTGGAGGTGTAACCACGATGTATCTCATCATCATCGGCGCTGGCGACATCGGAACGCCACTCATCGATATCGCGACTAAGTCCGGGAACGAGGTCGTCGTCATCGAGCGGGACGAAACCAGAGCGAACCGAGCGGCCGACCAGTTCGATTGTCTGGTTCTGAACGACGACGCGACGTCGAAGGACACGTTAGCGGATGCGGGGGCAGGGCGAGCTGATGCCCTCATCTCGACGACCGACCAGGACGCGACAAATGTGATGACCTGCCTCCTCGCAAAGGAGTTCGAGGTGCCAGCGATTCTCTCGGTCGTTCATAACCCCGAGCATATGGGACTGTTCGAGCAGATTGGAGTGAACACGATGCAGAACCCCCAACAACTCATCGCGGAGTATCTGTATCGGGCAGTTGCGCGCCCGGCGATTATCGACTATTTGCGGATTGGGGACGACGCTGAAGTGTTCGAGATTACGGTCACTGAGGAGGCCCCGATCGCGGGCAAAACGCTCCAAGAAGCCACCCAGGAGGGATTGATCCTTGACGACATGCTTGTCGTGGCAATCGAACGCGAAGGCAACGACCACCCGATTACACCGCGCGGTGATACCACCATCCGCCCAGGCGATCTCCTAACCGTCTACTCCGGTGTCGGCGCTGATCCGGAGATTACGGATATCTTTGGCCACTATGAAGATCGCGGGGAATGAGGCGTCCATGATTCGCCCTTGGTGCCCTGTCATCCGGCTAATCGCCATTACAGGGAACGTATGAATCGGGCTGTCGCAACAGTCGGACGAGACCTTGGACGCATCCTGGAGGCACTCGGCGGGTTGCTGCTCCTCTCGCTCGTCGTGCCGCTGGTCTGGGGAGAGTACTTCGCGCTCCCGGCACTCCTCGTTTCCGCTATCGTCCCGCTCGGTATCGGACGGGTGCTCTATCGACGATTCCAGGACGCGGAAGCTCCCGGTCGGTTCCACGGAATGATCGTCGCCGCGTCGGGCTGGTTTTCAGTAGGTATCTTTGGGTCTCTTCCGTTCCTGCTTATTGCGTGGAGCGTCCAGTTGGGCGTCCCCGGATTCGCGGTTCCTGCCCAGACGGCGACACTTGCGGCGTTCACTGAGCCGCTCAATGCCCTCTTCGAGAGTATGAGTGGGTTCACCGGGACGGGCCTCACGATGACCGACAACGAGGAGGTGCTTCCGCGGACACTCCAGTGGTGGCGGACATTCAGTGAGTGGATCGGCGGCGTCGGTGTGATCGTCCTGACGACGGCAATCCTCTCACGCCCGGGCAGTGGGTCGCTGACGCTCTACGAAAGTGAAGCCCGCTCCGAGAAGATTCATCCGAGTATCGTCTCGACGGTGCGGACGATCTGGTGGATCTTCATCCTGTTCACGTTCGTCTCGATCCTCGTGCTGTGGCTGGCAGGGATGCCGATCTGGGGGGCGATCAACCACGGCATGACCGGGCTCGCGACAGGCGGATTCTCGATCACGGATAACTCGATTGCGACCTACGACAGCGTCGCGATCGACTTCGGTCTGCTCCCGATAATGCTGCTAGGGAGCATCGCATTCCCAGTGCACTATTTAATTCTCCAAGGTGACCTCCGGAACTTCTACGCTGATCTCCAAACGCGGTGGGTATTCGGTTACATGGGTATCGGGTCGGCGTTGCTGTGGGGGTTCCTCTATTTCGGTGGCCCCTACGAAACACCATTCGCGGCCCTCCGGTACGGTCTATTCCAGTTCGTTTCGGCGGCGACATGTACCGGCTTCCAGACGGCTGTCAACGCGACGAACGTCGCGCTCGGCCGGTGGCCGTCGTACGCCCAACTCACGGTTACGTTCGGGATGTTTGTCGGCGGGGCAGCCGGATCCACTGCTGGCGGCATCAAACTCATTCGGGGGCTGACACTCGCGAAGGGGATTCGACATCAGATCGCGGACGTGTTCTACCCCGAGAGCGCAATCCGTCGGCTGGAGATCAACGGTCGTCGGCTGAACGAGGAGGAAGCGAGCCGCGAGTTTATGGAAGCCGCGATCATCGTCATCCTCTGGATCACGTTTCTGGTCGTCGGGACGTTTTTGCTGCTGCTCACCCTTCCGTCGGGGGAGTACTCGCTTGCGAATGTCCTCTTCGAGGTAGCCAGCGCCCAGGGGAACGTTGGGCTTTCGTCGGGAATCACGGGTCCTGACTCGCTGCCCACGTTCGGGAAAATCGCGTTTCTCTTCCACATGTGGATCGGCCGGCTGGAGATCATCCCGGTCCTCGTGATGCTGCGAACGATCTTCAAGCGTGGAGGCCTCTACCAATGAAACTGGGCGACCTCCCGATCGTCTCCACTGTGTTCGAAGCTGGTGCTGATGATCGAGTGTTCGACTTGCTGCTGCTGCTTGGCCCCCTCGTTATTGGTCTAGTTATCGTTCTGAATCGATCCCTCCTCACGGAGGCGCTTGGGGTTGCCTATCTCGGTGTGTTCGTCACGTACGTTCTTTATCGAGGGATCCATTGACCGAGTCGGTCCCGGACAGAAGTGACAATCAAATTCGTGCAATCACCGCTGTCTCGAAGATCCGGCTTCGTTATGTGATTTGGCCAATCACCGTCTGTGTTTGACGTGCGTAGTGTTATTCGGTTCCAAACGCTTCTAGAGAGTCTTTCTTCAAGGGGGCCTTTGAGAATAAGGAAACGACATCACCAGTTTGAATCACAGTTTCACCTTTGGGTGTTAGTACGTCTCCCTCGCGCTCGATACCGACCACAAGCATTTCGTCGGCTATCAGCCCCTTCTCGACAGCCTGCTCAATCGTCATATTAGCGATCTGTGCGCCTTCCGAGACGGTAAACTCGACAACTTCTGCGTCCCCAGCAAGACTCATAAAGTCGGTTAGTGATGGCCCCTTCGGCACGCCCTCAGGACCAAACGGGTTGTACGGTGTGTGGTACTCACCCTCAATTACACTCTCATCCTCGATCTGGATCCCGAGGTCGGCTAATTCTCCTGCAATCTGATTGATATCGCCGGTATCTGCACCGACGACGGTAATCCTGAGATTTTCAGACCCGGCCATCAACTCGCGCACCGTGATGACGCCCGAAACCTCCCGGGCTGACTGTGCAAGTTGGGGACGGTCCGGGATGGGGGCTGTACACGTAAACTGATACGTGACATACCCCTCAATCGATTTGTAGTCGATGTCAGCGCGATAGCCGCGTAGAACCCCCTGCGTTTCGAGCTGATCGATTCGATTTCGAATCGTTGCCGGGGTCACTCCTGTTTCTTCAGCGATGTCTGATGTGGATGTGTTACGAGCATCCAGTGCGAAATAGTAGAGGATGCGTTTGTCGATCTCGTCGACGCGGTGAGCCATACAGGAACTACGGTCAGCGGTGATAAAGCGTCTTCCTTGTCGTTCTATGGTACTCGGTCGTTTCGGGAATGGCCACCACAGTTCAAACTCATACCCAAAACGAGTACAGACCCTTGTAAAATCACATCTCACAGAATCGAGGGCAATGTTGCTAACACCGGCATAACTGTAATTCGAAGCATTCCTGCTCCAAACCCGAAGCCGATGAAGGAAGACAAAATCGAGATGTCGTTGTGAACGTGCCCCTCTCCGTTGGTGAGAAATGCAATTCCTATCAATGAACCTGTTCCACAACAGATTCCAATCCCACAAAGGAACCCGAGCCACACAAAATAAGCGTTCTCCGACAGAGATAGGAACTCGTACGATGGTGACCAAACCCCTAGTGAGATCGCCAGATATCCTCCGACCAAGTACACGAAGAATAGACAGCCAACGGGTATAAACAGCGGAATAGACCATTGTGCGATAGTCACGAAAGCGTGTTCAAGAGTGTCCGCAACTCGTGCACGCAGTGATTTCTGGGGGATATCGGGCTCCGCAGATTCTGAAGGAGGCTTCATCTATCGTTCACTTGTGTTCGTCCAGCTGATTGGATTTCGCGAGACAAAAATATACTGGCCAAATACTGGGTCCAGGAGAAATTGAATGGCAATACTTATGCCGTAGCGAAAATTCAGGGTGGTGTAGACTGGGCCAAAAATGGTATCCCGTCGTTCCAGGGCCGGTTCGATGGACCTCGTGGTCGGTCCGGCCGGCTGAGGCCAGTAACACAAATACCGCATGACCCCATCCGATCCTACCCCTCCGGAAGATGTCCCTGAGGAACTACTTGCTGCACTTAGAAGCAGTAATAACGCCCAACTCAGGGAGATCATCAATTACGCACAGCAACTACTCCACGAGCATTCCTCCATAACGGATGAAATCGAATCGCGCCCAGGAGAAGAACTCGTCCGCGTAGAGGATCACGGGGCGTACACCATCGTCATCGTGGAGCGTCCCGATGACACGGGTGAGGCGCGTGGCCCATTCGCGTATCGGGTCAAATGGGAGCGCAATATCGACGATGAGGAGGGTCGGTACAAGTGGCATTATCTCGGGAGAGTCTACGGCGACGGGGGAGGGGGCCGAAATGACTGAGTCGTTCTTCCACCGCGTCGTCGTCCCGGTCGCCAATCGCGATGACGCCGCGGCCACGGCGGCTACACTCCATCAGTACCTTGCTGCGGACTCGACGGTGATCGCCGTCCACGTTATTGAGAAGGCCGGGGGAGCACCCGATAAAGCATCCGTCGAGCAGCGCGAGTTACGTTCGGAGGAGATATTCTCGATCTTTACTGAGGAATTCGAAGATACCGGTGTCACACTCCAAACGGACCTCCGCTATGGGACCGATATCGCATCGTCAATCGTCGGTGCCGCCCACGACAGGAGCGCAAGTGCAATCGTCTTCACTCCCCGTGGGGGGAGCCGCTGGCGCAAGCTGTTGACGGGTGATGTCACCCACAACCTCCATCGGACTAGCGACATCCCGATTCTGGTTCTGCCAGACAAAGGCGACCCCGAAGCGTGAGCAAAATTGGATTCACGACACACCAAATAACCGACACTTACAAAACACATGTACATCATCATCGTTGGAGCAGGCGACATCGGCACACCGTTGATCGATATCGCGACTCGCTCCGGAAACGAAGTGGTCGTTATCGAGCGAGAGACAGAGAAAGCGGACCAGATCGCCAGTGGGTACGATTGTTTAGTGCTCAACGCGGACGCGACGGTAAAAGAGACGTTGGAAGACGCCGGCGCCGAGCGGGCTGATGCGATCATCTCGACGACCGACCAGGACGCGACGAACGTTATGGTCTGTCTGCTCGCCAAAGAGTTCGATATTCCGGTGATTACGTCAGTCGTTCATAGTGCAGAGCATATGAACCTCTTCCGCCAGATCGGTGTCAACACGATCGAAAACCCACAACAGCTCATTGCCGGATACCTCTATCGAGCAGTAGCGAGACCAGCAATTGTCGATTATATGCGAATTGGTGACGAGGCAGAGGTGTTCGAGATTACGGTCACGGAAGACGCACCAATCGCTGGGAAGACACTCACTGAAGCGGGAACAGCGAACCTTCTGCCAGACGACGTTTTGATTGTCGCCATTGAGCGAGAGGCTGAGGGCAAGCCGTTGACCCCCCGGGGGAACACCCGGATCGAGGCCAAGGACCTGTTGACTGTCTATTCCGCGACGGGAGCTGAGCCGGAACTCACGGACATCTTCGGGCATTACGAAGATCGGACCGTGTGATAAAATCCGAACGAGAACCCAATATTATGTCAAATTCATCCAGTGGTCGGCTTGGCGCTGTGACCGCCTCGAAGACAGTTGTGAGAGATATCGGTGCTCTTCAGGTACTCATCGGCGGCCTGATGTTGGTACCACTGCTCGTCTCGCTACTTTATCAGGAGTGGTTTAGTGCACTGTCCTTCCTGATTGCAGCGGGGATTACAGCGCTTGCAGGCGGGACCGCCTACAAGCTGTGTGGCGATGCACCCGAACCGAAACGCCATCACGCGATGATCGTCGCCGCACTCGGGTGGTTCGTCACGGCAGCATTCGGCGCCGCCCCGTTCATCATCGCGGCCTACATCACACCACCGGCCGTGCTAGAATCGTTCGTCCCGGCAGGCGCGAGCTATCAATCGAGCCTTCTGTACTTCCAGAACCCGTTACATGCGTTCTTTGAGAGTATGAGCGGGTACACGACCACCGGCCTGACGATGAGCATCCGTGAACCGTCCGTCGGGCATGGGTTCCTCTGGTATCGCTCTCAAATGCAGTGGGTCGGTGGGGCGGGGATGATTGTCCTCTCCCTAGCGATTCTCCGCCAGCCACACGGCACTGCGGGTATTTCGCTATATCAGTCGGAAGCTCGAAGCGAGAAGCTGCGGCCGAGTATCGTGGGGACCGCGCGTGCGATCTGGAAGATATACGTAGGAGTCACGGCACTGGTCGCGGTCTATCTCGCAGCGGCAACATTTCTCGTTCAGCCGAACTACGGCATCGAACAGACGATATTCGATGCAATCAATCACGCCATGACTGGACAGTCGACCGGCGGGTTCAGCACTCTTGACAATTCGATCGCCGGCTACGGCTCCTACGCGATGGAACTCGTCCACATTCCAGCGATGATCACCGGTGCGATCTCGATACCGGTCTACTACGGGGTGCTGTCCGAGCGAGACCTCCGGGAATTCACGCAGGACCCGCAGGTCAGAGTCCTCTTCGGCATGTTCGTCGTTGGTGTGGTCGGCCTAACGGCGTTTCTGGCCCGGTGGGTGGGTGTCCCGTACACTGGTGACCCGATAGGGTATGTCGGGCAGGTAGCGACGAGTCAGGCGTTCCGCGACGGTCTGTTCCAGTTCATTAGCGCGCAGACGACTACCGGCTGGCAAACGTCTGCCATCGGAGATTGGAACGACGGCGCAGTCATGTTCATCGTCCTCGGCGCGATGTTGCTCGGTGGGTCTGCTGGGGCGACCGTCGGCGGGATAAAGATCCTCCGTGGCTACATCATTGGCCGCGGAATTGGCTGGGAAGTCTCTCGCGTCTTCCTTCCGGGGCACGCCGTCGACGATCTCCGAATCGGACAGCGGACGTTCAAGACCGACGAGGCGAACGACGAGATCCGTGCCGCAGCGACCTTCGCGTTCACGTACCTCATCCTGTTGGGAATCTCGCTGTTCGTGCTCTTGGCAGTGTTACCGTCGGAGTTCACCCTCGCGGATGCGATATTCGAGGTGGCAACCGCACAGGGGACTGTCGGTCTCTCGGCTGGCATCACTGGACCGGCAATGCCGGTCATCGCGGAGGTACTGTTCATCTTCCAAATGTGGATGGGGCGACTGGAGATCATCCCCGTCCTAGTGCTGATAAACAGCATCCTCAGGCGGTGATCAGTATGCAGGATTTGCCCCCCTTCAGCGCACCCGTGCTCAACGTTCCTGGGCCACCACGCCATTCTGACTCGGTCGATAGTACCGTCTACTAAACATCGGCAATCCAACACAAATTCCAATGTACATCATCGTCGTCGGCGCAGGCCGCACCGGTAGCAAAGTCATCGAACTCGCAACTCAGGACGATAACGAAGTGGTCGTTATCGAACGCGATCAGGAACTCGCCGAGGAGGCGAGTGCAACCTATGACTGCATGGTCATCAACGCGGATGCAGCGTCCAAGGAGATCATGCTCGAAGCGGGCGTCCAGGAAGCTGACGCACTCATCTCCACAACGGAGAACGATTCAGTGAATCTCATGATATCGATGCTCGGCAAACAGTACGGCGTCGAGACGCTCGTGAGTTCGATCAATGATCCCGAACACATGGAACTGTTCGGCGACCTCGGTGTGAGTATTGTCGAAAGCCCCCACGAACTCAACGGTCAGTACCTCTACCGTGCTGTTCAACGCCCCGCCATCCGGGACTTCATGGAGGTCGGTGGTGGGGGCGAGATCTTCGAAGTAACGGTAGAGCAGGGTGCGCCAATCGCCGGGCTCAGTCTCGTCGACGCCGACTCGGAAGGACTCCTTCCACAAGAGACGATCATCGTGGCAATCGTGCGTGATGGCGACTTACACATTCCGCGAGGGAAATCGGACATCCAGGTAGGAGATACTGTGACAATCTTCGCCAAGAATGGAGCCAGCGACACCATTACCGAAGCATTCACCGGACCGTGACCATGTCGGACACTAACAACGAGGATACTGTTCCGATTACGGTTTCAGAGCTGTCCTCCGAGTCCGATGGGGAATCGTACGGATACGATGGGGAGGTGATCCATCATCCGGATTACTCCGTGGTAGTGCCTGTCGTCAGTGACCTGTTCGACAGCGATACCGGGATCAACGCTCGTCGATTCCTGCAAACAGCGATCGCTTTGGCGGATGACAATGACGGGCGAGTGGTCCTGTTGGGGATCGCAGCGGTCGATGATGAAGGCGTTCTCGAGCAAGCACGGGAGTACACGCAATCTGCAAGAGGCGAAGCAGAACACTCTCTCCCCCAGATCGTCTCTGAGCGACAATCTCAGTTGGCGAAGATCGTGAACGTTGCAGAAGGGATTGAGGAAGATGTCTCGGTGCGAGGGGTGGTGCGAGTCGTGGCTGACACGACGCGAGGGATTCTCGATGCTCTCGGGAGTGGGAGCGAAACTGCTGTCCTTCTCCTCCGTGGAACCGGATTTGAGGAGGGATGGGTGCTCGGGAACAGTACAATTGATGCAGTCGTCGATGAGGCCGAGTGTGACGTGTTCGTGGAGAACATCGGCGTTCGAGAAGGATCACATTCGCTGTATGTCCCGGATGTCGAGGGGCATACTGTCGCCTCATTGGCTGAATCAGAAGCAGAAACGATCGACTCGATCCTTCTGCCGGTAGGAACAGGACCACACTCTGCGCTCGCTGCCGAGGCAGCACGGGCTGTCGCTCGCACACTTGATGCATCGGTAACCGTTCTGCACGTGATAGCTCCGGAGGCGGCCGGGAAAGACCGTAGCGATGCGAAGGATCTGCTGACGTTCGCGGAGTACATTCTTGGATCCGAAGTGGAGTCTGACACCGAACTTCGGGAGGCATCGGACCCGACTGATGTCATCCTCGAGGAGGCTCAGAATCACGACTTCACATCGATTGGATCGCCAGAACAGAAGTTCAGGCTGCGCGATCTGGTGTTTCAACCAGTACAGGAAACCCTTGTCGGAAAAAGCGACGTTACTGTCTTGATGGGACGTGATAGCGATCGGACAACGCGCTCGCTCTATTATCGATATACGCGGGCGATGGAAAAATCAGACACAGACGAACATTCTGGGTGAAGTTACACCGTACCGGAAATCGAGAAGAAATTCGCTTTCCATGAATCCACTCATCTCAAACGTTGTCACGGTGTTGGTACCGAATGAATGATTCCGACGACAGGCTGTCGCATCTAACAACGTAGTCGCTGAGTGGCCATGTTGGGGGTAGATACGAAGACGGTCGGTCGAGACGTCGGTCGGATTGTGCAGGCTGTCTCGCTCATGATGGTCGTATCGATCACTATCGCGGCTATAAACCAAGAATTCTATACGATTCCTGCCCTCGTTGCCTCCGCAGTTGTGATGGCAGGTATCGGGACAGAGTTGGCCCGGCGATATCGGGACGCAACCCCCCGGAGAAGCGGGACGCGATGGTCACCGCGGCGACCGCGTGGGCTGTCGTCGGCATTCTTGGCGGACTTCCGTTCTTGTTGATTGCTTGGACGATGCAGGTCGATCCGTTCCCCATATGGGCGGACACGCCGCCGATGGACTCGACGACGGCCGTGTTTCTCCATCCGCTCGATGCGGTGTTCGAGAGTGTGAGTGGCTTTACCGGCACAGGCCTCACGATGGCCGCCGTTGAGGAGGAACTCTCACAGGCGCGACACTGTTGGCGTGTCTGGGGATGCTCACGGGTGCAGCGGCGGGGCCTACGGTGAGTGGCCTCAAACTGATTCGCGTGATCACGCTCGTCAAAGGGACAGTTTGGCAGATTCAGGAGGTGTTTCAGCCAGACTCTGCGATCCGGTATCTACAACTCGGCGAGCGCAAGTTGAACGAGGAACAGACACAACGCGAGTACACCGGGGCAACTGTCGTTTTCGTTCTCTGGCTCACGTTTTTAGGATCGGCGTCGCGGTGCTCCTCCGCGTGCTCTCGCCAGCACATCCACTTGAGTACGTCATATTCGACGTTATGAGTGCCCAGAGTAACGTCGGGCTGGATTCCGGCATTATCGGGCCGACAATGCCCGATACTGCCAAGGCGATGTTGATCATCAACATGTGGGTGGGTCGTCTGGAAATCATCCCCATCGCCGTGTTGCTCGGATCGGTGCTCCAACGACTCGACCTCTATCGATGAGTAGGAGCCCGGTTTTGAGTGCTATCAACTGAAGCTCGCTGTGGTCAAGGCCTATTCGACTCAGAGAGGGATTCTACTCACCGCGAGCGACCGGGGGGAGGCCCGTAGGCTTTTGATCGAGCTTTTGCAAGCGAGCGCAGCAAAAGGTCGGTGGGAACGTCTATTGTTTGGGTAGTTCACCGATTTTAGAGTGAAACAAGCGAGGCTATCGCGCTGAACTCATCCACAATATTTGATTGGGGTTCCTCTAACAGCGGAGGGGTTCCTTTATAAACGTCGTACCGCCGTCTGCCAAATGATGCCTGTCACGCAGAATGATGGGCGCTGCAGGATTTGAACCCGCGACAGCTTGGTCCGAAGCCAAGTACTCTGTCCAGACTGAGCTAAGCGCCCGTATATGATGGATGGTCGGGAGGCGTGTATAAATGGCGTGGTTTCGCTCCCGGATGGGCCCGGTAATCGGAAATCGACGGGTGTTGGCGGTGTCACTGGGGGTCCATCAAATGGCGACGGCGACAGCCGAGAATCCCGCTTCCCCAGTCGAGTAATCAAAAAGAATATTACTGGCTCCCTGTTTGGTGTTATCACCTAATGACTCCCGGCGAGTGGAACTGTCTCGGGGAAGCCAACCCTGCAGCTACGGCCAACCCACGGGGACCCCGCTGATGTACGATCTCGGCCCCGAGCTCGACGTCGAGGTCGATCCCGGCACGAACATCCTGCTTTCCGGCCCACCGCTCACCGGCAAGCGGGGGCTGGCGCTCGACGTCCTCGCCGAGGGGACCAGAGGTGACGAAGGCGCGATCATCGTCACTACCAAGGATAACGCCGACCGGATTCTGGAGGATTACGGCAAGCGGATCGACGTAGACGGGAAGCCGGTCGCAGTCGTCGACTGCGTCACTCGACAGCAGGGCGTCAACGACGTTCGGGACGACGACCGCATCAAGTATGCCTCCTCGCCGGTCGACATGACGGGCATCGGGATCAAGCTCTCGGAACTCCTCCAGATGTTCTACCAGGACCGCAACATCGAGCGCAACCGGGTCATGCTCCACTCGCTGTCGACGCTGCTGATGTATTCGGACCTCCAGACCGTGTTTCGGTTTCTGCACGTGTTCACCGGCCGGATCCAGAGCGTCAACGGCCTGGGTCTGTTTGCCATCGATTCGACCGCTCACGACGACAAAACCATGAACACCCTCAAACAGCTGTTCGACGGCATCGTCACGGTCTCGGAGGACGAGGACCCCGAGATCAGGCTCGCGGGCTGATCACCGGCGCCGTAGTCCTACCACGCCCCGGGGCCCGTTGGCTCCGGCGACGGCGCGACTCTTTAGCCGTCCGGGGTCGTAGTCACGAGCGATGCCACTCACTACCGACGAGGAGGTACGGTCGTTGCTCGAACTCGAAACGGTCGCGGTGATCGGTTGTTCGACCACGGAAGGAAAGGCCGCCCACGACGTGCCCGCCTACCTCCAGCGCCACGGCTACGACGTCGTCCCGGTCAACCCGTTCGCCGACGAGATCCTGGGCGTCGAGGCCGCGGATTCGCTCGCCGAGGTCGAGGCGGACGTCGACCTGGTGGACGTGTTCCGCCCGAGCGAGGAAGTGCCCGGCATCGTCGACGAGGTGCGCGAACGCAAGGAGTCCCGGGGCGACGTGTCGGCGCTCTGGCTCCAGCTGGGAATCTCGGACGACGAGGCGGCGGCCAGAGCCGAAGAGGCGGGGCTCGAGGTCGTACAGGACAGGTGCATCAAGGTCGAACACGGTCGACTGATGGGCTAACGCATCGCGAGCGATCGTCGCTGCTACGGTCCCTCGCAGCCGCCAATCGTCGACGCCCCCGGACTGCCCATTGTCGACGTTCCGCAGCCACCTGTCGTCGGCGTCCCCAGCGGTCCGCCGTCGACGCCGCGGTGGACGGCCGGTCAGGCGTCCTCGGCGACGGTTCCGTCGGTCGCCGTCCCGTCGGCGGCGCCGTCAGAGTCGCCAGCGGTCCCGGCGTCGGATTCCGCCGCCTCCGCTGTGCCCTCGGCTTCGCCGATGTGTGCGTCCGCAGTCACGGCCTCGACGTCGATTCCCTCGCGTTCGGCGAGCGCTTCGAGCAGGGCCCGCTGTTCGGCGCTTTCGGCCTCCAGCGCCTCGATCCGATCGTTGGTCTCGACTACCGTTTTCCGCATCTCGACGACCTGGTCCCGGAGGTCGTTGATGCGTCCGTACAGTTCCTCCGCGGTGTCGGTCACGCGCTGGAGCTTCTTGGCCGTGCTTCCGAGTCCCATGGGCTCCGTAGCGCGTCCGGACATGTGTGCGTTCCGGCTCGGGCCGGCCACCGTCTCGCGGTCGACGCCCGCGACCCCGGGACCGGGGGGCCGACCAGGGT
>Ga0207719_100435_pt1 | contig 24347 bp, 26 predicted proteins | sample A23P1SouthBayCA_2_FD_187279 | JGI IMG/M metagenome (GOLD analysis project Ga0207719, IMG submission 187279) | Aerobic enrichment media microbial communities from Eden Landing Ponds, California, USA - A23 P3 (3) (SPAdes) | ecosystem: Environmental > Aquatic > Marine > Unclassified | place... | reverse complement strand
GAGCCCGGGACCGGCGTGTACTGTGATCAGTGCGGGACGGGACAGCTCGTTCCCGACGGCGGTCCCGACGCCGTCGTCGAGGACGAAGTTCATCTCGATCACGTGCTCGAAACACTGTACCAGGCACGTCAGGTCCCCATGCTCCTCCGAGAAGACGTCCCTGTAGATCGGCGCTTCGAGTGATTCCATCCGACTCTCGTCGATCGCTTTCTGAAACTCGCGTTCCGAGTACTGCGTCGCGACGTCATTCCGGAGGTATTCGATCGCGAAGTCGTCTGGCGTGTACCGGATGCTACTTCGGAGATGGCCATCAGTTCGTTGCTGGAAAAACTCCTTGAGCCGGGAGGCCGATCTCCTGGTCGTCGAGATCGAGGAGCTCGACATCGAGCGCGATCGCCTCGCCCACCCGGAGGCCCGTATCGTAGCCACACCTGCGCTTTCTGAGTTTGGGAATCCGTTTGCGTCGCCATGACTGGGGAGCCTCTTTATAAAGAAACACGCCCCAATTCCTGGTCAGTTTTGGTTTCCAGAATCCCAAACTCATATTTCTCCGCTCCACAAGTCCCAGACCCCTCATCATATCGCGACGCCTTGGTATCGACCGAATACCCGTATTGGCTTGGGCCGAAACCATTATCACTCTATGTGCAACACTTGCACATAAGATGAGCGCAGGCGACGATCCACGACGGGTTCACTTCCAGTCGCCAGAATATCTCGTCGACCGGTTGGACGCGATCGCGGAGCTCTTCGACACGGATCGGACGGATCTGCTTGTCGAGGCGATTCGCGAGTACATCGAAGAGACGGCCGACAGTGAGACGTTTCAGGAACTGGTCGCGACGAAATACTACGACGAGCAACTCGAGTTCGAGACGGTCAAGCAGTTGGTCGGCGCCGAGACCGCCCAGCGGCTCCGCCTCCTCAAAGCGGATCTCGATGAGGAGCCACTCGATCTCGCTGCCCCTGACGACATCGACATCTACGATGGTGACGCGACAGCGGTCGACACAGCAGCCGACGACGATCAATGAGCGGTCCACGGCTGCGAACAGTCGTCGCCGACACCAGCGCGCTCGTCAGTCTCGCCGTCCCCCGGGCCGACACAGCCGTCGACACCGACGCCCCGGACCCATTTCAGTATCTCTTGACGTCGTGTGACGTGTTCGTGCCTCCGGAAATCGTTGCGGAGCTCCGGGACATCACGCAGTATCAGGATATCCACAGCGCGGCTGCGAGTAACGTCCTCGCGGCCCACAACCACTACACAGTCGAGGATCCCTACGAGCGCGACGATGCCCCAGACTCCCGGCCGACGTTCGGCCTCGACGACGGGGAAACCGACGGGATCGTCCTCGCGAACGCGCTCGATGTCGACGGATTTCTCACCGACGAGTTCGGCGGGACAAACTTCCCACTCATCCATGCCGTGCTCCAAGGACCGCGGACCGTCCCGACGCCGCGGCTCATCGTCGACTACGCCCGGAACGGGCATATGACCCACGAGGAAGCGAGAGCAGTGATCACGACGATCAGCTCACACCGTAGTTGGGAGAACAGCCCCTACGTCACGCAATCGCTCCAGCGGCTTGAAGATTAGCGGCCGTGAAATGTCCCGTCCCATATTCTCCGTCTCACCCACCCCTGGCGTTTACCATCCTACGCGATGAATCTCAAGTATGCCATTCAGTATCGCCTGGGGCGACCTCCTCGAGGAGGCCGAGGACCTCCCAGCGGGAGCGACCCTCATTACGGCGCTCTCCCACGAGCGCTTTCGCATCACCGACACGCAGGACCACCGCATCATCATCGAGTTCGAGGACACCGGCGACAGCCAGCCCCTCCAGCGCGACCAGTTCGAGACACTGTATCATCGGATCGAAGAGGAACCGGACGGGTTCGAACTCGATCGATTACCGCCTGACGCTGATCCCTATCCCGCCGTCCTGACGCTCCACCCGCGCTTCGAGATCGACGAGGAGGCCGGCGTGAAAGCCGCCGACAGCGTGGGGCCGGCACGTCACGGCGAGTGCTCGAACGGGGTCGCGTCGACCGCTGCCTGACGGCGGCGAGGGGCGACCCGCCAGGTATATGTGGAGCACGTCCGACGGTGTGGTGTATGGCGGATTCACGGATACTGCACGTCTGCCTGAACGTGACGGACGCGGCGGAGTCGATCGCCTTCTACGAAGAACTCGGGTTCGAGGAGTCCTGGCAGTTCACCACTGCCGACGGGGAGACGACGAACTACTACGTCGCCGACGGGGACGGCGTCGAGATCCAGCTCTCTGAGACGGCCGGCGAGACCGACTTCGAGATGGGGTCCGGCTGGGACCACCTCGCGCTGGGCGTCGATGACGTGGACGCGACAGTCGAGGACGTGGACCACTACGGCGTGGTGAAAGCGCCCGGCCCCCAGCCCGAGGCCGGGGCGTACACGGCGTTCATAGAGGACCCCGACGGCCACCGCGTCGAACTGATCGAACCGCTCGACGAGTAGCTGTCCCGGACCGTCCGACGTTCCGGCTCGCCGGGAGCGGCGGTTCCGGGCGCCGGCCGAAGCACGCAACTAAAGTCACGCCCATCCCAACCCCCCGGTATGCACCAACACGACGTTCTGGTCGTCGGGGGCGGGGGGGCCGGGCTGCGCGCCGCGATCGCCGCCGACGAGGTCGGGGCGGACGTGGCCATCGTCTCGAAGCTCCACCCGGTGCGCTCACACACCGGCGCCGCGGAGGGCGGCATCAACGCCGTCCTCCAGGAGGGGGACTCGATCGAGTCCCACGCCTACGACACGATGAAGGGGTCGGATTACCTCGCCGACGCCCCCGCGGTGGAGACGCTGGCCAGCGAGAGCCCCACCGAGACGATCCAGCTAGAGAACTGGGGGATGCCCTTCTCCCGGGAGGACGACGGCACCGTCTCCCAGCGCCCGTTCGGCGGGCTCTCCTACCCCCGGACCACCTACGCGGGCGCCGAGACAGGCCATCACCTGCTGCACACCCTCTACGAGCAGACGGTGAAGCGGGGCATCGAGGTGTACGACGAGTACTACGTCACCCGGCTGGCGGTCACCGACCACGAGGACCCCGAGAACCGGGAGTGTCACGGCCTCGTCGCCTACGACATCCAGAGCGGGTCGATCGAGGGCTTTCGCGCCACGGAGGGCGTCGTCCTCGCGACCGGCGGACCCGGACAGGTGTACGACCACACAACGAACGCCGTCGCCAACACCGGCGACGGCTACGCGATGGCCTACCGCGCCGGCGTCCCACTCGAGGACATGGAGTTCGTCCAGTTTCACCCGACGAGCCTCCCCTCGACTGGCGTGCTCATCTCCGAGGCCGTCCGCGGGGAGGGGGGAATCCTTTATAATAGCGAGGGCGAGCGGTTCATGTACGAGGGCGGGTACGCCGCCAACTGGGGCGAGGTCGCTTCCCGTGACGTCGTCTCGCGGGCCGAACTGACCGAGATCAACGAGGGGCGGGGGTTCGAGGACGACTACGTCCTGCTGGACATGCGCCACCTCGGCGAGGAGCGCATCCTCGATCGCCTGGAGAACATCGTCCACCTGGCGGAGGACTTCGAGGGCGTCGACGCCTTAGAGAAGCCGATGCCGGTCAAGCCCGGTCAGCACTACCAGATGGGTGGCATCGAGACCAACGAGCACGGCGAGACCGTCGTCGACGGGCTGTACGCCGCCGGCGAGTGTGCCTGCGTCTCGGTCCACGGGTCGAACCGGCTGGGCGGCAACGCCCTGCCCGAACTGTTCGTGTTCGGCAAGCTCGCCGGGCGTGCGGCGGCGGGCGACGACATGGGCGAGGCCGAAATCTCGCTGGGAGAGACCGGCGAGGCGGAACAAGGCGGCGTCGAGACGCCCGTCGAGCCTGGGGCGCTTCCGGCGGAGTCCGACGGTGACGTGGCCGCCGACGGCGGCGTGGCGCTCGACCCGGCAGACACGGTCGAGACCGCCGTCGAGACCGAGCGCGAGCGCGTCGAGACGCTCCTGGATCGGGACACCGGCGTCAACCACGCCGACATCCGCGATCGCGTCCAGACGACGATGACCGAGAACGTCAACGTGTTCCGCGAGGAGGAGGGGCTCAAGCAGGCGCTTCGTGACATCCGGCAGGCCCGCGAGGACTACCGGGACGTGTCGGTCGCGGACCCCTCCAGAACGTTCAACACCGATCTCGTCCACACCATCGAGACCCGCAACCTCATCGACCTCGCGGAGACGATCACGCTGGGCGCCCTCGCGCGTACCGAGTTCCGGGGCGCCCACTGGCGGGCCGAACACCAGGAGCGCAAGGACGAGGAGTGGCTCAAGCACACGTTCATCTCCTGGAACGACGGCCGTCCCGACCTGTGGTACAAGCCCGTCATCCTGGCGGGCGACCTCCAGAGCTACGAGCCCAAGGAGCGGAGTTACTGATACTGACGGGGACGGCACCCCCCGGAGACCCGGCCCACCGCCGGATCGTGGGAAAAACCACTTAGTCGATCCGCCCCCTCGGGGCGGTATGGCCGACCTCCAGGACTGTTACTTCTGTGGCGCGATCGAGGAACTCGAACAGCACCCCATCGTTCCCGCGGAACTGGACCCGCCGGAGGACGCCCAGCACCGGGTCGTCGTCTGTCCGACCTGCCGGGCGAAGCTGGACCGGGTCGTCGAACCCCTCCTCGCGTACGTCGACGCGGGAAGCGAAGGATCCGGGGACCCGGAAGGGGGGGCCGAGTCCCCACCCGACGAACCGGAGAAGAGCGTGACGGACGAGCCGGGCGAGATCGAGAGCGCACCGGACGACGGCAGCGACGAGTCGAACGATGGTGGGACGGCCGAGACAGACGGCGAGGCGGACGAGGCTGCCGGTGACACGGACGAAGTAGACGAGGACGCAGACGCGGAGGCCGACGGCGAGGACGACGAACCGGTCGAACTCCCCGAGGAGACGGGCGAGGTCATCCGCCTCCTGGGGAACCGGGAGTTCCCCGTCGAGCGCGAGGAGATCCTCGCCGTCGCGTCGAGCGCGTACGGCGTCACGTACGAGGAGGCCGAGGCCGTCGTGGACGCCCTCATCGAGCGCGGCCAGCTCGCCGAAAAAGAGGGAACGCTGTACCGCCCCGAATGAGCACGGCCAACGCTGTTCACGATCGGCCGTCGATCGACCCCATTCGGCCCTCAACCATCCCCGGTCATCCGTCTGTCCGCTGCAGGCGCAGGCGGACGCTGTTGCCCCCGAGATCGCTCTCGCCGAAGGCGAGGTCGCCGCCGAAGCGCTCGGTCGTCCACTTCACGAGCCACAGGCCGAGGCCGCTGCCGTGCCGGGTGGGCGTGATCTCGGCGTCGCCGGTGACGACATCCCGTTCCGCGGCCGGGATGAGCGGCCCGTCGTCCTCGACGAGCACGTCGACCCACGCGTTCTCCGCGGGGTCGATCCGCACGCACACGCGCGGTTCGTCGGCGGGGTTGTGCTCGATCGCGTTCTCGACCAGCGCGTCGATGGCAGTTCGGAGCCGCTTGGTTGCGCTCACCGCGATCGACTCCGGGAGGTCCGTTTCGATCGACGCCGCCGGGTTCGTTTCCCGGTACTCCGCCACGACGCCGCGTATCAGCGGGACGGCGTCGATCGAGGGGTCATCGGGGTCCTCCGCCTCCAGCAGGCGCTGGATCCGGGCGGCCTCCGACGTCAGGGTGCGGAGGTCGCCGGCGGCGCCCGCGATCGTGTCCGTGATCTCCCGTTCGGTCCCGTCGAGCCGGTCGCGCAGGTGCTCGGTGTTGCCCGCGATGACCGTGACGGCGTTGCGAAGGTTGTGCCGGAGCACGCGGTTGAGCACGCGCAACTGCCGTTCGGTCCGGGTGATGTCGGTCAGGTCGGTGTACACGGCGAACCCGTCGCGCCCGGCGTCCGGATTCTCGTAGGGGACCGCCCGGTAGAGGAACTCCCGGAGGCCGTCGGCCGTCTGGCGTTTCACCCGGCGGTAGTTGATCTCGCCCGCGGCGGTGCGCCCGTCGAGTGCCGCCGCCTCCTCGGCGAGCCAGTCCGGGACGATGTACCCGTTGAGCGACGCGCCGACCAGCTCCTCGCGGTCGTACCCGAACACGTCGACGAACGCGCCGTTGACGCCCCTGATCACCGGCTCGCCGTCGACGAACTCGAACTCGACGACGGCGTCCTGGATGTGCTCGATCAGGTACCGCCACCCGTTTCCCGCCTCGTGCATGGCGTTCCCTCGATCCCCTGTATTCCCATCGGCTGTACCGTCGTCCCCGTGCTTACCCACCATGGACATCGCCGTCACGTTCCGGTCGAACGGGTTCCCTGTTTAATCATATGGGTAAGGTGCCTAATACTGGGTGGCTGGCCCTAATATTATAGATGTCCTCGTGTATCCACGTCGCGAGGCCGCCGAACGGTACGTGGTCGAGAGCCCTCCAAACGACACGCAGTCATACTGACCGTTGTAGTCTCTTCCCGGTGAGCGCCGCCAACGGGAGTGGCGCTCACCGGTACACAGCTACAACGGTCAGTATCAAGAGCCGCATCGAGGAAAGCGGTCCCGTGCCCACAGATCGAGCCGTACCCGTAGTTTTTCAACCGGGCGGCCCGTTCCAGTGAGTAACCCGCCCCGCCTCAACCGGCCGGGAGGACTGATCGCCGTGATACACGCCCCGACACGACCTCCACTGATCACCCCCGATCGCCGCGTTCGAGCGCCCCGTCCCCCGGGAAACCGATCATGTCGCGTCGATTGACCGCGCTCGTCGTCGCCGTCGGCATCGCGACGGTCGCCGCACCGATCAGCGGCGTCGTCGTGATCAGCGGGGCGACGCCCACCTCGACTCCGGGGGCGAACGGGACTACAGTCATGCCGGGCGACCAGCTCCAGGGGGTCGTCGGTGTCCACGGTGCCGAAATAGAGGGCGACATCGAGGAGCGCGCGTTCGCCGTCGCGTTCACGAGCGCGGAGACGAACGCCTCCAGGGCCACCGCCGTGGGCGAGCAGGTGTCGGACCTGAGAGAACGGCTCCGCCGGCTCGAACGCGAAAAGGGGCAACTCCGGGCCGCCCGGGAGAACGAGACGATCGACGGGAGCGAGTTCCGGGCCCGGATGGCGATCCTCGCCGCGGAGGCCGGGAGCGCCCGCCGGATCGCGAACGAGACCGCGAACGCCACCCGACAGTTGCCGGACGCCGCGTTGCAGAGCCAGAACGTCGACCGGGCCTCGGTCCGGGGACTCGGGCGCCGGGCGTCGAACCTCACCGGACCGCAGGTCGCCGCGATCGCCCGCTCGGTTGCGGGACGGGGCGTCGGAAAGCGCATCGCAGCGCGGAACCGCCCGAACGTGACCGGTCCCCCGGTCGGGGTTCCCGGAAACGGTCCGCCTGGCAACGATACCGGACCACCGGATGACGACAACGACACCGGCCCGCCCGACGATCCTGGCCCACTGGACGTGGGGACGGCGCAGGTGCACCCTCCGGCGGCGACCGGCGTCGGGCCGGCGTCGCTCCTGTCGGATCGCGACCCGGGGCACGGGACACTCGACGCAGGTCACGCGTCCGGGTTCGGATGGAGTGGATCATTCGCGGGACCGCCGGAGCCGGCCGCGACGACGCGATCGGGGGAAGGGGTGCCGCTGTTCTCGGTTGACCTGCAGTCGACGGGTCCCGCGAACGTTACGCTCCAGTTGACGTTCGACCTCTCGACCGACGCCGACCAGCGCGCCTTCCGGACGCTCCAGGACGACGAAGAGGCGCGGGCCGACGTGCGGACCCGGTTCCAGAGCCGGATGCAGTCGGTCGCGAACAGCTCCGAGCGCCGGGTCGACCGCGACATGCGCGTCACGGATTCGGCCATCTCGCTTTCGACGACGGCGGACGGCGAGACGGGCGTCGTCACCCTGTCGGTCGTCTGGGAGAACCTGGCGGGTCGGTCGGCTGCCGCCCGGCCCAACCTCGTCATCACCGAGCCGTTCGCGAGCGGGTTCACCCCGAGTCGGCAGTTCACGGTCCGGATCGTGGCCCCCGAGGACTACCGCCTGACGAGGGTGTCTCCCGATCCGAGGGACGAGACGAACCGGAGTGCGTCCTGGGCGGCAGGGACGAGCCTCGACGGCTTCACGCTGGAGTTCGCCCCCCCGACCGGGACGCCCCTCCCCGACGACGCGATAGAGGACTTCCAGCCCACGTCCCCCACGGCCGGACCCGGATCCGGCGGCGGGCCCTCCCTCGCGACGCTGGCCGTCGGCGGCCTCATGGCGATCGCGGTCGCGATCGGCGGGTTCCTGGCCTGGCGGCGCCGCGAGGCGGAGGGCTAGTCGTCGTCCGGGGGTGGATCGGACCCCGGCGCGTCGCCGGGAGTACCTCCCGACGTGTCGCGCGTCGCCGCGTCTCCCGGGGCATCGCCGGCCGTCGGATCCTCCGGAGGCACGCGCGCCACCGGGACCGGTGGCCCCAGGTGTTTCCTGTCGTCGGGCCCGAAGATCTTCTCGAGTAGCTCCGGCAGGACGATCCGGTTGAACCGGACGGCGATCACGAGCAACATGGGTCCGAGGAAGATGCCGTACCACCCGAAGAGAAGCGGCCCGAGGATGTACGCGAACATCACCGTCCCCATGTGGAGGTCCCGGGCGGAGACGTACGGCCGGAGCACCATGTCCGGGATCACGTCGACGATGAAGAAGGCGACCGCCGCGAACCCGACGGGAAACCAGATCGCGTCGAGCCGACCCGCCGCGGCCGTCGTGCCCAGCAGGTACAGCGTCACGGGGACGTAGACGAGCTTCATGCCCACCAGCGGGACCAGGCTCGCGGCGCCCGAGAGCAGGCCGATCAGCGTCGGGTACGGCACCCCGAGCCCGGGCGGCGCGATGAAGTTGAAGGCGTTGTAGGTCACCGCGCCGATCAGCCCCGTCATGAGGGCGTTCAGGATGTTCCCGAAGAAGACCTGGTGGTAGTCGTGGTCGACCTTGTCCATGAACTCCTCTAAGAGTCCGTCCTCGTCGCCGAAGCGGTCCCGCGCCCACGCCGAGAACTGCTGGTCGTCCCGGAGGAGGTAGAAGGCGACGCCGATCATGATGAACCCGTGCATGAGCGCGGTGCCGATTATTGTGGCCGCGGTCAGGATTCCCGTCTGCTCGATGATGGTCTGGATCGCCTGCAGGTCGCCTGGCGAGGTGAGGATCTGTGCGGGCGACCTGAGCAGGTCGATGTACGGCTGTAGGAGGATGTATATCCTCGTCTCGTATCCGATCGCGTTCAGCGGGTTCTGGTTCACGAACGCGGTGAGTTCGGTGGCGACGATGCTCGCAGTGAACCCCAACAGGAGTATCACCGGCAGGGCGAGGAGGAACAGCGACACGCCGGCAGCCAGGCTCGGCGGGCGGACGACTTTCTCTACCCGGCGGTGTATCGGCCGGGTGGCGTAGTAGATGAAGACGGCGAAGACGAACGTGCCGACGTAGGAGTAAAAGACGAAGAGGAACACGCCGGCCACGAACAGCCCGAGCAGGACCCACCCGACGTGTGCGCGGTCGATCCACTGGATGGGACGAGCAGTGTCGACTCCAGTCGGGAGGCGTTCGCGCATACGTCCGGTATTGTCGCTCACACGTTTCAATCCACGGGTCCGGGGTAGTCCGGGTGTAGGCCCGCCCTACTGGTCGACACGCGACAACCAGACCGACGCGAAACCGACGAAGGCAAACGTTACAGCCGCGTACCGATCGCCAATGGACCTCCGTTTTCTCGGCGGCGCGGGCGAGGTCGGCCGGAGCGCCGTCCTCGTCAACGACTCCCTCCTGCTCGATTACGGCATGCTGACGGGCAACCCCCCGCAGTTCCCGATCGAGTCGCCCGACCCCGAGGCGGTCGTGGTCTCGCACGGCCACCTCGACCACGTCGGCGCCGTGCCCGCCCTGCTGTCCGGCGACGCCCGCCCGCCGATCCACTGGACGCCACCCACCTACGACCTCACCCTCCTCCTGGCCAGGGACACGCTCCGCCTGCAGGGCGGGCGCTACGACTGCCCGTTCACCGAGGAGGAGATCAAGCGCGTCACGGAAGTGTCCGAACGCCACGGCTACCGCGAGCCCTTCGAGGCGGCGGGCCACGAGGTCACCCTCTTCGACGCCGGTCACATCCCCGGCAGCGCCCACGTCCTGATCGACGACGGCGAGACGCGGTTGCTGTACACCGGGGACTTCCACACCGACGACCAGCGCCTCGTGGCGGGGACGACGGCCCGGCCCGACGCGGACGTCGTCCTGACCGAGAGCACCTACGCCGACACGGACCACGCCGACCGCGGGACGATCGAGCGCGCGTTCGCCGACAGCCTCCGGACGACGGTCTGGGAGGGGGGCACCGTCGTGGTCCCGGCCTTCGCCATCGGGCGAACCCAGGAGGTGATGCTGATCTGTGAACAGTACGGCATCGATTGTTACGTCGACGGCATGGGCACGCGGGTGCTGGATCTCCTCAAGCGCAGCCCGGCGTACGTGCGCGATCCGGAGGCGCTCCGGCGCGCGACCTCGAACGCCCGGTTCGTCGACGGCCGGGACGGCCAGCGCGAACGTATCGCGGGCCAGAACACCGTCATCGTCACCACGAGCGGGATGCTCTCGGGCGGCCCGGCGATGACCTACGTTCCCGCGATCCGGACCGACCCCGTGAACAAGATCGCGCTGACGGGGTACCAGGTCGAGGGGACGCCCGGCCGGGAGCTGGTCGAGACGGGTCGAGCGGAGATCGACGGCGGGATCGTGCCGGTGTCGGCACAGGTCGAGCAGTACGACTTCTCCGCGCACGCCGACGCCGGCGGGCTCCGGGAGTTCCTCTCGGCGTACGGGGGGGAGCGCGTCTTAGTCAACCACGGCGACGACACGTCGGGGTTCGCGGCCGAACTCCGGGAGGACGGCGTCGACGCGAGCGCGCCCGAACTCGGCGAGACGGTCGTGGTGTAGGGGCGGCGCGGCGTCGGGAGCGCCGCCACACGGTCGTGGTTTCCAACAGCTACTATACGTCGGGCCCCGATAGGACGTCTCGATGGCAGACGAGGGTGCCGACCTCCCGACCGATCGACGATCGCCGGTCGGGGAGCCGGTCATCCGTGGCGACGAGCGGATCACGGGACAGAGCGCCGAGGAGGCGAAGCGCTTCGACCCGACGGATCCCGAGAGCGTCGCGGAGGCCGTCGCGACGGTGCGGTCGTTCGCGACGGAGACGCGCGCGGACGCAGACAACGTGTTCGTGCTCCGGGGGGCGGCCGCCTGTGCGGCGCTGGTGCGCGGGGAGGGATCGTACAAGGCCGCCGCCGAGCGCGCCGGGGCCGACGTGACTGTCAGTTTCATCCGGAAGTGGGCCCGGGTCCACGACCTGCCGCGGGCGATCCGGATCCACGTCGCCCGGGGCGACATCGCGCCCACCGCCGCCAAGCACATCGCCCGTGTGGGCGGGGAGGCGCGCTACCAGCTCGCGTGGGCGGCGCTCGACGCCGACCTCACGGTGCGGGAGGTCCGGGAGATCGCGAGCGACATCAACGACGGCAGCCCGATCGAGACGGCACTGAAACGCCGGGGCGTGACGCCGGGCGAGATCCGGGTAACTCTGCCGAGTGCGACCTACCGGACGCTACGACAGCGCGCGGCGCTGGAGTCCCGGAGCGTCGACGGGATCGTCGACGAGGCGTTGCGAGCGTGGGTCGCGGAGTCCGACGACTCGTAACTGTTTAACCAGTGGCGGGGCCAGTAAGAAGGGAGGGCCGGTAGCTCAGTTAGGCAGAGCGTCTGGCTTTTAACACCGCCACCCCGGTGGTCGTGGAAGACACCAGACGGACGGGGGTTCAAATCCCTCCCGGCCCGTAGGATTTTGCGCCGAGCACTCCGCGAGGCGCAAATCCGCCACGGAGTGGTTTGAACCCTGGCAGTCGCAACGCCCGAGCGAAGCGAGGGCGACCGTCTGCCTCCGGTTCAAATCCCTCCCGGCCCGCTCCTGCGAGGAACGAACGTGACGAGCGGAGCGACCCATTATCAGCTCGAAACGAGACTCGATGGTGGAGCCAAAACGGTTATCCTCCATCCCACTATAAGTGGGAACATGACGACGGTGGACTCGAAAGGACGGGTCGTCCTTCCGAAAGAGGTTCGAGAACGGCTCGGGATCACGCCCGGGACGGAAGTCGAGGTCCGCGAAGAGGACGGGAAAGCAGTCGTCGAGCCCGAAGACGATCCCGAACGGATCCTCGACCGCATGGAGCGACTCGTCGAGGAGACGTCCGACCGTGGAGAGACGAGCCCACTGGAGGACGCTGACCCGATTTCGCAGGATCACCGAGACGCCGTTCGGCGCGGCGTGGAGACGGGTGATGAGTGACGCCGGCGGGCCGTACCTGTTCGACGTCGGCGTGGTCGCGCTGGCGCACACGCAGACACCCGTCCGGGATGCAGCGCTCTCCTACGTCCGGGACGCGATTGCTGGCGAGATCAGTGCCGTCGTCCCGTATCCCGCCGTCATCGGCGCACACGAGGTCCTGACGACCCACTACGGGCACACGAACGCCGACGCGTCTCGACTCCTGGGGAACTTCATGGACGCGAAACGCATCCACTGGTACGACGAAATGTCCGAAGACGTCGTTCGGGGTGGGTTTTCCCGGGCGAGTGACGCAAACGTCGGTGGATGGGACGGCTACTACGCGCAGGTGGCGATCGAGGAGGGGATAAACACCGTACTGACGATCGACGATGACTTCGACCGGTTCGAGGCGTTCGCTACTGACGTCATTCTCTCCCCTGCGGAGTTTCGTAGCCTGAACGAATTTCTCGAAGCCCGATGATGACTGCTCTCGTCTCTTAGGCGGCTCACTCCGAGAGGAGGTCGTCCACGAGTCGCGTGAACCGGTCGACCATTCTGTCGGAGAGGGAGGGCGTGATCGCCTCTACGAGTCGGATCGACTCCTCGGGATCGACGACGGCCAGCGTGACCCGGTTTCGGGCGTCCCGGCGCTTCTCGACCAGGTCCTGCTCGACCAACCGGTCGAGATGCCACTCCAGGGTGCTCCGGGCGATGTCGAGGGCGTCCGCGACGGTCGCCGGATCGGAGGGGCCGGCGTCGAGCAGGTACACCAGGACGTCCCGCGCGGTTTCCCGCCGGAGGACGGCGATCCGCCCGCGTTCGCGGGCGTCGTACTCGGGCGTGAAGTAGTGAGTCCGGCCGTGGTAGCGTTCCTCCACGATTTCGTCCTCGCGTTTCAGCCGTTTCAGGTGGTACTGCACCTGCCCGGGCGCGAGATCGAGCGCGCGGACGAGGGCGTTGAAGTGTCTTCCCGGGTGCGTCGCGACGTGGTCGTGGACCCGCTTGCGCGTCTCGCTCATCTCGATCCGGCCTCCGGCGTCGTCGTTCGCGCGTAGTACACCGCCGCGATCACGAGCGCGACGAGGACGATGTCGAGCCCGTGTTCGAGGAGGTGGTGCTCCGTCGCGGAGAACGTCCCGGTCACCGTGAGCCCGCCGACGGCCGACCGGGCGAACACCGCCCCGATCGCGGCCGCGATCAGGAGGTACGGCCGGGACTGGCGTCGGAGGAGCGCGGCGATCGCCAGGCCCAACAGGGCGGCCGAGCCGATCACCGCGACCGCCAGCGTCGCGTACAGCGACGCCGATCCGGACCCGGCGACCCCGCCGTGAAGGGGGACGGTCATCGCGTCCACCTTTGGCTCCCGGAAGCCTCACCCTGTCGGTTTCCACGGTTCTCGACGCGCGGACCCATCGTCACGCTACCACCGGCCGGGAGATGATCCAAAGCGACAGTACGGTGTAGCCGATCATGATGGCCACCAGGGGGAGGTGTCCCCGGCGCGCGTCGGCGAGCGTCCCGTATCGATCGAGGGCGACGTAGTGGGCCGCGATGACGGCGAACACGTGCCCGAGGACGATCAACACGACCTGCGTGCCCCAGAAGGTCGACATCGGGAGGCCGGCGAGGGGATCGACCGGCCCGAGGCCGGGAACGACGATCCCGACGAGGTCCCCGAGGCTCCGCAGGACGTAGGGGTAGTTGTGGGCGACCTCGTAGGCGGCGGCGATCGGAAGCACCGTCGGAGCGAAGGCGGTCGTCGCACCCCGCCAGTCCACGCCACCCTCGACCCTGCCCCCACCCCCGAGGCGTTCGACGACCCACACGGAGACGAGGAACGCGGCGACGAACCCCGCGAGGCCGAGGAGGTAGACGAGGGTGCTCGTCTCCGGGCCGGTGTCGAGGAGATCGCGCAACGAGAACAGGACGTCCCGGTACGCGTCCGTGTTGGCGAAGCCGTCGAAGCTCACGGTGTACACCATCGCGATGGCAAAGGCGACCGCCGCGACTCCCTCCACGGGCTTCTCACACCCTCGCCAGGGCGGTCGCGCCCGGACCGCGTAGCCGCCATCCTCCCGGGCGACCTCGATCGGTGCGACCCGGCCGAACAGGCGGTAGAACACGGCGAGCGGGTCGGCCTTCCGGAGCCAGGCCCGCCCGAACAGCGCCGCCCCGGCGACCATCGCGAGGGCGTACGCCGAGATGACGACGGTCGTCAGCCGGGGCGACCGCGGAACCACCGTCAGCGTCTCGACGATGCCGATCATGGCGACGAAACCGACGAGCGCGGGGGCGACCCCGACCCAAGCGGGATACGCCCCCAGCAGGGCGACCGGCTTCCCTTCGAGCCACGAGAGGCCGCGGTGGATCGTCAGCCACGGCGACAGGACCGGCCAGGGCGTCCCGACCAGCACGGCGAGCAGGGCGAGACCCCGGAACCACACCGGCCAGGTGAACACCGTCGCGAAGTTCTCGGCCGCGACCTGCCGGCCCGTCACCCCGACGATCTGTGCCGCGAGCACGCCAGCGAGGAACAGGCCCGCCCCGGCGTACCGGAGTGCCCGTGCGGCGGGGTCCGGGATCGTGAAGGCGCGTGCCTGCCGGCGCGACCCCCCGGTGGCGATCTCGCCCCCGGACAGGAAGAGCGCGGTGACGCCGACCGTCCCGCCGGCGCCCAGAAACAGGAGGTCAAGGGGGATCGGCGCGTCGAACCGCGACCCGGTGACGCCGTGTGCGCTCGCGACGCCGGCGAACGCGGCGACCGTGAGAGGGACGACGAGCGCTCCGGCGACCAGGCGAAAGCGACGACGGCTCATCGCCAGGGGCTAACGGTCACCCTCCCAAAGCGGCTGTGGTTCGCGCCTCGAATCACCGCCGCGTCCGGACGGGTTTTTATCGCCCCACCCGAACCGGGGGGTATGCGCCCCCGGACCCTGGTCGCTCTCTGTCTCGTCGTGCTCGTGGCGGGCGGCGTCGGGGTCGTCGCGCTGACGGACACGGGAGCCTCGGGGACGACGATGACGGTCGCGTGGGTGAGCGACACCGCGCGCGACACGGGCGGCAACCACCACGCGCCGGCGGCCGGATCGGTCGGCGACTCGTCGATGGTGTACGCCCCGATCAGCGGTCGGACAGACACGAACGACTGCGCGCTCGTCGCGCTCGGGGCCGGGAACGGTTCGGAGCGCTGGACGTCCCCGATCCCGGCGGCCAACTGCACGATCCACGCCGTGGCCGACCCGACGCTCGCGGACTTCGATAGCGACGGCGTCCGGGAGGTCCTCGCCGCGACGACGGAGCAGGCCGTGACCGCCTACCACCCCCGGACCGGCGACGTCGAGTTCCGCCACGACCTGACTTCCTACGGCTACACGAAGCCGATCGTGGGAGACCTGACGGGTGACGACCGCCCCGAGATCGTCGTCGTCGACGTGCGGGGGACGGTGTTCGTCCTGCGACCGAACGGAACGGAGGTCTGGTCGAAGCGGCTCGACTCCTACACCTGGGGCCAGCCCGCGATCGAGGACTTCGACGGCGACGGCGCGCCCGAACTCGCGGTCGGGCTCGGTGACGCCGGCGAACTCCGGCTGTTCGAGGCCGACGGGTCCTCCGCGTGGCCGGGGGCAGGGACATACGACAGTTCGATCACGTGGATGACGACGGGGCAGGCTGACGGCGACGAGGCGGTCGAGATCGTCGTCGCCACGGCCAGGGGCGGGCGCGTCTCGATGGTGGACGGCGCGACCGGCGATCGCGAGTGGACGCGCGAGTTCGGCGCGTTCGCGGCCGTCCGCGCCCTCGGCGACGGGGACGGCGACGGCGACCCGGAAGTGTACGCCGTCGCGAAGGACGGCGTCCTCCGGAGCCTGGACGCCGCCACGGGACGGACCGAGTGGACGACGACGCTCACGACCGGATCGGTCCAGATGACCCCGCCACCGGCGCTCGGGGACGTCGACGGCGACGGCGACCCGGAACTGGTCGCGGTCACGAACGACGGGATCGTTTCGGCCATCGATCCCGTCTCCGGCGAGGTGCTCGCGACTCACGAGCGCGACGGGGAGGCGAGGATCTACACGCACCCGGAACTCGCTGACACCGACGGCGACGGGCGCGACGAGGCGTTCGTGATGTACGCCGACGGCCGGGTGTTCGCCTTCGGGTTCGGATCGACGTCGTGAGTGTCATCGGCTCGAAGCCGAAGAACGCCGTCGAGGACGGCCCAGCCCGAACAACGGAGGGCCTGCCGTCTATCGGGAGCTCCCGGGTTATCTACCGGACGGAGGCTACGATGCATTCGGCCGGGGCGCTACCGGTGGAGAGAGTCAGTACACCCCCCGCACCGCGATCGCGCCGAGTATCGGCAGCCCCACGGGAACGGCGACGCTCAGCAGTGTGAGTTGCCCCATCCCGAGGTACGCGCCGAACACGCCACTCCGGAGAAGCGACGCCGCGAAGAGAAGCCAGGCGAGGACACCGAACGCGAGCGCGAACGCCACGGCACGTGTCAGCGACCGGGACGCCAGCCCGATCAGCGCCCCCGCGAGGACGAACCCGCCCCAGTGGAGGAACGCGGCGAGAAGCCCGACCGCCCCGCCGAGGAGGACCGCAGCGTGTTCGGCTTCCCGGATCCGGTCGACCGCGTCCGTGACGCGCCCGAGCGCACCCGACGCCGGCGCGCTCACGACGATCCCCCCGCGTCCTCGCCCGCCACGAACTCGATGTCCGTCCCCTCGGGTATCTCGAAGCTCATCTCCTTGTACTCGCCGTCCAGCCACATGTCCAGCTGGTCGTCGTAGTGCTCGGAGACGTACCGCCCGGAGTTCCCGCCGGGAATGACCGAGTAGGACGGCCCATCGAAGCTCGCGATCATGCGCCAGCTGCTTCCCGTCGCGCCGTCCGCGCCGAGGTTGAAAACGGTGTTCGCGGAGCCGCCGGCGGGGCGATCGGGGTAATCGAGGAACTCGAGGGGGAAGGGGTGCTCGATCGCGAGGCGGTGGCGGTCGCCGTAGGTCTCCCAGCCCTCCGTCTCGATGCGCTCGACGGTGGTCTCCATCGCCCGGGCGACAGCGTCGGCGCGCCGTTCGGTCCCCCCCGTGTCGGCGTCGTCGAACCACCGGCTGTCGGGATCGAGCTGCTGGATCGGCCAGTCCTCGCCGGGGTAGTACTCGGAGTCGAGATCGGCGGCGGCGAACTCGTCGCGGAGGACGGCGTCCCGGAACGCCTCGGCCCAGACCGAGTACACGAGCGCGGCCTCGGAGTCGGCGCGCATCCCGCGGTCCCACTCGGCGAGCAGATCGACGTACTCGCGTGCCTGCCCCGAGGTCTTCCCCCGGGCGGCCACGACCTGTGGCACCCAGACGTCCGCGTGGACCGAGTGGCGGTCGTTCTGGAGGTCCTTCATGAACGCCGTGTCGATCTCCCCGGCATCGACGGCGCCGTCCAGACGCTCGTAGATCCGCGTCGCGCGGTAGGGATCGCCCATGTACTCGGCGTCGCCCAGATAGTGCTCGTAGCCGTCGACGACGCGCTGGTTGGCGGTGGCGACGTAGCCCGGGTCGATCAGGTGGGGAATCTCCCCGAAGTCGACGAACCCCTCCCAGGTTGACTCGCCGTAGGGCGTGAAACCGCGCCACTCGCCCTCGCCCGCGGAGCCGTCGAAGATCCGGTTGCCCGGGACATCCTCGCCGTCGACCTCCCGGATCGGGTACTTCGCGGCCGGGTAGTACATCGTCCGACCCTCGCGGTCGATATAGACGGTGTTCTGCCCGGGGATGTCGAAGACGCGGAGTCCTTCGCGGAACTCATCGATCCCCGAGGCGCGGTTGTACCGGTAGACGGCGAGGGGTTCACGCGTCGCGGCGAGGCCGACCCAGGCGACCCCGACGCGGCGTCCCTCCCGTTCGATCAGGGGGCCGTGGACGGTCTTCTCGATCGACACCTCCCGATTCTCCCCACCACTGACATCGATGGTCTCCGTCCGCGACTGGACGGGGCGCCACTCCCCGTCGTAGCGGTACTCTCTCCCGCCGGCGCGGGTGTCGTAGGTGTAACAGTCCAGCACGTCGCCGCCGACGTTGGTGATCCCCCAGGCGACGCCCCGGTTCTGACCGATCACGATCAGGGGCGCTCCCGGGAACGCGGCGCCGCGGACGTCCATCCCGGGCCCCCGGAGGTGCATCTCGTACCACACCGGGGGGACCTGCAGGGTGAGGTGGGGGTCGTTCGCGAGCAGCGGCCCACCGGTCTCGGTGTGTTCGCCCGAGACGATCCAGTTGTTCGAGCCGGTGGCACCGGAGGGCCCGCCCGCCACCTCCCGGAGCCAGTCGACCAGTTCGCGGGGGATAGAGGGCGACTCCCGGCCGTCCGTGTACGCTTCCGTGCCGTCGCCCCCCTCCTCCGCCGGCCAGTCGTGGACCCCCGGGCGGACGATCGGGTAGTCGTGTTCGTACGCGTCGGGGTACAGGTCGAGGGCCGCTTCGCCCAGCGACTCCTCGATGACGGCGCGTTCGAGGTCCCAGAACGTGCCGGTGAGCCCCCACGCGATCGCCTTCGCGACCAGGGCGGTATCGACGGGCGTCCATTCGTCGGGCTCGTACCCCAGGAGCCGGAACTCGAGGGGGAGGGCGGGCGCGAGGTCGAGGTAGCGGTTGATCCCCCGGGCGAGCGCCCGGACGGGCGCCTCGACCGCCGTTCCCCGGAGCCCCTCCCAGGTCGCCGCCGCCGCCGCGGTGAAGTCCATCTTCCGGTGGAAGCGATCGGATTCGACGGTGCGCTCGCCGAAGACCGCCGACAGTTCCCCGCGCATCTGCCGGCGGACGAGGTCCATCCCGAACAGCCTGTCCCGGGCCTGGGTGTAGCCGGCGGCGAAGTAAAGCGCCCGCTCGTCGTCGGCCTCGACGTGGGGGACGCCGTAGTCGTCGTAGCTCACGGTCGCCGGGCCGTAGGGGTTCTCGACGGTGTCGGGGCCGGTCGCGCCGAACCCGTCGAAGGCACGGCCGCTGAAGGGGGCGGCGACCCCGACGAGGTCCCGCTGGGTCGCAACGCCGCCCACGCCGGCGGCCGCGAGCGCCGCGAGGACGCGCCTGCGCGTCGTGGAACTCATTCCCGGAGTGTTCGAACGAGCGCGTCGTATGCGTTACGGGGGAGCGCCCCTCCCCGGGGCGCTCACCGCGCCCGCTCTTTCGCGACGGTGTAGGCCTCCCGGACCGCCTCGAAGGACTCGCGGTCGCCGCCGTGGTCGGGGTGAACCTCCTTGACCTGTTCGCGGTAGGCCGCCTGAACCTCCTCGGGCGTCGCGGAGGCGTCCAGCCCGAGGACGGCGAAGGCGTCCTCAGTCTCGCCCGGGAGCGCGTCCGCGAGGTCGGGCGTCTCGAAGGGGAGCCGGCGACCGATCCCGTGTCCGGGGAGCTCGTACTCCGCGAGGATGGCGTGGGTGCCGGTCCGGTCGACGGCGAAGTAGTGGTGGGCGTCGAACGTGATCGCGACGTCGCGCTCCGGGAGGTAGAAGGCGACGGGCGCGCCCGCGACCTCGCGGTCCTCGACGAACCGCTCGTCGATGGCCAGCAGGTACTCCCGGATCTCGGCGCGCCGGCGGTCCTCGCCGCCGTCTGTGCGGCTCTCCGTCGGCGGATCGGGAAACAGCCGGGTACCGGCGAGAAAGACCCCCGCGACCAGAACCGTCAGGGCGCCCCCGAGCGCCGCGCCGCCGACGAGCCACTCCGGCAGGGCGCCCACCGTCTCGTGTACCACACCCGACGTCAGGGGCCGGGGCTAAATGAATCGATCGGCCTCTGACCGTCCCCGGGGAGCGGGGGCGGTCGTGTCACCCGAAGTACCGGAGGTCGTCCTCGCCGGCGGTCGCGCTCCCACCCTGCGTTTCCTGCATCTCTGCGACGGCCTCCTCCATCCCGTCGGCGCGGTCTTCCAGGCGCGCGAAGTCGACCTCGACGTCGAGGAACGGTTCGAGCACTTCCAGCACCGCCCGGGCGCTCTTGGGGTCGACGAGGTACCCGCTCGTCCGGCCCATCAGGCACGCCGCCCGCACCCCCTGGCGGGCACCCAGACCGAGCAACAGCCCGCTCGTCCCGACGATCCCGCCCTCGGGTTCGTCGTCGTGGAACTCCACGCCGATCTCTCCGAGTTCCTCGGCGAGCGCCGCGTCGGTCACCGCGCCGACGACGGCGTACTCCTCGACGAGTTCGCCCGTCGGCACCCCGCCCATGGTGACGATCCGCCCGACGCCGAACGCCTCGGCGATGTCGAGGAAGGTCTCCGCGAGGCGGTAGTGACCGACGGTTTCCGTGGCCTGGTGGTCGCCGACTAAGACGAGCAGGTCCCGCCCGGCGTCGACGGCGTGGACCTCGACGCTCGCGAGTTCCGCGACGCCGTCCTCATCGATCCCCACCTGTGGCGGGAGGTGCTCGGAGTACACGCGCCGGACCAGCTCGCTTTCGAACTCCTCGATGAGGTGCTCGGCGGCGAGTTTGCCGACGTGGCCGACGCCGGGCAGCCCTTCGATCAGGACCGGATCGGACAGCTCGGGATCGGCGACCGTCTCGACCTCGACCTCGTCCATGGCGCTACTCGCGGCGCCGTCGTTTAAGAGCGCGTCGGTACTCCCCGTAGGGGTCCTCGGGGCTGAAGGGGGCAGGCGCGGAGTTGACGGCCTCGGCGCCACAGTCGGGGCAGGCTTCCCCGAGGGTGTAGACGGGCCGGTCGTGTTCGGCCTCCCACGCCGAGCAGACGAGGATGTCGGATTTCACGGGTCGTCAGGACTCCTCGTCGGAGCGCCGGTCGCGGTGGAACTCGGCACGGCCGCCGGCGGCCTCGATCGCCTCGCTCGCCCGCGCCGCGCTCGCCTCGAGTTCCGATTCGGCGGTCTTGTAGTTGGGCGCCCGCACCCGGATGCGGTACTCCGGCGCCCCGACGTAGGTCACCGAGAGTTCGACTTCGTCGGGCACCTCGCCGTTGCCCTCCGCGGCCTGCAGGGCCTCCTTGATCCGGTCGACGCCGTCGCTAGCGGGCGATTCGAGGTCGACGTAGCCCGTGACGGTGACGTAGGGGACGGAGACGTTCTCGCGGGCGGTTTCGACGATCGCCTCGACGGCGTCGTCGTCCAGGTCGAGCCCCGAGAGCGCCCCCTCGCCGTGGATGGCGGCCTCCTCGAAGCACGCGTACAGGGTGTCGTACCCCTCGAGGATGGCGTTCGCGACCGCGCGGTAGCGCTCGTCGTCGGCGTCCTCGCCGAGCGCGATGTCGAGCCAGGTGTCCGCCTTCTGGTCGTTTTTCCACTCCTGGATCTTGTCGGAGCGCTGGTGGTCGTTGACGTCCTTCAGGGAGAGGTCGATCTGCTGGGTGTCGCGATCGACGTCGAGCACCTTCGCGACGACGCGTTCGCCCTCCTGGACGTGGTCGCGGATGTTCTTGATCCACCCCGACGCGACCTCGCTGATGTGGGCCAGGCCGCGCTTTCCCTCGTACTCCTCTAAGTCGACGAACACGCCGAAGCTCTCGATCTCGTCGATCTCGCCGACGACGAGTTCGCCCTTCTCGGGCCAGCCGGTGTATTGCATGTCCGGTAGGTCGGCGCTCGGGGAGGAAAGGATTTCGTTCGCCGGGGATGGCGTTGGTTCGGTGCTGTCGATCTTCTCGCTGCGGAGTAGAGAGGGCCGTCCCCCGGCGGAATGTATCATGGCTTCCGTCCGATTTTGCGTGCTACACGTAGAGATCCCAGCGTCATATGCCTCAAATTATAAGTGAATCCGCGAAAAACGGATACCCCACTGGAATAAACCGGTCCTCCTCTGATGGATGACAATCGATCACCGTACGTTCTGATGGGGGTAGGCCTTTTATTAGCCGGAGTCATGCTCGCCGAGACGGTGGTTCTGGCCACGTCATCGAGTCAAATCACCGTCCTGGCGGTCGCGAATCTGCTCAGCTCCATCCCGTTCATCGCCGTCCTCGTGGGTGGTGGGTACTGGCTCTCTACGGGTGGTTTGGAAGCCGATCGATATGCGCGTATCGGGGCATGGACGCTCGGTGGGACCGTATTCCTGGGCGGGTTCTTCACACTCGTCGCTACCTTCACTCCGGGGGGGTTGCCGGTCCGAGTCGGTATCGTGCGGTGGGGAATCGCTGCCGGTGCCGGGTCCGGGGCACTCGTCGGTATCTTCGAAGGGAGGGCGATCGAGCGAGCGATCGCTGCCGAACGGACCACGGTCCGGAACGAGGAGCTCAAACGGCAGAACGATCGCCTCGAGGAGTTCGCCAACATCGTCTCTCACGACCTGCGGAACCCGTTGAACGTTGCCAACGGGTACGTGGAGATACTCCGGGAGGAGTACGGGAATGGCGACTTCGACCAACTCGTTGCGGCACACAGCCGGATGGAGCGGATCATCGAGGACCTGCTTTTGCTCGCGCGGAGCGGCCAACTGATCGACGAGGCCGAGGCAGTCCCGCTCTCCACCCTCGTTGAGCGGAGCTGGGCCAGCGTCGACACACGGGAAGCAACGCTGGAGACCGAGCGCATGTCACCGATCATCGCAGACGCGGACCGCGTCCAACATCTCCTTGAGAACCTATTTCGGAACGCAGTCGAACACGGTGGGGACGATGTGACTATTCGGGTCGGGATGGTTTCGAACGGGTTCTATGTGGAAGACGACGGTCCAGGCATTCCCGAGGAGGACCGCGAGACCGTCCTGGAGATGGGGTATTCCACGAGCCCGGACGGAACCGGGTTCGGGCTCGCGATCGTCAGGCAGATCGCCGACGCACACACGTGGGGATTCAGTGTGGCCGAAGGGATCGATGGCGGCGCACGGTTCGAGATCACCGGCGTTGACCTCGCCCCGTCACGGGGGGCAGAACCATCGACCCCGACTGCTGACACACGAGCTTGATAATGTCTGTTGTGGCTGTGTACCGGTGTCAGACGGTGTGATTCACGCCAGCCGCTCGACCGACCGATCCTCGACGGTTTCGAGTATCTCGGCCTCGATCGACGCCTTGCCCCCCGTCGGGCGCACCAGGGCGTGGCCACAGACGGCACAGGCGACCTCGGTCGCCGCCTTCCCGAACACGACCTGCTCGTTCTCACAGTCCGGGCACCGCACCCGGTAGAAGTTCCCCGCCATTCTTACTCCTGAAGCTCCAGCCGGCCGGCGCGCCATCCCTCGCGCAGGTGGGCCTTGCCACACTCCGAGCACCGGTACCGGAGGTCCGTCTTCTGTGTGGGCTTCTGGCCGGCGGGGACCTTCGAGTTCTTGCCCTCGTTGCCGATGCCGGCGCGCTTTTTCTCCATCCGGGCGCCCCGGGTCATCCCCGAGGACCGCCCGCTTCGGACCTTCTCGACCTCGTGTTCGTGGTGTTCGTTACAGTGGGGACAGTACGTGTTGAACCGGCGTGGCATCTGCATGGTTGTTGACGCGACGTTGGCCGTGACGGTTTAAAACGCGTTTGGTTGCGGGCGGGCTCCGTCGCGCGGTGCCCGCCGACCGCCTGGTCGTCATTCCGGCGGGACGGCGTCCGGGGTCTCCACTCGAAGCGAAGGGGTATGACGTTCGTCAGACGAGTGGCAGACGTGTGCAAGACGCCGGCGGCGTCGGTCGATACTGGTACGTCAACACGTTCCACGCCGACCTTTCGACTGGAGCAATCCATGCGACTCCCCGCCGGAAGACCACGTGGACGCCGGGCGAGTCGACGCGAAGGCCAACACATTTGCGCCCGGTCGTCCAACCGGCCCGTAATGGCCGATCCGACGGTCGCGATCGCCGGCGGCGGGCTCGCGGGCCTCACCGCCGCGTGTCACCTGGCTGAGGCGGAAGTCGACGTGCGCCTGTTCGAACGACGCGCGGAGGTCGGCGGTCGCGTCCGCACCCGCGAGCGCGACGGGTTCCTGCTCGACCGGGGCTTTCAGGTGCTCTTCACCGCGTACCCGGCCGCGCGTCGCGAGCTCGATCTCGAAGCGCTCCGGCTG